>Ga0207674_10004896_pt1 | contig 16024 bp, 11 predicted proteins | sample KBSCornC72_FD_184303 | JGI IMG/M metagenome (GOLD analysis project Ga0207674, IMG submission 184303) | Corn rhizosphere microbial communities from Kellogg Biological Station, Michigan, USA - KBS Corn C7-2 (SPAdes) (version 2) | ecosystem: Host-associated > Plants > Roots > Rhizosphere > Soil ... | reverse complement strand
GCGGACCTTGGCGTCCAGCGCGCCGAACGGCTCGTCCAGCAACAGCACCTTGGGCTCGACCGCCAGCGCGCGGGCGAGCGCGACGCGCTGCCGCTGTCCGCCGGAAAGTTGGTGCGGGTAGCGACTGGCGAGGCCTTCGAGCTGGACGAGGTTGAGCAGTTCGTGGACCTTGTCGCGGATCTGCCGCTTGCCGGGCCGCAATCGGCGCGGCCGGACGCGCAGGCCGAACGAAACGTTGCGCTCGACGGTCATGTGGCGAAAGAGGGCGTAGTGCTGGAAGACGAAGCCGACCTTCCGCTCTCCCGCCGACGCGCCCGAGACGTCTTCCTCATGGAAGCGCACGTCCCCGCCGCCCGTCGCGTCCGGCGTCTCCAGGCCGGCGATGACGCGAAGCAGCGTCGTCTTGCCCGACCCCGACGGACCGAGCAGCGCGACCAGTTCGCCGGTCTCGACGCGCAGCGAGACGTCGTCGAGGGCGCGAAATCCGCCGGGGAAGGTCTTGGAAAGATGACTGACTTCAATGCTCATGTGAATTCATTCGGTGTCGGCGTCGTCGCGCCTTACGTCGTGGCGAAAGCGCCATTCTACAAACGTCTTGACGATCAGCGTCACCACCGCCAGAAACGCCAGCAGCGACGCCACCGCGAAAACCGGCACGACGCGCACGTACGTCGCGTAGTACACCCGCTGGACGTGCAGCGGCAAGGTGATCTGGTCGGCCTGGTTGGTGGAGACGACGTAGACCGCGCCGAACTCCCCCATCGCCCGCGCGTTGCACAGGATCACGCCGTAGAGCAGGCCCCACTTGATGTTCGGGAGCGTCACGTGCCAGAACGTCTGCCACCCACCGGCGCCCAGCACGCGGGCGGCCTGCTCTTCATCCGTCCCCTGCGCTTCCATCAGCGGAATTAATTCACGCGCGACGAACGGGAACGTGATGAACACCGTCGCCAGCACGATCCCCGGCACGGCGAAGATCACGGGGACGTCGAGTCGTTCCAGCACGGGTCCGAACCAGCCACGCTTGCCGAACACGAGCAGCAAACACAACCCGGCGACGACCGGCGACACCGAAAACGGCAGGTCGATCAGCGTCGCCAATAGGCTCTTTCCGCGAAAGTCGAACTTCGTCACGCACCATGCGGCGGCGACGCCGAAGAGCGTGTTCAGTGGCACCGCGATCGCGGCCGTGATCAGCGTCAACCGAATCGCGCTCCACGTACGATCGTCGAGCACCTCGTGTACATACGCGCCAAACCCCTCGGCCAGCGCACTCACGAAGATCAGGACGAGCGGGAGGATCAGGAAGATCGTCAACAGCAGGATCGCGAGCGCGATCAGCATAATCCGAACCGCCCGCGGTTCGGTGGTGGAGGATATCTGCGATGGCGGAGTGCGGGCCATGCGCGGTCACGCCTCCGCGAGCCGGGCGGCCCGCCGCTGGAAGACGTTGATCACAAAGAGCAGCACGAACGAGATCACCAGCAACAGCGACGCCACCGCGGTCGCGGGCGCGAGCGTCTCCGAGGTCTCGACCAGATTCACGATCAATTCCGGCGCCGTTTCCGTCTGCGGGACTCGGCCGGAGATGAACACGACCGAGCCGTATTCGCCCAATCCCCGGGCGAATGCGAGCGAAAAGCCCGCCAGCACCGCGGGCGCGATCCGCGGGAGGATGACCAGCCGAAACGTCTGCCAGCGCGTCGCGCCCAGGCTCGCCGCCGCCTCTTCCACGTCGCGGTTCATGTCTTCGAGCACGGGCTGCACGGTGCGCACGACGAACGGCAGACCGACGAACGTGAGCGCCACCACGACCCCCAGCGGCGTCAGCGATACCTGCGTGTACCGGTGCCATTCGATCGGCCAGAGCGACTGCGCAAACCCGCGCCACTGCGGCCACGGGTAGGCGAAGTGCACCTTCGCCAGCACGCGGCCGATCCAGCCGTTGGGGGCGTAAAGCGTCGTCAGCGCGATGCCGGCGACGGCGGTCGGCAACGCAAAAGGCAAATCGATCACCGCGTCCACCACGCGGCGGCCAAAGAACTCGTACCGCGCCAGCACCCACGCGACCAGCATCCCCATGAAGAGGTTCAGCGTCGCCGCCAGCAATGACGCGCCCAGCGTGAACCGTATGGCCGACAGCGCCCAATCCGATGTCACCAGCCGCCAGTATTCGCGCGGGCCGAGCGTCGCAGATTTGACGAACAACGCCGACAGCGGCGCCAGCACGATCAGGCTGAGGAACGTGACGGTGTAGCCCAGCGACAGGCCAAACCCGGGAATGACGCGGCGGTGGCGACGCATTTGGGGGGCGAATGGGGGCGCGATCGACGGCGCTACGCGCGCGCGATTCACTTCTTCCGCATCTGGTCCAGCTCGGCCCCCTGCTCGAAGTGCGTCTTCATCACCGTCGGCCAATCTTTGAAGTAGTCCGTGAACTTGTACAGCTTCAGCGGCGGCAGCTTGTCCGCGTATTTCTTCGCGATCGCCTGGTTGAACGGCCGGTTGTACCGCTTGGCGATCAGTTCCTGCCCCTCGTCCGAAAAGTGAAACTTCGCGTACTCGTCCGCGACGTCCTTCAGGCCATGCTTCTCGGCGACCTTGTCCACCACCGCGATCGGCACGTCGATCGTGATCGAGTCCGACGGCAGGACGACCTCGAATCGCCCGGCGCTCGCCGGATCGTTGGTGATTTGAAGGATCTCGTTCTCCCAACCGAACAGCACGTCGCCCGTATTCTGCTGGATGAAGCGACTCGACGAACCGCGCATCGCCGGGTCGAGGATCGCGTCGTCGTACACCTTGGTGGTGAACTCCCGGGCCGCCTGCGTGGCCTGGTCGTCCGTCTTCCCGTCGGCCTTCGCCTTCCGCAGCGCGTGCGCCCACGTCGCCAGGTAAATCCACCGCGCGCCGCCGCCGGTCTTGGGGTCGGGGCAGAGCGAGACGACGTCGGGGCGCGTCAGGTCTTCCCAGTCCTTCACGTTCTTCGGGTTGCCCTTGCGCACCATGAAGACCACGGCCGACGCGTACGGCGTGCTGTTGTTCGGCAGGCGCTCGCGCCAGTTTGCCGGAATCAATCCCGCCTTGGCGATCACGTCAATGTCGTAATCGACCGACAGCGCGGCGACGTCAGATTCCTTGCCGGCGGCAATGTCCCGCCCCTGCTTGCCCGACGGACCGTGATCCGTCTCGGCCTTGACGTCCTTGCCGGTCTTCGCCTTGTAATACCGCTCGAACGCGGGGTTGAATTCCTGGTACAGCTCGCGCGTGGGGTCGTACGACGCGATCGATAACTTACGCGTCTGGGCCTGTTTCCGCTGGCATCCGACCGCGAAAAGCGATGCGGCCAGAACGATCAAAACAATGACGTGTAGCGGGCGGTTCATGTTGGATCCTTTGCCCCGACTCGGGGCGAACGCGGCAGTCTTACAGGCCACACCCCGCGTTGTAAACGTCTGGCGACGTGAAAGGCAGGTCGAATCATCGGTGGAATTCTGACACACCACCAATTGTGTTGATAACCCGTCGCCAGGCTACCAATGGGTTGAAAAAGTTACGGCAATGCGTATTTTGACCCGCGAGCAATCGAGAGAAACAAAGCCCACGGCAGACGAATGTCGCAGTACCGCATGATCGCGATCGATCTGGACGGGACGTTGTTGTCCCCCGCGGGCGAGGTCACGCCTCGTACCAAGCGGGCCGTCCACTTGGCGCTCGACGCGGGCCTCCTGGTTTGTTTCGCCACGGGACGCAACATGACCGAATCGCAATTGGTGCTCGACGCCGTCGCCCACTACGACACCGCGGTGTTCGTCGGCGGCGCGATGGTCATGGACACCAAGCAGCGCACCACGCTGCACCGCACGGCCATGCAGCCCGAACTGGCCCGCGAAGTCTGTGCGACGCTCGAAGAACTCGGCCACGCGGCCCTGGCATTGCAGGACACCGGCCTGGCGGGCGTGGACTACCTGATCACCGACGGCGTCGAGCTCAACCTGGCGACCACGCAGTGGATGAAGGTCACGCACGCCTCGGTCCACAAGGCCGACGACCTGTCGACCGCCGCCCACGAGCACACCGTCCGCGTCGGCATCGTCGCGCCGCCAGAGGAGACGGCCGAGGTGCAGAAAGTCCTGAACGACCGGTTCGACGGCCGCATCGTCTGTCACTCGATCCACGTCCCGGCGTACGGCGTAGACGTGCTCGAGGTCTTCGACCCGGCCGTCAACAAGTGGGAAGGCATCCTGCACGTCGCCCGCCGGCACGGGATCCTCCCCCTGCAGATCATCGCCGTCGGTGACGACGTCAATGACCTGACGATGCTGAAGAATGCCGGCCTGGGCGTGGCGATGGGCAACGCCAAGCCAGAGGCGATCGCCGTCGCCGACCGCGTCATCAACCGCAACGACGCCGACGGCCTGGCGGAGTTTTTAGAGGAGTTGGTCAGTTCGAACGCGGTGGCGCCGATGCCCAGGGGGCGGTAGCGGCCGCCGCGAAGATAAGACAACGACGCGCCCGACCGGAGCTGGCGGGCGCCACACCGACTCAGGGAAGATTGCGAAAGGATTCGCAGGCTCTAAACCGCCGGTCGGCACGACGCCGACCGGCGGTTTTTCATGCGCGAGCAATGTCGCAAACCATAGTCCGCTCGCCCCGCATCGGACCACCGCAGTCGCTTGGCGGGTTCGCACCAAACCAAACGACGCCCCACTACTTCGCCGCCTTCTTCCCCTTCGGAGGCGCCGGCTTCTTCTCCTCCGGCTTTTTCTCCATCGGCGGCGCGGGTGGCGGCGGTGCGGCCGGCGCCGCCGTCTTCACCACTTTGGGCGGCACCGGTCCGCCCAGCGCGAACAGCACCGCGTTGACCATCAGGTCGTTCGCGTAGTCCGGCTCGTACCCGTAAATCCCGTCCACCGACATCCCCACCAGCCCCACCGTCACGTCCTCGGGGCTGTAAAACACGCCCGTCTTGTTATTGACCGAAATACCGCGAAGACGCGGGACGTTCATCCCGCCCGACAGCAGTCGCTTGGCGAACGGACGATAAGCGGCGTGATCCAGCTTCTCGGCGTTCGAATAAATCGGGTGATCCGCAGGCAGCGGAGACGCCAGCGACTTGGCCGCGTCGCCGAATATCGCCGCCAGTTCGCTCTCGGCCGATTCCTTGAATTCGATCGACCCGCCCGCCGCGTCCACGAACAGCGTCCCGCCCCCCTCCACGAAGTCCTTGATCTCCTTCCGCTGTGCCTCATTCAGCTTGAACCGCGACGTACCCGTCAGATGCGCGAACTGAAAGCCCTTGTCGAGCTTGCCCGCCCCGAGCTTCACCGGCGTCACCGCGGCGTCCACCGCGCGCTCGTTGTGCAGCAAATTCGCGAACCGCCGCCAACCGCCCGGCTCGGGGTCCCACGACCCGGAGTATTCAATGCGGGCGACGTTAACCGTCTTGGCAGCCTTGACGGCCTCGTTCCGCTTGACGAAGAACGACTGCCCCTTGAACTTGCTCTTGAGCGTGCTCTTGTCGACCGCGTACAGGTAGATGTTCGCCGCCAGTTCCGCCATCGGCTTGGTCTGGCCCGAAGAGAAATTCCGAATTTGCCAGTACCGGGCGGGGTCGCCCGTCGGCATCAGCACCATCAGCTCGCGCGCCCCGTTCGATAACCCGCGCAGCGCCGGCTTGTTGTTCCACGCCTTGCCGTTGAAGTGATCGGTGTAGATCAGGTGATCGGTCGGGATGTCGCGGAACTCGTACCCCTTGAACAGCTCCTGCGCCAGCTTCGCGAACGAATTGCTGAACTTCTGGTCGTTGCAGTCGGCGTGACCCAGGATCATCCCCCCCTGCTCGACGTACAGCTTCAACTTCTCCTTCTCCTCCTTGGTAAAGTTCAGCACTTGGTTGCCGGCGATGTAAAGCACCGGCGCGTCGTGCAAATCCTCGATCGGAACTTTCATGTTCACGATCTGCCAGTTGAGCTCCTTTTCGAGTTGCTTGCCCGTCCAGTGGGCCAGGTTCGCCACGTCGCGCGGCCGCTGGTTCCAGTTCGCCACGCCCCCCTTGTCGAACGTGTACTCCAGCTTGTTCATCATGATCGGCGCGCGCCCCTTCACGAGGAACAGGATGCCCCACGTCGTGCTCGGGATCTCGCCGTGCCCACCCTCCCACGACCCGTCAGGCCGCTGCGTCTTGAGCAGCGTGGCCGTGCCGCTCTTGTACCAGTCCACCGTCCCGAAATACTTGTAACCGCTCGCCGTCCCCACGCGCTCGATGTTGTACATCGCGTACATGTTGTTGCCGAGCGTGTCGTAGTGGTCGCCAAGCCACTTCAGGCCGGCCTGCAGGTTCTTGTCTTCAATGTTCCCCTTGCAGTCGCCCCCCTTGCCTTCGCCCAGCATGTCCTGCGTGATGAACAGCGTCGCCACGCCCGCCCCGGTCATCGAAATGCTCGTCGGACGGTCCGCTTCGGGCTTCTGATACGCCCACCCCCCATCCTTGCCCTGGTTCTTCCGCCAGGCGGCGTCGACGACCTCCCAGAACTTCGTCGGGACTTCGAGATTCTGCTGCGCCGCCGCCCACATGCCCAGCACGCCGTAATTCGAGCAGCTATTGTCAAACCCGTCGTTCTTCGTCGGGTCGAGCCAGTATCGGTACGTGCCCAGCGTCACGCGATCGGTGTTGACGGCGCCCAGCAGCAGCGTCGCGTCTTTTCGAATCACCTGCTTCTGCGCCTCGGTCGGCCGCTCGATGTAATTCCAGATCTGCAGTTTCATCGCCATCGCGTACGTCCCGACCACTTCGGCCTTGTCCAGCCACGCGATCGCCTTGGCGACCTGCGGGTTCTGCGGGCTCTCACCCGCCGCCAGCAGCGCGTACGTCGCCATCGCCGTCAGCCCGCCCCACTGCGCGCCCGTCACGCTGGCGATCTCGTCCCCCGTCCGCCGCGGCGATTGCTCCCAGTTGCCCCCCTTCTGCGTCTTGTACAGGTACGCGACGCCCTTGCGGATGGCAACTTCCACCGGGTCGGCGGCTTCGGCGTTGGGCGCGGCGGCGGTGGTGGCAGGCTTCGAAGCCGCGGGCTTGCCAGGTGGCGGCGGGGCGTCCGCGGCCGGGGCGCTCGCCACCGTCCGCCCAAGAAGCGCCAGAGCCACCAGGCCGCAAAGCAGTTTGGGTTTGACGAAGGAGTTAATCATGGTGAACCTCTCACTCGCGACGCGCCGTGCGCACTCTCTCATCGGTCGGGCAGACATTCTTGCCCGTCCGGGACCGATGAGTGGGGCCATTCCTGGCCCCCGAAGCCGTCCCGTCTTCTTTAGATCGCCCGCAGTTGTTCGTATCGTTTACTGCCCTCGCCACAGATACAGCAACCGAGGCCGATTCAACTGATCCAGCAGTCCGGCGTCCACATTCACGTTCACGCCGTTCACCGTCGTATTGCCGGGGCTCGCGCCGGTGGACGGCGCCCCCACGCCCGACTTCGCCTGCCCGCCCATGAGCAGCCCCAGGAAGGACACCGGCTTGGTGTACCGCACCACCTGCTTGTTGCTCAAGCTCGCCATCGACGCCGCCTTGTCGTACGCGTCGTTCGAGTAGCCGATCTGGTCGACCAGCCCCAGCGCCAACGCCTCGCCGCCCGTATAAACCTTCCCATTAGCGATCTCGTCGATCGTCTTCGTCAGCTTCTGCTGCCGCCCGCCCGTCACGGCCAGCTTGAACTGCACGAACGCCCCATCGATGATCCCTTGGAGGTACTTGTTATCTTCCGGGTTCACCGGGGCGTACATCGAACCCGCATTCTTGAACCCGTGCTCCGGCGCCGTCACCGTCACCTCTTCCACGCCATACGCGCCTGCCAGCTTGCTGACGTTCATCCGCGGCATGATCACGCCGATGTTCCCCGTCAACGTCGTCGGCTGCGCGAACACGTACTCCCCCGCGCACGAGATGTAATACCCCCCGCTGGTCGCCAGGCCCTTCATCGTCACCACGACCGGCCGCGACGGGTAACGCTGGCGAAACCGCTGGATGCGGGCGTGGATCTCGTCCGACGGCGTCACCGCCCCGCCGGGCGTGTCCACCTCCACCACCACCGCCTTCACGTTCGCGTCCTTCTCCACCGCCGACAGCACCCGGTCGAACCGCTCCGCCGTCGCGTCGAAGATCTCGCCCGTGATCGGGATGACCGCCACCTTCTCCTTCACGTCCCCCTCGACCAGCACCGTCTGGTCGATCTCCCCGTCGCCGCCGCGCAGGCCGGCGGTCGCGAACAAGTACACGTTCAACAGCAGCGACAGCCCGAAGATCGACAACGCCAGCGTGGAAAGGATGCCTTGAATCAGCCCGCCGCGCGGCGCCTTGAACATCCCGGGAGGAACCATCATCGGCGGCATCGGAAACATCGGCGGCCCGGACGGATACATGCCCGGCGGCGGCGGCGGCGGCGAAGGATAATTTCCGGGGCCCATGGGTGGCGGCGGTGGCATCGGCCCGCCCGACGCGCCCGGCGGGGGCGGTGGTGAAAACGCGCCGCGCGGATCGATCGGTCCTTGTCCGGATGGGGGCGGTGGAATCATCGGCGAAAGCGGCCTCGAATGAAAAGAGAATAAGACGACACGCGCCGCGCCAGCGCACGCGCGAAGTATAATCCATACGCCGTAAGCTAGACTAGCATAATACGACGGGGGCTTACACCTAGTGCGACGGGGATTTGTCCGGTTCCCGTTCGTGCCCGGTCCCGTCCCGCGATCCGCCCAACCAAAACGAACCCCCCGCATAACCGGAACAATACTTACGCCCCGCCCCCGCGCCGCCGCCCCGGGTCGTACGTCGCCGTCACCGTCCCCGCCGTCCCGCCCCGCACCGCGAACTCGCCAATCACCGTCATCCGCCGCGGCCGCAGCGCCGCCACCAGATCGTCCAGGATCGTGTTCACCACCGCTTCGTAAAAAATCCCCTGGTTGCGGTACGCGAAAAAATAGAGCTTCAGGCTCTTCATCTCCACGCAAAGCCGATCCGGCACGTACGCCACCGTGATCGTCGCAAAATCCGGCTGCCCCGTGACCGGGCATACGCTTGTGAATTCCGGAAAGACGAACTTGATCTCGTAAGAGCGCCCCGGCCGCGGGTTGTCGAACGCCTCCAGGATCGATCGCGGGTGGGCAACCTGCTCGGCCGACAGGATCGTCTTATTTCCCAGGGAGCTCAAAGGTCTTGTCGTCGGCGCCGATCGGCGCGGGCTTGGCGGCTTCTTTCGGTTTCTTGGCAAAGTTGCCCTCGATCTTGGTCAGGAACGTTCGCGGCAGTTCGAAACTCAGCCCATTGTATTCCGCCAGCAGCGCCTGGTCACCGCCCGGGTCGATCAACTTCAATTCGTAATGGTTCACCGGCGTCCCGCCCGGCCCCTCCGTCGTCACCTTCACGGTGTAATTCCCCGTCGGCTTGGTCGTCGGCGTCGATTCCAGGTACTTCGTCGCCCGCAGCGGGTGCAGATCCGCCAGAAGGTTCTTCACCGCCTCATCGTCCGCGTCCCCCTTCGGATCGGACAGCAGCTCCCACGTCGAAGCCTTCGCCGCCTCCGCAACCACCGGCTGGCTCGACGGCTGCGTCGCCGCCTTCGCCTGAGTCGCCGGGTGCGTCGCCGCTTGCGTCGTCGCGGCAGCCACCGCCGGCTTAGTCGCGGGCGTCGCCGCCGCGACCTTCCGCCGCTCGATCGCCACGTCGCTCTTCTTCCCCGGCTTGGTCGTCGGCGCCGCCCCCGCCGGGATATCCGTCAAAATCATCAGCTTGCTGACGTGATCCGGATTCAGGTCCAGCACCTTCTTATCCCGCAATTCGATCGGCTTCTTACTAAACGTCTCGATCGGAGTCGCCGCCACCTTCACGATCGCATTCGTATCCGAGATCCGCGCGTAAACCTTCTGGTGGCGGATGTCCTCGTACTGCCCGAACGTCACCGTCGTCCAGACCGGCTGCGACGCCGGCGCCGTCGTCGGGCGCGTCGTCGCCGCCGACGTCGTAAACGCCACCGTCATCTGCGGCTTGTCAAACTTCGCCCCGATATCGGGCGCGTCCTTCGCCACCCAATCCGTCGCGCGCAGGCCCGTCACCGCCGACAGCAGGTCGGTCATCACCGACTCGTCCGCCGGCAACTTCGTCGGCGACACCAGTTGCCACTCATTGCCTTCCTTCTCCAGGACCAGCTTCTGCCCCTCGTGGTCGATCGTGAGCTGCTTGATGTTGTTCGACGCCACGGCCACGAGTTGCTTGTCCCGCAATTCGCTGGCGGGCTTGGCGAGGCTCTCATAAATACTCGCCGGCACCACGTCCGCCTGCTTGTGCCCCTCGACGCGCACGTACATCTCGCCCATCGGCGTCTTGTTCCCCACGTCGAACTTCAGCAGCTTGCCACCCTTGGCCGACATTTCCACCTTGAACTGCGGCTTGTCCAGCCCCTTGTCCGCCGGATCGACTTGGTACTTCGATTCCAGGCCGATCAGGTCCCGCACCAGCCCGTCCACCTGCCACATCTCCGCCGCCGCCTCGACCGGCTTGGTCATCCGCCACTTGCCGTCCGCCTTCGCCAGCACGATCTCGCTGCCGTCGGCCGACTTGATCGTCAAGGAATTAACGTCGTCCTTATCCTTCACGTCGAACAGCCGCTTCGTGTCCGAAGCCGTCTCGACCTTCTCCTTGTCCCCGTTCCCCAACCGGTCGAACAAGACAAACGCCGCCGCCGCCCCCAGCAGCACGAGCAGGATGACAGTAGTTTTAAAGTTCATGGTGTCTGTAACAATTATTCAATTGCAAAGTTTAGCCGGCCCGCTTGCGGGCCGTGTCCCGCGGCGTCATCAATCCCGCCGCCTAAGATAAACCGACAACCCCGCCACCAGCACCAACGCCGGCAGCACGATCACCGGCAACCCGAACCGCAGGAACGCCGACGCCACGTTCCCCATCGGCGCCACCCGCGGGATCTCCATCGCGCTCGGACTGATCGCGATCATCGTGTCCATCTTCGTCAGCCAAAACACACTGTTCACGAACAACTCCGGGTTCGCCGGGAACCGCGCCACGAACCGGTCCTGCGCCTTCGACACCGGCAGGTTCGGAATGCGAATGTACGTGTCCGTCGCGAACTGGCTGCAACCGATCACGATCAGCCGGCCCTTGCCGTCTTCCCGTTCCGCCACCGCCCCACCCCAGAATGGCCCGGCCAGATCCGGCGTCCCTTCCTTCTTCGGGTCGAACGTCACCGGCTTCCCCTGCCCGACCGACTCGATGTCGCTTTCCGCCCAAACTTTGGGCGTATTGGGGATCGGCAGGATCTTCGTCGTCTTCACGCCCTTCGCCCCCACCGTGTCCACCGGAATCACCGGCACCAAGAGCCCGTCCAGCGAATTAAGAGGCCGCGTGATCGCGTGGTCGCCATACTCATTCGTAATAAAGACCGGCTGCTGCCGCTGCCAATCCATCGCGATGTCGTCCGACCGCGCGCCCTGCGCGTCGATCTTGTCGTGAACCAGGATGTATTCGGGCTTGGTCTCGATCCCCCACTCCTTCAGGAAGTCCATCTTCTCCGTCTGCACGTCCACCAGCACCATCGCCGAGCCGCCCGCCTTCAGATGATCGTTCAGCTTCGGACCGATCATCCCCGCACCGGGGTTTTGCATGAGCTGCCGCGGGTCCTGCGGAGTCACCAGCACGACCCACACCGCATTCTTCATCTGTTCGTCGGTCGCCTCCTGCGGCAGCGGCATCCCCTGCATCTGCATCTGCAGTTGCATCGCCTGCATCTGCCACTGCCCGCTGATGTCCTTGTCCATCACCTCCAGGCCGTAATCCCGGAAGCGATCCGCCACCTCGCTGTACCGCGCCTGGTACCCCACCATCGGGATCGACGTCGCCGCCGGTGGCCCGCCCGACCGCACGAACACGATCCGCGGCTTGTTCGTCGCCGTCAGCGTCACCAGCGCCGTGCTGATCCGCTGCTCCGCCGCGAACCGCGGCTTCATCTTCGTGTCCGAATCGATCACCCGCGCGTTGTCGTCCACCTTGTAGATCGCCGACTCGGGCAATACTTTCAGGTCATTCTCCCCCATCACCACTACGCAGTCGTCGGCCTTGTTCTGCCGCAGTTCGTCGAGCTGCTTGAGTTCTCCCAGGCCGCCGATCTTCTTCAGTAGATCGTCCGCCGCCTTCTTCATCGCGTCGTAGCGCGGCTCGGCGCCCGCCACGTACTCCTTGAAATCCGCCGGCGTCTTCGGGTCCGCCTTCGCCGCCGCAAACCGCTTCAATACCGCGTCCACGCGCTCGTTCAGCCCCTCCAACCCGCTGCGAATGTCGTCCGCCGCTCCCTTGTAATCCGGAACCTTCAGTTCCGTCTGACGCTTCACGTTCCGCCGGATGTCGTCGAGCAACTGCGGGAAGTATTGCACCGTGACGACCACTTCGCCGATCGTCATCGCCATTTTCTGGTCGGTGATCTTCGGCGCCGACTTCTTCAGCGCGTCGATCTCCTCCGTCGCCAGCTTGTTGATCTGGTCCAGCGTCGCCGGGTACGCGTCCATCACCTCCTGGTACTTCTTGTAGTCATTCCCATACTTCTTCGCCACGTCGTTAAACAACGCGTCCAGCTTCGACGGCTCGGTCACCCGGTCGATCATCTCCACGCTGATCTTCCCGTTCGACTTCTGCTGGTACTCCTGCAGCAGGTCGCTCACCTGCTGGTACCGCACCTCCGAGTTGTCCTCCCGAACCTTCGTCTCCTGTTCCTTCGCCGCCTTGGTGAACAGCCCGACGATCCGCACCTTCTGCGGCAGGTTCTGCACCAGCCGCACCGTCTGCGGCTTGAGGCTGTAATTCCCCCCCGCCGTCGTGTCTTTCCGCCAGTTCGCCCGCCCCGCGATGTACACCAGCAGCCCCGCCAGCACGACGACGATCACCGCCGTCAGGACGACGTTCGCCCCATACTTCACCCGCCGCTGCGACTGATCTTCCACCTCAAACTTCGCACCCTTCGGCGCGGCGCTATTTTGTTTGGTTTCCGCCATAAGATTCTTTTCTCTGTATTTCCTCTGCGCTCTCTGCGTCTCCGCGGTGTACCCTCTTCAGTCTTATTTCCACCGCCGCGATTCCAGCACCTTCACCGTCAGGAACAAGAACGTCGCCGTCCCCACGACGAAGAACGTCACGTGCGCCAAATCGATCACGCCCTTGCTGAAATCCGCATACCGCGCGTAAACCCCCTGGTTCACCGCCCGCCGCCAGAAATCCCCCAGCGTCGCCCACGCCCCCACCAGCCACGGCAGGATCGTGATCACCGCCAAAATCGCGAACGCCGACACCGCCGCCACCACCTGGCTCCGCGTCAGCGACGAGCAGAACAAGCTCACCGCCACGAACAGCGAGCCCGCCAAAATCATCCCAAGGTACCCGCTCACCACCGGCCCCAGGTCGAGTCGCGGATTCGCCATCACCGCCATCAAAATCACGTAAATCAGCGTCGGCGCGAACAGCACCAGCACGAACGACATCGACCCGAGGTATTTCCCCATCACCACGTCGGTGTCCGTCACCGGCGCCGTCATCAGCGCCTCGATCGTCCCCGACGCCCACTCCTGCGAGATCGACCCCATGCAAAGCATCGGGACGATGAAACACAGGAACCACAGCATCCAGTCGAACAGGTGCCGCATCATCGCCGGCTGCCCCGGCTGAAAGTCCTGGTAGAACGCGAACCCGCACGCCAGCAGGAACAGCAGCATCGCCACGTACGCGATCGGCGAGATGAAGTAACTCAACAGCTCCCGCCGCGCGATCACCATCGACCGCGCCATGAACCCCGGCTTGGCCGGCGGCGCGCTCGCCCGATCCCCGCCCGCCGCAACCGACGCCGAAGGCCTCTCTACCGTCTGCGAAATAGGAGTTGATGTACTCATCGTTTAATCGTCGCTCAAATAATCGTCGCTCAAAATCTCATCGCATTGATACAGCGGGCTAGTCGCTTTAGCGGCTAGCAAAACCACAGGTTATTCAACGCCCGCCGCCTTCCCCTGCGCCTGCCGCGCCGTCACCTGCACGAAGAATTCCTCCAGCGTCGCGTGCTCCAGCCGGATCTCCCGCAGCGGCCAACCGTTGCGGATCACCGTGCTCGCGACCTCCTCCCGCACGTCCTGCGCCTCCCGCGGCCGCAGCGCGAACGTCGTATATTGTCGATCCGCCGACGCCGCCGGTTCCAACACGTCCACCTTCGCCACCCCGCTCACCCGCGACAACGCGCTCTCCACTTCCCGCGCCGGCCCGCGGCACTCCACCAGCACCCGCGCACTCATCCGCCGGCTCGTCCGCAATTCCTCCGGCGTCCCCTGCGCCACCAGCTTTCCGCTGGCGATCACCACCGCCCGATCACACACCGCCTCCACCTCCGGCAGGATGTGCGTCGACAGCAGCACCGTATGATCCCCGCCCAGGTCCTTGATCAGCTTGCGCGTCTCCCGGATCTGCGTCGGGTCCAAACCCACCGTCGGCTCGTCCAGGATCAGCACCGCCGGGTTGTGCAGCAGCGCGTCCGCCAGCCCCACCCGCTGCCGGTACCCCTTCGACAAGTGCCCGATCACCCGGTTCCGCACCGCCCCAAGCCAGCACCGCTCGACGACGTAATCGATCCGCTTCCCCCGGCTCCCCCGATCCATCCCCCGCAGCCGCCCCCGGAAGTCCAGGTACTCGCTCACCTTCATTTCCGTATAAAGCGGCGTGTTCTCCGGCAGGTACCCGAGGTGCTCCCGCACCTCGTGCGACTGGTGAAAGATGTCGAACCCGTTCACCGTCGCCGTCCCGCTCGTCGGCGGCAGGTAACACGTCAGCATCTTCAGCGTCGTCGATTTCCCCGCCCCGTTGGGCCCGAGGAACCCCACGATCTGCCCGCGCGCCACGTCGAAGCTGATCCGATCCACCGCGGTCACGTGCCCGTACGTCTTGGTCAGTTGAGAGACGGAAATCACTGTGTAAACCTCGTTGTCATCCAGACGCCAACCGACACGACAACCAACCGGCCGCGTCGCCCGGCGCGTCGATCCGAAACTCTGAGAAATCTCCCCGAATGAGTCGGCAGGGACGCCCGAACCTCAGACGAGCGATCCGCACGCAAGATCCCAAGCAAGGACCGCGCGCGACCGTAAATCGGCGATCGTCTTCCCGGTTCGAACATCCGTCACGGACCGCCGCCGCGACGATGGAAAATACCTATGACGATCCCGACGCGTTGTCAAGCATCGTCGGCGACGTCGAAACATCTTGCGCGCCGTCCACGCTCGGTGTTACCCCCTCAAGCGCCGCCGGTTCGCCAAACGGCAATTCCCCTTGTACTTCCACGATCTCCCGCACGGCGGATGGACACGGCTTTTCCTCGGCTGGCGACGCGACCGCATTCAACGCAACCGGCGATGTCGCCTCCCCCTCCTCCATCCGCCTCAACTGCACGATCCGCTCCAGTTTGAACGTCCGCTGCGCCTGCCGCAGGTGGCAATGTGCGACCAGCATCAGTTCGCCGCTCACCCGCCGGATGTGCCGTGGCTCGATGACCCGGTGCGTTCGCATCGCCCGCGCGTCGAGATACTCCATCATCACCGGCTTGCGCATCTCCAGGGCCTCTTCCAACTCCAGCGGCAGCAGGCTCTCGCGGGGATTGGCGGGGAGCAGCCCCATCCGGCCGCCCTGCGCCAGCATGGCGTCGCACAGCGCCAGGTTCCATCCGCCGATCGGTTCCAGCAGACGTTCGAAGACGCCGACCGTCGTCTGCACGTCCGCCAAAGCCCGGTGGGCGACCGTGGGGACGATCCCCAGCCGCCTCGACAAGATCTGTAACCCATTCCCCCCCCGCCCAAACCGCCGCCGCGCGATTCGGACGGTATCCATCACCGGGTGATCTCCCAGCGCAGCGACGATCTCCTGACCGCCCCTTCGAAACTCCTTGCGCAGGAAGCCCAGGTCGAAGCGGACATTGTGTCCGACGACGACCGCCCCCCGCATCAG
>Ga0207674_10004895_pt1 | contig 16025 bp, 9 predicted proteins | sample KBSCornC72_FD_184303 | JGI IMG/M metagenome (GOLD analysis project Ga0207674, IMG submission 184303) | Corn rhizosphere microbial communities from Kellogg Biological Station, Michigan, USA - KBS Corn C7-2 (SPAdes) (version 2) | ecosystem: Host-associated > Plants > Roots > Rhizosphere > Soil ... | reverse complement strand
GGAGATTGGGGACCAAATAAAACATACTTTTTTACATGTCTGAATATTATCGTCATCCAACGGTACTAAAGATGCTGGGAGCAATTAGCCACGTATTGTCCAAATTCCAGATCGACTTTTTCGTGATAGGTGCCCTGGCTCGGGACATGCGATTGTCACTTAGCCCCCATTTTTCTTCCAAAAGAGCCACCAGAGATGTGGACATTGCTGTAATGGTGGGATCCGCCGAAGAATTTGAACAGATAAAGGCGGCCCTGCTGGCCACCGGCTTGTTTACCGCACATGAAAGACTCGCGATCAGCTTACTGTATGAAGAGTCGATCGAGTTGGACTTGCTCCCCTTTGGGGGCATCGAGGATAATCTTGGCCTTGTACGGATAGAATGTCCACAGCCATTTCTGTTGGATGTACCTGGATTCCGGGAAGTGATGCCTGCTGCTAGCCCAATTGTCGTTGAAGGGGTATCGATCCGGGTGTGCTCACTGGAAGGCATTGTATTACTAAAGCTGTTTGCCAACGCCGACAACCCTTCGCGCACGAAAGATATAACTGACATCGAGCATATCATCCGGGTCTATTTTGATCTGGAAACGGACAAAATCTTTGTTGAATTCAGTGATGTACCCAATATCTACTCAACTACTGATACAGATTACATGCCTTTGGTCAGCGCCCGCGTCATTGGACGTATCATGGGTCAACTGCTGGCGGTCCGCCCTGCGCTCCAACAACGACTGCTTAAGATCCTGTATGCCAAGACGCCCAACCGCTATTGGCCGGAGATGGCGGTAGGTGTGGAAGAACTTTAGCCCCACCGGTTAAGCCTCCTCCGCATCCCGGGTCAGTCCCAGCTTATCCAGCGCCAGCTGCGCCGCAATCTGGCTGGCATCTTTCTTATTATAGGCCTTGCCCTGCGCTATCAGCTCCCCATCCACCACAGCCCCCACCGTAAAAAGACGCCGCCCCCCTTCCAGTCTTTCATCCAGCGTCTCGAACTCAAGGGCCTTCCCATTCTTATTGGCCCAGCCATACAGCTTGTTCTTATGATTGATCTCCAGATTCTCCAGATCGTCCAAAAACAGATAAGGCTGTATGATCCGCTCCAACGTCCATTGACGCGTCTTATCAAAACCCTTGTCCAGATAGATGGCCCCCACGATAGCCTCCAGGGTATTGCCAAAGATCTGGCTCATCTTCAGACTGCTGTCGAACTTATTGAAATTGCTGATCTTTTTCAGACCCATCTTGATGGCAATATCGTTCAGCTGGTTGCGATTCACCATCTTACTACGCATTTCCGTCAGGAAACCCTCTTCTTTATACGGGTATTTTTTAAAAAGGAAGTCGGCTATGATGGCGCTCAAAATAGCATCCCCCAGATATTCCAGCCGCTCATTATTCTCATCCGCCCCATCCTTTACGCTGCGATGGGTAAGGGCAGTCTTATATAATACCGCCTTGCCGGGAGTGAAACCCAGCACATTACGAAGCTGTTTTTTGAACGAATTGTCCGCGGCGTCGCTCTTTATGATACGTTCGAGGATTCCCACACTAACAAGCTACAATTTTTTTTCATCGCTAAAAAATAAACTAAAAGCCGCTCCGGCAGAATATCCTCTGCAAAAAAGCGTCTTTCAGCCCGAATCTCCTGTCCCCTCCTCAAAACGAGCCGGAGCTCATCGTAAGTATCTACGCCTGGTATTTCTTGACAATAACACAGGCATTGTGGCCTCCAAAGCCGAATGTATTGCTAAGGGCCGCACGGACAGTCTTTTGTTGTGGTTTCCAGTAAGTGAAGTTAAGCCGGGGATCCAGTTCCGGGTCGTCTGTAAAATGGTTGATGGTCGGAGGTATCTGGTCATGCACCACACTCATCATACACGCTATCGCCTCGATCACACCCGCAGCTCCCAGGCAATGGCCCGTCATAGACTTGGTCGAGCTGATATTCACCCCATAAGCCCGCTCGCCAAATACGTCCACAATCGCCTTTACCTCAGCCACATCACCCAGAGGAGTGGAAGTGCCATGCGTGTTGATATAGTCGATGTCCGCCGGTTGCATTCCGGCATCCTTCAATGCAGCAAACATCACATTTTTAGCGCCCAACCCCTCCGGATGGGGTGCCGTCATATGGTAAGCGTCCGCTGTGGCGCCACAACCGGCTATCTCACAGTAGATCTTGGCCCCACGTGCCTTGGCATGCTCCAGCTCTTCCAATATCAATACACCCGCTGCCTCACCCATCACAAACCCATCCCGATCCTTGTCATAAGGCCGGCTGGCCGTCTTTGGATCGTCATTGCGCTCACTGAGCGCTTTCATGGCGTTAAAACCACCTACGCCCGCCTCGCTTACAACGGCTTCCGAACCGCCGCTCACGATGATATCAGCCATACCCAGCCGTATCAGATTGTAGGCCTCCATGATGGCATTGGTAGAAGAGGCGCAGGCACTGGTCACAGCGAAATTGGGGCCGCGAAAACCATGCCGCATTGAAATATGACCCGCAGCAATATCCAGGATCATCTTGGGAATAAAGAAAGGATTGAACCGGGGAGTACCGTCCCCCTTTGCAAAATTGATCACCTCCTCCTGGAACGTGATCAACCCGCCAATACCGCTGGCAAAAACAACGCCTATCCGATCCGGGTTCATAGCCTCCTTGTCAATGGCGGCATCTTTCACCGCCTCGTCAGAGGCCACCAGCGCAATCTGCGTATAGCGATCCAGCTTGCGCGCCTCCTTTTTATCAAGATGTTGCAGAGGATCAAAACCCTTCAGCTCGCAGGCAAATTTAGTTTTGAACTTCGAGGCGTCAAATAAGGTAATAAGGTCGGCGCCGGAAACACCGCCCAGAAGCCCCTTCCAGTAATCGTTTAAATTATTGCCCAACGGCGTCAGGGCGCCGATACCCGTAACAACAACTCTTTTCAAATGCATATTGGCTTTTCCCGGAGTTTGGTTAATGTCTGTCCTTCTCGCCGCTTCCAGCAGCTCTTGGTTTAAGGATAAATCCGCCTTCTAAGCCACAGATTGCTCGAAAAGGCGGATGTAAAGTGTTTATTGCTGACCGAGAGTCCTCTTATTTTGCGTGTTCTTCCAGGTAGGAGATGGCCTGACCAACCGTAGTGATAGTTTCGGCCTGTTCGTCCGGAATGGAAATATTGAATTCCTTCTCGAATTCCATGATGAGTTCAACGGTGTCCAGAGAGTCTGCACCCAGATCATTAGTAAAAGAAGCTTCATTTGTAACCTCTGCTTCTTCAACGCCTAGTTTATCAACGATGATCTTTTTAACCCTTGTAGCGATGTCTGACATTTTTGTAAGATTTAGTTATACGGCTGCAAATGTAAGTTTTTAATAGAAAACACAATAAACCGGGCATTTTTTAATTTTATCCCAAAATCCCCCACAAACCCCAGGTTCGTTAGACATTACCCCCTGGTTCGTCAGGCATCAGACCTTGACATTACGAACCCCAGGTTCCCAGACATTAATACCCCCGGGTCCGTCAGACGTTAGATTTTTCCGGAAAACGGACTATATTGCCTAAAAGGCTGTTTTTCGGACATTTTTAAATAACTTCGGCCTCCCTCTCTAAACGGACCACAGGTCCGTTGGCCGAAGGCCCATCATTAGCCCATGCACAGGGGATGGGATATATTTCGGCGTTAACCATACCCTGTGCTACAAATTATATAATTAAACAGCATGGCACTTAGGATCATCGACCACGGAACGAAAGAGTACCAGCAAATGGTGAATTTACGCATGGACATCCTGCGTAAACCACTGGGCTTGTCGTTTGATCCCGCGGAGCTGGAGAAGGAAAAAGAAGACGTGCTCATGGGCGCCTTCGAAGACGACAGGCTCCTGGGCTGCTGCCTGCTGACAAGACAGGACCAGCACACCATGCGGCTGCGCCAGATGGCCGTCCCCAACAATATGCAAGGCAAAGGGATAGGCAGAGCCCTCATGATCTTTGCAGAAAATATTGCCCGCGACCTCGGCTATAAGAAACTGTGTATGCATGCCCGTACGTCAGCCCGGGGATTTTATGAAAAGCTCGGCTATACCACCAGCGGAGAAGAATTCACCGAGGTCACTATTCCACATTATATAATGGAGAAAGCCCTATAGACAACCGCCCACCGCTTATAGCTAATGGCTCACCGCTATTTTACCAGCCGGAGGCTGACGGGATACCGGTATACCTGCCCCTCCGAAGCACGGACAGTAGCCACAATCACCAGTACCGCATTCATGATCCCTATTACCCAGAAAAGGAATATCCCAATCAGCGCAAGTACAAGTATCCCGGCAAGGATGTATAACAAAATGATTGTCAACTGGAAATTAAGGGATTCCAGCGCGTTGTCCCTTACAAAGGGCGATTCGTTCTTTTTTACCAGGTAGATCACCAGCGGCCCCAGGATGCCAATGCCCGGGACAATGGCCAGTATATGCGAAAGAAGGGCCAGCAGACGTTCTTCGTTCATGGGATAATTTTTACCTAATGTACCGAATTTCCCGTCTCTAAAGGCCAGCCGTCCTTAAATTAACCAGCCGTCACCCTGGCCGTTGCGGCCCGTTCAAATACGAAGCCGCTCATCCGCTGCAGGAACTGCAATAAGTCCCTCATGGTACGCATATCGTCCACTACCAGGAGGAAATGCTTGCCCGCCTGTTTGAGCCGCGCCTTATTGGTATGCTTTTGAATGTATTCCAGCACCCGCTTGAAGACATCCGATTCGAAATAAGGCGAGTCCGGCCTGTTGATAAAATAGCAGCGCATACTGTCATCCTTCAGAATCAGCTTCTCGAATCCCAGCCCTACCGCCAGCTTACGTATACGCACGGTATCGAACAGGTCTTCCACCTGTGGCGGCACGGGACCAAACCTATCCATCAGCTCTTTATGGAACTCCTGCAGCTCCTCTTCACTGTCACAGTTGTCCAGCCGCGTGTACAGCGACAACCTCTCCGTGATACTCTCTACATAGCCGTCCGGTATCAATATCTCCAGGTCCGTATCGATCGTACAATCCTGAACGTAATCGTCCGCCTTGGATATCTCCTCCTTGAACAACTCTTTAAATTCCGTTCGCTTCAGCTCCTTGATCGCCTCCTCCAGTATCTTCTGGTATGTCTCAAACCCAATATCCGCCATAAATCCGCTCTGCTCCCCACCTAATAAATTGCCCGCCCCACGTATATCCAGATCACGCATAGCTATCTGAAAACCGCTGCCCAGATCACTATGCTGCTCCAACGTCTGCAGTCGCTTGCGCGAATCATCGGGCAACGTCGCCAGCGAAGGCGCCAATAAATAACAAAAGGCCTTCTTATTGCTTCGTCCCACACGCCCACGCAGCTGATGCAGGTCGCTAAGTCCAAAATGATGCGCGTTGTTGACGATAATGGTATTTACATTGGGAATATCCACTCCGCTCTCCACGATATTCGTACACACCAGAACATCGTATTTCTTGTCGATAAAGTCCAGTATCCTTTCCTCCAGCTCGTGTCCCTCCATCTGCCCATGCGCATAGCCGATACTCAGGTCCGGACATAACCCCTGGATGAGAGCCGACATCTCCGCCAGCCCCTGCACCCTGTTGTAGATAAAGAAGACTTGGCCCCCCCGCTCCGTCTCGTAATAGACGGCATCCCGTATAAAATCCTCGTTAAAGGCATGCAGCTCCGTCTGTATCGGCTGCCGGTTGGGTGGAGGCGTATTGATAATGCTCAGGTCACGGGCTCCCATCAGGCTGAACTGCAGCGTCCGGGGAATAGGCGTAGCCGTCAGCGTTAGGCAATCCACATGCGTCCGCAGGGTCTTGATCTTCTCCTTATGCGCCACTCCAAATTTCTGCTCCTCGTCGATCACCAATAGCCCCAGGTCCTTGAACTTTACATCCTTGCTTAACAGAGCATGCGTACCGATGATAATGTCGATCTTGCCTTCCTCCAGCTTCTTTAACGTCTCCTTTTTCTCCTTCGACGATTTGAAGCGGTTGACATAATCCACCTTCACGGGGAAATCCTTCAGCCGCTCGCTAAAGGTCTTATAATGCTGAAAGGCCAGTATCGTCGTCGGCACCAGCACCGCCGCCTGCTTGCCGTCGCAGCAGGTCTTGAAGGCGGACCGGACTGCAACCTCCGTCTTTCCGAACCCAACATCCCCGCAGACCAGCCGGTCCATGGGCGATGAGGACTCCATATCCTTTTTCACATCCGCCGTCGCTTTGCTCTGATCAGGCGTATCCTCATAGATAAAGGAAGCCTCCAGCTCCGTCTGCATATAGTTGTCCGGAGAGTGAGGGAAACCCTGCTGCGCCTTGCGCTGCGCATATAATTTGATCAGATCGAAGGCTATCTCCTTCACCTTCGACTTCGTCTTTTCCTTCAGCTTCTGCCATACATCGCTGCCTAATTTATTCACCCTCGGCACCGTCCCATCCTTGCCCGTGTACTTGGAGATCTTATGCAGGGAGTTGATGTTCACATAAAGGATATCGCTGTCCTTATAAATGATGCGGACAGCCTCCTGCAGCCGGCCATTAGCCTCTATCTTTTGCAATCCGCTGTATACTCCCACCCCATGGTCGATATGCGTCACATAATCCCCCGGCTGCAGCTCCCGCAGGGTACGCAGCGTAATAGCCTTGTTCTTGTTATAAGCCTGTTTGACCTTGTACTTGTGGTATCGCTGGAACAGCTGATGGTCCGTATAACATACTACCTTCAGGTCCTCGTCGATAAATCCCTCGTGAATGGACAGCGGTACGGGCGTAAAAGGAATGGCCGCATGCAGATCTTCAAAAATGGTATGCAGCCGCTCGAGCTGCCGGGGATTCTCCGCGAACAGATACAGCGTGTATTTCTTGCTTTCCCAGGATTTCAGGTCCTTTATCAACAGGTCGAACTGACGATTGAATGCCGGCTGCGGACGGGTGTGGAACTCGATGACAAAAGGAGTCCCCCCATCAGGTTTCCCCGCGGACCCGGCCTCCCCATCTATATCCCCCGATGCCGAAGGCCCGTACTCCACCACATGATATCGTCTGATCTGCCTGCTCACCTCTTCCGCCGTCACAAACTCATCCCGGCTGATGTCCCTCTTCTCCAGCTTGTCATCCTCTTCCCGGCCAATCTCACGCAAGGCCGCCGCCCTGCCTTTGTGCGCAGAACCTGCCGCCGCTGCTTGTGCCGCCATCCGCTCCCGCTCCTCCGCCATATGCTGCAGGAAAAGATCCAGGTCCTCTTCCTGGATGACCAGCCGCTCGCGGGTGAACGCCCAGTCCTGCATCCAGATCACCATATTCTCTGGAAGAAAATCCAGAAGGGATATCTTTTCCCCAGTTTGTACCCTTGTGTCTACATTGGGGATGATGTTCACCTGCAACAGCTTGCGCTCGCTCAGCTGCGTTTCAGGGTCGAATATGCGTATCGAATCCACGTCATTGCCAAAGAGCTCCACCCGATAGGGCTTTTCATTCCCAAAGGAATAGATATCCAATATCCCTCCCCTAAGGGCGAACTGGCCGGGTTCGTACACAAAGTCCGTCCTTTCAAACCCCTTCTCCACGAATTGCTCCATCATCCCATTCAGGTCCAGCGTATCGCCCGCCTTGATAGAAATGATATTGCCCGAAAGGGCGTCCGGCCGCACCACCTTCTCGAACAAAGCCTCCGGATAGGTAACGATGAGCTTTTTATGACTGCCCGTCGCCGCATTGGGGTTCCGCATGGCGGCCGACAACCTTGTTAAGGCCTCCGTACGCAGCATGACATGGCTGCTGTTCAGCAGACGATAGTTCTTCTTATTCTTAAAGGAGGAAGGGAAATAAAAGAGATCCAGGGCGCCCGTAAGGTTTTCCAATGTATTGTGGAGATAGGCAGCCGACTCTGCATCCTCGCAGACCACCAGGTGGTTCAGCTGACTGGTCATCTCATGTTGAAAAACAGCATTTAGCAGAAAGGCAGGCGCGCTACCCTGAAGATTTTGGCAATGTATCCGCTGGGGCTGGGACAATACAAGCCTGTCCGCCAGCTGAAAAAGGCGGGGAGAATGGATAAAAGCCCCTGTTAAAACCTCACTGTTCATTCCGGCTGCAAAGATACAAAAAGATATAGAAGCAACCGCGTCACGCCTCAGGTCGTATCTATCTTAACGAACCGGCTCCGTCGGCCCCGAAAGCCCGGTACGAACGATAAATAATTTCTACAGCCAAGTCGAGAACCCATGAACATTAGTAGATTTTTACTAGTCAGCCTTTTATTGTCCCTATTCGCAACCACTCCCGCCAGCGCGCAGGTAAAGACAAATACCGGCGTCCTGCAAAAGGCCAGCCAGGCCACCGCACAAAAAGAATCAGCCAGATACAACCAGCTGCAGACCCTCGCCCGCCAGAAAGGATGGCCTACCTCCCTGCGGGGCAAAAAAGGACGCATCGCCATATTGAGAGATGTCGACGACCAGGGAATTCCCATATACATCACTACGCTGGATAACATCATCTCTGCCGCCACCATCCGGACAAGTCAGCTTTGGCCGGGAGGCAGCACCGGACTCAGTCTCAATGGCTCGTCCACTACCGTCAAAGGCAAAATAGCCATCTGGGATGAGGCCAGGCCTCGTCCCACCCATGTTGAGCTGACAGGCCGGGTCACTCAGCAGGACAATGCATCCGGCATCAGCGACCATTCCACTCACGTAGCAGGCACCATGATCGCCTCGGGAGTGAACCCGCTGGCCAAAGGCATGGCCTTCGGCCAGCAGCAGCTGCTTGCCTATGACTGGAATAACGACAATTCTGAAATGCTCGCCGCCGCCTCGCAGCTGCTGGTATCCAATCACTCCTATGGCGTGGTCGCGGGCTGGAATTATAACAGCGACAACGGACACTGGGAATTCTATGGCGACCCGGGCGATACCGCCGACTATAAGTTCGGCTACTATGACTCCGACTCCCAAATGTGGGACTCCATCGCCTACAACGCCCCCGACTACCTCATCCTGAAGGCAGCGGGGAACAACAGGGGTGAGGCGGGCCCCGCTGTGGGCCAGCCCTACTACAGATACAACAGCAGTGGAATAATGTCTTACGCAGGCTCCCGGCCTTCCGGCATCAGCAGCAATGACGCCTATGACTGCATCGCCACCAGCGCCGGCGCCAAGGATATTCTCACTGTCGGAGCCGTCAACCCCATTCCAGGCGGATATTCCAGCCCCTCCGACGTCGTCATGTCCGACTTCAGCAGCTGGGGGCCCACCGATGATGGACGCATCAAGCCGGATGTGGTTGCCAACGGAGTCAACGTCCTCTCCTGCATCGGAACCTCCAACACGGCCTACGACACCTACAGCGGAACCTCCATGGCTACGCCTTCCGTCACGGGCTCGCTGCTGCTGCTACAGGAATATTACTCTAAACTCCATAGCGGCAGCTTTATGCGCTCCGCTACCCTTAAAGGCCTTGTCATCCACACCGCCGATGAGGCCGGAACGGCAGATGGGCCCGATTACACATACGGATGGGGACTGGTCGATATACAGAAGGCCGCCGGCGTCATCACCTCCGATACATCGAAAAAAAGGGACCAGGCCATATATGAAAATACGCTGACCAGCTCCACCGCAGACAGCTACACCATTAATATCGTCGCCTCCGGGAATGGCCCGTTGGTAGCTACCATTTCGTGGACTGACCCTCCCGGCTCCGTCAGCACCACCAATCTGCTGAATAACACCTCCAAAAAGCTGATCAATGACCTGGACCTCCGCATTACCGACGGCTCCAATACCTGGTATCCCTATGTGCTGGACCCCTCCCATCCCTGGAATGCCGCCACCACAGGCGATGATGCGATCAACAATGTCGAAAAGATCGTTATAAAGAATGTGATCCCCGGCCATACCTATACCATCAAGGTCTCCCATAAAGGAACCCTGGCCCGCGGTTCCCAGGCATACTCACTCCTTCTCAGCGGCATCGGCGGAACATCCTATTGCACCTCCGCTCCCACCAGCTCCACCGGTACACGCATCGACAAGGTCAGCTTCGGGGACATCCAAAACACCACGGCTTCCGGATGCACCACTTACAGGGACTATACCAACCTCAGCACAGGCATCCAACCCGGTCAGCAAATACCCATCAGCGTTACACTCGGCAGCTGTGACGCCGGCGCCAACGCCCGCGTTATAAAAATATTCATTGATTACAACCACGACGGGATCTTTGGCGCGGACGAGCTGGCAGCCGTCAGCGATGTGCTCAGCGGCGGAGCCGTCACCTGGTCCGGAACCATTACAGCCTCTTCTTCCCTGACGCCCGGCTCTTATGGGATCATGCGTATTGTAGCACAGGAGACAACGGATACCGCAGCCGTGCATGCCTGCGGCTCCTACACCGCCGGCGAAACAGAGGATTATACAGTGAAGTTCGCCGCACCCACCGATAACACCGGTGTCACCACCATCGTGGCGCCGGCAGGAAATGTTTGTCCAGCGGATTCACAGCTGGTCACCATAACGATAAAGAATTTTGGATCGGCAGACCAAACTCAGGTAGGCGTTACCACCGTCATCAGCGCGGATGGCAGCGCTGTCGTCACCCTGAACGCCGTCTACCCCGGAACCATTCCCGCCGCCGGCAGCGTCACCTATACCTATCAATCAGGATTTAATATGCTCCCGGGCAAGACCTATACGGTCAGGAGCTACACCACGCTGGCCACCGATCAGCTCCACAGCGACGACACCGCTACCGCTACTATCAGTGTCAACGCCGCTACCGGCGCCACCGGCCAGGCCGGGATCTGCGGCACGGACAAAGCCTACCTCAAAGCCACTGCCGGCGCCAGCGACATAGCTTTCTGGTACGACAACGCCAGCGCTGCCACGCCAATCGCCACCGGGACGGATACCTCCACCACCGTTATCCCTTCCAATAAAACCTATTACCTGCAGCTCGATGGCTCCGGCAAAGTAGGACCATCGACCAAAGAGGCATATGCCGGCGGCGGCTATAATGTTTTTTCGGGCAATTTTGTAAACTTCACCAACGACGTGCCCGTTACCATCGAAAATGCCCGTCTTTACATCGGCTATCCTGGCAAGATCACGTTTATCGTGGCGGATATCACCAACCTGGATACCGCATCCGGCAGCTATTCCTATACCGCCATTTCTTCCACTACCATCGACGCCTATGCGACGAACCCCAACCCGCAGGCGGGCAGCGTCACCGGCAATCCAACATCCGACACAGGGGCCATCTTCCATCTGGGTCTGTCCGTCCCCACCGCCGGCAAGCACAGCATCATCGTAGTCAGCGATGGCAACGCCTCTCTCTTCAGGAACAACGGCATCACCTCCCAGCCTTATCCATTCACCTTACCTGGTATTTTCTCCATTACAGGCAACAGCGCCCTCTCTACCACCAATTCCAGCCTGTACCAGCAGTACTATTACTTTTTCTATGACATGCTGGTCAGGACAGCGGGCTGCCCCAGCGCCAGGACAGCAATCGTGGCATCCGCCAGCGCTGCCCCCGTCATCTCGATCAATGGTAATATACTGACGAGCACACAGGCCGCACAATATCAATGGTACATAAACGACTCCCTGCTGAAAGGCCATACGGCACAGACGGACACGGTGGGCGTTACGGGGGTCTATACCGTCGTCGCCACGGATGCATTCGGATGCTCTCAGACCTCCAATGCCATCAGCTACAATCAAGGCAAAGGCGCTATTTACCTGTCGACCCACCCGAACCCCAGCAAAGGATCATTCGAGGTCAATTTCATCACCGGCAAGGCCGGCAATGTCGACCTCTTCCTTTATAACGTGCTGGGTCAGCAGGTATATCACCAGTACCTGGGCAATACGGCGGGCGTCTACAGCTACCCTGTCAACGATCCGGCCCTGGCGGCAGGCATCTATATGCTGAAAATACAGGTAGGCAAGGATGCATACACGGATAAAATATTAGTGGTAAGATGATGGCCATACCTCGGGATGGATCGTTTCCGGGGTTCTTAGTACACAGGTGGCCGGCTGCCTTCAATGTGGCATTCAACTTGCGTCATCTTTCCCTTGCTTACCTCCGCTGGTGCGAGATTGTTATCGACATCCCGACGGGAGGCAAAATACCATTCATCCCTCCGGGTAAAAAGGGAATAACGGCCTTCCGGCAGACATACGCAGAAATGACCTGTACTATCCGTATCCGCCACCGTGACCAGCCGGGTATGCACGGCTGAATAATAAGGAGAAGAGCCCTTCTGTACCACTTGTGATATGTTCGTCAGCTCGAAGACATAGACCCGGGCCTTGACGGATGGCAAAGGCACCCTTTTAACCCCCGGCGCAGGCATCTGGTTACCCGACACCATCCGTACTACCCCCTTTATACCCTGATTCCCCGGACAGGTCGTATCACCGGGCGATGGCCCCTGGCTTTCACCCCGAAGGATGGGGCCGGCCAGCAAAGCACTAGCTATTAACATGAATTTCAACATCTCAGATAATAAAAACGGTTCTGGGTAAGTTAAGATTTAAAGCCTTTAAAAGCCAATAAAAACACTAATTTTAACGACGATTTTAAACAATCCTTATGACTAAAAGCAGGGCTGCCTCTTTAATCCTGGTATCCACACTCCTTTTTTCCGTCCATTTTACCCAAGCCCAGGTGACTACCGACAGGGCCGTCCTGCAACGAGCCAGCCAGCTGAAAGCAGCCCAGGAGGCCGACATGCGTCGCCTCGTCCTCTCTCTTGCCGAAAAAAAGGGATGGCCCCTGACCATTAAAAATAAACAAGGACGCCTGGCCTATCTCCGGGGCGTCAATGTAACAGGACAACCCATCTATATCACCACCACCGACAACATTATATCTGCCGCCACCATCCAAACCAACACCCTATGGGCCGGCGGCAGCACGGGCCTCAACCTCAGCGGCTCCAGCAGCAATATGGCCGGGAGACTGGGCCTCTGGGACGAAGGGAGGGTACGAACCACACACGTAGAGCTCACCGGCAGGACCACCCAGGTCGATGGAGCTACAAACCTTAGCGACCACTCCACCCATGTGGCCGGCACGATGATCGCGGCAGGCGTCAACCCCGTCGTCAAAGGCATGTCCTATGGCGCCCAGCTGAAAGCATACGATTTTGACGCCGACCAGTCCGAGATGTACAACGCCGCCCAAAATGGCCTCCTCGTCTCCAACCACTCCTATGCCGTCATCGCCGGCTGGTACTACAACAGCGACCAGAGCCGGTGGGAATTCTGGGGCAGGTCCACCGACACATCCGACTACAAGTTCGGATATTATGACGACGACACCAGGGTATGGGATTCCATCGCCTACTATGCCCCAAACTACCTGATAGCCAAGGCCGCCGGTAACAATAGGTCCGAAAATGGCCCACCTGTCGGTCAGACTTACTGGCGGTACAACTCCAGCAACGTGATGTCCAATGCCGGCAACAGACCCGCAAACCTCAGCAGCAACAACGGCTATGGTATTATCGCCACCTATGGCTGCGCCAAGAATATTCTTACCATCGGCGCCATCGGTCCTATACCTGGCGGGTATTCGCAGCCCTCGGATGCCGCAATGACCGACTTCAGCAGCTGGGGACCCACCGGCGACGGACGTATCAAACCCGACCTCGTTGCGGATGGATTGAATGTACTCTCCAGCATCAGCACCGCCGACAATGCCTATGGCGTCTTCAGCGGCACCTCCATGGCGACTCCGGCATCGGCCGGCTCCGCCTTCCTGCTACAGGAATATTATTCCAAACTGCACGCCGGCGCCTTTATGCGTTCCGCCACCCTGAAAGGACTGCTCATCCACACCGCCGACGAGGCAGGGGCTAATCCGGGTCCTGACTACCAGTTTGGCTGGGGTGTGATCAATATGCAAAGAGCCGCCTCCGTGATCACCTCCGACAATTCTGCCACAAGAGACCAGCAGATAAGGGAGAACCAGCTTGTCAACACAACCCATGACGCAGACAGCGTCATCATCGTCGCCTCCGGCACGACACCCGTCACCGCCACTATCTGCTGGACGGACGTTCCCGCTGTCCCCGTCTCTGAGGCCATCATCAACAATACCACCAACTTCCATGACACAGGCATCAAGCTCGTCAATGATCTTGACCTTCGTATTACGGATGTGTTCACCGGCGCCACTTATCAGCCATGGATCTTAAATCCGGCAAATCCTTCCGCCGCCGCCACCAGGGGCGACAATATCCGGGACAACGTGGAGAAAGTACAGGTCGACAGCCTCATCCCCGGCAGGAGCTACAAGATCAGGATTTCGCATAAAGGGAACCTTGTCCAAGGCGCCCCCTCCGGCTCGCAGGCCTATTCCCTCCTCATCAGCGGTGGGGGCGGAACCAGCTATTGCACTTCCAATGGCTCCAGCCGCGGCACGTCCATCAGCAATGTGACGCTTGCCAACTTGAATAATTCCACCGCCGACTGCAATACCTATATCGACTACAGCGACAAGGCCGCCGCAAGACTGCCCATCGGACAGAGTTCCACGATCAGCGTCAGCTATATGAACTGCAGCACCAACGCTACCGCCAACATCGCCGTATACATCGACTTCAACAATGACGGGACCTTTAGCGGCAGCGAGCTGGTTGCTCAAAATGCCACCCTGCTCAACAGCAGCGGTACACCCGCCATCTTCACCGGCTCCATCGCCGTACCCGCCACCGTCAAGACAGGCACTTACACTCGTATGCGCATAGTAGTCCAGGATGCCGCCTCCGTAGCCATCCCCGCCGCCTGCGGCACGTACACCAGCGGCGAGACCCAGGACTACCGCGTGCTGTTCACCGCACCTTCCACCGATGTAGGCGTCACCGCACTGGTATCACCCACGCCTTCCGGCTGTGCCAGCGACTCGCAGATAGTCAGCATCCGCATCCGCAACTTCGGGACGACCAATTTGAGCAGCGTACCCGTCACCACCGTCGTCAAGGATGCCAGCAACAACACCGTGGCCACTCTCACCGCCACCTGCACCGATACAATCCCCGCTAAGAGTGACGTTGTCTTCACCTACAACACCACCTTCCCCACAGTAGCCGGCGCAAGCTATAACTTTATCAGCCAGACTTCTCTCGGCAGCGACCCGAATACAGGCAATAACCAGAACACCACCACCATTGCCATCAGCAGCGCCGCCGGCACTGCCAGCGGTAACGCCACCATCTGCGGCGCCAACAGCAGCACCGTACAGCTCAGGTCCAATGCCAGCAGCGTCGACCAGGCCCTGTGGTATACCAGCGCCACCGCCACTACTCCCATTGCCGCCGGCAACAATACCAGCACCACCGTCATCCCATCCAATAACACCTATTATCTGGGACTCAATGATCTGAAGACCAGGCTGGGCCCACCCAATAAGTTGGCTGCTTACTCCAATGGAGCAGGCGCTTATTTCAGACTGGGCGGCAACTATATCAATATCACCACGGGAGTTCCGCTGACCATCAGCAGCGCCAGAATGTATATCGCCCACAATGGACAGATAAAGCTGACCCTGGCCACGCTCGGCTCCGTCAGCGGCACAGGCTTTACCTATACTCCCCTGTACACTACATCCATCGACGTATATGCGACGAAGCCGGTGCCCGACACCAGCCGCCAGATCAATGTCGCAGCAGGCGATAACACCGACGCAGGCGGTCTCTTCAATCTGAATATACCTATACCCAGCCCCGGTGACTATATCATCATTATGGACTGTTCCGACAGTACCAGCGCATTCATCAATGTCGGTAACAAGAACTCCGTACCTTATCCCATTAGCATACCGGGAGTGATATCCGTCAACAGCAACAACCTCAGCGATGGCTCATCTGACACCGCCACCTACAGACGATTCTGGTTCCCCTTCTATGACATCAATGTCCAGCTGACAGGCTGCCCTGGCGCCGGTCGCACAGCCGTGGTGGCCACTACCGAACCCGCGCC
>Ga0207674_10004894_pt1 | contig 16025 bp, 12 predicted proteins | sample KBSCornC72_FD_184303 | JGI IMG/M metagenome (GOLD analysis project Ga0207674, IMG submission 184303) | Corn rhizosphere microbial communities from Kellogg Biological Station, Michigan, USA - KBS Corn C7-2 (SPAdes) (version 2) | ecosystem: Host-associated > Plants > Roots > Rhizosphere > Soil ... | reverse complement strand
CGGGCGTTTCGAGCGCAACTGGAACGCCACCGACTCCACGCAGATGTACTTCACGTCGCATCGCTCCGGCTTCCTGGTGCCTAACGAGCTGTTGCAGCAAGCCGCGGGGCAGCGCCAGGATCGCTCGGCGGCTGAAACGTCGGGGCAAGTCTCGCACACCCACCTGTTCTCGCCGAACGTGGTGCTGCAAATGCGCGGGATGGTGCGGGACACTTCGGCGGATCTGTGGTCGAACGGCCTTTCGACGCCCATTTTGCCCATGCAGGACCGCGGTTTCCGCGAAGGTTATTTCGGCGGGAGCCTGTCCGTGAAGCTGGGCTCGCACGAGCTCAAGACCGGCGCGGACGCGCTGTTCGATTCCATACACGAAAACTTCAGCTATCTCATCACCGCCTACAACATCGGCGATATTCCCATTTTCGATGACGACGTTCCCTCGGCCTTCCATTTCCTGGACCGGCGCAGCGCGCGCCAGCAATCGGCTTTTGTGCAGGACCAATGGCATCGCGGTCACTGGGCGCTGAGCGCGGGAGTGCGGGTGGATCACTACAATATCGTGGCGGACGAAACGGCATGGAGCCCGCGCCTGGGCGCCGCCTACTCGCTGCCCGCCGCTGGATTGGTGCTGCGCGCGTCCTACGACCGTATTTTCCAGCCCCCTGCCATCGAGAACCTGCTGCTGGCGAGCACGGATCTGGTGGGTCAACTTGGCGGCCAGGGCGCTTTTCTGCCCTTACGGCCGGCGCGAGGCAATTATTACGAAGCCGGATTTTCCAAGAGCCTGCTGAGCAAGCTGCGGCTGGACGCCAGTTGGTACTTGCGGCGCCTCGACAATTTCTCCGACGATTCGCTGCTGTTTAATACCGGCGTGAGTTTCCCCATTACGTTTACGCATGCCGATATCCATGGCTACGAGGCCAAACTGGAAGTGCCGCGCTGGGGCCGCTTCTCGGGGTTCGCGAGCTATTCGAACATGCTGGGTGTGGGCCGGCTTCCGGTGGCGGGCGGCTTGTTCCTGGGGGACGATGCGGAGGCGGTAGCCGGCGTCGGGTCCTTTCCGATTTCGCAGGACCAGCGCAATACTTTGCGCGCGCGGGTGCGGGTGGAGGCGCAGCGGCGGGTGTGGTTCGCCGTAGCGAGCAGCTACAGCAGCGGACTGCCGGTGGATCTTAACGGGCCCGCCGATCTGGGTTTCATTGCGCAGCAATACGGCGATCGGATCCTGAGCAAGGTGAACTTCGACCTCGGCCGCGTGCGCCCGTCGGCTTCGTTAGATGTTTCCGTGGGAGTGAGCCTCTACCAGCGAGAGCACCGCACCGTGCGCTTGCAGGGCGACGTCTTCAACCTGTTCGACCGCCTGAACCTGATCAATTTCGCGGGCGTGCTGTCGGGCACCGCTGTCGACGCGGGCCGCAATTTCGCGATCCGCCTGAACGCGACTTTCTAACTAGGCGAAACACCTTAGAACAGGCTTCGGGTGGTCCTCTGCGAGCCGATTGCCGATAGATTAGCGCGTAATAGTGTGGAACTAAGAAGCAGGTGTGGAGCTAAGATGGGAAGAACAGAGGTGCCTATGAGACCGTTACTGCTGGCTCCGCTACTGGCCTTGGTCGCGGCGGCGGCGTGGGGGCAGGGGAACGCTTCGTTGCGCGCGCGCGAGTTGTTCTACACACCGCCGCCCGATTCGAGTGCCATGAAAGCGCAAACTTCGGCGGCGCCGGTCGCATCTGCGGTTCCGGCGGCGCCTGCGCCCAAAGCGGTCGCGAAGAAGACGCCCGCCAAGCGGCCGGCTTCATCCCCGGGCGCTGCGCCCGCGGCTCCGATGCAGGCGGTAGCGGACAATCCATCGGCGCTGGTTCCGCTGGGGATGCGCTACAGCGTGCTGAAGCGCAATGCGGCCGGGACGTATCAGGAAGTCGACGCGGACACCACATTCCATTCAGGCGATCGCATTCGTCTGGAGGCGCAGGCCAACTCTACGGGCTATTTGTATGTGGTGGCGCAGGGATCCAGCGGCAACTGGCAGGTGCTGTTCCCCTCGCGCGAAATCTCTAACGGCAGCAATCTGGTGCATCGCGGCGAAACCCGCCTGGTGCCCGGCGGCAATCAGGGCCAGTTCGTCTTCGATGAGCAGGCGGGCACCGAAAAGCTGTTCGTCGTGCTGTCGCGGCAACCCGAGAAGAGCTTGGATAAGCTTATTTATTCGATGGGCGGACAGACGGCGCCGGCCGATCCAACGGTGGTGAAACCAGCGGCCGCCGATCCCAGTCGCGTGCTGATGGCGCAAGCGACGGTCAGCGACGACGTGATTTCCCACATTCGCGGCCAGGTGATGGCGCGCGATCTGATCTTCGAGAAAGTCGAAAACGAAAAAGTAGCGGCGGCGAATGATGCGCCGGCCGGAGGCGGTGTGAAGATCGAGACTGCCGCTTACGTGGTAAGCCGCAATACCGCGCCCGACGCCCGGCTGGTAGTCGATCTGAAGCTGAAGCATCAGTGAGCATGCGCCAGATTATCGCCAGCGCCGCCGCGATTGCCGCCTTGACTATGCCGGGCGGCGCCCGGGCGCAGGGGCCGCAGCGCATCCGCGTCGCCGTGGAGCGGCGGGACGGCACGACTTGGACCGTTGTGAATCCGGCGCACGTGTTTGAACCCGGCGACCGTTTGCGCTTTCGGGTGTCGACAACTTTCGGTGGATATCTCTACGTGACGGACCAGGGGACTTCAGGAAGCTACGAATTGTTGTTCCCGCGTTCCGATACCGGAAGCGATAATCGTATCGCAGCTAACCAGGACTACATCGTCCCGGCATCGCAAGGCGTGTTCAAGGTGAGCGGACCGCCGGGCCATGACGTCATCTATTGGCTGGTGAGTCCGGTGGATCTCGGGAAGCAATACCGTCCGCTGCCGCCGCCGCCCGCGCCGGGTTCGGCGCCGCCTTCCATGCATCCACGATGTGACGATGCGATTTTCAAGTCGCGCGGAGATTGCATCGATACCCAAGCGGGCCTGAAGCCGGTGAAGCCGGAAGACAAACTGCCGGAGAACATGACGGGCGTGGTCACGGCCACGCCGCGCGAGCTGCTCTTTATTCAGGACAATAGTGTAGGCAAAGAGAGTGTGGTGGTGTCCTCGCCCGCTCCGTTATCGGGACCGGTGGTGTATGAACTCCGTCTGGCGCATCGCTAGTCTGATTTGTCTGGCATGCTGCGCGCTGGGCCAGCAGAAGAGCGCACAGGCTCCGCCGCAAGGCAAGTCGCGCGATCTCAAATACGAGGAGAACAATACCGCGCCCGCGCCCACGGTAGCAGTGCCGCGCGGCTATGCGCTGATTGTGGGAATCGCGAGTTATAAGAATCTGGCGTCCAAGGCGCAATTGGAATTTTCCGAACGCGACGCGGACGCGATGTATTCCATCCTGATCAGCCCCGAGGGCGGCAATTTTCACGCGGAGAACGTTCACCGCTTGACCGGCGCGCAGGCGACGCTCGCCAACTTGAAGCATGAACTCGAAACCTGGCTGCCGTCGGTGGCCCAGGGAGACGATCGGGTGGTGATCTATTTCGCGGGGCATGGCTTCATCTCGGGCGGGCGTGCATACCTGGCGCCATACGACCTCGACCCTAATGACATTCCGGGCACCGGTTATCCGATGGACACGCTGGGTCAGGTTGCGGGCTCGCGCATCAAGGCGAAATGGAAGGTGCTGCTGACGGACGCCTGCCATAGCGGCGCGATTGCTCCGGATGCCGAAGCGCAGGCGCTCAATCAAAGTTTACTGGACATGTCGCGCTCCATGTTTTCGCTGACGGCCAGCCGCGACCGCGAGCGTTCTTTTGAAAGCAAAGACTGGGGCGCCGGCCATGGCATCTTTACCTATTACGTTGTGAAGGGGCTGGAGGGCGAAGCCGACGAATCGGGCGACGGGATCGTGACGGCGGATGAGCTGGCGAACTATGTCCGCCGCAATGTGCGCGAGGCGACCAAGGGGCAGCAGAATCCGACCTCCGACCGCGGCAGCTTCGATCCCAACATGCTGCTGGCGTTTCTCCCGAATGGCCTGCGGGTGGCGCATCAGCCGCCGCCGGTGGATGGCACGCTGATCTTCGAATCCAATATGGATGGCGTGGAAGTATTCGTGGACGGCACCTCGCGCGGAATCGTCGGCAAGGGCGCTACGCTGCGGCTCCCGGGCATGCGCCCGGGGAGCCACACCATTCAGGGCGTGAAACTGGGCTATGAGCCCGATGGTCCGCGCGATGAGATGGTTTATCCGGGGCGCGATTCGACGGTGACCATCAAGATTTCCATTGCGCGGCGGCGTCCGAAGGCCGCGATGGATGAGCTGAACGATGGCCTGGCGTTTTATAACAAAGGCTTCGCCGATAACTACAAGAAGGCGGTCGAGCATTTCGAAAAGGCTTTGCAGATCGATCCGACCTATAGCCAGGCCGCGCTGTATCTGGGGCGCGCTTACAACTCCCTGTTCGATGAGCAGCGCTCGGAGGCGGCGTTCCGTAAGGCCATCGCCATCGATCCGGACTATCTGGAAGCGCGTGTCGGCCTGGCCGGGATGCTGCTGGATACCGGCGCAGTGGATGAATCCATCCGTCAGCTGAACCTGGTGACGCAGCGCGATAAGAGCAACGCAGTCGCGCTTTATATGCAGGCGCAGGCGTACCGCATGAAAGATCTGTATCCGCAATCGATCGAGTCGGCGCGCGCGGCGATCCGGTTGGCTCCGTCAGCGGCCGAACCGCACTTATGGTTGGCCGACAGCCTGCGCTTGAGCGGGCATTATCCGGACGCCGCGGTTGAATACACCGAGTATCTGCGGCTGAGCGATTTCGACAGCAAGCTGGCGGGCCGCATGAATTACTATGTGCTGGGGTATCTGGCGGGAATCGGCAAGAAGAAGCGCGCGGCACAGACGGATACCTGGCGAGACTTGCGCAGCCTGGCGTACTTCGGCCTGTGCGATTCCGAGCGCAAGCAGAGTCATTTTGAATTAGGCGTGGCGTACTGCCAGAAGTCGCTGGCCTACGATTCGCAGGATCCGTACACGCATTATGCGCTTGCACTGTGTTACGCGCGGGAGGCGGCCCAGAACGGCAGTCTGGAAACACTGGCCGCGGCGCGCAAACATTTTCAGGCCATGCTGGATCTGAACGGGGATCTGGAAGAGGCCAAGTTTGCGCGGCAGAATCTGGAAAATATAGACGGATTGCTTCGGAGCGAAGGCGCGCTCAAGAGCCGCTAATGAGCCTTAGCGCTGGCGCGCCGGGCGCTGCGGCGGCGTTCTCTGCAGGTTCGGCGCGCACAGCTCACGTGGAGCGACAACGTTCCGCAGCCGCACCACTAAATCCAGCAGGTCGTCGATTTCCGACTGCGTACGAAGGTAGTAATTGGCATGCGAGTTCTGTTTCCGGCCGATGCGAACAGAAACAATGTTGCCATCCAAAGCGAAGGCATCCTCGTCGTTCTCATCATCACCTACGTACAAGACCCAATTGCACCCCAAACGATCCCGTTCGGCGGCCAAAGCATCTCCTTTGTGGGGAGCGCTGACGGCCGCCAGGTTTACTACCTGCTTGCCTCCAAACACGCGCACATCGGGCAATTCCCGCGCTGCCGCGAGAACCCGCCGGCGAGCCTCGGCTTTGTGTGATGACTGCCGGTAGTGCACCGCCAGAGAAATACCCTTGTCTTCCATCCACAAACCCGGGAGCGAGCCAAGCTGGCGCTGTAGTGCGGTTTTCCAGCGTCCCACCCGCCGGCGCGAGCTTCGCGTGGCGGCTTCGGTTTCCGCCCCATGATTACCGATCACGCGGGCTACCCCCACGCCCCTCAGTTTGCCCAGAACGTCCGCGCGCGCGCGCCCCGAGACGATCACGCAGGGATACAGTGCTGCCAGGCGGCCGAGCAGGTTGCGGGTGCGGGCCCGCATACCGGCCTGGTCCGGGCGCTGGACAATCGGCGACAGGGTCCCGTCAAAATCGAACGCGCACAGAGTGCGCTCCTGGGCCAGCCGCGTCAGAATCGAGCGGGAATTCCGGGAAAGGAGGTACCGCATCGTCAAACTGCCGGTACCGCGTTCGCGCGTTCGGCCAAACGTCCGGTCACTCGCTCCTGATTGCGCAAACGCGCGGCATCCACCAGCATCTTCCCGGCCCAGCGATACACATTGAATTGAACCAGCAGAGACCGCATGGACCGCATGCGGTCCTGTTGTTCCTCTATCGGCATCGTGAGCGCTGCCGCGAGCGCGTCGCTGCTGCCCTCGAGATCGTAGGGATTAACGATCAGGGCTTCCGTTAACTCCCGTGCCGCTCCCGTGAATTCGCTAAGGACCAGCACGCCTTTCAGATCCGTGCGCGCGGCCACGAACTCCTTGGCCACCAGATTCATGCCGTCATGCAGGCTGCTTACATAGCATAGGTCGGCCGCTCGAAAGTAACGAAACACCTCCGGTGGCTCATGGTGGGAGCGGAGCAGGATGATCGGCTGGTAGTCCTTCTTCCCGAAGCGCTGGTTGATGCGCTCGGCCAAGCGCTCCACTGTTTCATTGAGTTCCCGGTAGCGCTGGATCTTAACCCGGCTCGGCGCTGCCAACTGCGCGAAACTGAAGCGGCCGCGAAATTCGGGGTACCGCTCCAGCAAAAGCTCCACAGCCAGTAATCGCTCCTCGACGCCCTTGGTGTAATCCAGGCGGTCTACTCCGACTCCCAGCAACGCGCCCGGTTTCAAGCCAAGATCGCGCCATACCTGCGCCCGGCATTCCTCAGGACTGGGTGACGTTTCCACCCATCGGACAGGCCATTCGAGCGCGATTGGATAGGGACGGACCAGCGTACGATGTCCTTGCATCACCACTGCGTTATGCTCCCGGTCTATGCGCGTCTCCAGAAACCGGTCCACTGAATCCAGGAAATTATTGCAGTGAAGCTGCGTGTGGAAACCAATAATGCTGCTTCCCAACAAGCCTTCCAGGATCTCGTTGTGCCAGGGGCAGATGCCCATTTGTTCGGCGTTGGGCCAGGGAATGTGCCAGAAGACAATGACGGTGGCGGCCGGAAGACGTTTGCGAATCATCGCGGGAGCCAGCGCGAAGTGATAATCCTGCACCAGGATGATGGGGTCCTTCGAATCCACTTCACTGCAGACCGCATCGGCAAACTTCTGGTTGACGGCGCGGTACTGGCGCCAGTCCGCGGAGCGGAATACCGGCCGCGCGTGCGCGACGTGGCAGAGAGGCCACAGCCCTTCGTTCGAAAAGCCATAATAGTAACCCTGCTGCTCTGCGTCGGAGAGCCACACACGGCGGATGTGGTACGACTCTTGTCCGGGCGGCACGCGGACGTGATCGTTGCGATCCACCGTTTCACGATCGGCATCGCCGCTTCCGTGAGCGATCCACACCCCGGAGCAGGCAATCATCACGGGTTCGAGCGCAGTAACCAGACCGCTGGCGGGATGCTGCACTTCAATCCGGCCGTCGGCCGTGTACTGATGAATGTACGGCTCGCGATTCGCCAGAATGACGATTTTTTCCCCATGCAAATGCCGGTTCAGAGTCTGTTTCAGGCGTTCCGCAGTCCACAGTCCGGGGGCGTCTTCCCGTTCGTTGGCCATGCGTCCGACCAGTTCGCGCATGTCGCTGAGGATCGGCTGAAACTCCCGGCTGTGCTTCCCGCCGCCGCGCAGCAGGCTGCGCAGTTCCAGGCTCCAGTCATAGCGCGCGCGTTTGGCCACCAGCATGGGTACACCGAAAGCTGTCAGGGCCAGAATGGCAAAGACCACGATCAGGAAGGTCCGCGCCGCGGCCTCTCGCCGATCGATGAAGCTCAAATCATGCACCAGAATCGCAAAACCGAGCTGTTGTCCCTGGTTGGAGATCGGCATTGCACTCACCTGAACGCGACCGGTGGGAAGCGTAGCGACGGTGCTCCATTCCTGGAACTGCTCTACCTGATTGTCGGCGATCGAGTCGGCGGCGCGGACTCTGGAGCCTACTGCTGAACAACTAAAATCGTCCGGGAATCCCGGGGTGCTTGATACCGGACTCAAGTCGGCACTGCAAGCGGCCGCGGCCATGACGCGTTCGTCACGCGCGAGCACTGCCAGCTGCTTATCAAGTCTGGCCGGATCGTACCACGCATCCGCCAGCGACTGCTGGGCACCGGTCAATACTAACCGGGCGCGTGAGTTGACGTCGCGCTCAAACCATTTGCTGGCCGTGGTTTGCACTACTCCCGACGCAGCCCACATCAGGAGGGCCAAGCCGACAATAAGCGCCAGTATAAACCGCGCCACCCGTGGCATACTTTTATTAAAGCATTTTCACTATATGGCAAGGTACCGGATATGCGGCTGGAAAACCTGGGTCTGATTGGGAACTGCCAGTTTTCGGCGCTGGTACATAATAGCGGGGATATCGTTTGGTGCTGTCTCCCCAGGTTTGATTCGGAACCAGTGTATTCAGCCCTCCTGGACAGCCAGGATGGCGGGCGCTTTCGCATTGGACCGGCGGGAGGAGAAACCGGCACCCAGCGCTACCAGCCAAATACGAACATTCTTGAGACGACTTTTCAGACCGCGACGGGCTCGTTCCGCGTGATTGATTTCGCCCCCCGGTTTCTGCAGTTCGGCCGTGCGTTCCGGCCGACGCAACTGATCCGAATCGTCGAGCCTATTGAAGGCACACCGCGAATTGCCGTGGCATGTGAGCCGAGGTTGGGCTGGTCCAGGGAACGGCCCTCGGTAGTGCAAGGTTCGCACCATGTGCGATTTGAGGGATTCGCCAGCCAGTTGCGTCTCACCACCGACCTCCCGCTTTCCTACCTGGGCGGCCAGCCTTTTACCCTGACCGGCCGCCAGCATCTGGTATTGACTTGGGGGGCGCCGGTGGAAGAGCCGCTGGCGCCGCTATGTGAGCGGTTCTGGAACGAAACGGCGCGCTACTGGCAGCGCTGGGTGAAGCGGTGCGATATTCCACCGCTGTTCCAGCAGGAGGTGATCCGGTCCGCGCTGACGCTGAAGCTGCATTGCTTTGAAGACACGGGGGCGATCATCGCGGCGATGACCACATCGATTCCGGAGTCGTCCGGAAGCGGGCGTACCTGGGATTATCGCTACTGCTGGCTGCGTGATTCCTATTATGTGCTGAATGCTTTTGGGCTGCTGGGGCAATTTGAAGAGCGCGAGCAGTTTGTGCAGTATTTGCTGAACGTGGCTGGAGGCGCGCCGGGGCTCACTCTGGCGCCGTTATACCGCGTGGATGGATCGCAGAATCTGGAGGAATCGATCCTAGAGAACTGGCCGGGTTATAACGGTGAGCAGCCGGTGCGGATCGGGAACGGGGCGGCGCTGCATTCCCAACACGATATCTATGGGGAGATGGTGCTGGCGCTAACTCCGATCTTCCTCGACGAACGCATGAGCGCGGAGCGTTCGCCGGCGGCGCTGCGGTTGATTGAAGAGCTGGCGCGAAAGGCTATTTCGCTGGCGGGCGTTCCGGATGCGGGGATCTGGGAGTATCGCACCGAATGGAAGCCGCAAACATTTTCCAGTCTCATGTGCTGGGCGGCGGCGGACCGGATGGCGGGAATCGCGGACCGGCATGCACCGGCGCGCGCGGCTGAGTTTCATTCCGCGGCCAACCGTATTCATACCGAAGTCATCGCGCAGTCCTGGAACGCGAGCAAGGGAAGTTTCGTGGGCCACTACGGCGGAGAAGACCTGGATGCGTCGCTGCTGCAGATGGTCCGCTTACGTTTTCTGCCCGCACGAGATCCAAAACTGAGCAGTACGATCGACGCGATTCACAAGGATCTGGCGCGGGGCGCCTGGCTGCAACGGTATAGCCTGAATGACGGCTTCGGCAAGCCCTCAGTAGCTTTCGTTATTTGTACCTTCTGGCTGATCGAGGCCTTGGCCTCCGCCGGCCGGCGAGACGAAGCGAAAGCGGCGTTTGATCGGATCTATGGAGCGCTGTCCCCGTTGGGGCTTCTTTCGGAAGATTATGATCCCGTGGAGCCGCGCATGTGGGGAAATTTTCCGCAGACCTACTCTCATGTAGGGCTGATTCATGCCGCCTTCGCCGCCTCGCCAACATGGACCGACGTGCTTTAGAGTACCCTGTTTGGGGGCCGCCGCAAATTACTTCAACGGCGAAAAATCCACTGGATCCATAAACGTGGATTCGACCTTCTCCACGATCTTTCCATCCGCTTCAGAAGTCTTTTGGATGGTCTTCCATTCCGGGTCGGCGCCGAAGTCGGCCCAGTTCTTCTTGGCGGCCTCACGGTTCTGGTGTGCCAGCAGATAGATGAACAGGTTCTCGTGGTTGGGAGGATCTTGCGGCACCCACGCGCCCATGAAGTTCATGTGGTTCTTTTCGAACACCTTCACCTCGCCGTTACGGAACCGCGTGACCAGCGGCGTGAGGCGATTGGGGAATGTATGGTACATGCGAAGCTCGTAGACCCGATTGCTATCGGCCCGAGCCTGCTGGAGATTCATGAAACGAGCCGTCAGCAGCGATCCCGCCGCAAACGCACCCAGCAAAAGCGCACAATAACGAAGGTTTTTGATGGTCATGGTTCCCAATCATATCAGCTTGGGGAAGCGGGCTAAAGCCCGGATTTGCCTCTATGGTGAGCCATTCAGAATGCGCCGTCATTTTCGTGGAAGACCGAAATAAGGCGGCATCATTTATAGGCCGCAACACCGGTGACGCGCTCTCCAATCACCAGCGCGTGAATATGATCGGTGCCTTCGTAAGTCTTGACGGTTTCCAGATTGCACATGTGGCGCATGACCGGATACTCGTCCATGATGCCGTTGGCGCCGAGCAGGTCGCGAGCCGCGCGGGCGCAATCGAGCGCCATGGCGGCATTGTTGCGCTTCAGCATTGATATGTGGGCGGCGTCGGCCTGCCCCCGATCTTTGAGCCTGCCGACGTGCAGCGCCAGTAGCTGCGCCTTGGTGATCTCCGTGATCATATCCGCAAGCTTCTCCTGCACCAACTGGTGCGAAGCGATCGGGCGCCCCTCAAACTGTTTGCGCAGGACCGAATAGGAGCGCGCCGTTTCGTAGCAATCCATGGCCGCGCCAATCACCCCCCACCCGATACCATAGCGGGCTTGCGTCAGACAGGACAGGGCGGCGCGCAATCCCTGTGCTTGCGGAAGCAAGGCGCTTTCGGGTACGCGGCAATTATGGAACGCCAGACTCGAAGTTACCGAAGCCCGCATGGAAAGCTTGCCGTGAATCTCAGAGGCCGTGAACCCGGGGGTTCCGCGCTCGACCAAAAATCCGCGGATGCCATCCTCGGCGCGGGCCCAGACCACCGCAATGTCCGCCACGCTGCCGTTGGTGATCCAGGTCTTCTCACCGTTAAGGACCCATTCGGCGCCCTCACGCCGCGCGCCGGTTAACATTCCCGCCGGGTTCGAGCCGAAGCCCGGCTCGGTGAGCCCGAAGCAACCGATCGCCTCGCCGGTTTGCAGCTTGGGAAGCCAGCGCCGCTTTTGTTCATCGCTTCCGAAACTTAGGATGGGATACATCACCAGCGCGCTCTGCACGCTAACGAAGCTGCGCAGGCCGGAGTCGCCGCGCTCGATCTCCTGCATCACCAGCCCGTACTCCACATTGTTCATCCCGGCGCAGCCATATCCTTCGAGGTTCGCGCCCAGGAATCCCAGACGCCCCAGTTCCGGGATAAGCTCCGACGGGAAGCGCGCCTCGCGGAAGCAATCGCGGACCAGCGGTAGCACGCGCTGGTCCACGAACTGGCGGGCGGTTTGCCGCACCAACAACTCCTGCTGGGAGAATTGCGAGTCGATCAGCAAATAGTCAACGCCGGGAAATCGGGGCATGCGGGTCTATTTTAGCGCGCGGCCTTGCAGGGAAGCCCTGATGAGGCGGAGAGTGCGCGCGACGAGCTGATGCCGCGGCTATTTGCTCTTGAGCGCCGCTTCGATGGCCGAGGTCAATTCCTTCGACTCCGGCTCCACCGGCGCGTCAAACCGCGCCAGCACTTTGCCGTCGCGATCCACCAGGTACTTGGTGAAGTTCCACGGAATTTCACCGCCGGTCTTGGGATTCGCGTTCTTGTCCGTCAGGAACTGATACAGCGGAGCCTTGTCGCTACCCTTTACCGAGATCTTCGAGAACATCGGGAAGGTCACGCCGAATTTGGATTTGCAGAATGCGCCGATCTCGGCGTTCGAGCCCGGCTCCTGGGCGCCGAAGTTATTGGCCGGGAAACCGACAACTACTAGCCCCTGGTCTTTGTACTTCACGTACAGCGCCTGCAAGCCTTCGTATTGATAGGTATAGCCACACTGGCTGGCGACGTTCACCACCAGCATCACTTTGCCCTTGAAGCTGGCCAGCGGCGTGGGGGTTCCGTTAATCGCGTCCATCGTGAATTCGTGGACGCTGGATGCGGCGAAAGCGGCGCTCGACATAAGCAGGACGGCTCCAAGTAGCGGTTTCATGCCCCGATTCTACTACGTTCCACGCCCGTAGGGTGGAGCGAATTCCGCGCCTTGATCGCTCTCACCGTTCGTCCCACTGGCGAGTGATTTCCTCAATCGCCTCATCCGGGCGATTGGTGTAGAGCCAGAACAGTTGAACCGCGTTGGTTCCCCGCACCTGCATCTTTAGCGCGCCGCTGGCCTTGGTAAACTTCAGGCGCTCCTCGCCGTATTTAGTGGGCGTGATGATGCCCAGACCGATCTTGGTCACGTGCGGGCAGGCCTTGGCGGCTTCGACCGCCGGTATCGCGCTGGGGATCACGGTCGAATGACGCCCGTTGAATTTCGCTCCCTTGAGCAGGCCCTTGGCGTGGCTCATGCCCGATTTTAGCGCTTGGTTCCGGTAGAATGGGACAGGCCGATGCTGGCTATCCAAAAGAGACAACGGGAGAGGACCGAGAAATGAAATCCAAGATAATAATGCTCGCGGTGTTTGTGGGCGCGACTGCTCTATACGGGCAGAATCCGCTGACGACAGAGCTAAGGCAGACCTACGCCGGGGTCAAGGGCAACGTGATGAAGGCGGCAGACGCGATGCCGGAGGGCGATTACGGCTTTATGCCCGGGCCGGGCAGCCGTACGTACGGCGCGGCGGTGGTTCACATCGCCGAAGTGCAGGCGAATCTTTGCGGGGCAGCGAAAGGCGAGGCGGCTCCCAAGATCGACGGCAACAAAACTTCCAAAGCGGAGGCGCAGGCCGCGCTTAAGACAGCTTTCGATTATTGCGATCCGATCTATGAATCCGCCACTGACGCCGACGCCACCAAAATGGTGAAGATGTTTGGGCGCGACCGGACAATGTTCGGCGCTCTAAACTTCGGCGTGATTCACGATAACGAAATGTACGGCACGCTGGCGGTATATCTGCGCGCCAAGTCCCAGGTTCCGCCATCGAGCGTGCGTGGCGGCATGGGCAAGAAGAAAGAATAGTTATTCCCACTCGATGGTGGCCGGCGGTTTGTTGGTGAGATCATAGAACACCCCGGCCACACCTTCTACTTTCATCAGTTCCCGCACCATCTTTGCCAGCAGATCGGCGGGGATTCTCACCGCGCTCGCGGTCATTCCATCCACCGAATCAATCGGCCTCAGCACCACCGAATCGGGCCGCGCGGCGTTGCCCACTGGAATCAGCACCACCGGAAATTGCCAGATGGCAGCATCGAATCCGGCGGTAAGCGAGAGCCGGCGCACGATGGCGTCCGCGCGCCGCAGGCGGTCCAGGCGTTGGGCGGTCAGATAGGCCGGCATGACCTTCAAGCTTTCGATTGGCCCGTAAGTGTGGGCAATGCCGACGATGCGGTTCACATCTGCGCGGCGGTTGATGACATCGGCGGTCGCTTCATCCGAGGCGGGGACGGATGTGAGCGCCAGCACTGGACGGTAGGTTCGCGAGTCGCCTTGGACGCCGACCGATCGCACCGGAAGAATCCAGCCTTCGTCCACTTTTTGCAGTTCCGTTTCGTGATCAGAACATAAGCAGCGGATTGCGAGTCCGGGGCCAGGGAACGGATGGCGTTCCAGTAGCTCGGAGGCAATCGAAAGTTCGCGGCCGATGGCCCGGACTTCGTCCTTATAGAAGGACGAAAGGGGTTCCAGGATGCGGCCTTCGTCGATGAGTTTCTGAATGCCGGCGACGCGGTTGTGATGGGTCTTGATGAGGTCGGCCTTGGCGCTGCCGCCGGATTCGATGGTGTCGGGGTAAATGGTTCCCTGGCCGAGAATCCAGCGTCCGTCGAGATAATGCTCGCTTTCGAGAATGCGCTGCTGGACCTCCACAAACTTCTCGCCGATCACGTGGCGTTTCTGCTCGGGGTCGGTGACGCCTGCGAGCGCGGAGAGGAACAGCTCGCGGGCGTCTTCAACAAAGAAGGCGCGGGCGCCCAGGTCCGCGAAGTGCCGGCGCACGAATTCGGTTTCGCCTTCGCGCATCATGCCAGTATCGACGTAGGTGCCGTGAACCCGCTCCGGGCCGAGTGCACGGAGGCACAACGTATAGGCGACCGTCGAATCGACGCCGCCGCTGACAAAGAAGAACACGTTGCGGCCGGCGGCGGTGTGGCGGATGTGTTCTTCGAGCGAGCGCACCTGGCCTGCCGGGTCCCAGTCTTGGACGCATCCGCAGACCTGGAACAGGAAGTTCGCCAGGAGGGTCTTGCCGCACGGCGTATGCGCGACTTCGGGATGAAACTGGACCCCGTAAAGCCGGTGCGCGTGCGATCCCATGGCAGCCACCGGGCAGGTGGATGTGGTGGCCAGCACGTCGAATCCCTCCGGAGGCGAGACGACCAGATCGCGATGGCTCATCCAGACCTGCTGGCGGCCGGAGACACCGCGGAAGAGCGTGTCGAAGCTGTCGCCAGAGCCAATCGGATCGAGTTGGGCGAATCCATACTCGCCCTTGCTGCCTTTCTCGACCGATCCGCGCAGAAGATGCGCAATGAGCTGCTGGCCGTAGCAGATGCCTAAGACGGGGGTACCGGATGTGAGCAGCGCAGGGTCGATGGTAGGACTGCCAGGGTCGTACACGCTGGAGGGTCCACCGGAGATGATGACCCCTTTACGCCCTGTTAGCGCGATTGCGGGCGTTTCGCTGGGAGCTACCTCCGCGTAAACGCCGAGTTCCCGAACCTTGCGGGCGATGAGATGACAGTATTGTCCTCCGGCGTCGAGGACCGTAATCTGGGGGGGCAAATATTATCTTAGCGCGCCGCGTGAAGGTGCTTGTGCCACCGGGAGGGAGCGGGGCGGCGGGTGCGGGGCTGGAGTCCCGCCACACTCACTCCCTACTACCGCCTTAGCGCGGCAGGCGTTCCTGTTGAGTAACGCGCTGCACCAGAAGCTTCTTGGCGGTCTCGATCAGTGTCACCGCTTTGGGCATCGCGTCGATGGCCTGCGCGATTTCCGGATCCTGCTGGATTCCCACGCGCACCGACTGTTCCCAGCTAAACGCCGTAATATACATCTCGCGCTTAAGCTGGTCCTTTACCCACTGGTGATTGGCCGTGAAATCGGCCTCGCTGAACTGGAAGCCATTCTTCATCAGGTACTGGTGAAACTGATTGACCAGAGCTTCGTCGGGCTCCCAGCCCTTGGGCAGATGAGCATCCGCCCTAGGGCCGAAGTAGGCCGCGGAGAAATTGAAGAAGCCAAACTTCCGCAGCACTTCAATCTGGAACTTATTCAGTTTGGCGGCCTCGAACTTCTCATCCGGTGTGATACCGCCACCGCCGTAGACTGTGCGGCCGCTGTCGGTCATTTTCACGTCGGACATATCCTTCTGTTCGTTGCGGGTGCGGTAGTAGTAATCCAGAAATGAAATATTGGAGTAATCGCGCTGAATCAGACGGCCGCTGGGCGTGTAGTAATGCGCGGTCGTGAGCGCCAGCCCGGTATTCTCGCTCAGCGGGAAAACGGTTTGCACCAGACCCTTGCCGAAAGTCGGCTCGCCCAACACCCAGGCGCGGTCGTGATCGTGTCGCC
>Ga0207674_10004893_pt1 | contig 16029 bp, 9 predicted proteins | sample KBSCornC72_FD_184303 | JGI IMG/M metagenome (GOLD analysis project Ga0207674, IMG submission 184303) | Corn rhizosphere microbial communities from Kellogg Biological Station, Michigan, USA - KBS Corn C7-2 (SPAdes) (version 2) | ecosystem: Host-associated > Plants > Roots > Rhizosphere > Soil ... | reverse complement strand
CAAGCAGAGCAACCGGTTTGGGCAGTGATTTGAGCCATCCGCGAAGCGGCGCCATTCCACTCGGTTCATCGTTGAATTGGAACGCGTCAAGTCCCACACGTTGTGTTTTCAATTGCTGAGAAAAGAGATCTTGCCTCCACGCGGACCATTCAAAGCGAGGATTACCACAGAACGCAAAATTTTGGTAACCTCGCCGGCAAAAATAATCGACAGCCAACTCACAGGTTGCACGATTATCCATATCAACATGCGGCACGCCTGGAGGCGAAGTGCGGCCCGACACATTCACGACCGGCACGCGCTTTGCCTGCAGTGCGCGCGCGATTTCCGGCGTTTCGATGCGGGCAATCACTCCTTCGCCTTCCCACACCTTCAACCATTGAGGGACCGCCTGCAACGGACCGGCTTCCTCCAGATGCAATGACCAGTCGGTATGTTGCTGCGCATATTCGGCGACTCCACGGATCAAGCCGCGACCGTGCGCGCTGGAAGTTTCAACCAACACAGCTACACCGTCAGGTCGCGAGATGGGCATCAACCTACATATGCCGATTCGCCTTTTATGAGTCAATGTCCATGCGCAAATTCACAAGTCCCGGTGCGCCAATCCGCTAATCGCAAGTAGTGATTGGTGATCGGTAACCCGCGATTGAAATGCGAACTCGTACCAGAAAATGAATCGAAGGCGTTTTTTGAAATCTGTTTCTGCTGTGACTGGAACGGCCACTTGCCTGGAATGGCTAGCCATCGCCAGAGCTTCAGGAACCGTTGTTCCGCGTCTTCATCGCTGGTTCCCTCAATTTCCGAAACCGCGAGAACTGTGGCTTCTTCCAACTTTATGGGAAGTGCAGGAGGGGATGATTTTGGAATCTGCTTCCGGCCTTGTTGCCTCGGCAATTCAGCGACGGGACTGCGATTTCCTGATTTACGAGGACGCAGCCAGTGATGGCTATCAGCGCTGGTTTGACGAGTATTGCAAAGCAAATTCTCCCAATGTCGTGAAATTGAGCCTGGACGAAGTGGTGGCACGCCTGCTCAAGGTGAACTTGATTCGTGGATACATTTTGTATCGGTACGAGCAATCCGACCGGCAATTGCACTCTGAAGGGAAAATCGATGAAAGTGTAAACGTCGCCACGTCTCTGGCTTCGGCGGAACGTGCCCTGATCGTTTCCGAGCAATTCGTGGAGCGAATGCAAAAACTGGGGCTGAAACAACTGCTCGATGTGCGCGACCGCAGCGAGACGTGGTGTTTATCGCAGCACGATTTTTCGCGCAATGTATTGGCAACCGCCGATCCTAAAACGCGCAATATTCGATCGCTCATGATCGCGCTCAATGCCTTTGTATGTTCAGGCCGTGGCGAAGCCTACAACCAAGCCCTGGCGCGATGTTCCGAAGACGTTCCGGTAATCGGTTGGGGTTGCGAAGCGGAAGACAAACAGACGGCGCCTTCTTCAAAATGGGGACTTTTTCAAACTGCGACCAACTGGTGCACTGACTTGCAGATCTTCGCCAGCGATGTCATCGGCAAATCCGTTCCTGCGGAGCAATTGGGCTATCGACATGCGCGGCATTGGTCCGCGCTGGATTGGGGCGACGGCCTGCATCATGTCAGCTTCACGTTGAGCGACGGTGACAACGTGCAATGGTTGATGGGCAATTTCACAAGCGGGGGCGAAGGTCCAAGCTACTACGGAAATTCCAAGCGCGGCTCGATACCATTTACCTGGGGACTCCCTGTCCCATCGCTTTGCCAACTGTCGCCACGCACGCTATCCGAGATTCTGATGAAGGCAACGCCGAACGACGACTTCATGCAGTTCTCGGCTGGCGGCTATTTTTATCCAGACCAGTACGGCAAAGCGCGTCGCTCGACTCGCGCGCTCGAACTTCACGCCGAACGCCTGCGGGCGTATATGGAACTCACAGGCATTCGGATTCTCGCATTCAATTTCATGGACTGGGATGGCGTGGAAGCCCGCGCCGCTTGCGAAATTTTTGCCGCGAAATTGCCCGAATTACTGGGCATTTATGCGTTCCAATATTATCCCTATTCGGCCGGCAATGGCGCAATTTACTGGGTGAAAGGAATTGATGGGGACGAAGTGCCTGTGGTTTCGTGCCGGCTCACCGTTTGGGCGCAAACAGGCCGGCCTCGCGACGCCACGCCGGCTGCGGTGGCTGCGCATCTGAATCGGCTGCCGACGGCTGGGGACGCGACCACGCACGACGCTTTCTCGTGGGTACTAGTACACGCATGGTCGCGATTCCGACGTGCCGCGAAGGACGCGCCACTCGATGCCGAAGAGAAGGACGTCGCGCAAGATAAGGTGCTTCCCGACACAGCGCGCGGATACGAGCCGGCCATTTGGGCGGTTGACCGGCTTGAGTCCCGGGTCAAACCGGTCACAGCGAGCGAATTGCTTTTGCGAATCCGACTTCGACTGCGGCCTCAAATGATGCTGACCCGTTGCCTGTCGGAAGCGGAAGGCAATTCAAGTGCAAACCGGCACTCCAAAGAATTCAAAGACAGGGTCGCCGAGATCCGCGCATTGCTTCCCAAAACCGGTGGTGACCCTAACGCCGCCCGCCGTTGCTTTGAGCTGTTGAAGCGCGTCTAAGAGGAAAAAACTCCTTCGCGAAAGGGCGCCGAAGGCCGAGACTTGTGAGGCTTCCGGGGATGCGCAAATTCGCAAGTTGCCGTGCGCCAATCCGCAAGCGCCTCCGGCTAAAAATTTTGCGACACCCGAAATGGCCGATGCCCATTAACTGCCACACTTGAAACCATGAATACAAGACCTCAATCCATCTCGACAAATAACGCCCGCAACCCGGTATTCAAAACCCTCATCACAAAAAACCGCGAACGTCTCTTCGTAGCGGGGCTGCTTGCGACCAGTCTCGCAACTTTCGTTTTGTCCGCCTCTGGCGCACAAAAGCAATGGTCCGGACTGGCGGGTGATATGCTATGGTCCACGGGAGGCAATTGGTCCCCGACTGGCGCGCCCGGAACTGCTGACAACGTGGTTTTTGGCAACGATGGAATTACGGACTTCCCGTACGCTCTCGGCGGTTCGGCGAACAATATCGTCGATACCACTTCCGTCACGATCAATTCCCTGAGCTACATAAATACCAACGGCTATCACAACACCCAGGTAACCAATTTGAATGTGCTGAGTTCGTCCACAACCAGCATTGCCGTAACTGCGGATGATGGCCTTCCCTATGCCTTTTTCATTGGGGGCAACGTATGGCAGGCGGGCAAAGATGACAGCGTTTGGACTTCCATTTTTGGGGAATCGCTCACCGTGAGCAATGTCAACGCCAACTTCGGAGTCACGCAAATCAGCTCCAGTAGCGGCGCTCACCGTTCCACGCTGGACATGACCAACCTCAACACTTTCACGTGTATCGTTTCGAATGTGATGGTGGGTCAAAACTTCACCATACCCGATCACGCCTGGCGCCCGACGGGCGAACTATTCCTGGCCCAGACTAATTCGATAACAACGAGACTCATCTGTGTCTCTGATGCTTACCAGAACGCCGGCGGAAACTGTTTTATACACCTGGGCGCGGTCAACACCATCAATGCCGACGAAATTAGAATTGGAATGCACAAGACCGTAGGCTTCATCGACACAGCGAGTGCATTTGGAAATCCTTCAGTAACTTTCCGCAATTCAATTGGGACTGGCCGTGCGCTGACCTGGGAACTGGGCGACGAATATGACCCGATCACCCCGGGATTTTTTACCAGTAATCAAGCGCGTGGCACGATGGATCTGACAGGCGCATTCGTGGACGCTCTGGTTGACCACATCGTCCTTGGCCGCGGACAGATCCAGCACGATGCCACCAATAGAACCGGCGATGGCAACGGCACGCTCATTTTCGGTGGGGGAACTATCGACGCAAACACGGTCGAGCTGGGCATCCAGGTGACTGGGCCGTTTATCGGCGGCAGTGTCGGTCACGGTATCCTTACCATCAACAACTACCCAGGGGTTGGTCCCGCGTTAATGATAGTTCGCAGCAACATTGTCATGGCCGTGCAACAAGCCGGAGCTCCAACGCCCGACGCGATCGGCAGCACCGGCGACATTGCCGTCAATGATGGCAGTACTCTCGCGGTTGCTGGCGACATCGTTTCTGGCGGACCGGGCGGCGGGACCGCCACCATCAATCTCTTCAATGGCGGTATTTTGGATATGAAACCAGCGGGCGACTCCACACCCGGCAACGTCTCGATAAACATACTTAATATCACTGATTCGGTGATCACTAATTACGGCATCCTGTCGGTGACGAATATAAATGAGCAAGGCGGGAACACCACGTTCACCGTTTATCCCGGCCAATCGCTTGCTCCGGCTGGCGTCAACTCCATAGGGACCCTCGCTATGGGAACTGGCACTTCTCTCACCTTGCGAGGCACGACTCTGATGGACGTTGGCAAAAATGGCACAGCCGTGAACGATGTCATCGATGCTCCAAGTGGCAACGTCGATCTTGGCGGCACTTTGAAAGTGTCGTTCTCTGGCACTGACACCCTGAGCATCGGCGATAAATTCACTCTCTTCACCGTTGTTCCAGCAAATTCATCTCCCACCGTTGTGCTGCCGCCACCGGGCTCGGGTCTTGCCTGGAACAATAAGATCTTCGTGGATGGCAGCATTGAAGTCGTTGCTTGTGGTTGCAGCGAACCGACAACACCACCGACCCTTAACGTCACTGCTTCCGCGACGGCGGTCACGGTGTCCTGGCCGTTGACGTACGCCAGCTTCGCGCTTCGTGCCAAGACGAACAGCATCACTTCGAATTGGAGTCTTGTGCCTGGAGTAAGTGGAAACTCGATTACGATTCCGCGCACAGCCGCCGACAGCATGTACTTCCAACTGATTCAGCAATAGATCGGTCGAAAATTTGCGTTCCAGGGCTCATTGAGACGCTCGTCGGAAATGGACAAGATTATCCACTTGATGACGGAAGGACGGGGTGAGAGATTTGGCGTATGACCCCGCTTTCAAATCGTCGCCCACGCAAAGGTTTCACCCTGATTGAATTGCTCGTTGTGATCGCAATTATCGCCATCCTCGCAGCAATGCTCTTGCCGGCCTTGAGTAGAGCTAAATGCAAAGCCCATGCGATTGGCTGCATGAACAACACCAAGCAACTCATGCTAGCGTGGCGAATGTACGGTGAAGACAATAGAGAGCTGCTGCCGTTCGCCTATTCTTTAAACGCACCTAATTCGTCGTTTGTCTGGGTGAAAGGCATCCTCGACGATGCAAATCCTTCCGCGGTCGATAACTGGAACTATGACACGACGATTAAGTTGGGTGTTCTCTGGCCCTATTGTAAAAGCATCGGCGTCTGGCATTGCCCCGCTGACATTTCCTACGGCCTGGGGCCCAAAGGCCAGGTGCCTCGCCGTAGCGTTTCGATGAATAACTGGGTCGGAGGCAACGGCGATTCACCGAATAATGCCTACAAGGGTGGTTGGGGGCTCAATTCGCCCAAGTCCATCGTCTTTCGGAAATTGACCGACATGCTTTCTCCTGGTCCGTCTATGACCTTCGTCCTTCTGGACGAACGCTGGGACAGCATCAACGACGCCTATTTCGTCACCCAGATGGATGGCTATCCAAATCCAGCTTCAACTTACATCGTTGATTATCCCGCCAGCTACCACTGCGGAGCTTGTGGATTCGCTTTTGCCGACGGTCACTCGGAAATACACAAATGGCGTGACCCGCGCACGACGCCGCCTTTGAAGTCGGGACTCCCATTGAACGTCCCCAGTCCCAACAACCCGGACGTGTTCTGGATGCAACAACGTTGCTCCTACTAAGGGCATGTGCCCGCGAGCAACGGAAACATTTTGCCAATAATGAAACCGAACTCGCGAAACCTTCGCACAACCGGCTTTACACTAATCGAACTGCTCGTCGTTATCGCCATCATTGCCATTTTGGCAGCGATGCTGTTGCCTGCTTTGAGCAAGGCGAAAGTCAAAACACAACGCATAATCTGTTTGAACAATGGACGGCAGATTATGCTTGGCTGGAGGATGTACGTCGAAGATCACAACGACCGTGTCCCGTCTGCATACGGTAATGCTGGGGATTGGTGGCCATTTCCCTCAATGACCTTCAGCGGTAATCCGATAGTAGATGGTCAGAATCATTACAATTGGGACGTGGAACTTACTGTCAAAAAGAGCAATTTGTGGCCGTATTGCGGCAACAGCACGGCTATCTGGAGGTGTGCAGGCGATGAGAAATATGTCTGCACGCCGATGAAGGGCCAGACTTATCCTCGCGTTCGCAGTTACTCAATGCTCAGTTGGTTTAACGGCAGTGATGCTGATTACTCCAGCCTCGGAGGTGTCGGTTATGTCAAATACACCAAGATGAGCGAAGTGTTAAAGCCGGGACCGGCCATGACGATCGCGTTCCTTGACGAACGTGTTGATAGCATTAACGACGGCGAATGGTGCTCCAGCATGATTGGATGGGATCCGTCCGACCCCAGCCAATGGCATTTCATCGACGGCCCCGGAAACAATCACGCCGGCGCGACCGGCTTCTCGTTTGTCGATGGCCACTCTGAAGTGCACAAATGGCAGGATCCCAAAACCATTCCAGCAGTGGGGCAGGGCGGGATGTGGATGATTGAGCCCAACAGCCCTGACGTTTACTGGGTTATGGAACGATCGACCAGAAAGCCTTAATAATATCTATTTTGCCTACTCTGCGTTTCCTCTCCCTGACGATTGTTGTCGTGGCCTTGTTGGCGATTACTCCTGGTTGCAAAAAGTCGCAATCGCAAACGCCAAAACAGGATCGATACGGAATCGGTATCGACTGGCCCAAGCTGGACATCGAATTTACTAACAACGACCCAATGGTCCAGGCGTCTGCCTCGTCGATTAAGCGTTCCATCCTCTATCATCAATTTTCTCAGGCCATCGCGGACCTTGAAACGCTCGCCCGCCACCCCGCGCTCACTGATGCGCAAAAGAAAATATTGAGTGATTTGCGCGAGCAAACTCAGCAAGTCATGGCGAAAGCTTCCCCTGCGCAGCCGATCCAATGAGTTTTCTTTCCTTCAAGATTAGCGGCGTTGCTCTCGCGATGCTCGCTTTCTTGCTTGGTTCGCCGACCCTTATACCCAGTCTCGCCGCCAGCGAAATCCCGGGGAGGATCGGCGTTTACGCCAGCCTCGAAAAAGAATCCAAATCGCTAGACACCTTGCGCGCTACGCTCAAGCGCATCAAAGCCACGGGCATTGACTTCATCCACTGCGCAGGAAAGGACCATACCATCCATTGGGACACGCAAATCGGCCCCAAAGAGTTGATGGAGGATCGCAGCTACATGGAAAACTTCGTGAAGTGTGTGCATGAAGCAGGCTTGAAAGTTTATCCCGTCTTTTGCGTCGCGATTGAAGGCGGCGAAAGCGGACCCAACATACTCCTTCAGCGTAATCCTTCCTGGGCATTCTATTCAGAGGGCGCGCGGCGCGGTTACATCGATCCCGGCAACGCAGATGTGCGACGCTACGAAGCGTCGCTCGCGGCCGAACTCGTTGCCAAATACAACGTCGATGGACTCAGTCTCGACTACGCCCGCTGTCCCAATCGCATCGGTTATACCGATACCGGTCGCGCAGAATTTTTGAAGCTTCATAATGTGGACCTCGCAAAAGTTGTCGGCGGCGATTCCACGACTCTGGACACTGAAGGCGGGAAGAAAGCTGCACCACCAACTTCAGCCTCTGTGCGCGCCAATCCTACCTGGCCCGAATGGCGCAAGTGGAGAGTTGAGCAAGTCAATCATCTCGTTCGCGATCTCAGCGTTGCAGTTCGAAAAACAAAACCGGGGGTTCCAATCTCGAGCTACGTTTGGGGCTATCACACCTATACCGGCAATTACGAAGTCTGCCAGGACTGGGTCACCTGGATTAACGAAGGCATACTCGATTGGATCAATCCTTCCGGCTATCGCTACGACGACGCCTCATTCCGCCAGGCCGCACAATTAAACCGCGAACATGTGCCTACCAATTTTCCTTACTACATCACCATCGGAGTCACTACCAGCCACGGTTTTCTGAAAAGCGCAGCGGAAATTCGCAATCAAATGCGCATGGCATCAGAGGCGGGCGCCGACGGTCTCGTCTTCTTCACCTGGCAAGCTCTCGATCCTTTTGCAGATGAGTTGGCGGACGACATCAAAAATTATCGACGCCGTCATTGAAAGACCGGCATGCGGCGTGGGGCAAAGTGACTTTCTGCCTCAAAGCGATAAACTCAGTGAATACTTTGTATCTCTCCCGCGAACGATTCTGATTCGTTTCCTTCCAAACCCTCCCGCCAGTTCGCAACTGAAATTATCACCATCCATTTTTTGCGTGAATCGAAGAACTTCTGGCTCCTGCCCTTTCCCTGGAAGAAGAAAATATGCCTGTTGAACCTTTGCCCCATGGACGTCGTACTTCACGACCGGATTCGGTACGTTGACACCTTGCCGATTCATTGTCCCATCAGTCACGCTCGGCCCAACCAACACATCGGATTCAGCCGGCAACAGCATGAGATTTACGTCCATTAAATCCGTGTGGACGGCCTTAAGTTCTTTTTGGATGTTTGGCGAACAAGGCAGAAGATGAAATAGCCAGGTATAATCATGCGCGGTTTCGCTCTCGAGTTGATCCAACACTAAAGCCCCAAAGCCTTTCAACAAAACAAAATGTCGCACCCACGAAACCGGCGACTGACTATCCTGAAATCCCCCATGCTGCATCACGGCCCAATCATATTTATCATTTGATTCCCATTGCAGAATTCGACTTCCGGCGTCCGACCGCGTCGTTTCATTGAACCGCGTCCAATCGTAGTCGCCTTTCCCATCCACAAGAATCGTGTTATGCGCCTCCGCTTTATTAAACCACCCTCGTCTCAACTTATCGTCATAATCGCAGATGCCGCTATCGACCAAAAACGCCTTGTCCCAAAACCAAAGGTGAAACCCGAGTTTTCCCGCGTGCCAATGCGCTGCCACTCTCGAACCCGCGTCCAGAAATGCATAAGCCGGAATCGGCGAGGTTGTATCCAGCATCACAGCCTGGTCAGACGCTGAAAACCAGTGTGATGCTGGTGCGGGATCAGGCAAACCCAGCAATTCACCCAGTAATCGGATCGAAACGGTTGGATCGCTCTCCGTCGAATCATTAATTGGCGGCATCAAGCCATTCGGTTGCGTAACAGTCGCCATATAGTTGCAAAATTGCTTGAGCCGCTCCACCGATCTCGCCGGTGCCGCAATATGATTGCTTTCGCACAACAGGAACGAATCCCGAAATATCGAAGCGAAAAACGGATAATATCCCGGCACTAACTCCACCGAATTGCCATCGTCATAAAAGGCTTTCTCCAAATGATGATTCAGAATCGCGAACGCGCTCTCCTTGAGTGCGCCAGCTTCTGGAATATCCGGAAACAGCAACGCGGCATAGAGCATCGCCGATGCGCCATGCGATTGATGATTGTTTTCATTGAACGGTTGCTTGCCGAAGTATTCCAATAACACTCGGGCATGCGTCTTCGCGATCTCGAATAACTCTCGCGTTTCCGCAGCCGAGTAACCGTCCTTCCCAAGAAAATAACACCATGCCAGATTTTGCATCCGCCACGCCACCTGCATGTCACGCCAGTTATATTTCTTCGTTGCAAAGTATTCGCTCAGATTGGCCGGAACCGGATTCTCAGCCACCCATTTTCGGATGAACTTCGAAACTTCATCCAAATAACCGCTGTCTCCAGTCAGATAGTATTGTCGCGCGAAGCACGGCAGGAAGTACCACCGATTCAGCCAAACGCTTTTCTCCAACTCTGTCTTTTCCAGAGAGTCCCACCGAATCGGGTCACCCCAGGGTGCAAAGAATCCGGGCCTTCGAATGGCTTTGATGACATCCACATCCCGCTCCGATCCGATCAACTGCAATTGAATCAGTCGCCCGCCCTGATCTAAGGGTATGAAGTTCCAAATGTCATACTGCTTTGCATAAGAATAAAATGGAAAATTCCCAGTGCGAACTTTCTCGGGCCCCGATGCATCTTCCGCGCTCGCCGGACACATCGCAAGAACACAAAGCGCATAGATAAAGGAAACGAGCTGGTGAATTCGCATTGATTTTATTCTGAGGCCACAAGACTGCGGCTGCAAGCGCTCATCCAAACCAGGCGCTTGTGATTTTGCGTTCCTCGATTTTTTTCACGCAGGTCACCGCAAGAGTTGCTCTAATCTTTTCCTCCATTTATTCTCCAGCCATGTCACCAACTGCGAGCGTCCTCGAAGGCCCTCGTTTAGAATCTCCAGTCGCGCAGCCACCTCATTCTCAACGCCTCGTTTCCGTCGATGCCTTGCGTGGCTTCGACATGTTCTGGATCATCGGCGCGACGTCGATTGTCCTGGCCCTGCAACAGATGACCTCGACGCCGTTGACCCGATTTCTTGCAAATCAATTCGAGCATGCGGACTGGGAAGGTCTTCATTTCTACGACCTCATTTTTCCGCTCTTCATTTTCATCATCGGCGTATCGCTCGTCTTTTCACTGACCAAAACACTCGAACACGATGGCTGTGCCACCGCTCTTAAACGGATCTTTTGGCGCAGCCTGCTGCTCTATCTCTGCGGCATGTTTTATCATGGTGGCTTGTCCCACCGTTGGCCGGACGTTCGATTCAGCGGCGTTCTCAATCGCATCGCGGTCACTTACCTTTTCGCCGCAACGCTCTTCTGCTTCTTCAAAACTCGCGGTCTGGTTGCAATTTGCATTGGTCTCCTTGTCGGCTACTGGGCCCTGATGACGTTCATTCCCATCCGCGATATCGCGCTGACCCGCGAACATTTGGCTATGCTGGCCGAACAATCGGGCGATACCAATCTCGCTGCCCAGTTCCGCGACAAAGACCTTGTCAATCCCACGACAGTCAAGGACAGCCCAGTCTGGGCCGCCACCAGAAGGATGTTCTATAGCACGACCAATTGGACCAGCGGCAAATTCGATCAGGGACGCAATCTCTCCGAGCATCTCGATTTCCAATTTCTCCCGGGCCACTTCAACGCCTACGAACATGAATGGGCCGAACCTCAAGGCTACCTGAGTACATTGCCCTCCGTCGCTTCCTGTTTGCTCGGCGTCTTCGCCGGTCTGCTGCTCAAAAATCAAACTGTCCGCGACCAGCGCAAAGTGGTTTATCTGTTGTCGTTCGGCGTCGCAGCGATTGTCGTTGGGTGGCTCTGGGGCTTTCAATTCCCTGTCATCAAGCGTGCCTGGACTTCCACTTACGTCCTGGTTTCCGGTGGTTACAGCGCGATTCTCCTCGGAATCTTTTATCAAATCATCGATGTCTGGGGCGCTCAAAAGTGGTGCCAGCCCTTCGTATGGATGGGAATGAATCCGATCACCATTTATCTGGTGTCTGAAATTATCGGCGGTTTCGATAAACTGGCCCTGCGTTTCTCCGGTGGTGATATCCAGCGGTTTTTCGATACCCACATCACGCAAGGCTTCGGCCAACTCGTCGTGACCTTAATTGGCCTCGGCCTGGCTTTCTGGCTCGTCCATTTTCTCTACCGCCGCAAAATCTTCATTCGACTTTAGCAGTCTAAGCGTCGGCGCCGCACGTGCGCAAATTCCCAACTCACTAGACGCCAATCCGCAAGATAAGTTGAGTAAAGAACATCTCGGAACATTTACCATTGTACTATGAATACCAACGGTCAAAACGACACCGATTCCCCGCCGTCGAGGGAAACAATTAACGCAATTTCTTTCGCTCACCAACGCAGCGCCGCCGAAGAACGTCGCCGCGCTTTCCCATACCGGTTCCCGCGCGATGGCCGCCAGCTCGGCGGAAAATATTCCGTTGCCGAGAACGCCCGGCGATTGCTGCGCTTTTTCTATTTCGAACGCCGTCTTATGCAATCGCTCGGCGCATGGACTCTTTCTCTTCCCGAATTCGAAGTGAAACTCGAAACCGGACGCCACATTTTCTATCACGCGGATGCTGCCCGTTTTTTGCGCGAACGCCTTAACGAACAGGAAATTCGTATTCGCGATATCGATAATTTCCGCGATGCTGACATCGACCGTTTCATTGAAGAATTGCTCAGCGCCGAATCCGCGCCGGAATTCCTCGTTGGCATTCATCAAGTCATCGGCCGCGCCCTCGCGACTGCCTATCGCCATCACATCGACGAAACCGATCCAGTCACCGACGTCCCGACGATCCGCTGCTTGCGCAGAATCCTGACCGATTACGAGCCGATGCTCGATTGGGCAGAAAAAGCAATTGCGGCGTACGTCGAAGGTGGCATTTCCGAACCTGGTCTCGCTGTCTGGCGCTGGCATCTGCAACGCCTGCTCGCTTCGATCGGCGGCGTAACTGGCAGCGATCCGCGCACGGATGCGCCGAAGCCTCTTCGAATTGACACCAAACCTTATGCCCGCGGTACGGTGCCTCTTCGCGACGTTCGTTTTGATACGTTCAAAAACACTGGCGATTACGACACCGCTGATGCGCAGCAACGTTACGCGAAGGATTCTTACGAAAGCGTTCGCTTGCGTTTCATCCGCACCCAGCGCGACGAAGTAGATGCCATCGAGGCCTTCGGCACGTTCATTTGGGACATCCGATTCAAAGATTTCGATTCCGAATACAATCTCGCCCGAATTACTTGGGACGAAGCACGTCACACCGAAATCGGTCATCGCGCCTTGCTTGCCTGCGGCTACGATCCTTTTGAACTTCGAAACCGCCTGACCGGCTCCACCTGCCGGGGACCAATGGAACCTGCCTTCGCGATGGCCGAAATCAATCTCTTCGGCGAAGTCGGCGTCCTCAAAACGATCAACAATCTGGTCGATACCGCCGCGGAACGTAACGACGCCTTGCTGCATCACATCTCAGATTTCATTCGGGCTGACGAACGCACACATGTCCGCAAAGGCAGCGGAATTATCAAGGTGATGTCCGATCTCGACACTAAGGCGCTGGAGCTGCGCACGCGTGAACTTTTCACCGAATGCCTCGTCAGTCTGGGCGCATTCAAGCGGGACATGGATGTCTTTACTGTTTCGCGCGAGGATCTGGAACACCTTGTCGGCGAATAACCCATCGTGAAACGCACGTCCGCTTTTATCATTCCACCATTACTGTTGTGGTCATTCGCTCTGCTGCTTTGCCGTGTCGCTCACGGTGCTGAATCTGGCCTTGTGGGTTACTGGAAGCTGCAGGGCGATTGCCGCGATTATTCCGGCAACAACAACCACGGCATCAATCACGGCGTCAATCTCCGGAACGGCAAGTTTGACGGAATCAGTGCGTACATTGAAGTCCCAAGCAGTCCCTTATTGAAGTTTGGCACTGGAGATTTCTCACTGTGCGCGTGGGTTCATACTGAAAAAGACCTCGATGATGTCATCGGCGACGTCCTCGATCTTTATGACCCTTCACACCGGCAAGGTATCACCTTGAGTATGTATTCCAGCGGAAGCGGCTATCAAGGGCCGGGTAACGATCGTCACGTGTGCTTCGGCATCGACCACGCGCGACTAAGTGATTGGGAAGATTGCGGCCGGCCAAGTCCAACCAGTCGTTACGTCAACAATTCAATGCTGGTTTACAAAGGCAAACTCTACGCAGCCATTCAGGATGCGGCTGAGGAAAAGGATTGGTGCCACGTTTTCCGTTACGAGGGAAAACAGAAATGGTTTGATTGCGGTCGCGTCGGCGCCGGGAAGACACGAGGTGTCGGCCCGCTGGTCGTTCAGGACGGCGATTTATACGCCGTGACTTCCACCTACGATTGGACTCGCATCAATAAACCCGGCGTAGAGCCTGGTCGTGTTTATCGCTATCTCGGCGGCACGAAATGGCAGGATTGCGGCCAGCCCAGCGAAGAAGATCGCACTCTCAATAGCGCGGCAAGTTTCAAAGGTAAACTTTACGTCGGCGGCGGACCGGTCACATGGGCAGTCTTCGTCCAGGACGGCGAGAACCAGTGGAAACCGTCTCACGTTTTTGAAAAAGCTGGCGACCACATGCTCTTTCCGCATCCGATGGGCCGCTACAACGGAAAGCTCTATACCGGCTGGCCTTGCGTTTTCTCCTTCGACGGTGCCGAATGGACTTACGCCGGCCTTCCCGCTCCGCTTCACACAGTTCCGTTTCTGCAGACTCATTCCTTTACTGTTTACCAGGGACGTCTCCATGCCGGCACGTGGCCCGAAGCAAGAGTTGGCCGTTATCTTGGTGGAGAACAGTGGGAAGAAATCGGCCGAGTCGGCGAGGACGGAACCGAAGTCAACGCTCTGACGGTTTACAACGGAAAACTTTATGGCGGCTCGATTCCGCGCGCTGAAGTTTGCCGTTATGACGGCGATCCGCATTGGGCTTCACTCAAGCGTTTTTGCTCTCCGGACGGTTGGCAACCTGGACTGCCTGGTAAAGCGTCGAGCAAAGAAGTCAAAGAATGGAGCCGCGTGACTTGCCTCGCGATACACAACGGCAAGCTCTTTGCTGGCACCGGCAATTGCACCAGCGCTGCCCAGGACACTCCAGCCGGCTCTACCAGTGTAGTCGGCAAAGTGTTCAGCATCGAAGCCGGCAAATGCGTTTCTTACGATGACGACTTAGGGCCGGGCTGGAAACACATTGCTGCCGTTCGCGAACATGGCCGGCTCAAACTCTATATCGACGGCAGGCTCACTTCAGAGTCCTCTTCGTTCAATCCGGACGATTATGACGTTACTACCGAGCAACCACTCCGGATCGGATTTGGCCAGACGGATTATTTTTGCGGCAAAATGTCTGACGTGCGGGCTTACAACGAAGCCCTTACCGCTTCGCGCATTCGCAAGCTCATAGCTGCCGACACGAGGAGGCGGAGTGTGGATTGAGCGCCGTGTCACATCAGCGGCTAGTTGGTGTTTTGCGCAAAATCCCAACTGCCAATACGCCAATCCGCAAGGCTTTTGCCCTAAAAAGAACCAGCTAACGACTAGAAGGAATGCCCATACGATGCCAATTGTAAATGAACCCTTGCTCCTCGGCCTGGAGGTTGGTGGCACCAAGCTGCAACTGGTCGCAGGCGCATCGCCGAGGCATATCCTGTTCGGGCAGAGAATCACAGTCGAGCGCGGTTGGGGCGCTTCGGCTATTTGCGAGCAGATTAAGGCTGCACTGAATCAATGGGCTGGCATCCGCTGGCGGGCTGCTGGAGTCGGTTTTGGAGGACCCGTCGATTGGCGCTCGGGACGGATTTGCTGTTCCCATCAAGTGGACGGCTGGAAGGATATAAACATTCGCAGTTGGCTTGAAGACCTCATTGATGCGCCCGTTGCGGTGGAAAACGACGCCAACCTCGCGGCCCTTGCCGAAGCGCGATATGGCGCGGGCTATGATTTCAATCCGGTCTTTTACACAAATTCAGGCAGCGGCGTTGGCGGCGGTTTAATTGTGGACGAACAAATTTATCACGGCGCTTCACCTGGAGAAGCAGAGTTTGGCCAGCTCCGTCTCGGTCCGGACGGGCTCACAGTCGAAGACCATTGTTCGGGTTGGGCCGTCGATCGAAAGATCAGAGAGCTCTGCGATGAAGAACCGCTGTCTGAACTTGCCGAAATTGTGGGGTTGGACCGTGGGGGCGAAGCTCGCCATCTTGCCGCTGCCCTGGCTGCAGGCAATAAGTCTGCAAAAAAAATTGTGGATGAGACAGCGAGCGTCCTGGCGTTCGCACTTTCACATGTCGTGCACCTCTTTCATCCGCAGGTGATAGTGCTCGGCGGAGGATTAGCGCTCATAGGCGAAGCGTGGCGCGCTGGCGTCGCGCAGGGTTTGCCAGGCCATCTCGTGGCAGCTTTCCGGCCGGGACCCAAAGTGCGCTTGGCCGCGTTGGGTGAAGACGTCGTTCCCTGCGGTGCGCTGACATTGGCCGGTTCGTTGGATT
>Ga0207674_10004892_pt1 | contig 16029 bp, 13 predicted proteins | sample KBSCornC72_FD_184303 | JGI IMG/M metagenome (GOLD analysis project Ga0207674, IMG submission 184303) | Corn rhizosphere microbial communities from Kellogg Biological Station, Michigan, USA - KBS Corn C7-2 (SPAdes) (version 2) | ecosystem: Host-associated > Plants > Roots > Rhizosphere > Soil ... | reverse complement strand
GCTGCCAGATCAACCTCGTCCACATCTATACCGTCGCCCGCAACACCGCCGTCGCCACCTGCACCCCCCTGCCCGCCACGAAACTCGATGCGATTTCCGAACGAGTGCGCCGCGGGACCGGCTTGGCGGTCGAGACCTATTACGGCCCCTCGTAGGAATCCGACCGCGTCACCCCGCGCAACGATCGTTAAACCACTCTTCCGGATCGAACTCCGGCGAGCGCCCGCCGTCCAGCGGTCGCCGGTCAATGAAATACGCCGATAGCTCGGCGCGGCTTCGAACGCCGAAGTGCTCGTACAGGAACGCGACGTGCTCGTGAACCGCGCCCCGGCTGCGGTAGAGTTGGTCCGCAATCTCCTTTTCGGTTCGGCCGGCGAGCAGGAGCGAAAGCACCTCGCGCCGCCGGGCGGACAACCCACTGAGCGAGCGCTGGTGCGCCGCACACAATCGCGTCCCAATCAACGGTGCGATCGCCTCGTGCAAAGTCCCCATGAGGCGCTCCTGTCGCTCGGTCAACGCGCCGTCCGAACGGTCGTTCGTCAGACACCAGACGCTCCACGTCCCGCGGTGCGGCATCCAGATCGCGCTCATGATGCCCTGCCCGATGCGCGTCGGGCGGATGTGGTGGTCGTAAATCTCCGACGCCTGCCACCGCCGGCCGTCGATCAGCCGGTCTTGCCGCCGGGTGAGCGGCCCCGCATGCGACATGGCCCGCGTCATCTCCACCCAGAGCGGTGAATAGCTCAGTTTCTTAAGCGAGATCCCTTCGACCAGCGTCCGGCGTTCGGTCGCGTCGATCCACCCGACGTCCGCCGCGCTCAGCATCCGCGCCGCAGGCTCGTCGGGCGTGTCGGCGACCTCGTAGCACAGGCCGACGCGGCAATCGGTCAGCGCCGCCGCCCGCCTCAGCACGTGCGCTTGCCACGCCGCAGGGTCTGCCCAAAACGACTGGCATTCCTGCACGATGTCGAATATCGCGCGGGCGTCCGCAAATCCGAGTTCACGAGATTTGCGGGCCAAGTTTGAACGCCTGCCGGTTTAGTATTGGAAACCTTTGGCGTGGATGCCACACAGACATCCACCAGACGCAAACTTATAGCACTCGCCGATTGTTGCTGCAATCGTCAGTCCTTAGTCAGCGGCGGCGCACCTTTCCGACCAGTGCGACGCAATTCAAAAACCAACCATTTAGCCGGATAGCCGCCATTGCGACCAGGGCGATAATCCGCATCTCAGTTCGGGCACCATTTCGGTCACGAACGAGGGAATGTCGCCCTCTTGAAACTGGTGGCCGTAATCACGCGCTCAATTCACCTTGAAGGGAAGGAGAAACAGCTTGAAGCAGAGATCGCGATCCGTTCGCTTTGCGTCATTGGGAATCTTCGCCGCCGCATCCCTCGCCGCTTCGACGCCAGCCCGCGCCGAGCACATCGTCGTCGTGACGGGCTCCGCCGGCGGAGCCCTCGTCGTTCAGGACAACCTGGCCGGCGACCTCGACCCGACGGTCGGGGTCATTAGCGTCAGCCCCGCCGCCCTGACCGCCCAATTCCCCAGCTACCTCTTCTCGTCTCTCACCTCCGCGTCCACGCCCACCGGCGTCCTGACGCAGGGCGGCACCGTCACCCGACTGTCGGGCACGTCGCCGAACACGCTGTCGATCTCCGACTACGACACGGACTTCGCCGCGCCGGCGGGAAACCCCAAGGGGGTGGGCACGACGGCGAGCGTCATCATCACCAGTTCGACGTTGGGCGCCACGAGCTCGTTTCAGAGCTACTTTGACCCGACCAACGACACGCCACACCTGTCGCTCCCCAGCCTCCCGTCGGGGATCGCCCTGCCGCTGCTGACCTTCACCGCGAGCACGCCCGCCTATAGTGCTTCGGACGGGATGATCACGCCCATCGGCACGCAGCCGACTCCGTACACCCTGCGAAACACGACGTCGATTACGCTCCTCGCCAACGGCAGCACCGAGACGTTCTTCGGCTCGGCCCAGGTGAGCGCCGCCGACACCCCCACGGGCGTCCCGCTGCCATCCATCGCCGGTGCCGGCGTCTGCCTGCTCGGCGGTCTCGCCGGCGTCGGGCGCGCCCGCCGTAAACCGCCCGCTCGGTAGTCAAACCTCAGGTCAATCAGCAACGAGGGCCGGTCCATGTGACCGGCCCTCCGCCTTTTTATCCAGGCGGCTCCTACCGCCGGGGCACCTCATCGTATTCGATCCCCCCCGTGCGAATCACCCAGTCGACCATTCGGCCTTTGCCATCCCGCACGCCTCGGCTCGGCAGCGGCGGTTCCTTGCCTTCGGGTTTGCGGTAGAGGGCGGTTTCGCCGACGCGGCAGAGGGTGATGAAGCTGGCGACGCCGCCGTATTTCAGGGCGCCGGGGATGAAGTTTTCGTCGCTCACGTCCTTGATGCCGTCGAAGTCGAAGCCGTTCAGGTCGATCGCCGATCTCAGGATGGCTTCGCCGGCGGCGCCTTTGGCGAGCAGCGCCCAGACGCCGGCGCCTTCGAGGGCGCACTGGTGGACGAACTTGCTGTCGCGCGACTTGGCGTAGGCGACCAGCGTGAGGATGTCGTGCACGCGCTCGGCCAGCACCGTGCGGTTGTAGCCGAACGTGTAACCGGCGAACTCTTTGTTGATCGGCCGGGTGCCTTCTTTGCCGTGGCCGTTGGGGAGGTACTCGCCGGTCTCGAAGAGGTCGCCGCAAAGGACGGCGAACTTGGCGTCGAGGATGCGCTGCACCGGGCCGATCGGCTTGCCGTTCTCGTCGAGGAGGGTCAGCTTGCCGGCGGGGTGTTCCCAGATGACGGTTTCGCCGTTCCAGTCATTGGGGAGCAGGAAGGCGTACGGCATCGACGTGTGTACCGCCGTCGGCACCGCGTCGGATGGCGGTGGGTTGCCGTTGGATTTCTGGCCGGGCTTGGCGTAGACGGTGGCGAGTTGGCCTTCGTTGGGGCGCGTGAGCAGGCCGTATTCGATCGTGAAGGTTTCGCCCTTCTTCACGGTCGGCTTTCCGTCGGTGGCGGCGTAGACCGGCCATTTGTCGTTGAGCATGACGCGCAGCGCGGTAGTGAGAATCCGGCGGTATTCCTGCGGGTCCGACCCGATCAGGTGGTTGAGCTGCTTGTCGGATGCGGCGGTCATCGCGGCGCGGAGCGTGGCGGCGTCGGCGGCGTCGGCGGGCAGCGGGTGCTGCGCATCCCACACGGCCAGGTCCTTCGGGGCGACGGGCTCGAAGGGCTTTTCGGTGACCGGCTCGGGCAGCCCGAGCTTGAAGTGCTTGTTCACCCAGTTGTACATCAGCTCGCGGCTGACCTGGTTGTAGTTGTGGGGGAAGTCGCGGTGCCAGGCGTTGACGTCGTCCTGGGCGCCGTAGAGGGCGTAGATCTTCTGGAGCTGCGGGAGGCCGCTGGTCTCGATGTTCTTGGTCCAGTCTTCGGCGCCGGTCATCCCCTGGGGCTTGGGGGCGAAGGTGGCGGCGAACTCGACGTTGTTCACCCCGACGCGCAGCAGCGACGCGTTCTCACAGATGCAGCCCCCCTGCATGTTCTGCGAGACCATGACGGCGGGGAAGGCGAGGGTGACGCGCGGGTCGATGGCGGCGAGGATCATCGTCTGCGTGCCGCCGCCCGACGCGCCGGTGATGCCGACGCGCGTGGAATCGGCCTCGGGCAGGCTCAGCACGAAGTCGAGCGCGCGGATGCTGTTCCAGGTTTGCAGGCCCATGAAGCTTTGGAGGCGAAGCTCGGCCTCGACGTCGTTGAACCCCTTGCGATGCTCGATCGGCTTGGAGTCGGCGTAACCGACCATGTTGTAGGCGAAGACGATGCAACCCATGCGCGCCAGGCCCGCGCACGGGGCCTGGAGGAAGTACTTGGCGCTTTCCGGGGTCTTTTCCGCGCCGGATTCGAGGAGCTTTTTCTGCTCGGCGGGGCTGGCCTCGTTGAGGCGCCCGTCCGCCCAGTGGCCGTGGGCGTAGAGCATGACGGGCGCCTTGCCGCCGTTGATCGTCTTGGGGCGGTAAAGGTTCCCGACGACGTAGTGCCCGGGCATGCTGGCGAAGTAGACCTTCTCGATCGTGTAGTCCCCCTTGTCGATCTTGCCGAATATGGCGGCGTTGAGCGGCGTCTTTTCGGGCATCGGGTAGAGGCCCTGGGAGACGAGGATCTGTTCGCGGATTTCCTGGGCGCGCGTTTCCCACGCGGCCTTGTCCACGTACTGCGGATACCAGTCGGTCGAGGTGTTGTAGTCCCGCGGCGTGTTCAGCCGGGTGTCCGCCGGCGGCGTCTTGCCATCCGTCACGTGGAGCAGTTCCTCCGCCCCGGCCGAGAAGGCCAACGACGACGCCACCACCCCCGCGCAGATCGCGAACCACTTCATCATGCTGTCTCCTCAAAGCGCCCGGACCGCCCCCTTACGCGACGCATTTTACAACCTAGATGGTTGGCGGGTAGTGGGAATGACCCCTACGCGCGAAGGGAGAGATGGGGGGGGTTTGCAGGACGAGGGACGGCTTCTTCCACAGCCCCATGTACATGCGGGGCTTCCGAAGTACCAGGAGTACCGGGAGTGGCATGACTAGACCATGCGCTCACCACCGCCGACGCCGCTGGCGGCCTTTGTGGGGGTGGGCATTCGCCATCGTCGTCTGGAAGTTGCGGTCTGGGCTTTGCGTTTGGATCCAGCGAAGAAAGGGTTGGAGTTCTTCGGCCTGGCGGAGCGAGTCGAGCGTGTCGAGGCGCTGGTCGAGCTCCTTATTGGAGTAGGTGGCGTGGAGTTGTTTGTGGCAGAGTTTGCAGAGCGGCGTACGGTGCTCGGCCTTGCCGCCGCGCTGTTTGGGCTTGAGGTGGTGGAGGGTGACGAGGTGGGCGGGGACGAGGCGCTGGCAGAGGGAACAGGGTTGTGGGGCCGTGGGGCGGGACATGGCTAAAAGATCGTAGCGCTGGAGGTCGAGGGGATTCAAACGTGATGGAATGGCTGGCGGAGAGCGCGTGTGCCGGTTGTTTTCAGTTCATTCGCAGTATTACTCGATTCGAATTCGGCCCTCACCCCAGCCCTCTCCCACACGCATGACTGTTTACAGCGAAATACGGTTGTGGTTGCGTGCGGGAGAGCGAGGAAATGGCGCGCGCGCGTTGCCTACAAAAAGCCACTGGCAAGCCTGAGAGCTTGCCAGTGCCACCCCGGAGGGTATTGCTTCGAATGATCGACACACACGCGCGACGCGGTCGCCTTACTTCGGCGTCGGCCCCACGCCCTGCACCGCGCCGACCGTCCCCACGCCCGTCCCCAGCGGGCCGAAGATGTTGTTCGTATTGATCCGCAACTGCGTCAGCGGGCTGTTCGGAATGTAGAGGATGTCGTTCTCCTCCAGCAGGTAGTTCTGCCGCATGTCGCCGGTCATGGCCATCTGCTTGAAGTCCACGATCGCCGTCGCACGGGGCTGGCCGTTCTTCGCCGGGCGGCTCAGCGACACCTGTTGCGGCCACGAATCGTCCGTGAACCCTGCCGTCGCCAGCGCGCTGATGACCGTGTCGCGGCCGGTGAACGGCTTCTTCCCCTGGTCGCGGACGTTGGTGCCGATCACGTTGTAATGCTTGGACTGGTAGTCCGCGACCTCGACCTTGATGTCGGCGTTGTTGTAATACTTGTTCGCCGCCTCGGTGAGCTGCTTGCTGATTTCCTCGGGGGTCTTGCCGGCCACGTAGACCTCCCCGAGCAGGTTGACCGAGACCTTGCCGTCCGGGCGGATCGTGGTGGTGATCCCCTCGAGCTCCTTGATGCCCGGGGCCTTGATGGCCAGCTTATCGGGCGGGGCGACGCGGTACTCGGTGGCCGAGACTTCCTTCTCGGTGGCGGGGCGGAAGAGCCCCTGCGGGCCCTCGGCCTGCATGTCGCTCTTGCGGGCCTGCTGGCAACCGCCCGCGGCGATACCGGCCACGAACAAACTCATTCCGATCAAACGTACGACGCGATTCATAGATGATTCTCCGCTGTAAGTCCTGCCCGGCGAAAAACCGTTGTTTTTAAAATTCCGGTGACCGATCGGGGGGGCACGGGCTGGGAAGCACCTGCCCCGCCCGAATCGGCCACCGGCTTGGAGTTCCACGGCCGCGCTGCAATTCGTAGCCGTGGTGGAGTAAAGCCTACGTTAACATTTCCGACTGCGGATTGCGGATTGCCGATTGAAAACATCCGGCGGCTGCGCCTCGGGCCCCACTGGCAAGCCTGAGCGCTTGCCAGTGCCACCCAAGACGACTCGTCGTTACTCGCAACTCGCAACTAACAACTCGCAACTCGCAACTCGCAACTAACAACTCGCAACTCACAACTAACAACTAACAACTCGCAACTACTTCATATCCCCGTCGTCGCCATGATCGCGAAATCCGCGACCGGGCGAATCGGCGTTAACAACTTCGTGAACTGAATCCGAAACTCGGCCAGCGGGCTGGGCGGCACGTAAATCAGGTCGCCCTCTTCCATGAGGAAGTTCTGATCCGCCTTGCCACTGGAATACATCTGCTTCAAATCGATCGTGATCTTCTGGCGAACCGTCGGGTCGTCGCTCGGGCGGATCAACACCACCTTCTGCGGCCAGGCGTCGTCGTTCAGCGCCGCTTCCGCGAGCACCTTGATCACCGTGTCCCGACCGGTATACGCCTTCACTCCCGCGCGGTTGACCTGGCCGAAGACGTAATACTTCTTGCTCTGGAAATCCGTCACCTCGACCGAGACGTTCAGCGATTCCTTGTTGTAAAACTTGCCGAGGCGCTGCACGAGTTCTTCGGCGATCTCGCTGGGCGACAGGCCGGCGACGTACATTTCGCCGACGAGGTTGAGGGAGATCTTGCCGTCGCTTCGCACCCGGGCGGTGGCCTTGTCCAATTCTTTTACGGACGGGGCGACGATGCGGATCGCGTCCGGCGGATCGACGCGATAGGTCGTGGGCGGGACGACGACGTCCACGTCGGCAAGCCAGCGGTTCAGCTCGGCGTTCTTGGCCTTTTTCTCGGTTTCCGAAGCGGGCGTCGTGGGGGCGGTCGAGGCGGTCGCATTGGACTGAGGCGTAGAACCGGTCTTGTTGCTTGAGCAGCCAATGGAGAAGAGCGCGGTCATCAGGAAGCAGGCGGTCAAAGTCGAAAGACGAAAGACCGAAGAGACAGACAAAAATGTCTGCCCCACCAGTGCACGCGAGAATGTCCGCCCCACCAGTGCTAGCGTGAATGTGCGTCCCATCGGCGCATTCCGCCCAGCGCATACTGCCTTCCGCCTACTGCTCATTGTCCACCCCCCATCGCCACGATCAGCGTCTTGAAGATGATCTTCAAATCCAGCCAGACGGACTGCTTCTTGATGTACTGGACGTCGTAGTAGATCCATTCCTGGAAATCCGTGTCGTCCCGGTCGCGCTTTCGGCTCACCTGCCAGAGGCCGGTGATGCCGGGGCGGACGCTGAGGCGCGCCTCGCGCCACGCCGGACACATCTGGTTTTCCTTTTCCGGGCTGGGGCGCGGGCCCACGATCGACATCTGCCCGATCAGCACGTTCCAGAACTGCGGCAGCTCGTCCAAATTCAGCTTCCGCATGATCCGCCCGAAGCGGAAGATGCGCGGGTCGTGCTTCATCTTGAACTGCGGGCCGTCCACCTCGTTCTTCGCACGCAACTTCGACTGGTGGTGCTCGGCGTCGGGCGTCATGGTGCGGAACTTCCAGCAGCGGAAATTCTTCCCGCCACGCCCCTGCCGCACCGCGCCGTAAAAGATCGGCCCGCCCGGTGAATTCAGCTTGATCAACAGCGCGATCAGCGGCCACAGCGGCAGCGCGAAAACCAGCGCGATGATCGACCCCGCCAAGTCCATCACCCGCTTGGTGTGGCGGAAGCTGCGGTATTGGAACCCCGTCAGCGCCGGCATCTGCGATTCCAGCACCTTCTCCAGCTTGATCGGCCGCTCGAACCGCACCGCCTGCAGGTCGCCACTCTCGTCGCCCGCCGCCGCCGCCCCGTCCGTTGCCGCCGACGTGATCGCCTGCACGCTGGGCGTGTCCTCCCCCAGCACGATCGCGTGGCTCAGCGAGTGCGACTTCAGCGTGGCGCTTGCCAATGTCGTCCGCGGCAGGACGACCGCGCGCTTCAGGATGATCCCCGCCCCGATCTTCGCCCCGCGCCCGATCGTCGTCGGGCCGACGATCACGGCGTCCTTGCCGATCTCCACGTCGTCCCCGATCACCACCGGGCCGATCACGTTGGCGCTCGAATCGATCCGGACGTTCTTGCCGACCCACACCTTCTGCCCCTGATCTTCCAGGCCGCCGGCGCGGGCCAGCCACTGCGGGTCGTTCCGCAGGATTGCCTCGTTCAGTTCGAACAGGTGCTCGCGGTCGTGCAGGCTGAACGAACGCCCCGGGATCGTGCTCCCGCGCAATTGCAGCCCCGCCCGCAACATCGCGCCGGGCCACTGCCCGATCCGGTGCGGCAGCGACACGTCCATCATCACCCGCATGGCCTGGCTCGACATCACGATCAGCACCGGCCAATCGCGATCCGTGTGCAGCGCCTCGCGCTCCCGGCTGTAGCTGCGGTCGACTTTCTTCACCCGCCCGTCCGCGTCGATCTGGAACCGCTCGTCGTACGACTTGCGCCGCGGCTGCGGGAAATCGATCAGCGTCGCGTCCGACCGGTTTTGCCGGTGCACCTCGATCGCCGTCCGCAGGTCGCAGATCGGAAACCGGTGGCCGTTGAAGATCAGGTACAGCGGTTCGCCGTCGTCCGGCGTCGTGGTCAGCGTGTCCCGGTTGATCTGCAGCCGCCCGTCGTACGGCACGAACGATTGCGGCGCCGCCACCGGCGCGCACAGTTCCGCGAACGTCGCGTGCTGCTCTTCGGGCACCACCATCGACGACCACGTCAGCCGCGCCTCCGCGAACAGTTGGTCGAACAGCTCGCCGATCCGCGCGTTCCCCAGTACCCACGACCAGCCGGGCGCGGCCTGTTCGTCCCCCTTGGGGTCACCCGCGCGCCCCATCCGTCGCTCGACGATCACGATCGCCTGGTGCTGCGAGCGCAACTCCCCCCGCGGCGGCGCGCTCTCGTCCGCCTGCTGCCGCGGCTGCGGAATGGTCGGGGTTGGGAGGCTGGTCGTTTCCACGTTCGGCGATGTGATAGAGGCGTTAAATCCCGTGAGCCGCATGCCCGCTTCTCAATGCTTCGTCAGCGTCGCAACGTTCGGGTCCACCTTGCTCACCCCCGCCGCACCCGCCGCCGACGTCGGCGGCACGCGCGTGCTGCTGTAGTAGCTGCTGTACGCGCTCTTGCCACGGTGGTAGCTGCCGCTCTGCTTGTACTTCACCTGGTTCATCACCGTGCCGATCACGTTGGCGCGGCTGCGACGCAGGATGTCCTGCACCAGTGTCACGGTGTTGCGATCGACGTCGGCGTTGAAGCTCGTCACCACGCCGTCCACCAGCCCGACCAGAACGTGCGTGTCGCTCACCGGCAGCAGCGGCGCCGTGTCGATGATGATGTGGTCGTACACCTCGCCCAGCGCCGCCAGCACGCGCGACACCTCCGGGCGGCTCAAAAGTTCGCTCGGCCGCGTCATCGGCGTGCCGGCCGGTAACACGTCCAGCCCGTCGATGTCCGAACGCTTGATCACCGCGCCCGGCTCGTGGCTCGTCGTGATTACCTCCGCGAAGCCCGGCGTATCCGAGATGTTGAAGATCCGGTGGATGTCCGGCTTGCGCAGGTCTCCGTCGATCAGCAGCACCCGGCGGCCGGCCTTGGCGATCGAGATCGCCAGGTTCACCGCCAGCGACGTCTTCCCGTCACCCGGCTGCGGGCTGGTGATCGCGATCACCTTGTGGTTCAGCTCCGGGTTGCCGAACAGCAACTGCGTCCGGATGATCCGGAATTCTTCGGCGATCAGATTGCGGGCGTGCTCGCCCTTCACGCGCTTGAGTTCGTGAATGCGCGGGATCGTGCCCAGCAGCGGGGCGCCCAGCAGCGGCTCGACGTCCCGCGGGTCGCGCAGGCGCTTGTCGAACTTGTCCACCAGCAGCGCCAGCAGCATGCCCAGGAACAGGCCGCCCACCATCCCCGCCGCCTGCACCTTCACGCGCTTGTCCTGGCTCGGCTCGACGGGCGGCTCGGCGTACTCGGCGATCTTGATCCCCGAGTTGTTCGCGTTGCTCACCTTCAGACTCTTCGCGGCCTGCAGGTTGGTGTAATTCGTCTCGAAATCCCGACCGACGAACACGATCTGGTCGTCCAGCGCCTGGATCTGACCCTTGACGTAGACCAGCTTCTTCGACTTGGCGTCAAGGGCCGCGAGTTGCTTATTGCTGAGGTCCAGAAGCTGCTGCGCCTTCTCCACGGCCTCCTTGGCTTCGGCGACCGTCTTCTGGTCCATCAGCTTGAAGCGTTCGTCGATGCGGTGGCGAATAATGGAACTGATCTCGGTCTCGCGCTGGAGCACCAACGCCTTCATGCGATTGACCTGTTCCATCGCACGCTTGACGTCCGGGTGCTCGAGCGTCTTGGTCATCTTCTCAGTTTCGAGATTCGCCAGCGCCTGAACGAGCTGTTGGTTGTACGTCAGCAGGACGTTGTCCGCCGCCTTTTCCTTCTCGACCAGCTCGATCGCCGCCAATTCCTGATCGGGGCGGCGGACGCCGGAATTCTCCAGTTGCTTGAGCTTGATTTCCGCGGCGGCGTAATTGACCTGCGCCAGGTGCTGATCGTCCGTCAGCTTGGTCGCCTGCGCCATCGTGTTGGCGGTCGCCAGCGCGTCCCGGTCGATGTTGTTGTCCACCATCAGGCGCGTCTTCTCGGCGCCCAGGGCCGCCTTCAGGCTCTTGTTCTCTTCCACGGCCTGCTGGAGCTGCGCGATCTGCGTGTCGAGGTCGCCCTTGATCTGATCTTCGCACCACTTGATGAACGCCCGGGCGAAGGCGTTGGCCATGCGCGCCGCCTCCGTCGGGTCCTTGCGCGTCACCTGCAGCAGCACCGTCTGGAACTGCTTGGAGCTGTCCGCCATCGCGACGTCTTTCAGCTTCATCACCACGTCGCGCTGCACCGCGGGATCGTTCAGGTCGCGATTCCCCACCAGCCACGGGCACGCCGCCTGCATGTCCGGATCCGCCGCCGCCAAGAGCGGGATGTCGCGGCCCGTCAGCACGTCAGTCGCCTGAGAGATCAGCCGCTGCGTCCCCTGCCCGTCCGGGCTGCGGTCGATCCACGTCAGCTTCGCGCTGGCGACGTACACCGGTTTGATGAAATTATTTCCGGCGTAAATGCCCGCGCCGCCGATCAAGACGGTGACGATTAAAACCAGCCACCAGCGCTTGAGGATCGCCCCCAGGATGTTGATCCCGCCGACCTTTCGGATCGGCGCGTTGCCCGCCCCGACGTTCAGGCCCATTGCCGCGGTCGGGATGTCGATCACCTGGATGACCGCCGGCCCCTGCGGCGTCATGATCGCGCCCGCCCGCTGGGTCGGTTGCCGTTGAATGCTCCGATTGTCACTCATCGTGTTGCGCCTCGTCGTCGTTAAGCTGCAATCGGACGCGCGTCACCAGCGAAACCGTCCCGAGCAATATTCCTTGTTCTAATTTACGACACACCGGACTCTAGTCGTCGTACGTCAATCACTACGTTTTTGCCTCATTCCGCGTGGACGGCCTGGCGCGGCCGAAGCCCGCGCCAAACCCGCTGCCACCACCGGGCGCCCGTCAGCTCGTGCGGCGATAAATCCGAACTGCCCGTCAGGCTCGTCCGCTCGGCCGACGACAGCGCCGTGTCCAGCACGATCGAGCCGCGCACCTCGACGTTCGGCGCGACCACCGCCTTCGACGCCACCACCGCCTGCTCCACCATCGCACCGCGGCCGACGCGCGACTCGTTCCACAGGATCGACTCGTGCACCACCGCGTCGCTGGCGACCTCGCAGTTCTCGCCGATCACCGCCGGCCCGATCACCACGGCGTCCGCGAGCACCTTCGTGCCCGCGCCGATGAACGCCGGCCCGATCACCCGCGCCTGTGGGTGAACGTACGCCGACGGGTGAATCCAGATTCCCGGGAGCTTGCTCGGCAGGTGCTCGACGAACCCCTTGCGGTTGGCCGGGTCGTTGAGCAGGTCCACCATCGCGTTGAGGTACCACTCCTCGTTGCGGATCGACAGCACCTTGCCCGTGAGCGGAACCGCCTGCACCTTCAAGCCCTTTTCGGTGAGCTTGGGGATGAGCTGTTCCTTCATGTCCTGGTACCCCTTGGTCTTGATGAACGGGAAGACCGAGGGCTCGCAGACGTAAATCCCGGCCGGCTTGAGCTGCATCTGCCGGTCGAGATCGTTCGTGCTTTCAACCGTGGCGGCGACCGTGACGGCCGCGCCGCTCTTCTTGTGTTCCTCGAGGAGGTGGGCGAAATCGACGCCCAGGTAAAGGCTCGTCCCCTGGCAAACGAGAAACGTCTGGTTGCCCAGCCATTCCTCGCAGTCCTTGATGCAGCCCGCGGCCCCCCGCGGCATCGTGTCTTCCGAATAATGGATCGTGACGTCGGGAGTGGGGTTATATCCGAGCTTGGCGGCGATCGTGTGCGTCCGGCCGTTGGCGCTGATCGCCATCTGGCCGATCCCCGCGCCGCGGAGCGCCGCCAGCACGCTTTCGATGATGGGGCGGTCAATCAGCGGCCAGAGCGCCCGCGGCAACTGCCGCGAGAGCGGGCACTGCCCGAATTCCTGACCACCGGCGAGTACAACTGCTTTCATGACTCTTTACGTCCCTTCCCTCGGGAATCGCGCCCACCGCTCCAGCGGTGCGTCGCGTCGCGCCCGCCCGTATGGCGACGGTCGGCGCGTCCACGGGCATTACAACTCGCCCGTTTCCGGTTCCCGATTCTTCGGCCGGTGCATTAAAAGACGCCGCCGAAGCAAAGCATTTCCTTCTAAACCAAACCAACAGAATCAGCCGCGCCACACGGGGGCGCACGCTCTTCATCCAAGGCGGCTGCCGCCTCGCTCTACACGTTCCGTCGTTTCGGACCTCGAAGGCCTGCCGTCAATCACCGCCCGACCATCTCCGACGCGCCCACTCCAAGGGCACGCCATCCACAACCGGGCAGCGATCTCGATCTAGGAGGGATGCTTGGACGTGGACGCTTTACTCCAAACTCCAAATCAATCCCAGCCGCTAACTATATCACTTACCAACTCAACCGGGTCAAGTAATCCCGGCTTCTTCACTTACTCTTGTTGATCGTCCAGAGTCTTTCAGACTTATGAGCCTTTTTCGCATTCCGTCCGATAATCTCGCAAACAATCACGCCAATTTCGCATACTCCGGCCCGTTAACTTCCCGAAGGGTGCCGTATCCAACACACTATAACATGGCCGCCGAGCCTGCTTTGGTCTCATCGAAATCCACTGGGCGGTGGAAATCGGCATAACTTCTGCGCCGATCTTGAATTCCGCTACAATTGTTTTTGCGAACTCAAACCAACTGACGGGAAATGAATTGGTCAGGTGCCAAATTCCGTTTGCGCCATGATCCAACAATTCTAATACTGCCTTGCCCAAGTCGACCGAATAGGTTGGACATCCGATCTGATCATCCACAACTCTCAATGCGTGCCCGGCTCGGGCTCGGCTGACGATGACTTGCGGAAAGCAATTGCCGTGCCTGCCGAAGAGCCAGGCGGTTCGGATGATAAGCCAGGAAGGAGGGGCAACTTGTTTTATCCGCTCTTCCCCTAACAACTTCGATTTTCCGTAGGCGGATAGCGGGTTAGGTATGTCGTCCGGTCGGTAAGGCCGGTCATTCTGTCCGTCGAAGACGAAATCGGTGCTGAAATGCACCAGTTTGGCCCGTTGCCGCTTGCAGAGTTCGGCCAGATAGCCGGCGCCTTCACCGTTAATCGCGTTGGCGCGCTCAGGTTCGTCTTCGCAGAGATCGACGGCGGTGTGGGCGGCGCAGTTTAAGATCAGGGTGGGGTGTCTTGGGGCGATGAAGCGTGCAATACTGTCGCGGTCGCTGATATCGCAGTCGGCGCGGGTGGCGAGGACGGGGGTGACGCCGCGTTGGCGGAGGAGGTGGTTGAGGTCGTGGGCGAGCATGCCCCCCCCGCCGGTAATGATGACGGATTTGTACAGATCCAAAACGGCGTGCCTTTCGTTCGGGTGGTTGAAGAGTGTATCGGCGAGGGAGGGCGGTTGATCCGATGCCTCGGGTAGTAACGTACAATGGCGGGCGGTGGGGTCAATATTATGGGGTACGGACTGTGCCTCAGGTTACGATCGCCGTTGGACACGGCTCGCAAGCGAGCCGGCTAAACTGGGCGGGCGGAGGAATTGATGGCTCGCTCGAAGTGGATGGTCGTGCAGGTCGTCGTTGCGGCGGTGGTTTGTGCGTATGGAGTGGGGGCGGTGGTCGGGCGCTTTCGGGTGTCGCATCGGGTGGATGAGGAGGTGCGGCGGCTGCAGGGGATTGTGACGACGTTGGGGCGGGAAGATCGGGCGTATGGAGATTTGATGGCGGCGCGGTCGACGCATCCGGCGGCGTGGGTTTTCGGGGCGGTGGAATCGAAGGCACAGTTGGCGGTAGTGCGGGCGCGGGTGGCGGAGGCGTTCGGGGCGGAGGCGTTCGGGGCGGGGGAGGCGGCGCGGATGGTGGGGCCGGTTCGGGTGCTCGAAGAAATGACGGGGACGACCACGCGAGGCACCGGCAAGTAAGAAGTCGCCATTGGCGGAGGGAGACATGTCGAGCAAAGGTTTATTGTTGCGAATGTCGTGTACAGTCGTTAGGGTCGGTAGGTGCGGGAGGATGCACATCGTACGGTTGCGAACGCGGCGGGGTGAGCGCGCGTGGAACGAATGGGCCACCATTTTTGACGCGGAGGTGTCGGATGACACTTTCGGATATGCGGCGACGACGCAGCGGCGGCGGCGGCTTCACGTTGGTGGAGTTGCTGGTCGTCATCGGCATCATCGCGTTGTTGATCGCGATCCTGTTGCCGGCGCTCTCTCGGGCGCGCGAGTCGGCGAACATGGTCAAATGCATGGCGACGCTGCGGAACATGGGACAGGCGGCGCACCTGCACGCGGTGGACCACCGCGGGTACATGCCGCTCTTGGGGCCGCTGTACAACGTCCCGGACGACCACTCGCCCGCCGCGTATAACGACCCGCTGAAGCGGAAATACACGTACGCGCCGGACGTGTTCGGCGTCGATCTGCCGGCCCCGATGTCGGCGGCGCTGGGGAAGTACATGAATTTGAGCGTGGACCTGACGTCGCAGCCGAAACTGGCGGCGAGCCTGAAGGACGAGTCGATTATCCGCGTGTTTACCTGCCCGAACGACACGAACCCGCCGACGCCAGCGTCCACCGTGTCGATCAACGGCGGTGGTTATCGCACGCCCGACGAGTTGATGAGCTACATGGTGAACTGGAACTTCCTGGGAATGGGGGGCGGCATGGACCCCTCGCGGGTGGCGGCCGGGCAGGTCTCGAAGGTGCGGCGGCCGTCGGAGGTCTTTTTGTTCGCCGACGGCAAGCGTGGTAACGAACCGATTGTCGCCTACATGGCGTTTTGCGGGTCGGATCAGTTTTGGTCCGGGACGCTGTTTGACTACTGGAATAAGGGGGGCACCGGGGACGACGGAATCGGCTCGACCGGACATTGGGCGATGTTCGATTACGCGCGACATCGCGGACAGGTGAACGTCGTCTTCGTGGATGGACACGTGGAGACGCTTACTCTTCCCGATTACCGGAAGGGCGGCAAGGCGCAGCTCGAAAAGACCAAGACTGACTTCGAACGGGTCGGGGTCGGCAAGGGGATTTACCAGTAGCGGCGAGCCGTACATATGACCCGATAACGAAAGGAAGAGCGAATGATCCATAAATAGCTGTAAATGATATAATTGAAATTCAAACGGGCTGCCGTGGAGCGGGAGCGATCGATTCTACGAATGGAGCACAGGTCATGCTGAAGGATCTCGTTGCCGGGTTGTGGCGTCGGAGTCGTTC
>Ga0207674_10004891_pt1 | contig 16033 bp, 17 predicted proteins | sample KBSCornC72_FD_184303 | JGI IMG/M metagenome (GOLD analysis project Ga0207674, IMG submission 184303) | Corn rhizosphere microbial communities from Kellogg Biological Station, Michigan, USA - KBS Corn C7-2 (SPAdes) (version 2) | ecosystem: Host-associated > Plants > Roots > Rhizosphere > Soil ... | reverse complement strand
TGAGACTTGCCAACGCCGAGGAGCCCGACGACGTCGACCCAGCCGAACTTTCGTCTAGGACGAGGCGACGGAACAGCATCCTGCCCCGATTACGGTATCGACCGGGTCGCCCCTTCCTCGGGATGTCGACGAACGGAGCGGTACCCGGGCCCAACCCCCACGCCTGCCTGAGCCGGTCGGGGTGTCGACCCCTTCAGGCGTGCACTCCCCCGACAGTGGGTAATCAACATCGCGACAGCGACGCCAGGGACTCGGGTAGGTGATCGAAGATGCAAGCGGCGGACAGGCTCCTGCGGCGAGTTGACAAGCAGCACCAGCAGCGTGCATGGATCGCCTTTCCCTACGCCGTGATGAAGAAGTCCGGGGATGACCATGCGGGGGACCTCGCCGCCCTGATCGCCTACTTTGGCTTTCTGTCCCTGTTCCCACTGATGCTGGTCCTCGTCACGCTGCTCGGGATGCTCCTGCGGAACAACCCCGAACTGCAAGACGCCATCCGGACCAGCGCGCTCGCGAACTTCCCCGTCATCGGCGAGGACATCTCCAAGAACGTCCATTCGCTGCGCGGGAGCGGTCTCGCTTTGGGGATCGGTCTCGGGGTGGCGCTCTGGGCAGGGCTCGGCGTGATGAAGGTGTTGCAGACGGCGATGAACGCGGTCTGGAACGTGCCCTACCGGCACCGGCCCAACTTCTGGCTGTCGCTCCTCAGGGCGATGCTCATGTTGCTCCTGCTCGGTGTGATCACGGTTGCCTCAGCCGCCGCCGGAGGCGTCGGGGCCGGCAGCGACAGCTGGTTGCTCGCGATCACCGGCATCGCCATCTCGGTCGTGCTGAATCTCGTCCTGTTCCTTCTCGCCTTCCGCATCCTGACGACCGAGAACGTGACCTGGGGCGACGTGTTCCCCGGAGCATTGATTGCCGCCTTGGCGTGGACGACTCTCCAGGCCGTCGGTGGATACATCGTGAGCCATCAGCTGCAGGGCGCCAGTGACACGTACGGGACGTTCGCGACGGTGATCGGCTTGCTGGCATGGATCTACCTCGGCGCGCAGATCACGCTATTTGCCGCGGAAGTGAACGTGGTCAGGAAACGCCGGCTGTGGCCGCGAGCCATCGTTCAGCCGCCCCTCACCGACGCCGACGAACGAGCCCTCAAGAGCTACGCGGAACAGGAGGAGCGCAGACCCGAGGAAGACGTCATCGTCCGGATCGAGGAGAGGGCGACGCCGGACGCCGGTCGTCGCCCTTAGAGTAAGCGGGCGTGCGTGCGGCTCCGGAGCGCACTCCAGATAGTCGCTCTGGTCATCCTTGCGGCCGCCTGCGTTGCTCCCACACGGACCGAGGCTGCCTACCAGGCAAAGGCCGTCGACACCGCTGAGGCCGTCGTCTCCGCCGCTCGAACCGTCTTGCTCATCGGTCGCGTGGCGGCCGCCGATCGATCGTTCGGGCCGAGCGTCGCTGTGACGGTCGCCGACGCCGAGACCGACGCGGCGTCGGCCCGCGACGCGTTCGCATCGATCCAGCCACCCGCTCCGAGCTCCGACGCGATCAGACAGGATCTCCTGCCCGAAGTTCAGCGCGCCGTCGACGTGATCGAGCTCGTCCGGATCGCGGCGCGCCGTGATCAGCTCGGCCGGCTCCCAGCGATCGCCTCGCCACTCGAGCCGATCGCCGGATGGCTCGAACGCTTCGCGACAAGGTACGGGTGATCCCGGCGTGAAGAAGGTCTTCGAGATCTTCCTCGGCATCCTCACCGCGTTCGGCGGGTTCGTCGACATCGGGGACTTGGTTGCGAACTCCGAGACCGGTGCGAGGTTCGGCATGCGGCTCGCCTGGGTGGTCGTCGTCGGTGTCGTGGGGATCGTGATCTTCGCGGAGATGTCCGGGCGCGTCGCGACGATGTCAAAACGCCCCGTGTTCGACGTCATCCGGGAGCGGCTCGGCGCGCGCCTGGCGCTTGTCAATCTGGCCGCCTCGTTCTTCATCAACCTGCTGACCGTCGCGGCCGAGATCGGGGGGCTAGCTCTCGTGATCGAGCTCGTAACAGGCATCAACTACCTGCTTTGGGTGCCGCTGGTCGCCATCGCGGTCTGGATCGTCCTTTGGAAGGTGCGCTTCTCCATCATGGAGAAGGTGTTTGGCCTGTCCGGCCTTGCGCTGATCGTGACCGCGCTGGCCCTGTGGCGGCTCGACCCCGGTTTCGTAGACGCTTTGGCGTCTGCTCGCCGGTTCGGTCCGACGTCCGCTGAGAGCTGGGCGACGTACGCGTTCTTCGCGATCGCGTTGCTCGGCGCAGCCATGACCCCGTACGAGGTGTTCTTCTTCTCCTCGGGCGCGGTGGAGGAGCAGTGGACGCGCAAGGATCTCATCCTCAATCGCGCGAACGTCTACATCGGCTTCCCGCTTGGAGGATTGCTCTCGCTAGCGATCATGGGCTGCTCGGCCGCCCTGTTCCTCCCGCGCGGCGTGTCCGTCGAGCATCTCTCGCAGGTCACGCTCCCCGTCTCGGCCACCCTGGGCAAAGTGGGGCTCGTGTTCATGCTCTACGGGATCTTCGCCGCGATCTTCAGCGCGGCCCTCGAGACCGCGCTGTCCGCCGGGTACACGGTCGCCCAGTTCTTCGGATGGCAGTGGGGCAAGTTCGTCCGCTCGCGCGAGGCCGCTCGGTTCCACCTCGTCATCCTGCTTTCGCTCTGCGTGGCCGTCCTGATCGTGCTATCCACACTCGACCCGATCGCGGTCACCGAATACTCGATCGTCCTATCGGCGGCCGCTCTGCCCCTAACGTATATCCCGATCCTGATCGTCGCCAACGATCCCGCGTACATGAAGGACAAGACGAATTCGATGTTCCTGAATGCCATCGCGTTCGGCTTTCTCGTCCTTCTCGTGATCGTCTCGATCGCTACGATCCCGCTCATGATCTGGACGAAAGGAGGAGCATGAGGCTCGCGGATCTGATCGGATCGGTAGTCGTCGACGCCGACGGTGCTGAGATCGGCGACGTCGGTGACCTCTGGCTTATCCAGGACGGACCCCCGATGGGGGTGTTTGGCGCGGCACTTCGGTTCGACAAACTCGTGATCGGCCGGTTCGGGCTGGCCTCGCGCGCCGGCTACGAGCGTCCGGATGTGAAAGGGCCGGTGATTTTGGCCCGCCTCCTAGGTCGAAGGACCAAGCACCGGCCCGTCGCCTCCTGGTCCGACATCGCCGCGATCGAGGAGGGACGAATCCGGCTGCGACTCCGGAACGGCGATCTCGAGCGCCCACGCTCGCTCGAGCAGCCCGCGACCGGGCGGCGGTGGTCGGCTGGACTCGAGCTCCTGGACCGCCAGCTCGTCGATCCGGACGGGTGGATGGCGGGCAAGGTTGATGACCTGCTTCTGGAGCTTCGGGACGACGGGCCTCCTGTCGTCACGGAGATCCTCGCCGGTCCGGGCGCGCTCGCCCGGCGGATCGGCGGCCGGCTCGGAGCCTGGATCGCGTCCGTCCACGCGCGCCTGCATCCTGGTGCTGGGGATCCGGCGACGATCTCGTTCGGAATAGTGGGCAAGATCGACGATCACGTGACGCTTATCGTGTCGAGGAAGGACCTGGCGACGTTCGAGGCCGAGGCCTGGGCTCGCGACCACGTGATCGCGAAGATCCCTGGCAGCTCCGACCCTGAGACCCACTCGTCCCCCTGACGCGTTTGGAATCGCCGCCGCATCTGCGACGCGTCCAGCGACGGTAATCGTGCCTGCGCTCCCCAACCACTCGATCCGCGGACAAGAGTCCACGTAGACCCGATCGAGGTCGATCCTCAGCTCGCCGCCTTCTTCACGAGCGCGCCGAGCTTCTTCTCCTCGGCGGCCGTCAACGCCTTCAGCGCGTAGGAGGTCGGCCACATAGCGCCGTCGTCGAGGTTCGCTGCCTCCTCGAACCCGAACGTTGCGTACCTCGAGTCGAACTTCCCCGCGCTCTTGAAGAAGCACACGATCTTGCCGTCCTTCGCATAGGCGGGCATCCCGTACCAGGTCTTCGGCCAGAGGTCGGGCGCGCTGGCTTCGACGATCGCGTGGAGCCGCTTGGCCATCGCGCGATCAGGTCCCTTCATCGCGGCGATCGCCGCGAGCAGGTCGCGTTCCCCCTCCGCCCGGTTCTTGGTCGCGCGCGCTTCGGCCTTCAGTTCCTGGGCACGAGCCTTCATCGCCGCTCGTTCGTCGTCCGTGAATCCCTTGGACGTCTTGCTGCGCGCGGCGGCGCTCTTCGCAGACTTCTGCGTGCTCTTCGTTGCAGGCTTCTTCTCAGCCATCGCGCGGCACCCCTTCCGGATGTCAGCTCGAATCTTGGATGCGGAGAGCGATCGAGGGAAAGGGAACACCTCCTCCCTTCCGATCCCAATGTAGGGCGCACCCGGGGGTTGCGGCAAGCCCAGGGTCGTGGCGCACAATGGCCGGCCGAAGCCAGACCCAACAGGATGGGAGTCACGAGATGCGAGACGCCGACGTCATCATCGTGGGCGCCGGCCCGGTCGGTCTGATGCTGGCCGGTGAACTGGGTATGGCGGGTGCGCGACCTCTCGTCCTCGAGCGGCAGCCGGAGATCCGAGACATCCCGAAGGCCGGCGGTCTCAGCGGGCAGATCCTGGAGCTGCTGCGCTACCGAGGCGAGCTCGAGCGATTCGAGGCAGCCAGCCCCGCTCCCCTGCCCGCGTTCCGGCCGGGGAGCGGGTTCCCGTGGGGCGGGATGCACGTGGACTTCACCCCACTCGCCGATCCCCCGATGAAGGCGCTGCCGCTCCCGCAACCGCTCCTCGAACGCGTCCTGGACGAGCGCGCCCGGGAGCGCGGCGCCGAGATCCGCCGCAGCCACCAGGTGGTCGGGCTGCGCCAGGATGACGACACGGTGACCGCGGAGGTGCGCGGCCCGGACGGGCAGGATCGGGTGACCGCCCGATACCTCGTCGGTTGCGACGGGGGCAGTGGCCGGGTGCGCGACATGGCCGGCATCCCGTTCCCCGGCATCACGTACCCCGAGGTCCAGCGGCTCGCCCAGGTGACCTTCCCCGAGTCCGTGACCCTGCTCGAGAACGGCGACATCGAGGTCGCCGGGGTGGGCAGGATCAGCTTCGGCTTCACACGAACCGAGCGCGGAGAGTTCGCCCTCGGGTCGACCAACCCCGAGCTCATGGGGCTCTTCACCAGCGAGCAGGAGTCCACCGAGTACGACGACGACGAGCCGATGACCGTCACCGAGCTCCGGGACAGCATCCGCCGGGTGCTCGGCGTGGACCTGCCCTTGGGAGAACCGAGGCGGTTGACGCGCTTCACCTTCCACGCTCGGGAGGTCGAGCGGTACCTCGACGGTCGGGTCCTGCTGGCCGGCGACGCCGCCCATCTGTTCCCCTCCCCGGGCGTCGCACTCGGTGCCGGCCTCCTCGACAGCGTCAACCTCGGGTGGAAGCTGGCGGCGGACATCCAGGGCTGGGGGCCGGAAGGCCTGCTGATGACGTACCACGACGAACGCCGGCTCGCCAACGCCCGCAACATGCTGCACGCGCAAGCCCAGATCGCGATCCGGCGCGGCCACGACGCGGCCGCCGTCGCGCTCCGGGAGCTCTTCCAGGAACTGCTCGCCGACGAGCAGCCGCTGCGCCGCATCGGCGCCCTCATGGCCGGCTCGGACGTCCGATACCCGTTCCCCGGCCACGAGCACCACACCTCGATCGGGACCTTCGCGCCCGACCTCGCGCTGCGCACCGACCGGGGCGCAACCAGCATCGCGGAGCTGATGCACACATCACGGCCCGTCTTCGTCGACCTCGCCGACCGCGGCGACCTCCGCCGGACCGCCGAGGACTGGCAGCCTCGCATCGACGTCCAGACGGCCGAGACCGATCAGCGGCCCGCCGACGCCCTCCTGATCCGCCCGGACGCCCACATCGCCTGGGCCACCACCGTCGACGAACCCACCGGCACCGCCGTGCCCGCGCTGCGACAAGCGCTCTCGGGCTGGTTCGGAACGCCCGATCCGATCAGCTCTGGAAGATCGGCTGGAAGCTAAGCTCCACGACCCGGATAGGCTGACCGATGAGATCCGGTACTGCCCCCGGTTGGCCCGAACGAGCGAACGAGAGGGGACCGCGACCATGAAGCTGACGACCACCACGATCGTCACCGTCGACGGAGTGATGCAGGGACTCGGTGGGTCGGACGAGGACCGCAGGGGCGGATTCGAGCGCGGCGGATGGGCCATGGCGGACAACGACGACGAGAACATGGCGTTCCTGAACGAGGTCTATGGGCGCGCCGACGCGTTCCTGTTCGGCCGGCGCACCTACGAGATCTTCGCGGGCTCCTGGGGAACGTGGGACGATCCGGGCGACAGCCAGATCTGGACGGCGTTGAACGCGCGGCCCAAGTACGTGGCATCGAGCGCACCCTTCGACCCGCAGTGGGCGAACACGACGGTCCTGTCCGGTGACGTCGCGGCCGGCGTCCGCGAACTGAAGGCCGAGGCGGGAGGCGAGCTGCAGGTGCACGGCAGCGGCGTCCTGGTCCGGTGGCTGCTCGACAACGACCTCGTCGACGAGCTCAACCTCCTCATCTACCCCGTGGTCGTCGGCCAGGGCACGCGGCTGTTCCCCGACAACGGCCCGGACATGGCGCTCGAGCTCGTCGGATCGCGAACCACTCCCAGCGGGGTCACGATCCAGGTCTACCACCCCACCGGGCGCCCGGAGTACGGAACTGCCTCGCCCGACATGAGCACGTGAGATCGGTCGGTAGGGATCTGCTGATGCCGGACTGCGCGGAGGGGATCTGAGATGGCACACCCGTTCGAGCTCAAGTACGAGATCGAGGTCGACGCCTCGCCGAAGGAGGTCTGGGAGGCGATCGCCACCGGTCCAGGCGTCGACTCCTGGTTCATGGGCCGCAACGAGATCGAGCCACGGGAGGGCGGCACAACCCGTATGGACTTCGGCGGTGGCTCGACCGAGGAGTCGACGGTGACGGCCTGGGAGCCGCCGACTCGGTTCGCGAGCCGCACGCCGCAAGGTGAGGACGGCGCACTCCACATGTTCGAGTACCTCGTCGAAGGGCGGGAGCAGGGGAGCACGGTCGTCCGCTGGGTGCACAGCGGCTTCCTCGGGCAGAACTGGGAGAAGGAGTACGAAGGCATGTCCGAGGGCGACCCGATGTACTTCGACAAGCTACGCGTCTACCTGACCTACTTCCGTGGCCGCACGGCCACACCGGTGCACGTCTACGGCGGGCCCGTGGTGCCCGACCGCGACGAAGCCTGGGAGCGTTTCCATCGCGCACTAGGCCTCCCTGGGCCGGTGGCCCTCGGGGATTCCGTCCACCTCGCGCCGGAAGGGTTGCCGGAGCTGCGAGGTGTCGTCGACTGGCTCTCGAGGGACTTCCTCGGGGTCCGTACCGACGACGGCATCTACCGGTTCATGCACATCAGCGTGTTCGGTGGTCCGACCGGTGTCGGCCACCACATCTTCGTCGACGGCCTCGATCAAAGGGAGACCGAGGAAGCGTGGGAAGACTGGCTGACGAAGGTCCAGGGTGGAGCGTCTGCGTCGTGACGCGGTTCGTCGTCGACTGTGACACGCTGCTCCGGATCGCGGCCGGCGAGATCGAGGTCGCGGACGGGCACCAGCTCGTCGCGCCGACGCTCGTCCGCTCGCAGGCGCTGTCGGCGCTCTACGAGGCGGCCCGGCGCGGCGAGGTTCCGGCCGCCGACGGGCTCGAGCGGGTGACGCGGATCAACTCGCTGAAGGTCCGCTTCCTCGGCGACAAGGTGCTGCAGCGGACGGCGTGGAGGATCGCGGACCAGCTCGGGTGGGAGACGACCTACGACGCCGAGTTCGTGGCCCTGACGCAGCTGCAGGCGGACGTCTTCGTCACATCCGACCGCGATCTGGCGCGGGCGGTCTCCGGACTCGTCGAGACGGGGTCGGTCGACTCGCTGCGCAAGCGGGACGTGGCAGGAAAGGGCTGAGCCGATGGTCATGGAAAAGCCCAAGAGCGTCGCGGCCTACTTCAAGAAGCTGCCGCCCGAGCAACGCGAGCCGCTCCAGAAGCTCAGAGACACGATCGCCGCGGCGGCCCCCGGGGCCGAGGAAGGGATCACCTACAGCATGCCGGGGTTCCTGCTCGGCGGGAAGGGATTCGTCGCGTACGCGGCGTTCAAGGACCACTACAGCTTCTTCCCGATGGGCACGAGCGCGATCGAGGACCACAAGGAGCAGCTCGGCGAACACCTGACGGGCAAGGGGACGATCAGCTTCCGCTACAGCGAGCGGCTCCCGACCACGCTGGTCAAGAAGATCGTCCGAACGCGCCTCGCCGAGGCCCGCGCCAGGGAGGCGAGGCGCCGCTAGACCTCGAGCCGCGGCGCCGTGACAGGATGCTCGCGTGATCCAGCGACCCGAGACGAAGTACGCGAGGAGCGGCGACGTGATGGTCGCCTACCAGGTCACGGGCGAGGACAACCCGGTCGACCTCGTGCACGCCGTCGGGAGCGTCTCGCACCTGGAGCTGTTCTGGGACATCCCCGAGGCGGCCTGGCTGATCGAGCGGTTGAGCTCGTTCGCGCGGCTGATCCGGTTCGACAAGCGGGGCACGGGGATGAGCGATAGCCCGTCGGGCCCCGCGACCCTCGAGGAGCGGACCGACGACATCCGCGCGGTGATGGACGCCGTGGGGAGTGAGCGCGCCTTCATCTTCGGCACCTCAGAGGGCGGCACCATGGCGTCCGTGTTCGCGGCGACCTACCCGGAGCGCACGAGTGGGCTCATCCTGTGGGGCACACAGGCCACGTGGATCCGGGACGACGACTACCCCTGGGGCAGCACGATCGAGGAGGGTCTCGCGGAGATCGCCGTGCTCGCCGAGCAGGGGTTGACCGACGAGTACCTCTTCGGTCTGGGTGCCGGTGTCGACTCGGTCATGCCGGAGGAGGAGAAGGCCCCCCTCCGCCGGTTGTTCAAGTCGGCCACGTCGCCCGGAGCCCTCGCCGCGATGGAACGCATGAACCTCGAGATCGACATCCGCGACATCCTCCCGACGATCCACGTGCCGACCCTGGTGATGAATCGAAGCAACGACCCCGTCGCGCACATCGACGCGGCGCGAGATCTGGCCTCCCGCATCGACGGCGCGAGGTTCGTCGAGATCCCCGGCGACGTCCACATCTTCTTCAAGGGCCCCGAGGCAGAGCAGATCGTGGCCGAGATCGAGGAGTTCGTCACCGGCTCGCGCCCGATCCTCGGCATCGAGCGATCGCTCGCGACGGTCATGTTCACCGACATCGTCGACTCGACCCGGCGAGCCTCGGAGCTCGGAGATCGTGCGTGGCGAGAGCTCGTCGAGCGCCACCACCGGATCATCCGTGGTCTCCTCGCGCGTTCGCGCGGGACCGAGATGGACACCGCGGGCGACGGCTTCTTCGCCACGTTCGACGGCCCGGCACGTGCCGTCCGATGCGCCCTCGCCGCGGTCGACGCCGTCCGGCCGCTCGGCATCCAGATCCGTGCGGGCGTGCACACTGGCGAGGTCGAGACGATCGACGGCAAGGCCGGCGGGATCGCCGTCGTCATCGGGGCGAGGATCGCCGGCTCCGCCGACGCCTCCGAGGTCCTCGCCTCCTCCACGGTCAAGGACCTCACGGCGGGGTCAGGCCTGACGTTCACCGACGCCGGCGAGCGCGGATTGAAGGGCGTTCCCGATCGTTGGCGCGTCTTCCGGGCGACCGACGGGTAGCGCCGGCACTGCCGCTTCGGAGCCACCCGAGGGCTGGAGCGCGTGCCTATCATCATCAGCCGGAGGGAGGAACGGTGGCCGGGGGCCCTCACCGACCGGCGAGTGCCTGCCCGATCACCGCCTCCGCTCCGGCTGTCGGCGCAACTACATGCTTGCCGAGGCCTCGTCGGCCTCCATCTGGGCCAGGGTCGCGTCCAGGACCGCGTACTCCGCCTCTTCGACGGCGGCGAACGCGAAGTCGATCGCGGCCATGGCGTCGTCGGCGGCGAGATCCGCATCGACCTTCGATCTCATGGCCTTTCGCTCCGCCTTCTTCGCGGCGACATCGCCGCGGATGGCTGCGACGTGTCGGGCCCAATCTGACTGGATCTGTGCCCACCAATCCGACGCTCGGGCCTCGGCGGCCTCGGATCGAGCGGCGAGCTCGTCGGCCTTGCGCTGGGCAGATTCGGACGCCTGGTCGACGGCCGAACGCAGCTCTTCGCTCGCTTCGTTCGCCGCGGCGCGCGAACGATCCTCGGCTTCCTTCGTACGCTTGGTCAGTTCGGCAAGTCGATCGGAGAGTGCCACCGGTACCTCCTTCACGTCTCGACGCTGTGCATCGACTGAGGATCCCGTGCACCGTCTCGGGCTGCGTGAAGGGAGGGCCGCGGCCGCCGAGCTCGCGACGATCGCCCCGAGGACGTCGGACGCTAGTGTCGCGAGCGTCGGACCTCGTCACGCGATCCTCCAGGCTGAGGCCCTCTCGGCAGTCCCCGATGCCACCGGGCCACGGTCACCGGGAGCCACGAGCCCCACCTCGCGACCGTATGCCGCTCGCTTGGAGTTGGCAAGGCGGCGCCGTGGCCGTTGCATGAACGACGGAGCGGCGGGGCCTCCTCAGCTACGCGGGCTGCAGCGCGCTGCGGACGAACGCGACCACCTCGCGCTCGCGGCGCCGCAAGGACGCCTGGCTCTTGTCCTTGCCGACCACGGCGTTCAGGACACTTGCCTCGGTGAGCGAACCCACGACCGCCGTGTACAGCATGAACAGGAGGAGCGCGGGGTCCTGCTCGCGGATCTCGCCGGCGTCCATCCCCGACTGCAGGAAGTCGACCGCCCGCTTGCGCAACGGGTCGATCACGCTCGCGAACCGCTCGAACCCTTCGGCGCCGAGCCTCCCCGCCTCGCGGACGAACATCGGGAACTCGGGCCACTCCTCGGCGAGCCCGAAGACCGCGTGGATCACGGCCTCGGCTCGGTCCCAGTACGTCGTCTTGCCCTCGAGCGCGTCCGCGATCTCCTGGGCGACGCGCTGGCCGGCGGCCTGCAGGCACGCCTCGAGCAGCGCGTCCTTGGTCGGGAAGTAGTACAGGAGCGTCTGCTTGCGGATCCCAACCGCGGTCGCGATCTGGTCCAGGCTCGCGCCCGAGTAGCCCTCGCGGCCGAACGCCCGGATCGCTTCCTCGATCAACGCGTGCCGTCGGACCTCGCCGCCCTGCCGGGTCATCCGCTCGGCTCCGGTGCCCGGCCCTGCCCGAGCATGAGCGCGGGCCGGTCGAGTCCCGCACCCGAGATCAGCAACCGCTCGTGGTGGTCTCCGAGGAGTCGTTCGGTCCAGTCGGTGAACCCGCCGTCGACGAACTCGACCTTCCCGCCAGGAGTCACGGCGTGGATCTTGAAGCACGCTCGCCGGTAGTAGCGCTGGCTACCGAGCCGCTCGGTGTCGTCGCTCACCGTCACGAACGACGACGCCCAACGCTCGTGGATGCCGTCGCGCAGCCGTCGCCCGACCGATGTCTCGGCCGTTGCAAGGACGATCTCGACCCGGTCGACGATGCCGCTCAGGCCATCGACGTAGACGCCGAGGTGCTCACCCAGGGCCTCGTCATCGAACCTCTCACCTGCCTGGCTCCGCCCCGCGGTCGCCATCGCGAAGATGGAGAAGTGCGCGAAGGCATCTGGTGACTCGTAGAGCTGCCCGCGGGTGACCCGCTGGATCGTCGCGAGCCGCGCCGTACCCGAGGCCCGCCTGGTCGAGGTCTCGTGTCGTCCCGCGGCAGCCTCGAGCGCAAGCGCCACCGTGGGATCGGCGGCGACCTCGCTGGATCGCACGGTCGATACGACCCAGTCCTGCGACACGGGACCGAGCGCCGCATGCGCGCCGAGCGGAACGACCGGCGACGGAACCACCCACTTCCACGCGTCGGGGACCGCCCGGATGAACGCGTCCTCGACGGACCGGAGGCTGCCGAACGGGACGGTGCTCGGGCGCGTGAAGCGATCCGTTCGGTACCGCGCGAGGACACCGGGGGCACTCGCTCGCGACGCTCGCGCCGCGGCGACCTCCAAGAGCAGCGTGGTGAGGTCCGGCGCCGTGAGTTCGGACGCGAGCTTCGGCACGATGTCCGGGTCACCGAGCTTCCCGACGATGCGATCGAGCCCCGCGCGCGTCGCGGTCACCTCCACGTCGGGGGCTTGCCCCTCCGGCGGATCGGGCGCGAGCCCTCCCACGTCCGGAGCCACCCGGGGCCGACGGGACCGGCGAGGCTCGGCGTCTCGTCCTTCGCCGCTCGGCGCGCCGCCTCCCACCACGACGTGCGGTCCTCGTCGAACAGCTCGCCCACGCCCTGCTGCATCCGCAGCGAGAGCTGCTGGTGCGTCTCGCCCTCGCGCGGGACGATCGGCCGCCCGTACCGAACGCGGATCGGCGGCCGCCCCTTCCTCGGCCACGAGCGCCCCTTGGGCATCGCGGCGTACGCGCCCACGATCGCGATCGGCACCACCGGCATCCTCATGTCGAGCGCCAGCCGCGACGTCCCGTGGCGGAACCGCTGGAGCCACCCGTCGGTCGAGCGCGTCCCCTCGGGGAACACGATGATGTTCCACCCCTCGCCGATCAGCTCCTTGGCCTTGGAGGTCGCCTTCTCCCCCGCGCCGCGTTCGACCGGGAAGCCCGCGTAGACGAGCGCCGTGAACGCCGAGCGCCACCACACATCGAAGAAGTAGTCCTTCGCCGCCGCGGTCGCGGTCTTCTCGCGCCAACTGTGCGGGAGCGTCGTGAGGATGATCGAGGCGTCGAGGTGGCTCGAGTGGTTCGAGATGAACATGACCGGGCCCTTGACGCCCTCGAGGTTGTCCAGGCCGAACACCTCGGGCGTGGTCTCGTTCCAGATGATCGGCTTGAGCGCCGCGTCCAGGATGACGTCGCGGACGGCTCGGCCGGCCGCGGTCCGAGCCCAGTCGGTCGGGTAGCTCCAGATCTTCGGCGGCGGCGTCGAGTCCAGCGCCGAGCGTGGCGTCATCGTCCGGCGCCCCCAGCGCCAGCCCTTGGCGACGTCCCGGATCTCCCGCGTGAACTTCGCGCGCGCCATCGCCGCTACCTCACGTCCGCGATCGCGAGCGGCGGCACGTGGAAGTACGAGATCGAGGGCGAGCGCCCGACGGTCTCCCCCGCCATCTCGAGCGCGTCCCGGAAGCTCGAGGCCGAGCGGTACCCGAGCCGCTCGCACGTCTTCGGGTCGCCTCCGACGATGATCACGTCGCCCAGGTAGTCGAGCGCGTGCGCGCCCCAGTACCACATGTAGAACGGGTGGACGCCGTGGTACGCGTAGCTCTTGCGGTACAGGTGGATGTACCAGGGGTCGGTCGCGTAGCGCTCCTCGTACTTCGACTCGATCGTCGAGGGGTCGGTGGTCTGGGACAGGACCTCCTCGAAGAAGTCGACGTAGGAGGGGTGATGCACCTGGTGGAACTCGTTCGGCACCGGGTGGAACATGATCATCGCGCCGCCCGGCCGCACCACCGGCTTGTTGCGGTACATGTTGAACAGGTACCCGAGACCCATGCAGTGCACGAGGATCGGGTTCAGGATCGAGTTCACGTTGTAGGGCGTCAGGTACGGGATGCCCACGACCATGACGTCGGACTGCCCGTTGACCTCGACGAGCTGCTGCTGGTGCAGCTTGGCGAGCGTCTGCTCGTGCACGGTCTCGGTCTCGCCGGCGTTGATCCCCGTCACCCCGTACGGCGCCTTGATGCGCGTCCAGATCTGGTGCTTCATCGCGGACGGGCCCATGTCGTTGGCCTTCTTGGCGGCCAGGTAGGTCCCCTGCTCGAGCAGCGACCACTCCCACTCGCGCTTGTTCATGAAGCCGAACGGATCGGGGAACGTGTTGTTGTTCACGGTCGTCTCGATCGTGAACACCTTGAGGCCGTTGGATTTCAGCAGATCGCCCATGCGCTTGCACGAGTCGTGGATCGCGCTGCGGCCCGGCCGCGGATCCATGTACGACTTGGAGTGCAGCATCGTCTCGACGTTGTGGTGGTGCTTCACGCTGCGGTAGCTCGCGAGGCCGACCGGCACGGACTTGTGGCCGCCGTCCATCGCGACCAGGTTGATGTTCACGTAGATCAGCAGGTCGGACTCCATCGCCCGCTTGTTGATCTCGACCTCCTCGCCCCGATCGGTCTTGCCCACGTAGGCGAGGTTGTCCGGGTCCTCTGCGTCGTGGTTCTTGAGGTCCTTCGGGTAGAAGGAGCGGAAGACCCGTTCGCCGACCGCGTGCTTGATCTCGTCCGCGGTCATGCGGCGATGCAGGCTGTTCGCCATGTAGAGCTTGATGTCCTCGACGCCTTCGCGGGCCGCGAGCTCGATCACCTCCTCGAGGACGAGCTGACGGATGTCGGGGGTCTGCATCGGCGGCAGCGGGATCGAGATGTCGTCGATCGCGATCGTGAGCCGCATCCCGGGCGTGAGGAGCTCCTTGAGGGGTTCGGAGCCGTGCGGATGGTCGAGGGCGTGGCGGATATGGTTCCGCAGGCCGCGCAGCCTGGGCAGCGAGTCCGGCGGGTAGATCACGCGTGAGCCGAGCGGGAACTTCTGGAGCCGGAACCCCTCGCCCTGGTGGACCAGGAGGGGCGGCGTGCGTTCGTCGACTTCGAGGACGAAACCCGGTCGTGCCATCTGTGCGTCTCCTTGGGTCTTGGGGTCAGTCGAGCCTGGGGTCGAACGCCACCTTCAGCGTCCCGAGCTTGCCCGCGCCGAGCGCGTGGTCGATCGCCTCGCGCCAGCGGCGGAGCGGGTAGGTCGCGCCGACGATCCCGTCGATCGGGTTCTCGGAGGCGATCGCGGTGGCGAGGTCGAAGCTGTGCGTCTTGGTCTTGCCCACGGTCTCGTACCCGCCCGTGTAGGCGCCGACGAGCTCGAGCTCGCGGAACCAGAGCGGGGTGAGGTCGGCGCCCTCGGTCGGGATCCCGCTCACGACGACGCGGCCGCCGGCGCGGGTGATCCGGAGCGCGAGGTTGAGGCTCGAGCGCGAGCCAACGCAGTCGATCGCGACGTCGGCGCCGCCGAGCAGGAACGAGGCGCCGCGCTCGGGCTTGAGCTTCATGGCGCCGGTGTTGCGGCGGACCGCGTTGGTCGCCTCCTTGGGGTCGACGATCTCGGACGCGCCGAACGCGCCCGCCCACTCGCGCTGCTTCGCGTGTTTGGCGACCACGACGACGTGGCCGGCCTTCGTGAGCTCCTTGACCGCGAGGAGCGTGAGGATGCCCACGGTGCCGGCGCCGATGATGACGACGTTCGCGTTGGGCTCGAGGTTCGCGCGCAGGGCGGTGTGGACGGCGCAGGAGAGCGGTTCGAGCAGGACCGCCTTGCTGTCCGAGAGCCCATCGGGGACGGCGTGGAGCTGCGAGCGGTGCGCGACGAACATCTTGCTCCAGCCGCCGCCGGTGTCGGCGCAGTAGCCGGTCTGCAGGCCGGCGCTCACGTGGCCGGTGGTGACCCGGTCGCAGCGGCCGTTGCGGCCGGTCTTGCAGTTGTCGCACGGGTCGAGACCGCGGGCGAGGCAGCTCAGGACGGGTTCGAGCGCGATCCGGGTGCCCTGCGGGAGGTCGTCGACGTCGTCCAGGAGCTCGCCGACCACCTCGTGGCCGGGGACGAACGGGAGCGAGACCAGCGGCGAGAAGTAGAAGGAGGACTTGCCGCTGATCGTGGCGAGGTCCGAGCCGCAGATGCCGGAGAGCAGGGGGCGGACGCGCCCCCAGCCGGGGCCGAGCGGCACGACGTCCTTGCGGTTGACGAACCGCATGGGCGCGAGCGGGCCGGAGAGCAACCCCGGGACGCGGCCGCCGACCGCGCGAGCGGTGAGGTAGCGCGGGACCGAGCGGAAGAGCTCGATGGCCTGGGTGGTCACCTCAGCGCACCGCCGGCTTCGGGAACCGAACCCGGGGCATCCCCCCGGCCATGACCCACTCCTCGATCGGCCACCGCCGCCGCTTGGCCACCCGCAGCA
>Ga0207674_10004890_pt1 | contig 16037 bp, 14 predicted proteins | sample KBSCornC72_FD_184303 | JGI IMG/M metagenome (GOLD analysis project Ga0207674, IMG submission 184303) | Corn rhizosphere microbial communities from Kellogg Biological Station, Michigan, USA - KBS Corn C7-2 (SPAdes) (version 2) | ecosystem: Host-associated > Plants > Roots > Rhizosphere > Soil ... | reverse complement strand
ATCACCGTCTTGTTATCGTTGCCCGGCGAATACGCCAACCCGATTCTGGGGGCGAAGTTCTTGTAGTCCGTATTCCGGAGGCGCTGGGGCGTATTCTTTCCGGCGAGTAGCATCGTTCGAGTAGCCGGGTCGAAGTTTGAAAGCCGATCGTACTTTTCTCGCGCATAGGGCATGATGTCGTAGCGCCCGCCAATGTTCACGGTCAATTTCGACGTGAGCTTGACGTCGTCCTGGATGTACATCCCGTAGCGCGGCGAAATGAGGCCGACCATTCCGGGAGGAAACTGATCGCGCAAGACCTGGAAAGGCGCGCCGGTGAGGAAGCTCGCATAGGCGTTACCGCCCGGGGGACCCACCGCGGTGCTGGTGGTGAGATTCAAAAACGTGTAGCTGCCGCGTCCAAATACCAGATATCCGGTGCTTCCCATCTCGTATTGGTCGTCGAACCCAAATCGCACGGTATGGCGGCCCTTCGCCCAAGTGATCTTCTCGCTGAAGTTCCAGTCGGTCGTCGCGACGCGCAACGGTGTGAGGATGCTTCCTCCCAGGCTGAACATGCCAGAAACGGTCAGGGTAGATAGTCCCGAAGTCTCGGGACTTCGATTCACGCCGGGAATTCCTAACTGCTCTGAAAGGTTCAGGCCATAGTCCTCCTGGGTCAGCGTGTTGGCCAGGCGCGTGAGACCGATGCGCATTTCACTAATTAAAGCGGGACTGAACTGATGGATGTACCCGATGCCGGTGTTTTGGTTGCGTGCGGCGGTCGTGCCTGCTAATCCTGGCGAACCACCCAAAGGCAAGCCGAATATGGAAGGTGAGACAGCTCCCGTGTCCTGGAAGGAATGGCGCAGAAAAGCCGTATTGCTGGGAGAGAACTGATGGTCCATCCTTATGTCGAACGAGTGAACATCAGAAGTGCTCGAATGCGTCACCGCAAAGTTGTTGAAGGGAAGGACGTGTCCAGCTGCGTCAATCTGATTGGGCTGCGGCAGCAAGGCGCTAATGGCTAGCGATGCACGGTCCATGCGTTCGATCGGAATCACGTTGCCAGGAAACTGTTGACGCGCCAGAGACGATCCGAAAGGGTCATAAATCGGGATCAGGGATCCGTTGGGATTTCGCAGATTGGAAAAATCGCCAAGGCGCTGCGCCGCAAGCGGCAGGCTGGTCACCATAGGCGTGGAGTTGCGGATAATCGTGCCCTGATAGTCGGCGAAAACGAACGTCTGGTCGTGCCGGATCGGGCCGCCCAGAGATCCGCCGAACTGATTGTATCGAAGAGGATTCTTGGCTTGGCCGGTGGCATTGGAGAAGAAGTTCGCCGCGTCCATTTTGTCATTGCGGAAGAATTCGAACAGCGAGCCGTGCCAGTTATTCGTACCGGACTTGGATTCCAGATTGATAACGCCGCCGGCTACGTCGCCGAACTCCGCGGAATACGCTCCCGACTGGACCGAGAACTCACGAACCGCTTCGAGAGGAATGTTGAAGGTATTGCCTCGTCCCTGAGCGGACGATGTGGTGGAGATCCCGTCCACCAGATAAAGGTTAGCCTTTGCGCGCTGACCATTCACGTTCACAGAGTTAGGCGAACCGCTTTCCCCTGGCGCGCCAGGGTTCACTCCTGCGCTCAAAGCGATGAGCTGCTGCCAACTCCGGCCGTTGAGAGGGATTTCAGATACTTGCTTACTGCCGATGATCTGAGACACTTCCGCGCTTTCCAAAGAAACTAACTGCACTGCGGTCGCTAAGACCTCGACCGAGTCGCTTACCGCGCCTAAGTCAAGAGCGAAATCGACACGCACTGTTCTGTTTACTTGGAGCATGACAGGACCGAAGATCTCCGTCTTGAAGCCTGGCTTTGTCGCCGTCAGCACGTAGGAGCCTGGAATCAAGGTTGGCGTGAGATACAATCCCTCGCCGTTAGATTCGGCGATGGCTTCCGTTCCGTTGTCGCTAGATTGTATGGAGATTTTCGCTTGAGGGATGATGGCGCCCGATGCGTCCCGAACTTCGCCTCTAAAAACTCCTCCGGAAGTCTGGGCCTGCGCAGCGCCCGCCATCAGCAAGCTGGCGAATAATACTCTTGGGACAAGAAACCGTGTTCTTCGCAAAAGTCCTCCAATTGCAATTATTTGCGCCAACGATCATCTAAAACATCGGCTTCCATCTTGCCGGGCTTTAGTACTTGAACCTAGGGCGATGCTGAGAAGCTGCACAAGGTTGCCGGGCTTAAGTCTTTGATTCGACTTGTTCGTCAAGCCTCTTCGGGATCTGGGCCGGGCCATATTCTTCCGCCAGAGCTTCATCCAATGCAAGCAAGTTCTGGGTTGAAACCAGCTTCAAGAGCGCGTCCACCGCCACGGGATCGAACTGGCGGCCTCGCTCCTTTGTAATTTCTGCAACTACCTCTTCGAGCGGACTCGCCGGCTTGTAAGGCCTGGAGTGAGTGAGAACGTCGAACGTGTCTGCGACCGCCGTAAGACGGGCCGCCAGCGGGATCGCATCACCTTTCATAGAAAGATAGCCGGAGCCATCCCAATGCTCGTGGTGGTATCGAGCGATCTGCTCGGCCATCTTCAAAAGTGGAAAGCTGCTGCCCGACAGAATTCTTCCTCCAATGGCAACGTGAGTCTTGACGATCTCGTATTCTTCCGGAGTCAATTCGCCCGCCTTAAGGAGGATCTGGTCTGGAATTCCGATCTTTCCAAGATCGTGAAGCGGCGCCGCTCCGCGGATCAACCTGACCTCGTCTTCAGGAACGCCCATGGTGTGCGCCAGTAAAGCTGCAAGCACTCCCACCCGTTGCGCGTGCTGACCGGTGAGGTCATCCCGATAGTCAGCCGCCAAGGCGAGGTGGCGGAGCATCTGGTCATGTGCCAGTTGAAGATCCCGAGTACGCTCCCGAACCCGCTCATCCAGCACGCGGTTCTGTTCCTGTAGTTCGAGATAAAGGAATCGGGTTTCCAAGAGGTTGTAGATCCGAAGCACGGCCTCATTCAGCCGGAGGGGCTTGGTGAGAAAGTCCTTCGCTCCCAGAGTGAGTGCGGCCTGCTTGCTCTGTTCTGACAAGTCCCCGGTGATGATTAGGAACGGAAGATACACACCTTCCGGAATGCGGCTTCGCAACTGCTTAAGCAGCGACAGCCCGTCCACATGTGGCATACGCAGATCCAGCAGTACCAGGTCGGGCTCGAATTCCAAAAACAGCGGCAGGACCAGCCGAGAATCCGTCAGGCTCTGCAGACCAATAAAACCGCGCTCCCGGAGGATGCTGGTTAATAGCGCAATGTTCGCCTCCTGATCGTCCACGATCAGAATTTTGCTACGTTTGATGATATCTTTACGCATTTGGACTAGATCTTCCCGATATGCCGATAAACAGTTACTCATCGACATAAGGGACGCTATGCGTTAGACTGCATCGATCGAAGCCAGACCAGCGGCTTGTATGCAAAAATGGGAACGTAGAGAATTGGAGAGCTTGTCGTTAATGAATGCCTCGAACCCGAGATCGATTCTAATAGTCGATGACAATTCGAACCTGCGGGAAGCGCTAGTGGCCGTGCTCGATAACGCCGGTTACGAGGTGTTCCAGGCTTCGGATGGGAATGCGGCAATTGCCGAGATGCGCCAGCGACAGGTCGCTCTGCTCATCACAGATTTGGTGATGCCCGAAAAAGAAGGCATCGAAACAATGCGTCAGTTCATCCAGGAATTTCCGCGTTTGCCCATGATTGCTATTTCCGGAATGGCTGAGTATCTGCCGGTGGCTAAAGCACTAGGCGCTGCTGTAGTTCTGGAAAAACCGATTGCCTACACCGATCTACTGCAGGCAGTTCGCAACCTTATCGGTTGACGCACGCAGTAGAACCATCCTTTGAGCCGTTTGCAGCAAATGCTGCCACGACGCGATCGCGCCCTTCGCGTTTGGCAGTGCGCGAGTCGCTGTGTGTGGTGAAGATCACGGACTTGGGGCGGTGATTCGACGGATAGTCCTTCAGGTAGGCGGCAACGCGTTCCTTAATGCAGCATTCATGTAACCAGCTACGAACTCTTTGAAGTACACACTATCCTGCCGTGGCGGGGCTGGCTGGCCCTTCATAAACGTGCTTGCGGCCGAGATAGGCGCTCCCGTTCACTTCGCAACAGGCGTACATGCAGACGTAGAAGTATACATCTCGCCGATGTATGGTCTCGATGTCCTTGCCATCCACAAACTCCGCGACCCGTCTGCATATCTCTGTGGTTTTCGGATAGAGGGTTGGCGAATACTTATTGGCAAAAACGGAGTTGTACTGAGATGTACTCTTGATATAGTTCCTCGGACGCCAACGTGCATCGTCAGGTCTTTGCAGAACGATGGAAAGCATCGTCTGAAGAACCTCAATTACGCTGACAATTTGGGAGACAGGCTTACCCTGATCCCTGTAGTGGCCCTTTCTTCGGTCGTAGTAAAGCTCCTTCGAGTGGAACGCCTGCTCTAACTGCCTATGGATTGGATCGGTAGACCTTAGGGCCTCTTCGGGCATCTCATTTTGGCGATTAGTGCAGCGGATTACTTCATCCCGGAGGGTCTTATCCCCCGTTCTTATCAAGCGCTGTGAGTTTGACACTCCACTCGCGAAAGCCGGGAGAGAGGCGGTCAGGCGCGTAGTGACGTATTGACTCCGCTCTCCCATTCGTGAATTATCCGTTCTCCAAGGTCCGCAAACTCTGGATGCTCTTTCGCATAGGAGCGAACTTCGATTGCGGTTTCATACGTCGCTTCGGCGATGCGTTCCAAAATCTGTTTGATCTTCGCCGGGGTCCCGCCCGCCCGGGTTTCGCCGAGTTTCTTTAGTTCCCTTCTAGTCGGCCATTGTGTCGAGCCGTTTAGCGTCAAGGCCAGGCTGTCTTTGGCTAGGTAGACCGACGTCGTCACAAGATCGTACACCGGCGCGAGCCGCGCTTGGCCTTGCACGTCGTCGTAGACGATCCCAAAATTCTTCAGGTGGGCATCGCCGTTGCGCAGTGCGCAGTTGAGCGCGATCAGAGTAAACAATTTCTCTAGATCCTCATTTACATCCGTGGAAGCCGCAAACTGAGCGAACCGCTTCATCACCGAAGTCTCGTAACTGCCCCGATATTTTTCCTCGGTCCGGCGGGCGTTGAGAGCGCAGAAATCCTCGAATCCCCGATACGTGCCGTCCATGCGGAGATCGAATCGGTCGATTACCAGCGCCAGGCCATCTTCGGCTAGGCGGTAGGGGGGCACGTCGAGCCCGCACTTGCGCGCGGTCGTAAGGCAGAAGTATTCGTTCGCGGCTAGCTGTGGGTACTCGTTCGGCTCCCAAAGTTTCACGATGTGCGTCGCGCCTTTGTAGCTCTGCGAGAGCCGTTCGCCTGTGTGCTCCATTTGAGCGAAGGCGGTTTCATCACGCACAAGGATCTTGGGCTGCACGCCACTGATGCCCGAGAAGGCCGCGAACTTTTGCAGCAAGTAGCCAAAGAGATCGCCACCTCGCCCGCGTTCGAGAATTTCATCGACCGACTGAAACGGGACGTCCTCGTGCAGCTCCTCTTTGTCGCCCGTATAACGAATTCGGCCGACCTGCGAGCGCCCAACGACCGACAGCAGGTCGAATTCGTCGAAACTGCCAGTGGCTTTCGCAAAAGCAAGACGCAGGCGCTCTCGCAGGAAACCTTCGGGCAGGTTCATCTCAAAGATGGGATGCAGGCCGAAAGCCGCGTTCCAGGATGGAAGGCGGACGGGCATGGTGACGGAAACCGCACGCGCGGCCGGCATATCAGGAAAGTAGGCAAACGTGCTTCCGCGCTCACCATGACGGTCGAGCAGTCCCGCTTCAGCTGCGTCGGTCCAGACCTTGATCATCGCGATCCTCTTGTATTAGTTCTTCTAGGGTGGGCCGCTTCGAGCTTGCCACCTGAAGCGTCAGCTCTAAACCAAGCGCGGCTAGTAATTTGGTCACTTTCGAGAAGCCCAGCTCTCCGGCGCGTCCGTTTTCAAGCGCGTCAAGCGTGGCCCGGCTGATCCCCGCCCTGCGCGAGAGCTCGGCTTGGCTCAATTTGAGCGTTTTGCGCCTCTCGGCGACTTTGCGGCCGATGGAGATTAGATCCAGCATATGCCTAGTATATGAGGCATCGATTACCTTTGCAAGCAAATTGCCCGATATATTAGGCAGTCAATCCCTGGTCCTGCCCGGCCAGCACTGGATTGAACTGCAGCACGAATCGCCTTGCGAACTGCTCAAGAGTGAGATACTTCAAGGCGGAATGAGGTCCGCACGCGAAGCTTCGAGCGGGCTGGCCGCACATTCGTCGGGCGGCAATCGTAGGTAAAGACGAATGTGTCCCGACCAATCCGCACGATCTGGACGTCCGCGGATCTAGCGAATCTCCCTCTTGAGGCGCGAGCGGTACCGTCCTTGTCGCTGCGACCCTGGACGCCGATACTTGCGCTGACGCAGACGACTGTCTCCAGGTGAGCTATCGAGCTCCGGAGCCAGGTCCATAAGGGTCCGAGGCGCCGCAGGTAGCTCTGGTAGCATGAAGAATGTTCGGAATGTGAACAATCGCGCTTTTCACGAACGAACCGGTCTTTAAGGGACAGCCATGTTGCGCGAGACACTCTCCTCCTCCTATAGATGGTCTTTGAAGAAGCTCGCCCCTCATTCACCACGAGCGCAGAATGTACTCGAACAAACTGAGCTTGCCGACTTCCTCCACCATATTCACTACCACAACTTCCGTCTGGACCAAGCGGGAATCGAGCAACTGGAAAACAGGCTAAAAGCCGTATCGCTGGAGCAAGTCAGATCGTTTTTTCCGGGCGACGCCTGGGCGACGAATTACTTGGTAAATGTTTGGGAGTACGTCCACGGAGTTGACGAACTGACTAGTTATCCGTGGAACATTTCGCTGCCTGTCGCAGACGTGTGCAACGCGCGCTGCACCTTTTGTACGTCGTGGCTGGAAGGACGCGAGATTCTCAATCTCCAGCAATTGGACCGGTTCACTTCAGTACTGCAAAATGCGATGTATGTCGGCCTGGTAGGCCATGGCGAACCGATGGCTCATCCGCAATTCGATACTCTATGCGCGAAATTGGCAAGCGTTCTCGATCCGCGCGCCCAATGTTACACCATCACGAATGGCGTTTTTCTGGAGAAATGGCGCAATCATCTGGAGTCGATAAACCTGCGTTCCTACTCCATCAGCCTAAACGCTGCCACGCCAGAGACGCACCACGCTGTAATGGGCCTTGGGCTCGACGCTTTTCCTAAAATCGTCCGCTCGCTGGAGCATCTGGTTGACCTTCGCGATTCCAAAGGGGTGGGTCTGCAGATCTACATTACCCTTGTCGTCACCCAGCAAAATATCCATGAAATCCCAGCCTTTATTGAACTTGGGAACCGGCTGAATGTGACCGCGGTCTGGTTACGCACGTTGCTGCCGCAGGCTGGCTTGCTGGCTGGTTTGAACTATCATGTGCTGCCTCCGTATCTCCACCCGGAATTTCAACGTTTACGCCAGGAGGCGCAAGAAGCTATCGCGGCGTCGCGCGTAAACATACAGGCTGATCCGGACGTTTGGGGGAATAAGCTCTTTTCTCCCCAGACAGAACAACTAATCGAGATTCATCCGCCGAATATGATTAGCAGGGAGGAAGCGCTTCGCTCGAGCGCGGTTCGCGCTACCGCGGCGCGCCTTTACGGCCAGCCGGTGACCAAGGGGCAACCGCTTGCTCCTGGTAGGCAGGGCTTCACCGACTCCTTGGAGGACGGGCTGAACCCAATGAATCGGTTTCCACGCTTCGCATGCAAGGCGGTGTACTACAACCTGTACATCAACGAGTTTTTCTTCCGCCTGAACCCTTGCTGCTATATGAATCAGATTCCGGGCTTCGAGGATATTCGTTTTGACGGCAGCTACGACTTCTTTGAGGCCTGGAACAGCCCAGCCATGATGGAACTTCGCAGACGCCTGACCGATGGTCCGCTATTCGGAGCATGCAAACGGTGCCCGGAAAAGTGGTAGTTAGCCGGGTACCGTCCAGCCAAGGATCTTACCAACCAAGTCCAAGTCTCTGGCTCTTACGCGATCGAAACGCGGCGCAGTTCTTTCCACTGCTCTCGACATGCCGTGGGATGATTGAGCGCCGCCACCGTCCGCCCCTCGCGCTTAAACCGCTCGGAAAAATGCTCGATGGAAGTCTTGATGGCAACCGTGCGATCTAGACGCGTGTCGCGCGCCCTATGCACCTCTCCCATACCACCGGCGCCAAGACGAGACGGGATTTCGTACGGTCCGAGTTTGTCGCCGACGGAGAGCGGCATAAGCTGTGTCCTACACTCTTACTGGTTCAGGGCTTTCTCGATCGATGACGGCATGCTCGTCTGATCGGCCAGGTTTTCCGGTATCACCAGATCGGTGCACATGAGCCGCAACACCTGAGCCGCGTGGAGCGGCAACCCGGCAATCCGGGCATCGCGGCCCGCACTGAGGACCTCGGTGAGCAGGTCCTTTTTGAGGGCGACCCATCCGCCGGGCGTTTCGTAACTGACTTGGTAACTAACAAGGAAATGCCCTTCCCGCCGCCCCGCCAGCAGTTGCGCACGGTCAAATGGCTCAGCCTTGTGCGTCGCCACCATCTGTCTGTCCGAAGAGGCGAAGTACCGAGGCGGCAGTTCCGCAATTGCCGAAGCCTCCGAGCTAGTCGCCTTCGAGCCGACCTGGGGGTCGTCCGCCGACACGATATACATGCGCCCGGTTCTGGAACCGTCATGACCCGCTAACTCGCTCTCGATGCGGTCGTAAAGGTCTTCGGCGAACTGTTGCGGGTAGTCGTACAAGCGTTGTGCTTCGCGGTCGATGTGGGGCAAATTCCGCCAGCCGTTCACCCAGGCGAGCTTTGCCGCACTGGTATCCGCATCGCCAAAGACGTCATCCCGAAATACATCCTCCAGGCTGAATCGCCTTTCGGCATCGTGCTGCAAGGCTTTCAGCGCCATGTGCTCGATGAGATGGGATGGCAACCCGAATATAACTCCGTATGGAGAACAGCCGCCGTCAACCGGCCTGAAGCGCGGGAGATCGTCATGCAACCACTTGACCAATCGGTCAATGAGTGCACGGTACTCTTTTAGCAGCTGGATATGCCGCTCGCCGAGAGGAGAATAAACGACATGGCCTTCAGAATTCGTGGCTATGAAAACGTGCTCGATCATGCTGTAGGCGCCCAACAGGTCGATGCGATTCAGAAACAGCTCGGGATCGGCAGATATGCCCTGACAGATGGCTCGTGCCATGTCGAGCCGCATTCGCTCATCGCCGTTCTGCAATGCGCCCTCATAGGCTTTGAGCAGCGCTACGAGACCTTGAACCAGTAGTGCGAAATCGAGCGCATTGGAGGTGCGCGTGCGAAGAACGACGCTATGGTCGTTCAAAGAAATGCCAGGTACGCCATCCTTCGTGCAGTAATAACGAATCTGTGAAGTCAGATGCCCGCCCAGCATTCGAACATGGGCCTTTTGGATTTCGAGCGCGTCCGCATCCTGAAGCGTTTCTGCGACCTGTTGGGCGACCTCCAAATAGGGAGCCAGCTCATCGGTAATGAGGCTCTGCGCCAATGGAATCAGCCAGCGGGCATCACGCACGATCGCGGGCTGATCGGCTGGTGAGCTTTTCCAGAGCTCATCGAGCACGGCTTGAATTTGCGCGAGCCGACCGCCGGCCTTTTCCTGAGCAAAGCTGCTGCCGCCCTCATCCCAAATACGCATGCTCAGAAACTGGAGACACCGGAGTATATACAAGTTGAACAGCATGTGCGCATAGTGCATGCGACCGTTGCGACCGGGCCACCGCGTCTGCTGCCAGCAATAAAAGCCGCGAATCATCATCTCCGCCGGCTGGATCAAGTCATTATGCAGACCCTGAACCTGACGAGGTCTGAATCCCCCGGCCCAATGCGCTTCTTCCAGCTGGCTCCTGAGGCGAGTTTGGCTGGCGGTGACCCCAGTCCGTGCCAAGAAGCAATCTTCAAAATGGCGGGACAAAAGAGCCTGGTCCCGCAGGTACCCGATCGGCTTGCGCTGGGCGTTCAGAACGGTCTCTATGCTTTCGACGATATCTTCGCGATTCGTCAGAAACAATCGCAACAGTTCGACATTTGCCTGAAACGGCGCCTGACCAACCGGCCTCCCCGTCACGACGCGCCCCACGATGAATCTGCACCCATTCGAGAGAGAGTATAACGAGGGATGGATCGGGGATGGGGCGTGGCCCCGGCACGATCCTAGTTGCTGCGTCCGGATTCCTTCTGCAATCTATCCAGCAATTCGGGCATAATCCATTTCCCAGATGTGCGCGCTTTATGCACAATTTCCCAGCCCTGGTCGTATCGCCGGCTCTCAGCGTAGAGTCCGAATAGCGGATTGTAGGGATCGCACGACCAATCGTCCGCGGCCGCGCCCAAGTCGATTGCTTTCTCATAATCCGCAACGGCGGCGTCATACTTCTTCTCTTTTTGGTTGGAGGTCCCGCGCAGGCAGTAAGCGTTGGCCACGCGACTCTTGCCCAATTTCGGTTCCGTCGCCATCTCCTGCGTGTAGTCGTTGATAGCCTGGTCGAGTTCGCCGATGGTCTCATGGCTCAAACCGAGTCTGTCCCATGCCAGAGAGTGCCGCGAGTCTTTCTCGGTCGCTTTTCTAAAATCGGCGATTGCCGGGTCGAACCAAAGATTCCAAGTGGCCTTATCGCCTACCAACGTGCCGTTGACCACGACCTCCAGGACAGCCCGGTCGTAATACGCTACCCCCCGGCTGAAATAAGCCTCCGCGCTGGCGGGATCGAGCGCTATGGCTTGGTCGTGATCCTTGATGGCAAGATCGAACAAGCGAGCGTATTCATCGGGTGAGATCAGCTTGAAAGCCCGGCTATAGCGAGCTTTCTCCGAATAGGCGCTGCCTCGCTTTGAGTATGCGTCCGCGCGGTGGGCGTCATCGCGGGCGGTGTCGATAGCCCGTGTGGAACTGTCGATGTCGCGTTCATAACTGGCCAGATAATACGACGGCCCGCCGCAGCCCAGGAGCAAGAACCCCAGCAAGAGGAGGGTAGATACGAACAAAGATCTGGCTATATTCACCAATGATTTCATCGGTCTTTTCTTGGCACTTGGGAGCACTACCAGAATCGGCATCGGTGGCCATCTTCATTAGGGCTATTCAGTTGATCTTGTCCAGGCCCTCAGTCAGCTCGATGGAGACTCCCCAAGGGTCGACGATCGTCGCAGTGGCGATGTTGTTCATGGCTGCGTCTCTTTTCTTGTAAGGCCGAATGAGGTTTATGCCCTTCGCTTCGAGCGCCTTGCAGAACGCCTCCAGATTCTTTACTTCGAATCCCACGTGATCTACAACGCGACTGGCTGTGGGAACGTGAGTGATGGACTGGTCGCCTTCCCAGCGGAAGAAGTTGAGGCTGTATCCGACGCCGGGCAGGTCGGCGCCGATGAAGAAGTCGGTTTGCCCTGGACGCAAAGTCGCATTGAACGCCTTCATGTACCACTGCTGCATCTCGACGTACTGCTTGTTGATGAAGTGGATATGATGTGCCACGATAGGCGGCGCGTCTTTTAGCACAAAGGGTGCCGCGGCACCCTTACAGTCTTTCGAAATCCCACCGCGGCACTCGTTTTGCGCTGGGTTACTGGAGAGATCGCTGGTAACCAGCTCGATTTTCGCCCCGTCGGGACCGAGAAAATAGGCGAAGCGTCCATACACTGCGGACGTGCCCGATGCTGCTGGAGGTGGCTCACCCGCGTTTTTGTCAACAGGCTTTGGCTCGCGCCCGGTGGTTTCCTGATAGCCCGCGGCTGCCAGCTTAGCCGCCATCGCCGGTACGTTAGGCACTGCGAAGCCGATGTGATCGAACGCAGTGCCATGGGTCGGGCCGGCCGGCTTTTGCACGTGTAGGAAGATGAACGCGTCGGGAAACTCAATGACGTCGATACCGCCGAACTTTATCGTTTTACCGCCGAGCGTGCCGGCCCAGAACTTCTTATGGGCTTCGACGCTGGTGACGTTGAGGTGATAGTGCCCGATGCGGATGGGTGCGTCCGGATGACTCACGAGTTGTGAAAACGCGGGCAGTGACAGCAGCACCGCCAAAAGCAGTGTTCTCATTTAACGTAACCCTACTTGATGTCGGCGAGTCCTTCCGTCATTTCGATATTCGTTCCCCAGGGATCCTTGATGAACGCGATCGCGATGCCAAGCTGGGGCACCTTGGTGTAGGGACGGTCCAGTTTGATGCCCTGGGCTTCGAGCTTCTTCGTGAACGCTTCGAGGTTCTTGATCTCGAAGCCGATGTGATCGATCGATCGGCCGGTTGTGGCGACGGTCGGCGTCGGCGACGGCGAGAAGTTCAGGGACACGCCGGGCAATGAATCCACCACGAAGGCGGACGCCGGATTAGCCGGAAGCATCGTCGCGCCGAACGTCTTTGCGTACCAGGCCTGCATCTCGGTGTTCATCTGCCCAAAGAAATGGACGTGATGAAGCTGGATCGGGGCCTTCTGCGATTTGACTTCGACGAACTCAACTTTGACATCCTCCGGACCGAGCGCAAACGCGAGGTTCGTGGTGGGACTGGCGGCCGCGATGTCGTCGGTCACCTTCACGTTCGCGGCGACCGAATCCGTGGTGATCATTTTGAAGCCGTTTGCTTTGAGCTTCGCCACGAGCGGCCTGAGATCAGGAACGGAAAAGCCGATATGGTTAACCGTCGTGCCGATTGAGCCGCCCGTCGGAGCCTGCATCGGACGGAAAAAGATCAGAACATTCGGGAACTTGATGATCTCCTGCTGCCGGTCACCCTCACCGATCTTGGCCACGCTGCCGCCCAGCGTGTCGACGAAGAACTTCTTCTGAGCGTCCATGTTCGTGGTATTCAGATGGTGATGCCCGTACACGACCGGACCTTCTCCGGCAACCAGAATCTGAGCATCGGCAACAGCCGGCGCCAACAGCACGATGGTTAGTCCTATTCCCGTCCATAAACGTTTCATGAATACCTCCCTGGCCGCCAAGTCTACACGATATCGCCTTTCTGCTTCATGCGGGCTGGCGTGTTGGCCGTGTTCCCGACTTGTGGTTTCTAATCGGTTCTCGATGAGGGACTCTACCGGCAATGGTCTCGGAGTGGGCGTCACGCGATCCGCTGAACCCATTGGCTCCGCCATGCCGGCGCCAAGAAGGGATCCGCGAAATACTGCGTCTCGTGCACGACCTTACCGTTGCGGAACTCCATAATGCTCACTGTATGCGTTGGCCGCGCGCGGTAGGTGATTGTGTATTCCGTGATCCAGAGATCACCCTTTCCGAGAATTCGCTTGACGTTGAAACCAGACGGTTTGTCTGGATGATGGCTCCGTATAGCCTGCAAATTGCTTCGCCCGAGAATTCGTTCACCCGACTGAGGATAATCGCAAATGGCGTCGTCGTCGTAAATATCGTGTTCAGCGTTTGCATCGCCGGCTGCCGACGCCTGCCAGTGCTTATTCAGGGCTTCCAGTATTTGTTCGTCTTGCAAGACTATGCCCTCTCTCTCGCCTCTGATCTGGAACTCACCAGCGCGAATCATCCACGGGCTAGTTTCACAGACTTCTACTAGGTGATCCGATGTTTTAATTTTCGGTCGGCGTCTTCTCGATGTGGTCGACGATCAACTGATCTACCATCGCCTTGCGAGACTCCAGCTTCAATCCCATCGATTGCACCGCATCCGCCAGGGACGAGCCTCCGCCACCGGGATCTGACGCGACCGGTACGTTGCCCCTTCCCCCGGCTCCGCCTGGTGCGCCGCCCGGAATATCCGCGCCGGCGGCTCTGGCCATGGCGATGAGTTCCGCTAGCGAGAGTTCGACCGATGCATCGTAGTTGCCCTTGATCCCGGTCATGTCTACAACCTGCCGGCCCCCAGTTCCGCCGATCTGCGCAAACAACTGCGTGATCATGTCCGCAAAGCCCTCCATCGTTGTCATGCTGAAATCGATGTGAAAGGTCTGTGTGGCCGGGTTCAGCCGGTAAGACATTTTGCCCTTAAGTCCCATATCGATGACCGAACTTCCGGTCGTTACGTCGACCTTGACGCGCACGGGTCCCTCTGCACCGTCCATCTTCAACTCGCCTGGCTTCAGGGGCGCGCTCTCGTCGATGGCTACCGGTTTTTCGGCTGACGCCTTCAGCTTCGGCTCACCCTTGCCGACCACCAGCGCCAACACCGGATGTTCGGCGCTGGTTCGATGCGTCGTCAGCTTGAACCGCTCTTCGAGAAGGGTCTGCAGCATTTTCGGCGCGTCTTCTTTCTTCGATCCCTCCGGCATCTTGGCGACGATGTCGAATCGCGCAGCGGACATCCAGTCAGGTCCGGTGATCTGGTAGGGCTTCACGCCATAGGCGTAGGTCATCAGCGACTTCAGATCGAGGTACAGGTATTCCGCGCGAAGGGCGTCGACATTTGCTCCAATGGGCATCTTCCCGCCGGCTTGCATTGCGGCCAGTAATTTGGCCTGGTCCAGCGGCGGAGACGGTTTGATGGTGGCCACTTCGAAGGCCGGCTTGGTCTGGGCAAAGGCTGCAGCGGCCGCAAGCGCCAGGCAGATCGTGACTTTCCTTAGTATTTGTTGCATCCCGTTATCGGTTCCTTGTTTTTCTACTTTCATTAGTCGCGAACACGATCCAAATTCTTACAGCAGGACGAAAACACATCGTTCAGTGGCGTTGAGATCGGTTTAAAATTCATACGGCGCGCGAGGTCCGCAAGTTCCGTCATGTGCCGAGAATCCGTAACTCATTGATTTCTTAATCCGTTCCAACTTACGCGACCGATTCTGCAAGCCCCAAAACCCGACTTCTGTACGCGTACCCTAGACTTATCTTTGCATGAAGAAAATTGGTTTTCTCTCATTCGGCCATTGGACACCTAATCCGCAGTCACAAACGCGATCGGCGGCTGACGCGCTTCTGCAGTCGATTGACCTCGCCGTGGAGGCCGAACGCCTGGGTATAGACGGAGCATACTTTCGCGTTCATCACTTTGCCCGGCAACTGGCGTCGCCGTTCCCGCTGCTTGCCGCCATTGGCGCTAGGACGCGAAACATTGAAATCGGCACCGCGGTGATTGACATGCGGTATGAGAATCCACACTATATGGCGGAGGATGCTGGCGCTGCGGATCTCATCGCTGGCGGAAGACTGCAGTTGGGAATCAGCCGCGGTTCTCCCGAGCAGGTAATCGATGGGTGGCGCTATTTCGGCTACCGCCCGGTTGAAGGCGAGGACGATGCAGGCATGGGCCGGCGGCACGCCGAAGAATTTCTCGAGCTGCTGGGCGGCAAAGGCTTCGCTCAGCCGAATCCACGTCCGATGTTTGCCAATCCGCCAGGGCTGTTACGTCTTGAGCCGCACGCCGAAGGATTGCGCGATCGTATCTGGTGGGGGGCTGCGTCTAATGCCACAGCCGCCTGGGCCGCCAAGCTAGGAATGAATTTGCAATCGTCGACTCTCAAATTCGACGAGACCGGTGAGGCGTTCCACATCCAACAAGCAGCGCAGATTCGCGCCTTTCGTGCAGCCTGGAAGGAGGCGGGGCACGTCCGCACCCCGCGCGTTTCCGTCAGCCGCAGTATTTTTGCCTTGATCGACGATCGTGATCGTACCTACTTTGGACGAGGTGTTCAGGAACAGGACCAGATCGGCATTATTGACCAAACCTCCGCGATTTTCGGCCGGGGCTACGCAGCGGAACCGGATGTTTTGATCGAACAGCTTAGAAAAGATGAGGCGATCGCGGCGGCCGACACGCTATTGCTAACAGTCCCGAATCAATTAGGGGTTGCCTACAATGCTCATGTCCTTGAGGCAATTCTGACTACTGTCGCCCCTGCTCTCGGTTGGCGCTAAACCGGCGTAAGCTGGTTCCATGCCGTGTTGCGCCGTTCTGGTCATCCTCTTTCTGGGGCCCCGTGTAGCGATCCT
>Ga0207674_10004888_pt1 | contig 16038 bp, 15 predicted proteins | sample KBSCornC72_FD_184303 | JGI IMG/M metagenome (GOLD analysis project Ga0207674, IMG submission 184303) | Corn rhizosphere microbial communities from Kellogg Biological Station, Michigan, USA - KBS Corn C7-2 (SPAdes) (version 2) | ecosystem: Host-associated > Plants > Roots > Rhizosphere > Soil ... | reverse complement strand
TGGATCAGCGTATGCACGCCCTTGTCCGCGAGCATGCGCCCGGCATAGGCAGCTGTCACCGGCGGTGGAGGTTCGGGCAGCGGCGTGAGCAGCTTGGTGTCAACGCCTGAACCCGGGATGAGAGCCACACTCTCTGCCGGCGCGCCAAGGTCGATCACGAAGGCGCGATCATCGGGATTCTGCACCACGGTCTTGCTTCGCTGTCGCCGCAAGAGATGCTTGAGCGCAAAGCGCACGGCGCCTCGCGTGATTCCGCTCACCTTGGCTTCGCCGATGAAGAGAGTGCCGAGGCCAGTCACGCTATTCACCACCGCCATGTGGGAAAGGCCGAGGCTTGCGGTCGTACCGAGCAGGACGGGTTTCAGAGAAATGTTATGGAGAATATCGGGATCGAGCTTGCGCAGAAGGCGCCTGAGTTCGAGGATGGCGGAGAGACTGCCGAACGCCGAGAGGCTCCCGCGGCTCCAGGAGAGCGCGTGCGGGACGAAGCCCTCCTTCTCGATGGCCGCCCTTCCCTCCGTGAATCTCGATGCCACATGCACTTCGTAGCCTGCCGCCTTTGCCGCACGGGCCATGGGCAGCCGGTGCGACAAGAAGTACCAATCCTCGGTGACTACGTAGAGAAGGCGGGGGGCGGCCATAGGCGGGCTTGTAGCAGTGGGATTTGCCTTGCGAAACAGCAGCCGCTTGGGTCCCAGCGTAATCCTCGCCGGTCCCTATTTCCTGCTTTCCCCAGTTGGCATCAGCGGCCGTAATGGCTATCATTCGCTTCGGCTGACGGAGAGCAGCTTGGGGGGACTACCATGAAACATCTCAGTCTTGTCCTGGCGCTTTGCGGCGCGGCAGCGTTGCAACCGGGGAGCGCCTACGCCTTCGATGTTGAGGGTGAGAACGCAAGCCTACAGGACGGCGCTTCCCACTTCGCCGGCGCCACCGACCAGTTTCTGACGCCGGACTATACCAAGGGCAGCTCGCTTGCCTTGCCAATGATTGGTCAGAGCGACAGCAGCGGATCTATTCCGCAATATGGGAATTCGATCCCGATCCCCGCGCCTGGCGTTGATGCTCCCTTCTGGACCTATTCATCACCCTATTTCCGAAACCGCTAGGCCCGAGGAAGCCATTTCCCTCATGCAAGCTGATGAGCTCGATCGATTAGTTGCGGGCGGCGAAATTCAAGAGCCAGATCGGGTGGACTGGATCATAACTGAGATTGTGTATCCTACGGTGCATCCCGACGATCCGTCGAGGCGTGAGAGCGGGGCCGAGCAAGCATAGATTGCCTGAATTACGCGCCCTCGTAAATCAGTCCCCTCGGAGTCGCTCAAGAACGATTCGCTTCCGATAATTGGCTTTCTCGGAACCTACGCTAGGCACGTTGCGAGCCGTGACGCACTCGCCCACTGTTCCGGTCAAGGCAACTTCGTGATCTGGCTAATAGCGTTGCGTCGAGACTGTTGGAGCACGCAGCCGAGCGCGCTCTAAGAGATTGTGAGACAGTCGTTGCTTGCCATGCAATTCTGCCATTTGACCCGTCTCAAAAGTCTATGATCACGCGTGTCTATAGGGCTTGCCCTAGTGTGACACACTAGTATGCAAGCCACTGATTAGCTCCGGCTCGGCAACCTGCCTTCCTGGTGGAAACCAGCAATCCTCATCCTCTACTTCCACCTCTGGGAACCTAGTGCGTATAGCCCGCTTGGGGAGGCTACGGCCCTTATGTCCCGTCGAATGGCTGAGATCGCTTAACGTCCCTACCCCCCGGGGAGGGTGGACCGTGAAATGACATTGGGTTCCCATCTAGGGGTGGTGTGGGTACCATTGTGATGGAAGCGAGGTCGTGCGGTGGAAGGAGATGCTGCGAAAAATGCTTAGTAACCTCTAAGCTCTGACCTGGCCGGAGTTAGACCCTCTACGTCTTCGTCCGAAAGATTCTCAACGCCCACCTTTTCAGCCTTAGCTTTGGCGGCTTTGAACTTGGACCGCGGGTCAGCGGACTTAAATATGGCCGATGTATCATCTGTCTCAATCAACATGCCATTTCCCTTTATCGCAGCCCAGCGAGGGGAGGCATGCCATCCTAAGCGTCCTGCTTCGTCTGCACTGCCGGCTACCGAGGCGTGACCCGCCGAGGGGGCATAGCCTGCGGGCGGCGAGAGAGGCGCACGAGTAATGGGTGCGTTTGGGCCGTATGCCAGCGGAGCTGTGGAAGTTGCCACGCGAGACGGTGGAGAATTGCACGATGCCAACAAAGTCGTGAGCGCGATGGTCATAACTTCAAGGTTACGCACCCACGTACCTCGGCGCGAACTCACTTTTCGGCAATATTTACCGGTCACCTGCAGCCCTCTTTTGGCGAACGTTTGCAGCTCGCCCCTGACTGATACGCGCTGCTGTCAACCTGGTCGGCGAGAAGAGCAGAGCTTCGGGTTCGGTTACGACCGGAGACCTGCTCGCACTTTGGTTGGGTGATGGCCGTGCTGCTTGCACTCGAGCGAGAATGCGGAGCCAGTTTGCTTTGCGGGCGAACAACCGGCGCAACTCTGGCGGAGCGCTTTCGTCATCTGCGACCTTGTCATAAAAGGCAGCCATACTTGGCCGCTCGTCTGCCGACGTAACCATGCCGGGAAGCATGTCCCGAAGCTGGTTGAGCAGAGGTTAACCGACGCACGTCTGCCGAACTTCGTCTCGCTGCTTCCGATAACTAGAGCCCTGATGGTAGCGTTAGGCCGGTATGCTTACGCAAAAGCGCATTGGGAGCGGATGAAAGGGAAAGCGCGAATGGGGAGTATCTTGAGCTGGACAGCATTAGTTGTCGCTGGCGTTGCCCTATTAATCGCGGTGGTTGGCGCCATACCCGCGCTGCTTTGGCGTGGACAAGCATCGAGCGAAGGGAATGACGCACTGCCCAACCTCTGCTGGCTCCTTGCCGTTGGGTCGCTTCCGATAATGACTTTCTCGGCAGTGAAAATTGAAGATCCGATCAAATAGGTGTCAGGAGGGTGCGTCGTCGGCAAATCGCTGAAAACCAAAGGCAGAGCGTTATGCATATAGACTTAAGTGTGAGTTAGCCCGGATCGACATGGACAGGTTCCAACCAAAAACATACAGCAGCGAGAGCGACTTGGCCATGTCAGCATCAGCTCGGGTTTCTCGGCCATAGACATATGCAAGGGACTCCCGCCCCCACTCATCGAGACAACACAGCCAGCCTCCTATATGCTTGCTAAAACGCATGGAGGTTCGCATGGCATTTTCGGTGACCGCTACCGACAGGTCGGGGCGAAGGTCCGTTTACGGCTCCTATGACTTCGCGAAGGAAGCAATCGAAAAAGCCACAGAGCTAATAAGCCGAGGCCTAGTTGATATTCTCATTGCCGACCGGGATGGTAAGTATCATACGCCTGCCCACTTCAGTCGGCTGTTCCCCGCAATCAGATAGTTCATGCCCAAGGGTCCGCTAAAGGCGAGAAGCGCCACTGCTGATGTGATAGGCGCCGTGATTACCATTAAGAGTTCAGATTACAAAAGAACTGGCCCTAAGGATGTGACTTCCTAAGGCCACTCCGGAACACCGATGCGCTCAAATCGAACTCTCGGCGAAGTCGATTATTGATTTCGGAGAGCCTGGCGTTGCACTCCACGTTGAGTCGGGGCCCATCACCCGGCAGAGTAGCGTCCCAACTAAGACCCATTTGCTTAACCACTACCACGCCGGCACCATCGCACTCCGGATATCCGAGCAGTTCAGTCATAATGATATTTTCGAGTTCTGCTGCGCTCTTGCTCGGCTTCTGAGACATTTGAATGCCTCCTGATCAGATGCGCCAGTTTAGCACAAGAAGAACCGGCGCGGTGAAGCCGAAGAATTTCCTGACTTAGGGAACCAGCTTGGAGATGTTGCCGATGTGCGGCGGCGTGGTGAGCGTTTGACCGAAGGTCGGTTCTGTGAGTGCTTTTAGACCGTGGTTGACTCAACACACTGCCCGCATGGTAACGCCCTGTTGATGGAGGGTCGACTTTTATGGCGAGCGCCTAATTGGCTGCATGGAGTGCAACAGATGGAAACGCGATAAGAGATGGCGCTTCTGGACGATGGCTGGACGGAAGAACAGGCACAGGGCCTATTGGATGGCCTTGAGCTGTCAGGCACCGAGAGAGACGAGATGAGCAACGCTGCGCGCAAGCCGGTCAAGCTTAGTGACCACGAGAGCATCACCTTCGTGGGCGCAATCGAGCGCGGCTTCCAATTCGGCCCTCTGCGCTACCGATGAAACCTTCTCAGCAAAAATCTTGTCACAGCCGGCAGCGGTCAGCATCTTGATCTGAGCTTGGTAGCCCGCTTCCTGGTCGATAGTGCTCGACCGTGCATAACCGATTTGCATGGGGGTGCCCCCTATCTCAATTCTGCCGCTTGAACGGAAGTACCTTGCCGCCGCTCTGGTCCTCTTCGAATAGAGCGTTTAGCTCTGCAATCACGTCCATCTTGGCGATCACGATGAGCTCGCGATAACGCTTTGTCTCTGTCTCTGGGACGAGCTCGCCAAATTGCCGTAGGCCAAGCTTGATGATCTCTCCTACCGGCCCTTCCGGCTCAATGCTCATAATCTCGTTCTCGATAGCGATGGTCTTGGCGAACCGCTGATCTGCAATCAATTGGTTCTGCGCTTCGAGCTCATAGGCCACCGCGTTCTTGAAACTATGCCAGAGGTCGAGCAGCTTTGCGTCTTAGGTCATGCTTCGCCTAAGAGGATTTGCGAGACCGTCGAGGTACGCACCGGAAGCGTGGGACCGGCATCCGCGGCGGTCTCTCTCGTGCGAACCTTGGGGAGTAGCCAAGGTCCATGCGTCTCGTTACGAGCACTCCACTTGAGCCGAAAGGTCGACTCCCTGAATCTTGGCCATTGTCTCGCAAGCGGTGGCTAAGGCGTCGTGGCTGAAACTCCAGGTATCGAAATAATAGTGTTTACAGAGTGCCAACTTGATCGCGATACCCGCTAAACCCTCGGCCGGCGTTTGGGCGATTTGCGCTTCGAGAGCGCTAAGAGGGCGATATTCAAGCTCATAGGCTCTCTCTGCTGCTGATGCTTTGTGTCGTCGTCGGGCTCGTTTCTCTGCGCCTCACGTTCTTCACGCCAGGCAACCACCATTGCCCTTGCCTTCTCACGAGCCTCGCACATGTCGGCAGCTTCTATTCGTTCGTAGCGCTCAAGCGATTTCCGGTTGGAGGTCGCTTTAAATCGGACATGGAGAATTCCGGTCGGGACTTGCTCGGGTGAAAGCCCTCCATAAATCTCGTCGAGCTCCCACCAGGGTTACCAGCTCTCTTCCTTAACCGCCTCGTCGATCGCGTTCACGTGCTTTGCCGCGACAAGCCATCGCTCATATTGAGCTTTCCATTGTTCCCAAAGTCGCTTGAGCTCAGCGTCCTCTTCTACGGCTAATGCGGGCGAAGCAAGCGCCGCAGCAGCAGGAAAGGCAGCAACAATGGTCAGAGTCTTCCGACGAGCGAAATTGTCAGCCATTGATTCCTCCGTTGAGCGTTAACTGAGACGTTAACTACGGAGGAAAGCGGCAAATCCTGATCGGCTTAAGCACTTGAAAAGGCTGGTACCGCTGGGTGAATTCGAATCACCGACCTCTTGATCCACAGTCAAGCGCTCTAACCAACTGAGCTACAGCGGCATCATGCCTTTGCCGCGAAACCTAAGCGGAGCCAAGACCTGTTGCAAGCGGGGCGGGGCGCTTCCTTGGACTGGAAAGCTGGGCCGACGCACCGCGAATGCAGTCAACGTGAAAAAGGCCCGGGCTAGTGGCCCGGGCCTTTTCTTGCGCGCTTATGCACTACTACCCCTCGAAATCCTCGCTTCGAGCCCTACTTTCTGCGCACAGCGTCGAAGGAGCGCGCGACCTGCTCCTTGATCGGCTCAGCCGTATCGGCGGCGATCTTGGTGCTTAGCGCTCTGATTTCGGAAGCCTGACTCGCAAACACGTCGAACTGATGGCGAATGAAGGCCGATTGTAGCTCGACAATCTCCGCGAGGTTCTTGGCGCCGGCGAGACTCTTGGCGAGGTCGAAGGCGGAATTCAGATTGCGCTGGGCCAAATCGATGAGCTTGCGATTGAACGCCGTCGCGCCCTGCCCCGCGGCATCGAACGACCGCTCGAGCGCATCGATAGCCTCTTCCAGAGCTTCCTTGCCGCGTTCGTAGGCCTCGCGGCTTTGGTTCACTGTCTTCTCCGCGAGGGCGCGCACGCTCTCGGGAACCGTGGTGTCAAGTTTGAAGGACTCGAACTCTTTAGCAGCCTTACGGAATGTGTCGCGCGCCTGCTCGGCGGCGACTTGGGGGGAATAAGTCTCGCTCATGATAAATACCTCCGCTTAGACTCGTTTCGCCTGGGAAATGCGGCGGTTCCGCCTGGCTTGTGGTCCCGCGCTCATCATTATGCTGCACTGCAATATAAATGGTGCGCTGCGATAACGCAAGGGTTGAAGAGGCTGTGTGAGCACTTTTTTAGGCTTGGTGGACGATCTTCTGCTTTCTGACTATGCAAAGCACCGGTTTCGCCTAAATTTAGTGGATGAGTCGAGTAAGCGCCCCAATTCTGGGGGATTAGTGGCCCAAACGAAACCTTGCCGCCAGGGGCGCCAGAACGAGCTTTCTCCTTCCAAATTGGGGCCGCCGATGGCCGACCCGCAAAGGCGCATTGAAGAACTTGAAGGCGACCGCGAGGCGCTGGAGCATATTGCCCGCGCGCTCGAGAGCCGCATCCTTCCCGGACCAGGCTTGAACCGACTGCCAGAGATAAACGAAAGCCTCGACGCTGTTACCCTGACGCCGCAAGGCTTGAAGGTCCTGCTCGAGGCGATGCCGGCTGCCGTCGGGATCCTGTCTCACGGCAAGCTCATCTACGCCAACGCGGCTTTCGCTTACGCATTCGGCTACCGCTCGTCACTAGAGCTGCTGGAAGCTGGCGGACTCGATGCCGTCCTAACCGAGGGCTCGACTTCCATTCGCCACGAGCAAGATGTCGCGCGGAGCGAGCCGGTCAATGCACTGACCCATTCGCGCCGCAGACTAAGAGTTGCTTTCGCGCTTAGCTCGCTGGACGAGGCAGAGGACATTACGCTGCTTCGTCTCATCGATCAGACGATCCTCGACAACGAGGAGGCCCCGAAGGAGGAGAAGCCTGATGCTGCCGCAAGCGCCGCGGCTCGGCGGCTCGAGTTCCTCGCCAAAGTGAGTCACGAGGTGCGCACTCCGCTCAACTCCATCATCGGCTTTGCTGAGCTGATGCTTGGCGAGCGGCTCGGCCCGATCGGCAATCAGCGCTACAAGGGTTACGTCGAGGACATCCATCAGAGCGGTCTCTATGCTCTGTCGCTTCTCAACGACCTCCTCGACATCTCGAAGTTGGAGGCGGGAAAGTTCGAGTTGAACTTCACTGCTGTCGACGTGCCGGAGCTCGTCGAGGATTGTGTCGCGAGTTTGCAGCCGCTTGCGAAGCGTGCGCGCATCGTGCTCAGGACTTCGCTTGCGCCGGATCTTCCAGAGGTGGTCGCCGATCCGCGGCGGCTCAAACAGATTCTGCTCAATCTCCTCACCAATGCGATCAAGTTCACCAAGGAGGGTGGGCAGGTGATCGTGTCAGGCTCGATGATCGACGGCGAATTTCGCTTGCGCGTGAGCGACAATGGCGTCGGCATGAGCAAGGACGAGATCACCTTCGCCATGCAGCCCTTCAATCAGCTCGACACGGCGCCGCGCAAACAGTCCGGGACGGGCCTCGGCCTTCCCGTGACCAAGGCGCTCGTCGACGCAAATCGAGCGCGGCTCGTCCTGGCGAGCGAGCCGGGACGCGGCACGTCGGCCGACGTGATCTTCCCGGCCGATCGATTATTTACATCTAAACCTTAGATTTCTGAGCAATGTTCAAGTCATGTCTGGCGTGCTCTTACCGAAACTCTTAGTTATACTTTGGCGCCAGAAATTTTTCCTGCGCGAGAGAAGATTAGAAGGCTTCTAAGGTTGATTTCATTAGGATATTCTTGTTGACACCCGCGAATTCGAGGCATTAAGCGGAGAAATGCGCTCTCAGGGCTCGGGCCTTGAGGCATGTTCAAGTCCGATACCGGGGCCTTGAACCCCGGCCATTGGAGGAAGTGATGCCAGTCTCTTTCGCGCGCGCTGTTGCGCTTGCGCTCTTTGTTCCCCTGTTTGCTGCATCAAACGCCAAGGCAGAAGCTCCTGGCGAGGTGAACATCTACTCCTATCGCCAGCCTTATCTGATCGACCCTCTGCTCAAGGAATTCACTGCCAAGACTGGCATCAAGGTCAATGTGATTTATGCCGAGAAAGGCTTGATCGAGCGCATCCAGGCAGAGGGGCGCAACAGCCCGTCCGATGTGCTGCTCACCGTCGATGTGGGCAATCTCACGCAAGCGACAGACGCGGACATCCCTCAGCCAATCCAGTCCGCGGTTATCGAAAAGGCAATCCCGCCCGCCTATCGCGCGACCGACGGGGAATGGATCGGGCTCACCCGCCGCGCCCGCGTTGTCTATGCATCCAAGGAGCGGGTGAAGCAGGACTCGATCACCTATGAGGAACTCGCGGATCCGAAATGGCACGGCAAGATCTGCGTGCGCTCGGGCCAGCATGTCTACAACGTCGCGCTGATCGCTTCGATGATCGCCCATCACGGCGAGCAATGGACCGAGGAGTGGCTGAAGGGGATGAAGGCCAATCTCGCGCGCAAGCCCGCGGGCGACGATCGCCTGCAAGTGAAGGGGGTCTACGCCGGCGAATGCGATCTCGCCATCGGCAACACCTACTACATGGGCGCGATGCTAAAGAACGATAAGGAGCCCGAGCAGAAGGAATGGGCGAACTCGGTCAACATGCTGTTCCCCAACCCGAACGACCGCGGCACGCATGTGAACATCTCGGGCGCGGTGGTGGCGAAATACGCGCCGCACAAGGACAACGCGATCAAACTTCTTGAATTCCTCGCCTCCGACAAGGGGCAGGAAATGTATGCGGATGTCAACAATGAGTATCCGGTGAAGGACGGCATTCCTTGGTCGAAGCTGGTTCAATCATGGGGCGATTTCAAACCGGACCCGATCTCGCTCAACGAGATCGCCGGCTTGCGCAAAAAGGCAAGCGAGCTCGTCGACAAGGTCGGGTTCGACGATGGACCTAGCTCATGAGGGGACAACGATGAGCTTTCGCAAGAGAATCGATAAGCAGGTGTCCAGCAGGGGACCGGGGCGCGCCTATGTTCCGCCACGGAGCGGTGCCGAGTGGCTGGTCGGCGTCGGCTTCAGGTGCTGGCTCGCCGGCTATGACACCGGCGACATTTCCTGCTGGGAGAACGGCTGGAACGAATATGCCCGTGCGCTCGGCACCGAACGGGCGAAACGAGCCGTGACCGAGCTTGCCTGCTGGGTGAGAGCCCTGCGCGCCACGGCCTCTCGCAAGATCGAATATTACCCGTTTGGCTGCCCAGGCTTTTGTGCCGATGAGTGCATTGCGATCTCACTGATCGCCGCCTCGCAGCATCATCGCTGTCCGGTGATGCGCGCTTGCGCGCTGGCGCTCACCGGCTCTGACCTGGTCGAACCTGTGATCTGCTCCGCCAATGCTTTTGCCGATGTCCTCCAGGAGGCGGATCAGCGCTTATCGACGGAAGCGGTCGCAGCATTGAGGGTCGACCGGTGCAAGGGAGGCGGTGACGGTCGCACTGAACGGCGCTGAGGATGGGGTAAAGCGCCTGAGTGGCGCCGTCTTCCGCAGGCGGATCGCGCGCCTCGCAGAGAGTGGCAATCTCGCCTGGTCGGCTGCGGCGTTCATCATCTCGCTGATTGTCCTCCTGCCTATCATTGCCCTGACCTTTATCGCGTTTCGGTCGAGCGGCGATACCTGGCCACATCTCGTCGCCAACGTGCTTCCGGGTGCGTTGCGCCGCACGCTCGGGCTGACGGCCGGCGTCGGAGTCCTCAGCCTCCTGATCGGTACCGGCACGGCTTGGCTCGTCACCATGTACCGTTTCCCGGGACGCAGAGTCTTGCAATGGCTGCTTCTGCTGCCCCTTGCCGTCCCGACCTACATCATCGCCTATTCCTATCTCGAGCTGCTCGATTATTCCGGCATCGTGCAGACAAGCTTGCGCGAGCTGTTCGGCTGGCAAAACGCGCGCAGTTACTGGTTCCCAGACATCAGGAGCCTACGCGGCGCGATCTTCGTGATGAGCGCCGTGCTCTATCCCTATGTGTACATCACCGCGCGGGCAAGTTTCGTCGCGCAGTCGGTCTGCGTGCTCGAGGTGAGCCGTACGTTGGGCCGGACCGCCTCCCAGACCTTTTGGCAAGTCGCCTTGCCGCTGGCCAGGCCAGCGCTTGCCGCAGGCGTGGCGCTTGCACTGATGGAGACGCTAAATGACATCGGCGCCGTCGAATTCCTCGGTGTGAGAACTTTGACGGTCGCGATCTACGATACATGGCTCGATCGCAACAGCCTTGCGGGAGCCGCCCAGATCGCCTGCGTGATGCTGCTCTTCGTGTTTGTCCTGCTCCTGATCGAGCGGGCGCTACGCGCCCGGCATCGCTATCACCACACGACCGGTAAATACCGCGATCTGCCAGAGGAGGTCCTCGCAGGCTGCAAAGGGCTTCTCGCGATGGGGATTTGCGCGCTTCCCGTGCTGCTCGGTTTCGTGCTGCCCGCCTCCGTCCTAGCGCATGATGCGTTAGCCCACGTGACGGCAGGGCTCGCGCCCGAGTTCTGGGACGCCGCACTCAATAGTCTCCTGCTCGCGGCCTCAGCCGCGATTCTTGCTATCGGCTTCGCCGTGGTGCTCGCTTACGCGCGCAGGCAGACGCGCTCGCAGTTAATACAGGCTGCCAGCACCCTTCCCGCGATTAGCTATGCGATGCCTGGCACGGTACTCGCGATCGGGCTCCTCATTCCTCTTGCCGGGCTCGATAACATCATCGATGGGCTGATGCGATCGCTGTTCGAACTCTCGACGGGCCTGCTCTTGTCAGGCACCGCATTCGCCATCGTGCTCGCCTACACGATCCGTTTTCTCGCGGCATCACTCGGCGCGGTTGAGGCAGGTTTGAGCAAGATCTCCCGCAACATTGATGCAGCGGCACGGACCCTCGGGTCCTCAGTGAGCGAGATGCTGTTCAAGGTTCATCTACCGATGCTGAGACCCGCGCTGGGGGCCGCTGCTCTTCTTGTTTTTGTCGATTCCATGAAAGAGCTGCCCGCTACGCTCCTGCTCAGACCCTTCAATTTCGATACGCTCGCAACGCAAGTCTTCACGTTGGTCTCGCTTTACCGCTACGAGGAAGCGGGATTGTCAGCGCTCACCATAGTGTTGGTCAGCTTGGCGCCAGTATTAGTCTTGCATGGCATCATCGCGGGAAGCCGTCCGGGAGCCTGGATGAGCCGTTCTGCCGCAGTTGAAGGGGGCCTGGAATGGGCGTTCCCCGCCGGGAGATAAGCCAGGAAAATGCGTGTGTTGGGCTCGCTATCTCGGCACAATCGGGCTAGAAAGGCACTTCTAATGGCCAACAAAGAATGGCGAGGCCTTGGCTTAGGCCACGCCGAACGGGTGGGAAAGGTCGGCATGAAGCCTCGCCAGCTCCCTTGGAAATGGCTTCTTATCGGCATCGGCGCCTTCCTCATAATCGGTCTTGCAATCTTGCCTCGGCTGATCGGCGGCTCGGCTCGGCTTATCGAGCGCGTAACTCAAGCCTTGGCTGACTGGACCGGCGGCGAAGTCAAATTGGTTGGACCCTTGCGCGTCCACTACTTCCCAGACGTTTCGATCAAAAGCGGGTTCGAAGTCAGCAACGCCTCGCGGCTTCCACTGGTGCAATCCGTCACTGCGAAGGACGCCAAGATCACGCTTGATCTCGCCGATCTGCTGCGTGGGGTGATCTGCATCGATGCCTTGCGGCTTACCCACGCCGAAATCACGCTCAAAGACTGGACATCGCCCACAGCCTCGACCGCCGAGCAATCGCAGGCGGTCGTCGCCAATCTGCTCGGTGGCGCCCCGGTCGGAATTCTTCGCCTGCGCGATGGCACGATCAAATTGCCGACCGCCGCGGGAGTCGAGACCATCACCAAGGTCGATGCAAGGTTCGATGCAAGCTCGGGCAGCGGAGCCATGTCGAGCTTCGGCTCCTTCCTGCTCAGAAATAAAACCGTGCGCTTCGCTCTCGATAGCGGCGCGCCTTCCGATACAGCGAGTGGGTCAAGCCTGCCGATCAATCTGACCCTTACCTCCACGCCGATCAGCGCCAGAGTCAGCGGTACTGCATCGTTCGCCAACGGGCTGGAAATCGACGGGGACGTGCAAGCCGGCATCCCCAACGCGCGGGAATTCCTGCTCTGGGCCGGCATCCCGCTGCCTAAGGGACAGAGCCCTAAGGTACTGACGGCAAATGGCAGCGCTCATTGGAATGGAACCGCGCTGACCTTCGACGATGGCTCTTTCACGCTCGATGGCAATAGTGCCGTTGGGCTTCTCGCCATCACGCCCGGTGCGCGGCCGCGCGTTGAGGGAACGCTTGCCTTCGACCGCCTCGATATCGATTCCTATTTCGGGGACGGAAAAATTTCCGACGTGACGGCCGCAACGAACCCGATCTTCAATCAGGCACTCGTGAAGTATCTCGACGCCGATTTGCGTATTTCGGCCGGCGAAATTGCTGCTACCGCCATCAAACTCGGACGGGGCGGATTCACCATCAGTGCCAAAGACGGTGTGCTTGCCGGCGAAATCGGCGAGCTCGAGCTGTGCGGGGGCTCGGCCTCGGGTCGGTTTGGCATCGACATGTCGCAAGACGCTGCCAACGCCTCACTCGTCGGCAACGTTTCCGGCATGACCATCGATGGTTGCCTGGAACAGCCCGTGCTTGGAGTGCCGTTCAAGGGTACCGGCGGACTCAAGGCTGAAATCTCGACCTATGGCAGCGATTATGACGAGCTCATTCACGGGCTTTCGGGCACGCTGAGGGTGGATGCGCAGAACGGAGCGGTACCGATCGATTTCTCTCGCCTTCTTACCTCGGCGGCACCCCTCGACGGCGAAGGCTGGAGCCGTAACAATCAGACGTTATTCGATTCCTTGAGGGCCGATTGCCGCCTCGGTACCGGCCATATTTGGTGCCAAATGTTCAGCATGCAAACACGCCGCGGGCTAATATCCGGATCCGGTGAGGTCGATTTGGCGCAACAGACGCTGGATTGGAATTTGTTTGTCGCCAGTCGCGCAACGCCGTTGAAGGCTTCGCAGCTCAGCACAGAGGCCCCGCCCCGAGTCTCAATACGTGGGTCCTTGTCGCAGCCGATGATCCGAAGAGCAGACCGGCCAACCCTCGGCGAGGGATCGACACAGACGAATCCGATGGCGACCCAGGTTTCGCCGCGCTGATGCTTCACGGGAAAGCCTGTGACTGAGAACACGACAATACCGCCGCAAGCCAAGCGCCAGATTCGCGCGATGTTTTCCAGAGCTTGGGCGCTCGGACGGCATTGCGGGCTCGCGGCGGCTCTTGCCATGAGCCTCTCGCCGGGCACAGGCTCGGTCGCCGAGGATACCGCGACTTTGAGCGGGAGCGGCACCACGCTCAATATCGCGACCTGGGGAGGCGCTTACGGTCAATCGCAGGAGACTGCGTATTTCGAGCCATTCGCGAAGGAGACCGGAACCACGGTCTCGACCGAGATCTATGACGGCTCGCTCACCAAGATTAAAGAGATGATCGACGGCATGGATACCGAGGTCGATGTCGTTGACGTTTCCAACGGGACACTCGGCGTTCTCTGCAATGACGGTCTGCTCGAGCCGATCGAGGCTTCGAGCCTCGGGGCCGCGCCTGATGGCCAGAGTGCGGGCCAGGATTTCCTCTCCGGCGGTATTTCCTCGTGTGGTATCGCGAGCGTTGCGTGGTCCGAGGCCATCGCATTCGACCGCCAAGCGTTCACCAAAGCTCAGCCGTCGCAGATTGGAGATCTGCTCGATATCAAGCGGTTCCCCGGCAAACGGGCGCTGCCAAACGGCCCCCGCTACACCCTCGAGCTAGCGCTGCTCGCCGACGGCGTCGACCCTGCCGAGGTTTACAACCAGCTTGCTACGCCCGAGGGGGTGGATCGCGCCTTCAAGGCTCTCGACAAGATTAAAGACAACGTTCTGTGGTGGGACAACGCACAGGACCCGATCAGCTGGCTGCTTGAGAAGAAAGTCTCCATGGCTGCGGGCTATAGCGGCCGGATTTTCCGCGCTGTCGTCGGTGATCGGCAGAGACTTGGAATTCTATGGGACGGTCAGATCTACGATCTCGATCTATGGGCCATTCCCAAAGGTGCGAAGAACAAGGACGGTGCCAAGCGCTTCATCACTTTCGCCACGGATCCTGCAAGGCTCGCGGCCCAGGCTCAACTGATCGCCTATGGCCCGATGCGGAAATCGGCAATCACGCTTGTTGGCAAGCATCCGGTGATCGCGGTGGAGATGAAGGACTTCCTGCCGACGTCACCTGACAATTTCAAAAAAGCGCTGCGCTTCGATGAGGCCTGGTGGAACCAGCACGGCGAGCTTGCCAAGCGCTTCCAGGAATGGAAGCCGCCACCGCCTCCGCCAGAAGCCGACAAACCGCGAGAAGCCGAAGCTGCTAAAGGCAAGGGCGCGCGCCCAAGCACGTCCCAAGCTGCCCCGTAGACGCGAAGCCGTCGCAAAAATATCACCGTCGCGAGGGACTTGCGCTGTCGCCCGAGTGCCACAGAAATGTCGTGCGATTCCTCTGCGGCAGACGACACCTGCCGGTCGCAAAAGGCAGCTGCACCGCGCTAACGGCGGCCGTCAGGGTCTTCTCGTTTATTCGGCTCGCAGGTGCTGACCATATCGGATTGATAGTGCGATAGAATCTCGCGAATGGGATTCGTCGCTCGCCAGCACCCCTGAATGCATCGCTGCAAGTCGGTTAGTCGCAACTCGCGCACTCTGTGTTGCGCTTTGTCGCATGCGCTCCAGCGCCTTCACAGCAGCGAAAAGAAAATGCGGGTAAGCGAGAACTCTCGTTTGCTTTGTCTGTCGTCTTCATGTCATGCTCATCGTTGGAGGGAGTCCTTGGGGAACCACCCGTGGACATCCCTCTTACACAGGATGCACGACCAGAGAGGGCGATGCTTGCCGTGCCGAGCCGTGTGAGGTCTATGTCACCGCAAGCCGAGACGAGGCCAAGCACTGCCGGAGCGGGGCCGGCAGTGCAATCTGGCAAAGCCTGACCTCTCCCAAAGCCTCAGAACGACCGATAAATACCGAGAGCGACGTAGCCGCTCGGGTCATCCTCGAGATAGTTGCCGGTGAACCCGCCTGAGAGCGTGAATTCGGCTGCGCGGAAATTGAGTCGCAGAAAGCCGCCGGCGCGGCCAGCGTCGTACTCCTCGTTGCCGAGCGCGCCGCCTTCCAGGCCGAGCGCGAAGCGATGCGTCGCGCGGAAGCCGAGCCGCGAGAGCGCGCAATATTCCTGGAAGGCGGTGCCGTAGGACGCGTCAGCTGACAGGTAGAACCGGGGCGAGATGTCGAGCCAAGTCTCCTGTTGCAATCTCAAACCCAGCGCGCTGCCCTGCACCGAGTTGTTGGGATCGTGCGGTACGATATGCTGGTCCTCGGCCTCGATGCCGGCAAACAGCTTGGTGAGGAGACGCCCGGTGCGGAACTGGTATCCTGCAAGCGCCGAGAGGAACGCGTCCTCCCCATCGAACGTCGTCGGCACGTAACCGTGGTCAGTCAGCAGCGCGCCGTCATAATGGTAGCGCCCATACGCACCCACCGCGCGGAGCCGGAAGCCAGGCTCATAGAGCCCTGCCTTGCCTAGCGCATAGCCCGCGCCCACATAGCCGCTAGCGTAGTTGTCGCTCGCCTCAAAGCCGGTGAAGTACTCACTCTTCGGCGACTCGAATTCGGCTAACGCCGAGCCTCCGAAAAGGCAGAGGCAAAGGAACGAAAGCCCTC
>Ga0207674_10004886_pt1 | contig 16041 bp, 11 predicted proteins | sample KBSCornC72_FD_184303 | JGI IMG/M metagenome (GOLD analysis project Ga0207674, IMG submission 184303) | Corn rhizosphere microbial communities from Kellogg Biological Station, Michigan, USA - KBS Corn C7-2 (SPAdes) (version 2) | ecosystem: Host-associated > Plants > Roots > Rhizosphere > Soil ... | reverse complement strand
CCGAACCCACCTCCGCGCCCGCCACGGGAGGACACTAGTCTTGCGCCCGCGTATCCTCCTTCCGGGCGCGTGCCTCGTGGCGCTCGTGGTCAGCGTGTGTCTCGCTCGGGCGCAGGCGCCCGCGGCGACCAAACCGCAGGCGAAGCCGAAACCCGCGCAGCCGTCGCAGCTGCGACCGGTTCCCACGCAACCGCAGTCATTCGCACAGCCTTTCTCGAATGATCCGCTGACAGTCAGCGCCGATCTCGTCGACGCGATGCGTCTGATGAACGTGAATCCGCAGGCCGCGCTCGCGCTGCTTCACAAGCTCAACGCGCGCAGCCCCAACCGCGACGACATCCTGACGCGCCTCGCCTACACGCTGCAGGTGGTCGAGAAGACCGACTCCGCCGCCATCTATTACAAGCAGGCCATCGCGGTGAACCCGCTCAATCTCGAAGCCGGCAAAGCGCTGGGCTCGATCTATTTTGCGCAGGGCAAAGAACAGCAGGCGATGCAGGTGTTCAGCGGTCTTTTGGACGCAAACGAGCACAGCATTTCTTCGTATCGAATGGTGGCCACCGCGGTTCGCGACCTCGGTCGTCCCGACGAAGCCGTCATCATGCTGGAACAGGGACGCACGCGCGCCAAAGCGCAGGACCCGAAGGGGCGCAACGTGGGCGCGTTCACCATCGAAATTGCGGGCTACTACAAGCAGATGGGCGACAGTCGTCGCGCGCTGGATGAGTACCTGGAATATGCAGCGGTGGAGCCGCGCAATTTCCGTTACGTGCGCGATCGCATGATCCAGGTGCTGGCGGATGACGATCGCAATCGCGAGACGCTGGTGGGCTACATGCAGTCGCGCGTGGAGCGCGGCGCGGCCGGATCATTCGTCGCCGCGGATGTGCTGGCGGCGTACTACCTCCAGCGGGGAGCGCTGGAGAATTCGCTGGCGATGGCGCTTCGCGCCGACACCGACAAGATGTCCGACGGTGCGTCGCTGCTCTCCATTGGTGAGGACGCGGTGAAGCGCGCCGAGGTGCGGCCGCGTGTGGAACGCGGGCGGTACTACGATCTCGCGCTGCGCGCGCTCGAAGCGTACACGCAGCGCCATCCGCAGGGTGCCATGATGGAGCGCGCGCACTATCTCCTCGCCGGCGTGTACGCGGCCTACGGCTCGGGCGTCAACGCCACGGTGCCGGCGGCGGAGCGCCCGGCGTATCTCGAAAAGTCGGTGAACGAATACGCCATCGTATCGAAGCAGTTTGGGGGTGGTGAGCTCGCGGAGGACGCGTACATCGAGCGCGGCGATGTGCTCCTGCGCAAGCTCAAGCGACCCAAAGACGCCATGGACGTGTACCGTGCCGGATCGACCCAGGCGCGGCGCAATGGAACCCGCTACGCCGGACGCATCGCGCAGGTGTACATCGCCACCGCGCCTGCGGCCGACACCGAGCACTATCTCAAGTCGTTGTCGCGCACGGATCAGCCCGCGCTGGCCCAGGCGGGGCAGTACTACACCGGCCTCTACCTGGTGACGCTGCACAAGTACGACCTGGCGCGCGACACGCTGACGTCGCTGGCGGAGAGCGCGCCATTTTCCGAATTTACCAACGATGCCATCAACGTGGCGTGGGTGCTGCAGGAAGGGCTGCAGCTCAAGTCGGAATCACTCGATGACTACAGTGCGAGTGTGAAGGCAGACATGGTCGGCGACACCACCAGCGTGGTGACGCACCTCCAGGCCATCGCCGCGCGCAGCGCCGACGATCCGCTTCGTCCTCGCGCGCTCAAGCAGCTGGGAACGGTGCTCTTCGAAGCGGGCAACTACGACGGATCCATCGCCAGTCTGCGCAAGTTCCTCGAGGACTATCCGCAGAACGACGACTGCGCCGAGGTGCAGCGCGCGGTCGGACGCACATACGAAGTGGGCCTCGGTCATTACGCCGATGCGCTCAAGGAATATGAACACGTGCTTGTCGCGTACCCCGACTACGCCATGCTCGACGATGTGAGGCATGATGTCGAACGTGTACGCGCGAGTCAGGGAAGTTATGCGCAGTAGTATTCGTCTCGTTGTGTTTGCCACCTTGCTGACCGTGTGCGGCGCGCGCGGCGCGCTGGCGCAGCAGGTCCTGGTCCCCATGGACCTCACCCAGTCCAACCATCTCAAGGCCTACGGGCTGGCGTATTTCGCGCTCACCAAGGGACTCCAGGTGGAGTGGCTCCTCAATTACAAGGGGGGCAGCTTCCTCATCCCCGACACGCAGGACATCGAGCTGGAAGCGCGCCTTCGCAACGTCACGTTCCAGCCCGTGAGCGGCGCCGAGGTGGCGCAGATCCAGGCCGAGATCGCGAACAACAACATGGAGTCGGTGCGTCTCGAGAAAGCGCCGCGCATGGCCATCTACGTGCCGCCGCTCAAGCAGCCGTGGGACGACGCCGTGATGATGGCGCTCGACTACGCGCAGGTTCCGTACTCGCGCGTGTTCGACGAGGACGTGCTCGCGGGTGATCTCGCCAAGTACGACTGGCTGCATTTGCACCACGAAGATTTCACCGGGCAGTACGGCAAGTTCTACGGCGCGTACCGCAACACCGACTGGTACCAGGCGGACCAGCGCGACGCCGAGGCCCGCGCCAAGCGGCTCGGTTTTGCCAAGGTATCGGATGAGAAGAAGGCGGTGGCCGACGCCATCCGCACCTATGTGTCGAACGGCGGCTTCTTGTTTGCGATGTGCTCCGCGACCGACACCTTCGACATCGCGCTGGCCGCGCAGAACGTCGACGTCGTGCCGCAGGAGTTCGACTACGACGGAATCACGCCCGGTTTCCAGGACAAGCTCGACTACGACCGCTGCTTTGCATTCACCGGCTTCCTCCTGATCACGAGTGCGCTCGTGTACGAGTTCTCGGACATCGACACCAGCGACTACGCCTCGGCGCGCGGCGCCGACTCGGACTATTTCACGCTGTTCGAGTTCTCGGCCAAGTTCGATCCCGTGCCGGCGATGCTCACGCAGAACCACGTGAGCTACGTGAAGGGTTTCCTGGGACAGACCACCGGATTCAAGAAGTCTCTGGTGAAGAAGGGCTGCGTCGTTCTGGGCGAGGACGCGGTGCACAACGAAGTGAAGTACCTGCACGGCAACGTCGGCCGCGGCACGTTCACGTTCCTGGGCGGCCACGACCCCGAGGATTACCAGCACGCCGTCGGCGATCCGCCCACCGACCTGTCACTGCACGTGAATTCGCCGGGCTACCGGCTGATCCTGAACAACATCCTCTTCCCGGCCGCCAAGAAGAAGACGCTCAAGACGTAGCGTTACTGTTTCGTGGTGAGACGCCGCGCGATGGCCGCGCGCGCGTCGTAGAACGCCTGCGGTCTCTTGTCCCAATCCGAAGTGCTGCGCGCGATGGTGCGCACCGTTTCATCCACCAGCGCGCGCTCGCCGCGGTCGGCGAGCAGCTTGAAGTATTCGTAGTCCTCGAAGCCTTCGCGAATCTGCTGCAATCGCATCGACAGGACGGGCCCGTTGATCCCCACCGCGGTTCCCGGATAGAAGAGCGAGCCGTCGCCGTTGAAATGTTCGTTGTACGGCGTGTGATAGTTGGCGGGAACCTTCCACACGTCGGGCGTCTGTCCCCAGTTGACCGGTGAGTAGTACAAGAGTCCTTTGGCCCCGTAGCGCCAGTTGAGCCAGGCAGGAAGGCGGAAATTGAGCAGCGGAAAATCGATCTCCCAGAACGGGACCACGCGGCCCATGATCGTCAGGGATATTCCGAGGTAGGACCACACTTCGTCTCCGGCGCGCAACCGTTCGGCAACCGCCGCGTCATCCCACCACAAGAATGAGATCACCCAGATGTCCACGCTCCCGACCAACGTGCCCCAATCCTTGTGTTCGGGAATGGGTTGCTCGGTGCACAATACTTTGATGCCGGGCTGCGCGTCGTGGATGAGCCGGGCGCGTTTGCGCACCTCCTCGTAATCGGCGGCGCTTTCCGGTTCGTCCAGCACGTACACGTACGCCATATTCTCCCACCCATTGGCTTTCAAGTACGCGTACATCGCGCGCAGATGCGTGACATTGCGCGCGCGATCACGCCCGGTGGGATCGTCACCCAGAAGGCGCAGAGGGAAGCCGGTCACGTGGAAGGTGTCGATCCACTTCTTGAGCGCGGCGTGTGTGCGCGCATAATCGATGGTGCCGTCGTCGTGCACGCGCGGGTAGTCGGTGTTCGTGATGATGGGCGAGATGCGATGCGCAGCCAGCTCGGCCGCGTAGTTCCACTCCGGCGTCTGAAACGGCTCCGAGTTCATCTCGACACCGTGCGCTTTCGCAATGTCGGTGCCCAGCTTTCCAAAATTGGAGCGCAACGACGGCGTGTCGGGCAGCGTGAAGTTCCACACCGTGAGCTGGACCGCGATCTGAAGCGCTTCCTCGTTGTCGGCACTCACCGTGATGATGCCCGTGTAATCGCCGGGGACGGTGCCTTTGGGCACGAAGACGTCCACCCAGACCGGCTGATTCTCGCGTGCATTCACCCGGAACGGCGCGGCGGCGAAGCGCGGCTTCACCTTCATTTTCAACGCGGCCGGCGGCGGGGCGAGCGGAATCAACGCGTCCGGATACCACCCCCGTCCTTCGAGCGAATTCTCGCTCGGAATCGTGACGTGCACATAGTGTTCGCGATAGAGCGTGAGGTTGGACGCACTGATCACGCCGCCGCTGTTCGAACGCAGGTCGGTGGTGGTCGCGTTGACACCGGAGAGAGCGCGCTTGCCCGCGTGCACGACGACTTGAAACGGCTCGTACTCGTTGCGCGCGGCAGAAATATGGATGGAAGACGCGACGCGCACCGCATCATCGGGACGCACACGCGCGAACCCGTCCACCGCATACACCGCCATCTTCGCGCGCGCCGGCGAGCATCCGGTCGCGAGCAGCAGCACAAAGAAAAAGGCCGTCCTGCGCATCATGGGAAATAAGTATCAGGTTCTCGGCCGGAAGTCACAGCGAGAATGGAGCCACGCAATCCAGCGCGTTAGGTCGTTGCACAGAAACACATTGACACGTCCAACGGGCAACCGGATACTTTTTACAGTTGTCGCGTGGGCGAAAAGGGTCGCCGGCGGCGATGTAACACGTGGGAGGTGACGATGCTCGTCGCGAATTTGCGGCGCGCAGGGACATGACGGAGAAACCGTTTACAAGCTGTCTCAAGTGCAACAAGGGAACGTTACTGCCACTTTCCGACTACGGCCGTGACGGCGCGCCCATCATGTACAAGGCATGGGTGTGCAACAATCCGGAGTGCGGATTCAACATTCGAATCGACAACGGCGAAATCAGCCTGGGCAGAGATATCAGCACTTCGGTGAAATAGCGCGACGTCGCCCCACGCAGCGCGAGTTTGAAAAGAGGCTCCCCACCGGGAGCCTCTTGTTTTTGCAGGAAGCTAGTCCGGCACGGGCTCGGCCGCGGCCGTCTCGGGGAGCGGCTGGGCCTCGGAGCCGCCCTGGTGGATCTTGCGGACGAGGAAGATGAAGATGACGAGCGCGATCACGACCATCCACACGTCGCGCAGATAGACGGGAAGATTGCCGCTTTCCACGCTGCCATCGGTGGTGAGCTGGACGAGTGCCACCGTGTTGAAGATGGCGTGCGCAACCATCGGATACACGAGATTGCCTGTCGATTCGAACAGAAAGCCGAGGAACAATCCAAAGCACGTGATGCTGATGAGCAGGTGCGCGCTCAGGTGTACCGCGCCGAAAATGGCGCCCGCGAGCAGTACTCCGAGAATGGGTCCCATGTTGCGCGAGAAGATGCGCTGGATCATGCCGCGAAATACCATCTCTTCCGCGACGGGGACCAGGAGACACAGACCGAGGACGGTGACGACGAGCTGGAGCGCGTTCTGCGGTTTGAGCTCGCGGATCTGATCCGCGTAGTCCTCGGGTACCGGCGTGAAGTGCTGGTTGATGACGTAAACCTGGTCGACGAGCACCACCGCGGCGCACGTCGCCACCATCACCAGGATCAGGCGGTGTGTGCGCGGCTTGTAGAGACGGATCTGGCCCGTGAAGCCGCCGGGGAACTTGCGCAGCAGAAGCGCCACCGGGAGCACGATTCCAAACAGCGAGGAGACCCCGATGCCCATGCGGTACTGTCCGACCGTCATGAACAGCGACTGGATGAACATGCTGGAGAGCACGCAGCTGACGCAGAAGAAGAGCAGAAAATAGTTGTTCACGGCCACGAACAGGTCGCGGCCGGCGGGGTTGCTCTGGTCCTGATTCTCCATTACTATTCGCTCTCTCTCCAGGCTGTGTGCGGTGCGCTGCGGGTTCCCAAAACGAACAATGAGTATAACATGATCAAGGCCGTCATCTTTGACCTCGACAACACGCTCACCGACTTCATGCGCATGAAGCAGAATGCGGTGGATGCGGCGATCGACGCCATGGTCGATGCCGGACTGCGCTTTCCCCCGGCCGAAATCAAGACGAAGATCTACGAAATCTATGACCGCGAAGGGATCGAGTTCCAGACCGTGTTCGATCACGCGCTGACCGATCTGCTGGGAAGCGTCGATTTCAAGATTCAGGCCGCCGGAATCGTGGGTTACCGCCGCGCCAAAGAGGCGTCACTCGTGCTCTACCCCCACGTGAAAGTCACGCTCATCGAGCTCATGAAACGCGGCATCCGCCTCGGTGTCGTCTCCGACGCGCCGCGCAAGGAAGCATGGCTGCGCCTGTGCTATCTCCAGCTCCACCACATGTTCGACTACGTCACCACGTTCGAGGACACCCAGGAGCGCAAACCGTCGCCCAAGCCGTTCATGCGCACGCTGGACGCGTTCAAGCTCGACCCGTCACAGGCCATCATGGTCGGAGATTGGCCGGAGCGCGACATCAAAGGCGCCGGCGGCCTGGGTATGCGCACCGTGTTCGCGCGCTACGGTGATACCAAGGGCAACAAGGAAAGCGGAGCCGACCACGATATCGACGACATCTACGAGCTGGTGGATATCGTTGACAGGTTGAACGCCGGGAAGTAACCCTCTCGCTCGGTAATGACGTACCGAGTTCTCACCTCTGAACAGATGCAAAAGGTCGATGCCGACACCATCACGGGTGGCGTCGCGGGCATCGAGCTCATGGAACGCGCCGGGCGTGGCGTGGCGGATGCGATTCTGCGCACGCTCGCCGTCGAGAGCGGGCACGCATCCATTTTCGTGGGGCCGGGCAACAACGGCGGCGACGGGCTGGTGGTGGCCCGTTTACTCATGGATGCGGGGTGGACCTGTTCGGTTCATCTCCTGAAGCCCGGAGACGACTGCACACCCGACACCGCCGCCAACTACAAACGCATCGTCGATCGTTCCGGGCTGACCGAATTCAACGCTCTGACGCCCAAATGGCCGGAGCGCGCGGCCGAAGACGTGCGCGGCGCCACCATCGTGGTGGACTCCATTTTCGGCACGGGCTTCTCCGGTGCGCCGCGCGGCAAGGCAGCGCGCATGATCGAGCTCGTCAACACGGCTGCGCGCAAGCACAACATTCCCGTGTTGAGCATCGATATTCCGTCGGGAGTGAACGGCACCACCGGCGCAGTTGAAGGCGAAGCGGTGCGCGCCGATCTCACCGTCACCATTGGCGCGGCCAAAACGGGACTCCTCTTCCATCCGGGTCGTGCACACGCCGGACAGATCGAAGTCATCGACATCGGCTTTCCGAAGAAGATCGTCGAGAAACATGCGGACAGCGTGTTCTATCTGGGACGAGAAGCAGCCAAAGAAAAACTCACCGCGCGTCCACCCGACATCCACAAGTACAAGGCCGGCACCGTGCTTCTCATTGCCGGCAGCCGGCGTTATCGCGGCGCGGCGGCCCTGGCGGCAGAAGCCGCCCTGCGCAGCGGTTGCGGCATGTTGTACCTCGCGTTGCCCGAAGTGATCCGCGCGCAAACCACGGGACAACTGCGCGAGGTGATCTTCATCTCGCTCGCGCAGACAAAAGAAGGAACCATCAAGAACGACATTCACGAAGAGCTCGAATCGCACGTCGTGAAAGCCGACGCCGTCGCCATCGGTCCCGGCCTGGGTCGCAACGACGACACCGATGCATTCGTGCGCGATTTCGTGGCGCACTGTCCCAAGCCGATGGTGATCGATGCGGATGGACTCACCGCGTTCGCCGGTCACGCACAGGAGCTCAAGAAGGCGAAAGCGCCCGTCATCATCACACCGCACGACGGAGAGCTTGCGCGCCTGACCGGGGAAAAGATTCCAACCGATCCCCTGGAGCGCATTGCGCACAGCGCCGCCACGGCGAAAAAGCTCGGGGTCACGCTGGTGCACAAGGGCGCACCGACGCTGGTGGCAAGCCCGGCGGGTGAGGTCTGGGTAAACGGCTCCGGAAGCTCGGCGCTGGCCAAAGGTGGCACCGGCGACGTGCTGACCGGCTTCATCGCCAGCTTCCTGGCCCAGGCGCTGGCCGCCGGCGAGCCGCCCGCCGAGGCTGCGCTCGACGCCGCCTGCGTGGCCTGCTACCTCCACGGCCGCACCGGGGAGATCGAGGCGCGGGAACGCGGCGAACGCGGGGTCATTGCCTCCGACCTGTTCCTGTCGTTGGGCAAGGCCATGGTCGAGCTCGAATCATTGGATTAACCCGCGCCCCACGCCTTTCCACAGCTTTTCTCGCTACAACCCGGATCGGCGTTGACTCTTTTGGTCAACCTCTGTAAAAGACGTTCTTTGGATCGCCCGGCAGTCCACTGCGTGCCCGGACCGGTCCCCCAAAATCCCGCAGTCCAAGGAGGGTGGTGTGATGGAGAAGCGAACTCCACAGGAGGTCCTTAAGTTTGCGCGTGACCAAAAGGCGCGTGTGCTCGACCTCAAATTCGTCGATCTTCCCGGCACATGGCAGCACTTCAGCCTGCCCATCGGTTCTCTCGAAGAGAGCTCGTTCGAAGACGGCTTCGGCTTCGACGGTTCCAGCATTCGCGGCTGGAAGCACATCAACGAGAGCGACATGATCGTGGTGCCGGATCCCAACACCGCTTTCATCGATCCGTTCACCAAAGAAGCAACGCTCTCGCTCATCTGTAACATCTTCGACCCGATCACGAAGGAGCGCTATCCGCGCGACCCGCGTGCCATCGCTATGAAGGCCGAAGCCTATGTGAAGAGCACCGGCCTCGCGACCGACATCTACTTCGGGCCCGAAGCCGAGTTCTTCATCTTCGACAACGTGCGCTTCGACGCGCAGCCGCATCAGTCGTTCTTCCACATTGATTCCGAGGAAGGCGCCTGGAACTCCGGCAACGGCAACGGTCCCAATCTCGGCTACAAGCTTCGCTTCAAGGAAGGCTACTTCCCGGTGCCGCCCGCGGATACCCTGATGGACATCCGCACCGAAATGATGCTCGAGATCATGAACCTCGGCATCGAGGTGGAAGCGCAGCACCACGAAGTCGCCACTGCCGGGCAGAGCGAGATCGATCTCAAGTTCGACACGCTCACGCGCATGGCCGATCGTCTGATGACGTACAAGTACGTCATTCGCAACGTGGCCAAACGCCACGGCAAGACGGTGACGTTCATGCCCAAGCCGATCTACGGCGACAATGGTTCCGGCATGCACTGCCACCAGAGCCTGTGGAAGGACAAGACGCCGCTGTTTGCGGGAAACAAGTACGCGGGTCTTTCCGACATGGCGCTGCACTACATCGGCGGACTCTTGAAGCACGCGCCGGCGTTGTGCGCCATCACCAACCCGACCACGAACTCGTACAAGCGTCTCGTGCCCGGCTACGAAGCGCCCGTGAACCTGGCGTACTCGCAGCGCAACCGCAGCGCCTCGGTTCGTATTCCGATGTACTCGCAGTCCCCCAAGGCCAAGCGCGTGGAGTTCCGCTGTCCGGATCCTCTGTGCAATCCGTACGTCGGATTTGCCGCGATGCTGATGGCGGGTCTCGACGGAATTCAGAACCGGATCGATCCCGGCCAGCCGCTCGACAAGAACATCTACGATCTGCCGCCCGAAGAGTTGAAGAAGGTGCCGCAGGCGCCGGGCTCGCTCAGCGAAGCGTTGAACGCGCTCGAAGCCGATCACGACTTCATGCTCAAGGGCGACGTGTTCAGCGAAGAGCTGATCCAGACGTGGATCGACTACAAGCGCGAGAAGGAAGTCGGACCGATGTCGCTCCGGCCGCATCCGTACGAGTTCGCGCTCTACTACGACGCCTAGAGATCGCTTTCGCTTCTGGTGGGGGCGAAAGTAACGGAAGGCCCGGTTGCGCAAGCAGCCGGGCCTTCTTGTTGGGTCCTATGAGAACTAGAAGCCGCCAATGGCTGCCGGGATATAGATCAAGTAAAAGACCGCAGCCATCGCACCCAGGACGGCGACGGCTACGACGACGCTCTTCGTGGTGTTGACTTCATCAATGCGGGCGCTCTGCACGTTATCAAGTTTGACGCTGAGCGCTCTTTCATGACGGTCCTTCCCATCGATCGTCCCGCGATAGGAGTTGATGGTGCCGCCCTCGTCGTTGAATTCCACGAAATCTCCGTTCTTGAGTGTGACGGAGTGGATTTTGTTGGCGGATGTGACTTCATCCGACATGGGCACTTCGCGCACGGAGCTGCAGCCGAGATTGAGGACGTAAGCGGATAGAAATGCGAGAACAAGGCACTTTCGTGTCATAGTCGCCACAGGGTCAGCCTCCTTTTGGTTAGAGCCGGCCAAGGGTCAACAAGGATTACAAACCAACGAAGCGAAAAGTTGGTATCCACAAATGACGAAAGCCCGGCCACTTGCGTGACCGGGCCGTCGTTGTCATGAAACTTGTGCGCCCGTCGTGGGTCGCCTGCAGAACGGAGCGCACCTCGCCCTGCCGCCGGAGATCATTCGCACGGATGCGAACGTCATCCACGTTGGTTTTTTACAACAGCCGTGCAACGAGCATGATGGTGCCACCGATCAGGGTGTTCCATCCCGCCCATCGATACATTCGATAGCCATATTCAGTGGCAAACCAATCGCGCTTCGCGAGTCTGGGTCGCCAGTCGAACCACGGTCCGTTCGAATTCGGTGCGCGATGGCGAAACAGCGCTCGTAACTGTCCGATCCACCCGTACAGAAACACGAACATGCCGGCCATCGTCATGATGCTGCGAACTTCATTGTCCATGGTTTCTCCTCACGGAGTGCCCCAGATCCACGGTGCAATGATCTGGAATATGGCGCATGCAAAGGCACCGCCCGTGCACGCGCTGCAGAGCGAGGTTCCTGGCAGAATGCGACAGATAAAGGTTGCGCACGAATTCAACAAACTGCACAGCCCGGCCTGAAATCGGGTCATCTGTTCCGGCTGGTCGCCGATCAGGGCGTACGACACGTCGGGAGACGACAGCAGCTGAACCAGCAGATCGCCCGCCTCATTGTTGTTGAGCGAGCTGTTCTCGTGTGGAAGGTACCAGGCACGGTAAGCCTCGGCCTGTGCCGCATATTCGCGAACACTCGCGGGGAGATGAGCGGTCGGAAGATGGTGTTCGACATGATTGATTGTGCGCGCCTTCGTTTCTTCGGGAAGCTGCGGATATTCGAACGACGCCCGGTCGCCGTTGGCGTCATACGACTCGCGCACGCGTTCATCGGTCTCGAAGACGCTCCACGCAACGTAGTCGTGTTCCGTGGCCTGGCGGTACGCGACTTCATTGGTCTCCTGGTTGACAGTCATCTCGATCGAGTAGAGCAGCCGTCCTGACGCGTCGATCAATCTGGCGTTGCCGCCAACCGTCACGACGCCGTCGCCCGCCGACCCGATCTGTAATATTCCACTGAAGCCGGCGCCTTCGACAGTGGCCGTCGTCTCCTTGCGATCGTCATTCCGGTTGAGGTTCTTCATCACCACGGGGCCGTTCTTCGTCTGGACTACAATTTCTCTCGTTCCCTGTTTCTCGTGTGCATCGGGCTTCTGTACATCGTTGTTGCAACCAACGAGTGGCAGCACACACATCAGGATCCCGGCCAGTTTCCGCTTCATGTCCCCACCTCCGTTACTTCCTGCCGGTTGCTGATGGTGACGGGAGGAAGGCGTTGGCATTGGATGTGCCAGCGCACGAAAGGCGCATCAGCGTGCAGATGCAATGACTTGCGTGGCGCGTGCGCCGGAGCCCGCGCGTAGTACTCACCTTGGGCGTTGCTGTGTTTGCAAAGCTTCTCTACCGCCAGGAACGAGTTGCCTCGTGTCGGGGACGCCGAGCCGGTGTCGAACGAACGACACCGCCGTCGAGGCACTTCTTTCATTTATAGAGCGACGTGCGTACAATCACGCCGTGGCGACGCGCTCATCCAGGAAACCCCGCGGCAAGAACCGTCGTGCCACCTCCGCCCACGCCCTGCCGTCGCCGCTGAGCCCCGAAACGGCTGCATCGCGCGAACAGTTTGTCGTCGAGGCGCGCTCCTACTTCTCGCTTCTCACCCGGCCGCTCATTGATATGCGCACGCCCAAAACCGGCGGGCGGGACTTTGCGCTCAAGTACACGCGCATGGTCGACACCATCGTGGCGCTGCTCTTTCAGCGTGCCGTCGACGAGCATGGGCTCGCCCTGGATGAGGCCGACATCGCCGTCATGGCGCTGGGCGGCTACGGCCGCTCCGAGATGGCGCCGTACTCGGACGTCGACCTCTTCATTACGTGCGGCCATAAGACGCCCCTGATCGAGGCCATCGCCGCCGCCTTCATCCGTTATATGTGGGACATCGGCTTCGAGCTCGGCCACGCGGTCGAGTCGCTCATCGAAGCCGACGAAGCCATCACGCGCGACATGGACATGAAGACGTCGCTCATAGAGAGCCGGTGGGTGTGCGGATCCAAGCGCGTCGCGCGCGCCTTCGAGAAGCGCGTGGGTCTGTTGCGTCGCAACGACCGCGAGGAATTCCTGCGCCGCAAGATTTCCGACGCGCTCTCCCGCCACGACAAGTTCGGCCGCAGCTTCCAGCTGATCGAGCCCGAAGTCAAAATGAGCCCGGGCGGTCTGCGTGATTATCAGACGCTGGTCTGGCTGGGATCGGTGGGACGGTTGCCGCACGGACTGGTGGCACTGCGTCGCAAGGGACTCCTGCTGCCCGGTGAACGGCGCGAGCTCGAAGAAGCGTACGACTATCTCTTGCGTGTGCGCGCGGAGATGCATATCAACACGAAGTCGAAGCAGGACGCTCTGACCGTGGCGGTGCAGCAGGAAATCGCAAAGAACCTCGGCCATGTCGCGCGCGGCGATCATTTGCCTGTCGAGAATTTCATGCGCGAGTACTACAAGCACACGCGCACCATCTATCGCATTACGCGCGACTGTATCGAGTCGATGGATTTCGGACGCCATGTCGGTGTGTTGCTGGGCCAGGGCAGGGTGATGCGCCGCGACAACCGGCTGAGCGTACCGCTGCGTCCGAAGATGCTGCGTGAGCGCCCGCTCTACGTGTTCGAAAAGCAGAAGGAAACCGGGCAGAAGCTCGACCGCGGTCTGCGCCGGCGACTCGAGCTGGCGCAACAGGAGCTCCACGGTGCACAGGTGCTGCACCGCATGCGGAAGGAATTCCCGCCGCTCCTGGATGATGATCGCAACGTGGTGCGCGTCGTGCGCTCACTCCACGAGACTTGCTTTCTGATGCGCATCATTCCCGAGTACGACCAGCTCACGTGTCTCAAGCGCTACGATCTGTATCACCACTTCACCGTGGATGAGCACAGCTTCAAGGTGCTCGAAAATCTCGCCGAGCTCGGGAATCCCGAAGTCACCAGCCGCGATCCGATGGCGCCCGATGCCCCGGCCACCAAGGCCGGTGATTCGCTCGTGCGGCTGTACTCGGAGCTGCCCGAGAAGCGCGTGTTGTTTCTCGCGGCGCTCCTGCACGATGTGGGGAAAATCGAGGGACACGATCACGCCGTACGCGGCGCCATTCTCTCGCGCACCATTCTGGAGCGCATGGATCTGCCCATCGAAGAGATCGAGCTCGTGTGCTTCCTGGTGGAGAACCATCTGGTCATGTCGCACTTCAGCCAGCGGCGCGATCCTTCCGACCTCGGCACCATCACCGCGTTCTGCGATCGCATCCGCACGCGACAGCGATTGAAATACCTCACGCTGCTCACCTACGCCGATTATCGCGCCACGTCCCCGCTGGTATGGAATGAATGGAAGCGCACGCTCCTCTGGGAGCTGTACGTGCGCGCGTACGACTTCATGGCGCGGCGTGAGAAGCAGCCGCGTGAGGTGTACGAGCAGCACAAGGAGCGCCTGTTGGAGGCGTTCGCCGAAGGCCACGAGCGGACGCAGGCGTTGGAACATCTGGATCTCCTGCCCGGCGGCTATCTGCTCACCATGAGCGCCGACCTCGTGCGCGAGCACATCCAGATGATCGCGCAACTCGACCACCAGCCCATCGTAGTGGGACACCGCTACAGCGGCGCGGCCCACGAGATCACGTTCTGCACCCAGGACAAACCATACCGCCTTTCCGAGTTGTGCGGTGTGCTCGCCATCAACGACTTCACCATTCTGAATGCGTTCGCGTTCACACGAAAAGACGGCAAGGTGGTGGACGTGTTCGTCACCGAGCCCGTCGACCGCGGCGACTTGATGACACCCGAAGAGACGCTCCTGCGCATCGAACACCTGCGCAGCGATCTCAAAAATGTGTTCGCGGGAAAAATGGATCTCGATGCGGCGACGCGACGTCACGCGCAACGCTGGCGCCGGGTCACCAGAGCGGCAATTCCGTATCAGACCCAGGTGAAGTTCGAGAACGACACCTCCGACGAGTACACCATTATAGATGTGTTCGCGTCCGACCGGCCCGGTCTGCTCTACGCCATCACGCGCACGCTCTCGCAGCTCGGCCTCTCCATTGCCCGCGCCAAAGTCTCCACCGAGGCCACCAAGGCCATCGACTCATTCTATGTGCGTGGCGCGGACGGGAAGAAATTGTACGAAGGACCGAAGCTGTCCGAAGCGCGCGACAAACTCGAAGACGCGATCAGCGCCTGGACGGCGGGGAAGTAATCACGCGATCCTGCTCTGGTAGCGTTCCCGAACTCGCGCCTTCAGTTCCGAGATGCTCTGGTAGCCCTGCCCGACCGACTCGAATGCCGACGTGACATAGTCCGTTATCCGTTTCGCCTTCTCCGCGCTTCCCGGGTGTGTCATCTCTTGCAGCTCGATGAAGTGCTCGACGAGTGTGAACAACGCGAGCGCTTCCTCCAACACGTCGCCATCGTCTTTGGTGAGATAGCCCGATTGCACCAGCGCGCGCACACGTTCGGCGGAGCTCATGGTGAAGTAGTCGAGGCGGTCGCCGCATGTCGCCGCCATTCCCACGGCGGTCAGATACTCTATGTCGTAGCGGCCGCCGGCGGAGCGCTTGGTGTCCCACTCGGTGAAATGTTTGGGGGCGAGTGCTTCGACTCTTTTGCGCATGGCGACGAGCTGTGTGACTTCGTTGGGGAGGAACTCGCGCACGACGAATGAACGCAAACGTTTCTGGAACTGTCTGCGAATCTCGTCGCCGCCCCACCAGTACGCACACTTGGAAAAGGCGACGCGCTCCCACAGGGACGCCCGCCGGGTGAAGTAGTCGTCGTAGAACGAGAGGTCCTGAACCAAAGGCGAGCTCGCGCCCTCGGCACGGAGCCGGAAGTCGAGCTTCAGAATGCGCCCATCCATGAACCATTGATTGAGGACCTGGACGCGTGTCATGAGATCGGGAAGATCGACACCGTCGGCGACCACGATGAGGTCGAGATCGCTGTGGATGCGCGGTTCACCGGTGGCGTACGAGCCAAAAGCGAACACGGCGACGCGATCTTTCTCGGGCACCATTTCATCGAAGGCAACGGAGAGATGGGCGCGAGCCGCCCGCGCACGCGCTCTCTCGCCGGTGGCACCGTGGGGACCGTTCTCGAAGTGGTTGCGCAGACATTCGGCGAAGGTGAACAGGCGCAGCCGTTCGAACCACATGCGCTCGCGATTCTGACGCTCGGCGGC
>Ga0207674_10004884_pt1 | contig 16046 bp, 12 predicted proteins | sample KBSCornC72_FD_184303 | JGI IMG/M metagenome (GOLD analysis project Ga0207674, IMG submission 184303) | Corn rhizosphere microbial communities from Kellogg Biological Station, Michigan, USA - KBS Corn C7-2 (SPAdes) (version 2) | ecosystem: Host-associated > Plants > Roots > Rhizosphere > Soil ... | reverse complement strand
CCGTCTTTGAGCGTAGCGGTGCCAACGGCTGCGCACGACCCGGCCGCCGCAGTCGGCGCCATCGATAGATCCTTCCATGCCGCGTTGGCACGCTTTACAGGTGGGCTCTCACCGGCCGCGCTGGCATTGGCTTTTGCGGATTGGCAGTTGCATCTTTTGGCGTCGCCCGGAAAGCAGTCCGCTCTTGTCGGTCAGGCGCTGCAGAACGCCATTCAATTTGTCGACACCTTGGCACCGAGGCGCGCCATGTTCCAGCCGTGGTCCTTGATCAAGCCATCGGACAACGACCGTCGCTTTACGGGCTCGGATTGGGAGCTGCCGTCCTTCAATATCCTGGCGCAAGCTTTCCTGCTGACGGAACAATGGTGGCATTCCACTACAACTGACATTCACGGCTTGGCGCACTCGAACGCCGCAATCGCCGACTTCGTGCTTCGCCAATGGCTCGATACCGTGGCGCCGGAGCGTCGCATCGACGCGCTGTGCGAGCTCAACGTGATCGAGCAGGCGCTCAATGCCTGCCAGACCACCGTCGTGCAGGATGCCTGGGGCCGCGGCCAGTCGCTGACCGTGCACGGCTGGTTCTACGGCCTGGCCAACGGGCTGCTGCAGGACCTGAAGATGACGGTGTCGGGCTCGGCCGAGATGACCGAGACCTACGATCGCGCGATCGGCGCGGTGCAGGCACGCTACGCGGCCGACGCGCGCGACTGATGCCCGCGGCCTTTCCGACGGCGCTGACCGATCCGCGCGCGTTCGACATCGCGCAGGCAATGCTCGACGGCTTCGACCGCCACTACACCTTGTTCCGCGCCGCCAGCGCCGACGCGAAGCGCCGCTTCGAGCAGGCCGACTGGCACGGCCAGCAGCGCGCGCAGCGCGAGCGCATCGAGTACTACGACCTGCGCGTCGACGAAGGCGCCGAGCGGTTGCAGCGCGAGTTCCAGGCTTCGGAGCTGCCGAAGGACGTCTGGCAGCAGGTCAAGCTGCACTACATCGGGCTGCTGACCGACCACCACCAGCCCGAGCTCGCCGAGACCTTCTTCAACTCGGTGACGACGAAGATCCTGCACCGCAGCTACTTCCACAACGACTTCATCTTCGTGCGCCCGGCGATCTCGACCGAGTACATCGAGAACGACGAGCCGGCGTCGCAGCCGACCTACCGCGCCTACTACCCGACGCGCGCGACGATGCGCGAGACCTGGCTGCGCATCGTCGACAACTTCCAGCTGCAGCGGCCGTTCGAAGACCTGGGCCGCGACATCGACTGCGTGCTCGCCGCGGTCGACGCGCAGCTCGGCGAGTACCGGATGCGCGCGAACTTCCAGGTCCAGGTGCTGAGCTCGCTGTTCTATCGCAACAAGGGCGCGTACCTGGTCGGCAAGATCATCAACGGCTTCAACGAGACGCCGTTCGCGCTGCCGATCCTGCACAACGAGGAAGCCGGCGGCCGGCTCGTCATCGACACCGTGCTGTTCGGTGAAGACGACCTGCTGCTGCTGTTCAGCTTCGCGCGCGCCTATTTCATGGTGACGATGGAGGTGCCGTCGGCCTACGTGCAGTTCCTGCGCTCGATGATGCCGCGCAAGCCGCGCAGCGAGCTGTACAACGCGCTCGGCCTGGCCAAGCAGGGCAAGAACGCCTTCTACCGCGACTTTCTCTACCACCTGAAGCATTCGAGCGACCACTTCCGCATCGCGCCCGGCATCAAGGGCATGGTGATGCTGGTGTTCGACCTGCCGAGCTTCCCGTACGTGTTCAAGGTCATCAAGGATTTCTTCCCGGCGCAGAAGGAGACGACGCGCGAGCTGATCAAGAGCAAGTACCTGCTCGTCAAGCAGCACGACCGCGTCGGCCGCATGGCCGACACGCTCGAGTACAGCAACGTCGCATTCCCGCGCGCGCGCTTCGAGGACGAACTCATCGCCGAACTGCAGCATTTCTGTCCGAGCCTGCTCGAGGAGGAGGGCGAGGTGCTGGTGATCCGCCACCTGTACATCGAGCGCCGCATGATCCCGCTCAACATCTACCTGCAGGAGGCCACGCCGGTGCAGCTCGAGGGCGCGGTGGTCGAGTACGGCAACGCGATCAAGGACCTGGTGCGCGCCAACATCTTCCCCGGCGACATGCTCTGGAAGAACTTCGGCGTCACGCGCCACGGCAAGGTCGTGTTCTACGACTACGACGAAATCGAATACCTGACCGACTGCAACTTCCGCAAGGTGCCGACGCCGCACAACGAGGAGGAAGAGATGTCGGGCGAAGTCTGGTACCGGGTCGGCCCGAAGGACGTGTTCCCCGAGACCTTCGGCCCGTTCCTGCTCGGCAACCCCGAGGTCCGCAGCGTCTTCATGAAGCACCACGCCGAGCTGCTCGAGGCCGCGTTCTGGCAGGGCCACAAGGAGCGCATCCTCGCGGGCTACGTGCACGATGTGTTCCCGTACGACGCGGCCAAGCGCTTCTGGCATTCGCGCGAGGCCGTCAGCCGCTGAAGCTCACGGCCGCGGCCGGGTCTTGGCGGCATCCCCGTGAGCGCCGCGGCGCGATCCGCTAGGCTATGCGCACGAGCCCAATCCATCTGCCGAAGGACACTGCCATGAGCCAGATCAGCGACCCCATCGTCATCGTTTCCGCCGCACGCACGCCGATCGGCGGCCTGCTGGGTGATTTCAGCGCGCTGGCTGCGCACCAGCTCGGCGCGATCGCGATCAAGGCCGCGGTCGAGCGCGCCGGCGTCAGCGGCGACAGCGTCAATGAGGCCCTGATGGGCAACTGCCTGATGGCCGGCCAGGGCCAGGCGCCGGCGCGCCAGGCGGTGCTCGGCGCGGGGCTGCCGCAATCGGTCGGCGCGGTCACGCTGTCGAAGATGTGCGGCTCGGGGATGCGCGCGATGATGTTCGCGCACGACATGCTGCGTGCCGAGAGCGCCGACGTGGTCGTCGCCGGCGGCATGGAAAGCATGACCAACGCGCCGCATCTGACGGCGATGCGCAAGGGCGTCAAGTACGGCATGGCGGCGCTGCTCGACCACATGGCGCTCGACGGCCTCGAGGACGCGTACGAAAAGTTGCCCAATGGCGCCGGCAAGGCGATGGGCGTGTTCGCCGAGGAGTGCGTCGCGAAGTACCGGTTCAGCCGCGCACAGATGGACGAATTCGCCATCGCCTCGACGCAGCGCAGCAAGCTTGCCAACGAAGACGGCAGCTTCGACTGGGAGATCGCGTCGGTCCCGGTGCCCGGCAAGGCCGGCGAGACGCTGATCAAGTTCGACGAGCAGCCGTTCAAGGCCAAGCTCGAGAAGATCGCGGGCCTGAAGCCGGCGTTCAAGAAAGACGGCACGATCACCGCGGCGACCTCGTCGAGCATCTCCGACGGCGCCGCCGCGCTGGTGCTGATGCGCGAGAGCACCGCGGCGAAGCTGGGCGTGACGCCGCTGGCGCGCATTCGTGCGCATGCGATCCACGCGCATGCGCCGAACTGGTTCGCGACCGCGCCGGCCGGCGCGATCGACAAGGTGCTGAAGAAGACCGGCTGGGCCGCGAAGGAGGTCGATCTCTGGGAGGTCAACGAGGCCTTCGCCGCAGTCACTTTGGCGGCGATGACCGAGTACAAGCTGCCCCACGAGATCGTCAACGTCCACGGTGGCGCGGTCGCGCTCGGCCACCCGATCGGCGCCAGCGGCGCACGCATCGTCGTGACCTTGCTCGGCGCGCTGCGCCGGCGCGGCCTCAGGAAGGGCGTGGCCGCGCTGTGCATCGGCGGCGGCGAGGCCACCGCGCTCGCGCTCGAGATGATGTGACGCGGCGCTGAGCGCAGGCGCCGCGGGCGCGCTTCGGCGGTGGCCGAGCCGCTAATATCGACCGTCATCCCCGCCTGCGAAAGGCCGCCATGCCACTGAGTGAAGACCACCGCGCGGTCCAGGACGCGGTGCGCGCGTTCGTGCAGGACCGCATCGCGCCGCGGGCCGCCGCCTGGGACAAGACCCACCACTTCCCGCAGGACGAGCTGCGCGGCCTCGCGGCGCTCGGCTGCTACGGCGTCGCGGTCCCGACCGAGTGGGACGGCGCCGGCCTCGACTACCTGGCGCTCGCGGTCATCCTCGAGGAGATCGCCGCCGGCGACGGCGCGACCTCGACGGTCGTCAGCGTCAACAACTGCCCCGTCTGCTCGATCCTGATGGCCTGGGCCAATGACGCACAGAAGGCACAGTGGCTCAAGCCGCTCGCGCGCGGCGAACTGCTGGGCGCGTTCTGCCTGACCGAGCCGCACGTCGGCTCGCAGGCCGACGGGCTGAAGACCACCGCGGTGCGGGACGGCGACCACTACGTGCTGAACGGCGTCAAGCAGTTCATCACCAGCGGCAAGAACGGCGACGTCGCGATCGTGATGGCGGTCACCGACAAGGCGGCGGGCAAGAAGGGCATCAGCGCATTCGTCGTGCCCACCGCCACACCCGGCTACATCGTCGCGCGGCTGGAGGACAAGATGGGCCAGCACGCCAGCGACACCGCGCAGATCCTGTTCGACAACTGCCGCGTGCCGGCCGCCAACTTGCTCGGCGACGAAGGGCAGGGCCTGAAGATCGCGCTGTCGGGGCTGGAAGGCGGGCGCATCGGTATCGCCTCGCAGAGCGTGGGCATGGCGCGCGCGGCGTTCGACGCGGCGCTCGCGTACGCGAAGGAGCGGGTCGCGTTCGGCAAGCCGATCTTCGAGCACCAGGCGCTGCAGTTCCGGCTCGCCGAGATGGCCACGCAGATCGAGGCCGCGCGCCAGCTGATCCACCACGCCGCGCGCCTGAAAGACGCGCAGCTGCCGTGCCTGAAGGAGGCCGCGATGGCCAAGCTGTTCGCCAGCGAGATGGCCGAGCGTGTCTGCAGCGCGGCGATCCAGGTGTTCGGCGGCTATGGCTATGTCAGCGACTTCCCGGTCGAGCGCATCTACCGCGACGTGCGCGTCTGCCAGATCTACGAGGGCACGAGCGACGTGCAGAAGATCCTGATCGGGCGGGCGCTGGCATGAGCTCGCCGGGCCGCCCCAAGGGCGAATACCGGAGTGCGCAGCACGAAGGTAATCCATTGAGCGCGCACTGCAACTCCGAAGCGCTCATCCCGCAGCGCGCAGCGCGAAGGGCAGTCCAGTGAACGGCATCAAGGCGCTGGTGTTCGATGTGTTCGGCACCGTGGTCGACTGGCGCGGCACGATCATCCGCGAGGGCCGCGCGCTGGCGCCCGACGTCGACTGGCCCGCGTTCGCCGACGCCTGGCGCGCCGGCTACGCCCCGGCGATGGACCGCGCCCGCCGCGGCGAGATCGCCTGGACCAACATCGACGGCCTGCACCGCATGATCCTCGACGAGATCCGGCCGGGCTTCGGCCTCGGCGATCTCGACGACGCTGCCGTCGAGCACCTGAACCGCGTCTGGCACCGCCTGGCCCCGTGGCCCGACGTGCTGGCCGGGCTGCGCCGGCTCAAGTCGCGGTTCGTGATCGCGACGCTGTCGAACGGCAACGTCGCGCTGCTGGTCGAGATGGCCAAGCGGGCGCGGCTGCCGTGGGACTGTGTGCTCTCGGCCGAGCTGTTCCAGCACTACAAGCCCGACCCCGAGGTCTACCAGGGCGCGGCGCGGCTGCTCGGGGTCGAGCGCGATGCGCTGCTGATGGTGGCCGCGCACCCGAGCGATCTGCTCGCGGCACAGCGTGCCGGGCTGCGCACCGCCTATGTGCCGCGGCCGCTCGAGCGCGGCGCCGGCGGCCCGATGGAGCCGGTCGGCGATGCGGTGTTCGACGTCGTCGCGACCGATTTCAACGACCTCGCGCGGCAGCTCGGCGCAGACAGGCGGCCGCTCGACGTGGCGACGGCGGCGCGCTGAACTGCGCGATGAACGAAGTCGTCGCGCGCGAGGTGCTGATGCTGCAGGCCTTCGAGACCGCGCAGCCGGCTGCGCCGAGCTGGGGCGACGACGACCGTGCCTGGGCGACGCAGCATGCGCTGCAGGACGACGCGGTCGGCGCATCGGCCGACACCGAAGCCTTTGAGGCCTTCATCGCGGCGCGCGCCCGCCATGCGATGCAGCGGCTGGCGCCGCGCGAGCCGCTCGCCGCAGGCGCGCTCGCGCGCCGCCTGTGGCGCTGGCGCTGGGTCGGGTGGGCAATGGCGGCCGCGTTCATCGGTGGCCTGCTCGCCGACAGCATCGGCAGCAGCCAGCGCATCAACCTGCTCGCGCCGCCGCTTCTTGCGGTGCTCGTTTGGAACGGCGTGGTTTATCTGGGGCTGCTCGGCCATGCGCTGCTGCGGCTGCTGCGGCGCCCGCCACCGCCGGGTGCGCTGATCGGCCTGACCGGGCGCGTACTGCGGCTCGGACGGGCCGTGCGCGGCGGCACGGCGCCCGGTGCGTCCGGCGCGGGCAGCGCGCGCGCGCTGCAGTCGTTCGGGGCGCTGTGGCTGCGCAGCAGCGCGCCGCCGTCGGCGGCACGCGCCGCGACCGTGCTGCATGCCGCCGCCGCGGCGCTCGCGCTCGGGCTGATCGCCGGCCTGTACGGGCGCGGGCTGGTGCTCGACTACCGCGCCGGATGGGAAAGCACCTTCCTCGACGCACCGAGCGCGCACGCGATCCTCGCCGCGCTGCTCGCGCCGGCCGCGGCGCTATCGGGCATCGCGCTGCCCGATGTCGGCGCCTTCGACGCGCTGCGCAGCGCGCACGGCGTGCCCGGCAGCGGCGCCTCGGCCGCGCCGTGGCTCCACCTGCTCGCGCTGACATTGGCGCTCGTCGTCGTGCTGCCGCGCGCGCTGCTCGCGCTGGGCAGTGCGGCGCGCGCACGCTGGCTCGCGCGCCACGTGGCGGTGCCGCTGGACGACCCGTACTACCAGCGTCTGGCGCGGCTGCGCGCCGGCGATGTTGCGCGCGTCTTCGTCGTGCCGTATGCGAGCCCGCCCGGTGCGCAGGCGGCCGCCGCGCTGCGCGCGCTGCTCGCGCCCGCGCTCGGCGACGGCCTGACGATCGAGATCGCGCCGACGCTGGCCTTCGGCGCCGAAGACGACGCCGGCGCCAGCGCGACGCCGGTGCCCGGCACGACGCTCGCGGTCGCGCTGTTCGACCTCGCGGCGACGCCCGAGGCCGAGAACCAGGGCCGCTTCGCGCAGCAGCTGGCGGCGCGTGCGCCGGCCGGCGCGGCGGCGATCATGCTCGTCGACGAGGCCGCGTTCGCGCGCCGCTTCAGCGCCGATCCGACGCGCCTCGCGCAGCGCCGCGATGCCTGGCGCCGCTTCGCGCAGGCCTGCGGCAGTCTGCCGGTGTTCGCCGATCTCGATGCGACCCGCCTCGCCGACCCGGCGTCCGCCGCCCGTGCGGTGCAGCTCGCGATGCGCAGCCCGGTGCAGGCCGCGGCATGAGCCGCCGGGCCGCTCCCAAGGCGATACCGAAGGCCGACAGGCCGAAGGTATTCCAATGACCGACCCGGCTCCGAGCACGCCGGTGCCTGGCGCGATCGCGCTGAGCCTGGTCTCGCACACCAACGCCGGCAAGACCACGCTGGCGCGCACCTTGCTCGGCCGCGATGTCGGGCTCGTCGCCGACGCGCCCCACGTGACCGAGTTCGCCGAGGCGTTCGCGATGCTCGAGACGCCGCAGCAGGAGCGCCTGATGCTGTGGGACACGCCCGGCTTCGGCGACAGCCTGCGGCTGGTGCGGCGGCTGCGCGCGCTCGACCGGCCGCTGGCCGATCCGCTCGGCTGGTTCATGGGCACCGTCTGGGACCGCTGGCGCGACCGACCGTTCTGGTCGAGCCAGCAGGCGCTGCGCAATGTGCGCGACGAGGCCGACGTGATGCTCTACCTCGTCAACGCCGCCGAGTCGCCCGAGGCCGCCGGCTACGTCGCACCCGAGATGGCGCTGCTGGGCTGGGCCGGCAAGCCGGTGATCGTGCTGCTGAACCAGCTCGGCCCGCCGCGCGCCGCGGCGATCGAAGAGGCCGAGCTCGCGCGCTGGCGCGTCCACCTCGCGGCGTTCCCTCCGGTGCGCACGGTGCTGGCCTTCGATGCGTTCGCGCGCTGCTGGGTCCAGGAGCTGACCTTGCTGCGCGCGATCGAGGACGTGCTCGACGCGCTGCCGCGCGCGCGCATGGCGCGGCTGCGCGCGGCCTGGCAGGCGCAGCGCGCGCAGACCTTCGACGCCGCGATGCGCTCGCTCGCCGAGAGCCTGGCGCGCCTGGCGGTCGCGACCGAGCCGCTGCGCGACGCCGACGGCCTGCGCGCCCGGCTGCGCGGCGTCGGCGCCGCGATCGCGGCCGGCGTTGGCCGCGGCCACCCCGATGATGCGCCGCACGCGCAAGCTCAGAAGGTGCTGGCCCAGCGGCTCGATGCCGAGCTGCGCGCGAACACGCTCGAGCTGGTCCGGCTGCACGGGCTCGAGGGCCAGGGCGGCGACGTGCACACCGAGATCCTGAGCCGGCTCGCAACGCATTACGAGCTGCGCCTGGCGATGGACGAAAGCAAGGCCGCGATGTGGGGCGGCATGGTGACCGGCGCGCTGGTCGGGCTGAAGGCCGACGTGCTCAGCGGCGGGCTGACCCTGGGCGGCGGCCTGCTCGCCGGCGGGCTGCTCGGCGCGCTCGGCGCCGCCGGGCTGGCACGCTGCGTGAACATCGTGCGCGGCACCGACCGCTCGTGGATCGCCTGGAACGGCGAGGCGCTCGACCAGATGACCGACGCCGCGCTGCTGCGCTACCTCGCGGTCGCGCACTTCGGCCGCGGCCGCGGCGACTGGGCCGAGGGCGAATCGCCGCCGCACTGGAAGGACGTGATCGCGACCGCGCTCGCGCCGCACCGCGCCGCGCTCGCCGCAGCCTGGGCGTCGCGCGGCGGCGGGGGCGGCGGCGACGACGATGCGGTCGCGCTCGTGCCGGCGCTGCAAACGATCCTCACGCAGGCGGCGCACAGCGCGCTCGATCAGCTCTACCCCGGCAGCCTCGACGACCCCGCGCCGCCTGCGTAAACACCAGCGCCGCGGCGCCGGGGCTTGCAGTACGCTGGGCCGATGCACCCGGCACCGATCGATCCGCGTTCCGACCTCTCGTCGCCGACGTCCCCGCCCTACAATTGACGTATACGTCAACTGCGCACCGGCCGCGCGTGGCCGCTGCGCAGTGTCATCGAGAGTCCCGCCCATGCCTGTACTCGCCTCCAAGCTCAGCCCGCGCTCCGACGACTTCAAGGCCAACGCCGCGGCGATGCGCGCCCTCGTCGACGACCTGAACGCGCAGCTCGCGCAGGTCGTGCAGGGCGGCGGCGAGGGCCCGCGTGCCAAGCACCTCGCGCGCGGCAAGCTGCTGCCGCGCGACCGGGTCGAGATGCTGCTCGACCCCGACACACCGTTCCTCGAGGTCGCGCCGCTCGCGGCGCACGGCATGTACAAGGGCGACGCGCCGGGCGCCGGGCTGATCGCCGGGATCGGCCGGGTGTCGGGTGTCGACTGCATGATCGTCTGCAACGATGCGACCGTGAAGGGCGGCACCTACTACCCGATGACGGTGAAGAAGCACCTGCGCGCGCAGGAGATCGCGCAGCAGAACCGGCTGCCGTGCATCTACCTCGTCGACAGCGGCGGCGCCAACCTGCCGAACCAGGACGAGGTGTTCCCCGACCGCGAGCACTTCGGCCGGATCTTCTTCAACCAGGCGCAGATGAGCGCGCAGGGCATCCCGCAGATCGCCGTCGTGATGGGCTCGTGCACCGCCGGCGGCGCCTACATGCCGGCAATGAGTGACGAGTCGATCATTGTCAAGGAGCAGGGCACGATCTTCCTGGCCGGGCCGCCGCTCGTGAAGGCGGCGATCGGCGAGGTCGTCAGCGCCGAGGAGCTCGGCGGCGGCGACGTGCACACCCGGCTGTCGGGCGTCGCCGACCACCTGGCGCAGAACGACACCCATGCGCTGGCGATCGCGCGCGCCTCGGTCGCGAACCTGAACTGGAGCAAGGCCCACGGCCAGCGCCTGGCCGAGCCGCGCGCGCCGCTGTTCGACGCGGCCGAGCTGCACGGCGTGATCCCGGTCGACACGCGCAAGCCCTACGACGTGCACGAGATCATCGCGCGCCTCGTCGACGGCTCCGAGTTCGACGAGTTCAAGGCGCGCTACGGCACGACCCTGGTGACCGGCTTCGCGCACATCGAGGGCATGCCGGTGGGCATCGTCGCGAACAACGGCGTGCTGTTCTCCGAGTCGGCGCTGAAGGGTGCACACTTCATCGAGCTGTGCTGCCAGCGCAAGATCCCGCTGCTGTTCCTGCAGAACATCACCGGCTTCATGGTCGGCAAGAAGGTCGAGGCCGAGGGCATCGCCAAGCACGGCGCGAAGATGGTGACCGCGGTCTCGACCGCGACCGTGCCGAAGTTCACCGTGATCATCGGCGGCAGCTTCGGCGCCGGCAACTACGGCATGTGCGGGCGCGCCTACTCGCCGCGCATGCTGTGGATGTGGCCGAACGCGCGCATCAGCGTGATGGGCGGCGAGCAGGCCGCGAGCGTGCTCGCGACCGTGCGGCGCGACGGCATCGAGGCCCGGGGTGGCGCCTGGTCCGCCGACGACGAGGCGGCGTTCAAGCAGCCGATCCTCGACCAGTTCGCCACCCAGGCGCACCCGTACTACGCGAGCGCGCGCCTGTGGGACGACGGCGTGATCGACCCGGCGCAGACGCGCCGCGTGCTCGCGCTGGCGATCTCGGCGAGCCTGAACGCGACCATCCCCGACGCGAAGTTCGGCGTGTTCCGGATGTGAGGCGCAGGCCGTGATGCACCACGCTCGATGCCCCCACGCGCCGCGGCGGCGCGCGACCTATTGCACGCCGGCGCGTGCCGCGGCCGCCACGCCGGCGGTTGCGGCCGGCGCCGCTGCCTACCATCGCGAGCCTGACAACCACAAGAAGGCAGGCTGCGATGGTCTCGGTCAAATCCGCACTCCGGTGCGTGGCGGGCTGCGCGATCGCGGCGCTGGGGGTGCTGCTGGCGGGCTGCGCGGGCACGATCAAGAACGATGCGCGGGTCCACGGCGATGTGTCGCGCCTGGAGGGCGTGACGCAGGTCAACGCGTTGCTGTCGCCCGAGGCGTCGAAGCAGCAGGTCGACAACCCGCAGTTCAACCGCGACGAGCTCGCGACGCGGCTGCGCCTGCGTCTCGAAGCCAAGGGGCTGACCGCGCCGTCGGCGACGCACCGGGTCGAGATCGTCGTGACCGACATCCGGGTGCGCGGCGCGTTCACGGCGATCATGTTCGGCTTCATGGCGGGCGACGACCACGTGACCGGGCGCGTGCGCGTGCTCGATCCGGGCGGCCGGGCGCTGCGCAGCTTCGAGGTGCACGCGAGCTATGCGTTCGGCGGCCTCGCCGGTGGCCAGGACGGCGTGCGCATGAACTGGATGTACGACAAGTTCGTCGAGCTCGCTGCGGTGGAGCTCGAGAAGGTGATCGCGCCGCCGCGCGTCGGCGCGGCACCGATCGCGCCGATTGCGCCACTCGCTTCGGCGCCGTCGACCTTGCCATCGCCCTCGGCGTCGCCATCGCCCGCGATGTCGACCGCGCAGCCGGTGCCGGCCGCCACGGCGGCCGCTCCGGCCATGCCGGTGCCATTGATCGCCAGCGGCCCGCCGCCAGCGATCGACAACGCCGAGGCGGTGCCGGTCAGCGAGCGCGGTCGCAGCGCCTACCGCGACTGGCTCACGCAGAAGAAGCCGCGCGCGTTCATCGTCTCGGAGAACGGCTACTTCTACAGCACCTACGGCACGCGGCCGGCCGACCCGATGGAGCCGACCGACCCGACCGAGCGTGCGCTGAAGCGCTGCCAGACCGCGGCGCGCCCGAACTGCGCGGTCTACGCGGTCGACGACCGCGTCGTCTACAACCGGCCGGTGCCGACCGCCGCGCGCTGACCGCGGCGCGCGTGGCGCGCGGCGGCTCCGACACACAGGGGGCCGCGCGATGACTGCCGCCACGCTCGAGATCGTGCGCCGCTCGGCGCACGTGGCCGAGGTCTGGCTGAACCGGCCCGAGGTCCGCAACGCGTTCAACGAACAGCTCATCGCCGAGCTCGGCACCGCGTTCGCCGAACTCGGCGCCGAGCCGACCCTGCGCGCGATCGTGCTCGGCGGCCGCGGCAAGGCCTTCTGCGCCGGCGCCGACCTCGGCTGGATGCGCGCGATGGCCGGCTTCGACTGGGCGCGCAACCGCGCCGACGCGCAGGTGCTGGCCGACATGCTGTGGACGATCTACCGCTGCCCGGTGCCTGTCGTCGGCCGGGTGCATGCCGACTGCTATGCCGGCGGCGTCGGCCTGGCCGCGGTCTGCGACGTGCTGGTCGCCGCCGAGGGCGCGAGCTTCTGCCTCAGCGAGGCGCGGCTCGGGCTGCTGCCGGCGACGATCAGCCCGTACGTGATCCGCGCGATGGGCGCGCAGGCGGCGCGGCGCTACTTCGTCACCGCCGAGCGCTTCGGCGCCGCGCGTGCACAGGCGATCGGCTTCGTCCACGAGGTCTGCGCCGCCGACGCGCTCGATGCCAAGGTCGACGAGATCGTCGCGGCGCTGGTCGCCAACGGCCCGATGGCGGCGCGCGCCTGCAAGGCGTTGGTGCAAGACATCGCCGGGTTGCCGATCAACGGCGCGCTGCGCCACGAGACCGCACGCCGCATCGCCGACGTGCGCGCCAGCGACGAGGGCCGCGAAGGCGTGCAGAGCTTCCTGGCCAAGCGACGCCCGGCCTGGTTGGACGACCCGACGCCGGGCCCGGCCCGGCTCGCCGACGACCCGACGCCATGATCCCGCTGCCCGACCTGCCGTTCGACACCGCGCAGCTGCTCGCGATCGCGGCCGCGCTCGGCTGGGCCAGCGGGCTGCGCCTGTACGCGGTGGTGTTCCTGACCGGCCTGGCGGGGCATCTCGGCTGGGTCCAGCTGCCCGCGGGGCTGGCCGTGCTGCAGAGCCCGCTGATGCTCGGCGCGAGCGGGCTGATGCTGTGCATCGAGTTCTTCGCCGACAAGATCCCCGGGGTCGACACGCTGTGGGATCTGGTCCACACGCTGGTGCGCATCCCGGCCGGCGCGGCGCTGGCGGCTGCGGTGTTCGGTGCCGACCAGTCGAGCTGGGCGCTGGCCGCGGCGCTGATGGGCGGCACGCTGGCCGCGACCAGCCATGTGGCGAAGGCGACGACGCGCGCGGCGCTGAACGCCTCGCCCGAGCCTTTCTCGAATCTCGCGATGTCGCTGCTCGGCGACACCGTCGTGCCGGCGAGCCTGTGGCTGTCGTGGGCGCACCCGTTCTGGTTCTTCGGTGTGCTTGCGCTCGCGCTCGCCGTGATGGTCGCGCTGATCTGGGTGTTCGCGCGCTTCCTGCGCCGGCTCGCCCGGCGCGTGTCGGTCTGGTTCGGGGCGGGTCAACCGTCGACTTGAAAGGTCCGGATGTTCAAGAAGATCCTGATAGCGAACCGTGGCGACCAGCCGCGAAGCGGCGCAGCGACGCAGTCACATCGCATGGCACGCGCAGCGTGCGCAGGCGATCGCGCCACGGAGATGCCATGTTCAAGAAGATCCTGATAGCGAACCGTGGCGAGATCGCCTGCCGCGTCGCCGCCACCGCGCGCAAGCTCGGCGTGCGCACCGTCGCGGTCTATTCCGACATCGATGCGAATGCCAAGCATGTGCTGGCCTGCGACGAAGCCGTGCCGATCGGCGCCGCGGCGCCGAAGGAGAGCTACCTGCGCGGCGACCGCATCATCGCGGCCGCGCTGGCCACCGGCGCGCAGGCGGTGCACCCGGGCTACGGCTTCCTGAGCGAGAACGAGGAGTTCGCCCAGGCCTGCGCCGATGCCGGGCTGGTGTTCATCGGCCCGCCGCCATCGGCGATCAAGGCGATGGGGCTGAAGGCCGAAGCCAAGCAGCTGATGGAAAAGGCCGGCGTGCCGCTGGTGCCCGGCTACCACGGCGCCGCGCAGGACGCACCGCTGCTCAAGCGCGAGGCCGAGCGCATCGGCTACCCGGTGCTGATCAAGGCCAGCGCCGGCGGCGGCGGCAAGGGCATGCGCGTGGTCACAGCGGCGGCCGAGTTCGATGCCGCGCTCGCGTCGTGCAAGCGCGAGGCGATCAACAGCTTCGGCGACGATGCGGTGCTGATCGAGCGCTATGTCATGCGGCCGCGCCACATCGAGATCCAGGTGTTCGGCGATGCGCATGGCGAGTGCGTCTACCTGTTCGAGCGCGACTGCTCGGTGCAGCGCCGCCACCAGAAGGTGCTCGAGGAGGCGCCCGCGCCCGGCATCAGCGCGGCGCGGCGGGCCGAGATGGGCGCCGCGGCGGTGGCGGCCGCGAAGGCGGTCGGCTATGTCGGCGCCGGCACGGTCGAGTTCATCGCCGAACCGGTCGATGGGCGGGCCGGCGACCTGCGCTTCTTCTTCATGGAGATGAACACGCGGCTGCAGGTCGAGCACCCGGTCACCGAGGCGATCACCGGGCTCGACCTGGTCGAGTGGCAGCTGCGCATCGCCTGCGGCGAGCCGCTGCCGCTGAAGCAGCCCGAGCTGCGCATCGACGGCCATGCAATCGAGGCGCGCATCTGCGCCGAGAACCCGGACGCGAACTTCATGCCGTCGACCGGCCGGCTCGCGGTCTACCGCATGCCCGACGCGACCCAGTTCGAGCGCGGCCAGGGCCACGAGGGCGGCGGCGCGAGCGCGCCGGTGCGCATCGACGCCGGCGTGCGCGAAGGCGACGAGGTGCTGCCGTACTACGACCCGATGATCGCGAAGCTGATCGTCTGGGGCGCCGACCGCGCGCAGGCGCTGGCCCGGCTCGATGCCGCGCTCGGCGCGACGCACATCGTCGGGCTGCACACCAATGTCGCGTTCCTGCGCCGCGTCGTCGCGAGCCCGTCCTTCGCGAACGCCGACCTCGATACCGCACTGATCGAACGCGAACGCGCACGGGTCTTCGACGCGCCGCCGCTGCCGCTCGAGGTCGCGGCGGCCGGCGTCGTCGCGCATGCGCTCGCGGCCGAGCGCGCGCTCGAAGGCCCCGACCCGTGGTCGCGCCGCGATGGCTGGCGGCTGCACGGCAGCGCGGCGCGCCGCTTCGACATCGAGGCCGACGCCGTGCACCATGTCTTCGAGCTGGAGCGCGACGGCGCCGCCGGCCACACGCTGACGCTCGGCTCGCAGCGCTGGCCGCTCGTGGCGCGCGCGCGCGGCGACGCGCTGCACGACGTGATCGTCGACGGCCGGCGCTGGTCGCTGCACGTCTATGCGACCGGCGAGCGCTTCAGCGTGTTCGCGCCCGAAGGCTCGGCGGTGGTGCGCGAGTTCGACCCGATCGCGCATTCGGCCGACGGCGCCCGGCTCGGCACCGGCGGCCTCGCCGCGCCGATGCCGGGCAAGGTGATCGCGTTCCTTGCGCAGGCCGGCGACCGCGTCACGCAGGGCCAGCCGCTTGCGGTGATGGAGGCGATGAAGATGGAGCACACGATCGCCGCACCGCGCGATGGCACCGTTGCCGAGCTGCTCTACGCGGTCGGCGACCAGGTCGGCGAAGGTGGCGAATTGCTGCGCCTGACCGCGGCCGGATGAGCGCGGCACAATGCCGCCGAGCACCCGACTCCGCATGAATCGACGATGACAGAACCGAGGCACCGGCCATGATCCCATCGCATGTCACCCTGGTCGAGGTCGGCCCGCGCGACGGCCTGCAGAACGAGAAGTCGTCGGTCGATTCGGCCACCAAGATCGAGCTGGTGCAGCGGCTGCAGGACGCCGGGCTGCGCGAGATCGAGGTCACCAGCTTCGTCAGCCCGAAATGGGTGCCGCAGATGGCCGACAACGCCGAGGTGATGGCCGGCATGCAGCGCAGGGCCGGCGTGCGCTACTCGGTGCTGACGCCGAACCTGAAAGGCTTCGAGAACGCGCTGGCGAGCAAGCCCGACGAGATCGTCGTGTTCGGCGCGGCGAGCGAGGCGTTCAGCCAGCGCAACATCAACTGCTCGATCGAGGAGAGCATCGAGCGCTTCCGCCCCGTCGTC
>Ga0207674_10004883_pt1 | contig 16049 bp, 13 predicted proteins | sample KBSCornC72_FD_184303 | JGI IMG/M metagenome (GOLD analysis project Ga0207674, IMG submission 184303) | Corn rhizosphere microbial communities from Kellogg Biological Station, Michigan, USA - KBS Corn C7-2 (SPAdes) (version 2) | ecosystem: Host-associated > Plants > Roots > Rhizosphere > Soil ... | reverse complement strand
GGCCGCTGTATGATTTACGGCGACCCCCGTTGCATTAGTCATACTAATGAGCAATTTGTGTGTGTGGAGGGGTTTTCGTAGATGAAGCATATTTTTGCCATCGCTGCGGTCGCATTCGGGATTGCGGCATCTGCGGCCGCCGCGCCGCTGCCGCAAATCGTCACCAAGAGTGGCAAGCATGAGCTGCTGGTCGACGGCGCTCCGTTCCTGATCCTCGGCGGGCAGGCCAACAACAGCAGCAATTATCCAGCGGTGCTTCCGCAAGTCTGGCCGACGATCAAGGCGCTCCACGCCAACACGCTCGAAATCCCAGTCGCCTGGGAACAGATCGAGCCGGTCGAAGGGAAGTTCGACTTCTCGTGGGTCGATACCCTTATCCCGCAGGCGCGTCAGAACAATGTCCGGCTCGTCCTGCTGTGGTTCGGCACGTGGAAGAACACCAGCGCCTCGTACGTGCCGGAATGGGTGAAGACCGACACCAAGCGGTTCCCGCACATGATCACCAAAGATGGCAAGATTCATTATGTGCCGACGCCGCTCAATCGGAACAACTTGGAGGCGGACAAGCGGGCGTTCGTCGCGCTGATGCGGCACATCCGCGAGATCGATCCCGATCACACGGTCATCATGGTGCAGGTCGAGAATGAAGTCGGCAGCTACGGCAACCCACGCGATTTCTCGCCGCAGGCGAACAAGCTGTTCGCCGCCCCCGTTCCCGCCGAGCTCGCGCGCAAAGTCGGTAAGAGCGGGACCTGGGAAGCGGTGTTCGGCCGCAAGGCCGACAGCTCTTTCAACGCTTGGTACACCGCCCGATACATCGACGAGATCGCCGCCGCCGGGCAGGCCGAGCTCAACCTGCCGATGTACGTGAACGTAGTCACCACCGATCCTTCCGACCCGAAGGCGGGCGAAGGCGGCGGCGCGAGCGGCGGCGCCGACTGGCCGGTGCTCGACGTGTGGAAGGCCGCAGCGCCGCACATCGCGATTGCAGCGCCCGATCTGTACGACCGCGACTACCGGCAGGTGAACGGCAAGCTCGACCGCATGTCGCGGCCAGACAATCCGCTGTTCGTGCCGGAGAACGGTAACGACCTGCCCTTCGCCCGCTTCTTCTGGCTCGCGCTCGGCAAGGGCGCGATCGGTTGGACCCCGTTCGGGACGGACACGACCTATTACAACTATCCGCTCGGCGGGAAGAACACGCCCGAAGACCTTGAGGCCTTCGCTTCCAAGTTCGCGCTGATGGCGCCGATCGCGCGCGACTGGGCGAAGCTCGCGTTCGAGCATCCGACCGCCGGTTTCGCTAAGGGCGACGACGCATCGGACCAGTCGCAGACGCTCGGCCGCTGGAAGATCAAGGCGCAATACGGACTGTGGGCTTTTGGTGACCCCTCCTGGACGTTCATGAAGTTCCCGCCGAACCCGAAGAAGGATCAACCCGTTGGGGGAGCCGCGCTAATCCAGCTCGGCTCCGACGAGTTTCTGCTTGTAGGGTCGGACGTGCGCATCAGTCTCGGTCTGGCGGCGCCAGCCCCAGGCGAGAGCTCGGGCTTCCTCAGCGTCGAGGAAGGGACGTTCGAGAACGGCCGCTGGGTGATGTCGCGCCGCTGGAACGGCGACCAGACCGATTATGGGCTAAACCTTGCGGCACCGACTCTGCTCAAGGTTCGGATGGGAACCTATCGATGAAGATTGCACCGATCGCGCTCGCACTGGCGGGTGTCAGCACCGTCGCGCTCGCGCAGACCTACCAAAGGACCGACACCGGTATAGTCGTCGCTCCAGCTGCGCGTCCGCAAGCCGCGGTGCACCTGCAAGTTTACGGCGACGGCATCATCCGGGTGACGGAGACACCGACCAAGAAGGTCGATCTGCCGCCGAGCCTGATGGTGCTGGCCAGGCCGGCGCATGCGTTCACGATCACGGACGCCGCCGGCAAAGTGACGCTCATGACCGCCAAGGCTTCCGCCGATGTCGACCTGCAGAGCGGGCAAGTGAGCTTCCGCGACGCCACCGGTCGCACTGTGCTCTCTGAAAGCGGTGCCCCAGCGTTCACGCCGACCAGCACCGAAGGAGTGCCGTTCCTCGCCATCCGCCAGCAGTTCAACCGCGGTACCGACGAAGGGTTCTACGGCCTCGGTCAGCACCAAAACCGTCAGATGAACTACAACGGCGAGGACGTAGAGCTCGCCCAGCACAATATGGACGTCGCGATCCCGTTCGTCGTTTCGACGCGAAACTATGGCGTCCTTTGGGACAACAATTCGATCACGCGTTTCGGCAATCCGAATCCCTATTCCTATGCCGGCGGAGCCGGCGACGGTCTGAGCGTCAACGGCGGGCAAGGATGGAAGGCCACGTATAGTACGAACGGCAAGACGATCACCGAGCGCCAGGAACAGGTCGTCAACCTTCAATATCTCGAGAATCTCAAGGACTGGCCGGCGGGCACGCGAACTGCCGACAATATGAGCACGGTGCCAGGGCTGCACGTCACCTGGACCGGCACGATCACGCCGGCGACGGGCGGTCTGCACCGCTTTCGGCTTTACTCGTCGAGCTACGCCAAGCTGTTCGTCGACGGCAGGGAAGTCCTGAACAAGTGGCGGCAGAACTGGAACGCCTGGTACCACAATTTTGACGTGGAGCTCGCCGCCGGGCAGCCGCACAAGGTGCGGATCGAGTGGGAGCCGAACAGCGGTTATATCGCCCTTGAGCACAGCGACCCGAGGCCTGAAGCCGATCGCCATTCGCTGACACTCTCATCCGAGTTCGGCCGCGCTGTCGACTATTATTACGTCGGCGGCTCGAACATGGACGACGTGATTTCCGGCTATCGCTGGCTCACCGGCAAGGCGCCGATCTTGCCCAAATGGGCCTACGGGTTCTGGCAGAGCCGACAGCCGATCACGCCGAAGGGCAATTTCGCGACGCAGAAGGACCTGCTCGGAGTCGTCCTCGAATATCGCAAGCGCGGTCTGCCGCTCGATAATATCGTCCAGGATTGGTTCTACTGGCCAGAGGACCAATGGGGCTGCCAGTGCGTCGACGCCAAACGTTATCCCGACCCGAAAGCGATGGTCGACCAGTTCCACGAGAACAACGTCCACGCGATGATCTCGGTCTGGGCGAAATACTACAAGGGCATCCCGAACTATAACGCCATGGACGCGATCGGCGGCATCTACCGCCGGATGGATACGCCGCGACCGGACGAGCCCAAGGATCCGAACTACATCAAGGCGATGTATCTCGACTGGGTCGGGCCGGGTTATCTCAACGCCTTCTACGACCCGTACAATCCGAAAGCTCGCGACCTGTTCTGGAACCAGGTGCGCGCGCTGGAGAACCAGGGCTGGGACGGGTGGTGGCTCGACTCAGACGAACCCGACTTCCACTCAAACATCTCGAAAACGGAAACGGCTTACCGGATGGGCCCAACGGCGGCAGGACCGGCGGCTCCGCTGTTCAACACCTTCCCGCTCGTCCACGTCGACGGTGTTTATCGCAACCAAGTCGCCGACAAGCCCGACGTCCGGCCGTTCATCCTGACCCGTTCCGCCTTTGGCGGAATCCAGCGCGACAGCGCCGCGGTCTGGTCGGGCGACGTTCCCTCGCGCTGGGAAAATCTGCGCGACCAGATCTCGGCGGGCGTGAACTTCTCGATGTCCGGAGTGCCCAGCTGGAGCCACGACATCGGCGGCTTCGCGCACGAGGACCGCTATACCGACCCCAAGGGCAAGGACCTCGACGAGTGGCGCGAGCTCAACACGCGCTGGTTCCAGTTCGGCGCCTTCTCGCCCTTGTTCCGCAGCCACGGCGAATATCCGTTCCGCGAGATATATAATCTCTCGGCCGAGGGTTCGCCCACCTACCGGTCGATGGAGTGGTACGACAAGCTCCGCTACCGGCTGATGCCCTACATCTACACGCTCGGTGCCGACACTTACTTCAAGGACGCAACGATCATGCGCGGGCTGGTGATGGACTTCGCTGCCGACAAGCGCACCTGGGGCATCGACGACGAATATCTGTTCGGCCCTGCCTTCCTCGTCGCGCCGGTGACCGAGCACAAAGCGCGCGAGCGAAAGGTCTATCTGCCAGCGGGTGCGAGCTGGTATGACTTCTATACAGGAGCGGTCGTGCGCGGCGGAAAGACGATCACCGCAGCGGCGCCCTACGAGCGCATGCCCCTCTTCGTCCGCGCCGGCTCGATCGTCCCCACTGGCCCAGCGATCCAATTCACCGGCAACAACACGCATTCGCCGCTGACGGTGAACGTCTACACCGGTGCCGACGGAAGCTTCTCGCTCTACGAGGACGACGGCGTCACCCGCCAGTATCTGAACGGCAAGCATTCGCGAATTCCGTTCACCTGGAACGAGCGCACAAAGACGCTCACCATCGGCGCGCGCGAGGGCAGCTATTCGGGAATGGCCGGCAAGCGCGTGATCAAGCTGCGGTGGGTCAGGCCGGGCAGACCACTCAGCTTCGACGTCGCCGATAGGTCTCTCATCTATGGAGGCGCGCCGGTGAGGGTGCGAATGCGCTAGGCCGAAAAGCGCACTTCCGGATCAGACTTCTCACGGCTTTCTTGCAGCGACTTCGACCAGGCCAGAGCGCGCGATCTTCGACCAGCCGACGCGCGGGCCTCGTAGCGCCTGAATGACGGCCTTGATGACCACGTAATACATGACCTGACGGTAACCGAAGCGCTGTGGGATAAGCCAGATCATCAGTCGCCAATTCTCACGCCGCTCAAGCGCGAAGGCGATGAAGCCGGCCGTGAGGTCGATTGCAGCGAACAGGATCCAGAAAAACGCAACGCGGTGTAGGTCGCCCTGGATCGCAGTGTAACCGTGCTCGTGGATCGAGGCGACGGTGCTGAAGATGTTCCACACCAGTGCCAAATCGATGATCGGCGAGACCATCGCGAAGAGCAGCTGGAAGAGGATCGTCTGCGGCAACCCGACGAAGGCGAGCCCGCGCGGCCGGCCGTCGGCCATGATGCGCTTGTGCTTCCACACGCACTGGATCGTTCCGTAAGCCCAGCGGAATCGCTGGCGCGCGAGTTGCGCCAGGCTCTGCGGCGCCTCTGTCCAGGCGACGGCGCTCTGGTCGTAAGCAACGCTCCAGCCTACCCACTGAACCGCAATGGTCAGGTCCTGGTCCTCGGCCAACGTGTCGGGCGGGTAACCGCCGACTTCGAGAATTGCCTGCTTGCGCCAGGCTCCGACTGCACCGGGGACGACGCTCATTGCGCCGAGGCGGGCGAGCGCGCGCCGCTCGAGGTTCTGCGCGGTGATATATTCGAGCGCCTGCCACTTGGTGACGATGTTCACGCGGTTGCCGACCTTCGCGTTGCCGGCGACCGCGGCGAGCTTTTCGTCGTCCGCAAACCAGCGCGCGAGCCTTGCAATCGTGCCAGGCTCGAACTGCGTGTCGGCGTCCAGCGCGATCACAATATCGCTCCTGGCGATCGCGAGACCTTGATTGAGTGCGCGCGCCTTGCCGCCATTTTCCAGCTTAAGCAGCCGGACTCGCGGCTCATTGGCGAAGGCTTTCTCGACGATCTCTGAAGTGCGGTCCTTCGACCCGTCATCAATAACGATGACCTCGAGCTGCACGTTCTCGCTCGCCAGGACCTGAATTACCGACCGCTCGATGACCTGCTCTTCATTGTAGGCCGGAATGAGCACGCTGACGAACGCGTCCGGATCGATCGGAGGTCTCGGCCGGTGCATTTCCTTCCACGCCGACACCAGTCCGAGGCCGGTCAGCACCAGCGCACGGCCGACGCCAAGAACGATCGCCGTTGCAAATAGCCAGCCGAGCGCACGGATCAGAAAGCCGAGCGATTCAAACAGCGCAAGATCGACACGCGCGGCCAAATGGTCAGAAGCCGACAGCGGGGGCATTGCCTGGCTCGGCGGCAGCCCCGCAAGCTCTGAGACCGGCACGAAGCGATAGCCGCGCGCCCGCAGCGTATCGATAATGATCGGCAGCGCCGCCACCGTCTGGCTGCGATCGCCGCCCGAATCATGGAGCAGGACGACGTTGCGGCTGCACTGCGAATCCGAATCGTCGTCGCAGGGGGTGCTCGCGGTCGTGATTCGCGACACGACATTGTTGACGATCGCCGCCACTCCGGGGCGCTGCCAGTCTTCGCTGTCGACGTGCAGGCCGACGGATAGATAACCGCGGTTCTGCGCCTCCCATACGGGCAGGATTTCGTCGGCGGTCGTCGGTTCGGCGTCGCCGAAGAAGGGCGCCCGGAACAGCTTCAGCGTCCGCCCGGTGAACGCCTCAAACAGACGTTGTGTAGCATTTAGCTCGAACAGCGTCTGCGTCTTCCCCACTGTCGCAAGATTGGGGTGCGTGTAGGTGTGGCTGCCGACCTCATGGCCTTCGCCAACCATTCGCTCGAGCAGCCCGCGCTCGGTCAGAGCATTCTCGCCGACGATGAAGAAGGTTGCCGGGACGTGCCTGGCCTTGAGGATGTCGAGGATGGCAGGAGTCCAGCGCGGGTCGGGGCCGTCGTCGAACGTCAGTGCGACCAATCGCCGCTTGTAGCCGCTCCGCGTAATAGTGAACGGGCGCGGCACCTGAATGAAGTCGACGTTGGAAATCAGCCCGTTCGGGCCGAGCGTCAACCGCCGCTCGCCTGGTGTCGGAAGGGCGGTGATGCGCAGGATCTCGCCCGGCCCCTCGATATCCACGTTGGTGCCTTGCGGCAGATGCGCCAGTCCCACAGGGCTCCGTGGCGCGCGCACGCTTCGGCCGAAGATCGACCATAGGCCGGGATCCTCCGCGCCGAGCCGCCACAACGCCACGTCATGAATGCCTGCACGGTCGAGAACCGTCAGCTCGTTAAACGCGCTCGTCGCGTCGAGCAGCCACACGGTGTGCGCGTGCCCCTGCTCGTCCTCATAGGCGAAGGTGCTGTTGCCCGAGACGCGGTCGAAGACCGGTCGAGCGTCGCTGTCGCCGGAATCGACCCAGGCCTCTTCCACATTTTCAGGATCGCCAGTGCTGTCGTGCCAGTCGTAGGCATAGTTGCCGATGGTCACGACGACCTTGTCGCGCGGGATCTGGCGGACGGCGGCGGCGACCGAACTTGCCCACCATTGTTGGGACGCAATCGGGCCAGCGAGACCGTCGTTCGAATGTTCGTCATAAGCCATGACGAAGAGCTTGTCGGAAACCGCCGCGAAGCGCCTTAAATCCCAAGTATCGCCAACTGGGACGGCGACGGTGATCAGCCAACCGTGCTTGGCGAAGCGCGGCCGCGCCTCGCGCAGAAGTTGAAGGTAATTTTGAAGGCCCGCGCGATCGAGCTCTTCAAAATCGAAGACGGCCCCCGACGCATGGTTGGAGACCAGAAACGGCTCTAGCTGATCGAGGAAGTGTGCGCGCGCGTCCGGGTTCGCCAGCAAAGTCTTGATGCCTGCCGGATCGACCTGGCCGTTCGCGAAATTTTGGACGACTGGGAGAATTAGCGGCCGGTGGGCGGCGGTATTGAGCACGGCACGTCCGTTGCGGTCCGGAATCACTGCGAACTGGTGGCTGGGACCAGTGACCGTCACCCACACGGGCGCCAACCAGTCGAGGTCGCCGATGTGCCGCTGAAGCGACGCGGTCGAGCTTTCGTCCCACGGCGCATAGAAGCCGACGTACAGCGGCTTGTTCATCGCCGCAGCGACGGCCGTCGCGCGGCGCGCGCCGACCTTGCGCGGGCTTGGCGGCTGCGTTCCGAGCAAGCGGCGAATCGCAAGATCGAACTGCTTGCGTGCACGGCTGAGGAGCGTGGTGGTCGGCGGCCGCTGCGGAGTCGCCCGCTCAAGCGCGATTGGAAGCGGCGGTAGCGCCGGAACTACGCGGATCGTCGCGAACAGCGCCGCGACGGTCAGCAGGTTCAGCAAAACGAACAGGGTGACCGCGAGTGCGAACCGCTTGCGGCGGCGCCCGGTGGGATCGTGGAAGATCTGTCGATCGGTCATGGGCTTAGCGGTAGTTCGGAGTCGCCGGCGCCGCCAATGACCTTTCGTTAAGGAAGTACGAAGTCTAGGCCGCCGCCGTGCCCTCGCTGGTTTCGCCACAAGCGCGATTGGCCGGGACCGCGACGTCCATCTTTATCGGTCGCGGCAGATCGAGCGCTTGCATGATCGCCACGAACTCCTGGAGGCTCTTGCCACCGCCGAGCCGTGGATTGCGCTCCCGCTCCTGCGCAACACTGCTGACCCGACGATGCTGATAGTCGTGCCCCGGATAGACCAAAGTGTCGCCCGGCAATGAGAAGATCTTCTCATGGACGGAGCGATAGAGGGTCGCGGCGTCACCGTTCTGAAAGTCGGTTCGGCCGCAACCGTCGATCATCAGCGCATCACCGGTGAACACCCGCGCACAGCCCTCGGCATCCAGCAAATAGGCATGGTGGTCGTCGGTATGCCCCGGCGTATAAAGCGGCTCCAGCCTCAGATTGCCAACCTGTATCGGCTCGCCTTCGCGCACCGGCTGATCGACGTGGGCGGCGGCGCTTCTCTCGGGCACGGCCGCCTTGCAGCCGGTCAATTCCCGCAGACGAGCGGCGCCGGTGATATGGTCGGCATGGATGTGCGTCTCCATTGCATATTTGAGCGTGAGGCCGAGGTTTTCAAGCAGCTGAAGGTCGCGTTCAGTCGTCTCGAGCACAGGATCGATCAACGCCGCCTCGCGTGTGTCCTCGCAGGCGACCAGATAAGTGTAAGCCGACGAGATTGGCTCAAAAAGCTGACGAAACAGCATCACACGGTCCCTTGCCCTTTGGCAGCATATTAGCCCATCGGCGCGGCCATGAACATTTGCGTTATCGGGGCGGGCGCGATCGGCGGCTGGGTGGCCGCGAAGCTGGCGCTTGCCGGCGAGACCGTGATGGCACTGACCAGTGGCGGACCTCTCGACGCGATCGAGATTTCAGAGGGTGGCGAGACGAGGACGACTGGCCTGGCGCGGTTCGATGGTCCCGCGGATGTGCTGATCGTCGCCGTCAAGGCAACGGCGCTCGCACAAGCCACGCAGACTGCAAAGGGCTTCATTGATCCTCACACTCTGATCGTTCCGATGCTCAACGGAGTGCCTTGGTGGTTCGTCCAGGGGATGCAGCTCAAGTCGGTCGATCCCGATGGCGCAATCGCGACTGCGCTTCCCTTCGAACAGATCGTCGGCTGTGTAGTCCACGCTTCATGCAACCGCTCCGCTGGAAAGGTGATCGTGACGCATGCCAACAAACTGATCATCGGCGAGCCCGCAGGAGGCGAGGCGAGCGAGCGTTTGGCGCGCCTTTTCGCAGTTCTCGACAGCGCCGGCTTGCTCCCGGATATCACTGGCAATGTGCGCCGCGCGATCTGGTACAAGCTTTGGGGTAACGCGACGATCAATCCGCTGTCTGCGCTCACCCGGGAGACCTGCGACAGGATTCTATCAGATTCGGAGTGCCGCGCCTGGATGCTGGAGGGAATGAGCGAGTTGGCTGCGGTCGGCGCCGCGATCGGTTGCCCAATCAGCGAGAGCGGCGAGGACCGGATGGCGGTGACGGCGCAACTCGGCGCTTTCAAGACCTCGATGCTTCAGGACGTCGAAGCCGGGCGGCCGATCGAGCTGGAGGCCTTGCTCGGCGCACCGCGCGAGATTGCGCGAGTTCACGGGATCGCGACGCCGTCGCTCAACCTGCTCTACAGCGTCACGAAGCTGATGGCCGAGAGCTTGGGACTAGGCTGACGCAACCACTCGCCCGACGCATTCACCGAAACCGATGCGCATGCCCTCGCCTTCGCACCAAGCCTTGAGGGTCACCTCGTCCCCGTCTTCGAGAAAGCTTCGGGTTTCGCCGCTCGAGAGCGCAACTGGCTGCTTGCCGCCCTGGCTGATCTCCAGCAGCGACCCTAAGCCGCCGCTGCTGTCGGTCGACAAAGTGCCGGTGCCGATCAGGTCGCCGGGCTGGAGATTGCAACCGTTGCTGGTGTGATGGGCGACGATCTGTGCCGCGCTCCAATACATCGCCGCATCTGCCGAACCGCGCGACAGGAAGTGCGGCGCGATTCCCGCTTGCCGCATCTTCTCGGTCGTTAGAGTGACCTCGAGCTGGACGGCGAGCGCGCCGCTGTCGCGGTCCGCCGGATCGTCGAGATACGGCAACGGCCTGGGATCGTCTGCTGGGCGCAGGGGCATCGGCTTGCGAAATGGCGCAAGCGCCTGAGACGTCACCACCCACGGACTGATGCTGGTCAGGAAATTCTTCGCCAGGAAGGGTCCCAATGGTTGATATTCCCACGCCTGCAGGTCTCGTGCCGACCAATCGTTCAGGAGACAGTAGCCCGCGATGTGATCGGCGGCTTCGCCGATCGGAATGGGCTGACCGAGCTCGTTTCCCTCGCCGATCCAGATGCCAAGCTCCAGCTCATAATCAAGGCGACGGCTCGGACCATATTCGGGAGCATCGGCATCGGGCGTTTTGCGTTGTCCGCTGGGCCTGATCACCGGCTCGCCAGAAGCGCGTACTGAGCTGGCCCGGCCGTGGTAGCCGATTGGCACATATTTGTAGTTAGGGAGCAGCGGATTGTCAGGTCGGAACTGCTTTCCGACGTTGGTCGCGTGGTAAATACCGACGTAGAAATCGGTGTAATCGCCGATCAGGCAAGGCACGTGCATGCGTGCTTCGGTCTGGCCCACCAGCTGCGCCTCAACGTCGTCGCGATAGCGTTCGTCCGAAAGCAGCTCCTGCAGGCGCAGGCGAAACGAGCGCTGCGCCTCGGGGCCGCGCGACAGCCAGCCGTTAAGCACCGGCTGCGACAGGTCTTCGCGCCAATCCTCGTCGAGCAGGTCGGCGATGCCGGTAAGGTCGAGCACATAATCGCCGATCGCCACGCCGGGACGACGGCGTCGTTCGCCGACCGAGAAAATCCCGAGCGGAAGGTTTTGGATCGGGAAGTCGCTGCCCTGCGCACTCTCGCACCAGCTGGTCAGCGCCGGATCGTTTGTCTCGTCGGTCATGGCAGCCTTGCCTTGGGAAAGCCGGTCCAGGCTTGATCATAGTCCGGCTGAGCCCGATCCAGCGCCCAGGCGGTCGGGCGGTAGGGCCAGCAGGTCTCGACCATGAAGGCCATAGTTCCTTCGATCTTGACTGGGTTGAGCTCAGCCTCACTCGCCTTGCGCCAACTTTCGACATCGGGGCCGTGACCGCTCATCAGGTTGTGAAGCGACAGGCCGCCCGGAGCGAACCCTTCGGCCTTGGCGTCATAGGCGCCGTTGATCAGCCCCATCGCCTCGCTCATGATGTTGCGGTGGAACCAGGGCGGGCGGAACGTGTCCTCGGCGACCATCCAGCGCGGCGGAAAGATCACCAAATCGGCATTGGCGCGGCCGGGCACGCTGCTCGGGCTGGTGAGCACCGTGAAAATCGACGGATCGGGATGGTCGAAGCTCACCGTCCCGATCGTGTTGAACCGCGACAGATCGTAGCGGTAGGGCGCGTAATTGCCGTGCCAGGCGACAACGTCGAGCGGGGAATGGTCGAGCGTCGTCGTCCAGAGGTTTCCTAGCGATTTCTGGATGACCTCGGTCGGGTCGTCCCGATCCTCAAACGAGGCAACCGGCGTTTCGAAATCGCGCGGATTGGCGAGACCGTTGGCACCTATCGGACCAAGTTCGGGAAGGCGCAGCGGAAGGCCGAAATTCTCGGCGACATAGCCGCGGCTCTCAGCCTCTACTTCGACGCGGAACTTTACACCGCGGGGAACCACGGCGACGGTGCCGGGTGCGACCTCCATCCGGCCGAATTCGGTTGCAAGGAGAAGTGCGCCGGATTGGGGGATGATCAACAGTTCGCCGTCGGCGTCTACGAAGACCCGACGCGCCATGCTCTTGCTTGCACGATAGAGGTGAACCGCCACGCCTTCGAGGTCCCCGGGCGGGCGGTTGGTGAGCATCGTGACCATGCCATCAACGAAATCAGTGGCGTCGGGCAAATCCGCCGGTGGGTTCCAGCGCAGCCGGTTGGGCGCGAGCGGCCCCGGAGCCGCCGGCATCCCGAACAATCGCGCTCCGTCATATGCAGTGAACGGCCGGTGATCGGCGGTCGGGCGCATCCGGTACAACCAGGAGCGGCGGTTCTCATGCCGCGGAGAGGTGAAACTGCTCCCCGACAATTGCTCGGCAAAGAGGCCGAATGCCGGCCGCTGCGGCGAGTTGCGGCCCTCGGGCAACGCGCCGGGCACCGCCTCGCTTTCGAAATGGCTTCCGAACCCCGTCATATAGCCGGTCGTCATGAGCGCGGGTTAAAGCGTCAGGAGCCCACAATCAAACGGGCGCGGCCCAGTTGGGCCGCGCCCGCGCCCGGACGGGGACTCGCAACCCGCCCGCGCTCTACCTCAGGAACTCAGCTGTGATTGACGTTGATGTCGACCTTGTCCGGAACGTTGACATTCGTGGTGTGTCCGAGGCCCAGCTGACCCCTGAACACATACAGCAGCACCAGAACGACGATGATCAGCAGCACGACTGCGAGCACTCCGCCGCCGCCTCCGCCGCCACCGGTCTCCACGATGGTCGTGCGTTCGCGTTCCACATCGTCGCGATCGTCGGCCATGGAAATTCTCCCTGTCTCGCCTGTTGTTGTTGCGAAACGAGCCGGTGCGGGTGGGGTTCCGAACGGGAGGACACGAGATGCGGCTAGGATTAACCGCGATTGGAGCAACGATACTGGTCTTCTCTGCATGCAATAAGGAGTCGCCGCAGCATCCTGCGTCCAACGCTGACCAGCAAGTCAATGCCGTTCCGGCTGAAACGCCGGCACCGATTCCGCCTCCAGTAACGGGACCAGATGCGAAGACTCCGTTGGCGGAGCCCAAAGGCGCGATTGATCCTAAGAGCGTCGAGGCTGCCGGACAGGTCGTGCAGCATTATGGTGCGCTGATCGAGAAGCACGAGACGAGCAAAGCCCAAGTGCTGTGGGGGGACAGCGATCGTGCGTCGGATTTTGCCGTACAGCTCAGGCGCTACCCCGAAGTGCATCTGGAGATCGGTGCGCCCGGCGACATGGAGGGCGCAGCGGGCTCCAGCTATGTTGGCGTGCCGGTCACCTTCTACGGCAAGGACGAGAACCGTTCGATCTTCCGTAGGCCCGCTGAGGTAATCCTGCGCCGCGTCAACGATGTGCCGGGCTCGACAGCGGCCCAGCGGCGCTGGCGCATCGAGCGGATCGACTGGAAGAACGCAGCCTAGAAGGCGTTGAGGACCGAGTTAGCCTGCTCCGCATTGGCCGTTTCATTGTCGCTCTGCAGCTGCGAACCACCGAAATCGTAGGCAAACCAGATGATTCCGGTGGCCCAGATGAGCGCCCACCAGCGGTTCTTGAAGATTGTGCTGAGGCGCATCGGAAACATGCCGCATTATCACGCCGGCACTTTAAGAATGCGTTTCTTCGCCTTCGTGGAAGATTTCGCGGTGCGGGAAGCGGTCGCGAATGCGGGTGTTGAAGTAGACGCCTTTGGCGAATGCGCCGCGAAAGGCGTCGGCGACCTCCTGCGGAACGCCCGAATAGACGTAGCGGCGGCCCGTGGTGAACTCGACCCAGAGGTCGCCTTCCATTTCGTCGTACACGAAGCGGCGAATGACTGTGGAGGGCATGAAGCCCGTAACGCTTCAGGCGGCGTCTGGAGCCGGAACCCCCGAGCGATCGCGGCGGAGCGCCGCTGCCATTCCGCCGAGCGCAAGGACGGCACCGGCAATCGTGAGCCCCGTCCAGCGATAATCCTCAAGCCAGGTCGAAAAACCCATGGCGATGATCGGCACGAGCACGCTCGAATAAGCCGCCTTGGCCGGGCCGATCCGCCGAATGACCGGATAATAAAGGCTGAAGGTCAGCACTGACGCGAACAGGGCGAGGTAAAGCACGCCGAGCCAATAGGCTGGCCGCGCGTCGAACGACGGCGGGCCGGTCATTGCGAAGGCGATCAGCGCGTCGATGATTGCGCCCGCGGCCATCGACCAGGCAAGCATTGGGAACAAGGGAAAGCGCCTAATCTCGGGGCGAGCCTGTGTCACATTGGCGATCGCCGCGCCCAGCATCCCAACGAGCGTGATGCCGATGCCGACCAGGATCTCGTTTGCGTCGGTGTGATGCTCACGCATTTCGTGGACAAACAGCAGCGCGACGCCGCTGACCGCGACCAGTGAACTCCACGCGAAGCGTCCGCTGGGCCGATGGCCGAGGAACGCCCACCCCATCAGGCTCGCGGGGATCAACAACAGGGCGAACACCGTCGCGACGACGCCCGAGGTGATGTGGCGTTCGGCCAAATAGACGGCGTTGAAATTGATGCAGAATTGCGTGAAGCCGAGGAAAATCGCCGGGAGCAGGGCTTCGCGCCCGAGCTTAAGGCTCTCGCGCTTCCACAGGGCGACTGCGGCCATGGCGACCGCGGCGATCGCGAAACGGTAGGTCACCGACCATTGCGGCGGCACCGCGCCGAGTTGGCTGCGTATGACGATCCAGGTCGAACCCCAGATCATAGTAAATATGATGAACGGGATGGTGACCGAGCGAAGCTGCTCGGCCGACGCGAGCTGTTTGCTCAACTCCCCTTTGGCGAGATCACGCGGCATCCTGCTTTGGCGTACGCGGCCGGCCAATTCATCGCCAATCAAAGCGAGACTCCTGCAAATAAGCGCAGCTTATCCCGCATGCTCAAAGTGCAGCGATGGCAGCGGCGAGGTGGTCAACGTCTTCGCTGCTCTGGTCCCAGCTGGTAACTAGGCGGATTTCGCCCGGGCCCCAATCGTAGAAGTCGAAGCCTTGGGCGCGAAGCCGCTCCGCTTCTTGGGCGTTGGCCTCCAGGAAAATCTCGTTCGCATCGGCCGGATGGACGAGCCGATTCGGCGCGGCGTTGGCGAGCGTTCGCGCCGCGGCATTGGCCGCGCGAGCATTCTCCAGCCAGAGATCATCCTCCAGCATCGCCAGGATCTGCGCGGCGAGGTAGCGGCCCTTGGAAAGCAAATGCCCCGCTCGCTTGCGCCGCACCGCGATCTCGTCGGCAAGTTCCGTCTTGAACAATATGACGCATTCGGCGTTGAGACCGCCGTTTTTGACGAAGCCGAACGAGAGAGCGTCGACGCCGGCACGCCAGGTCACGTCGGCGATGCTTTCGCCGGTCGCTGCGACCGCATTGGCGAGCCGCGCGCCGTCCATGTGGAAGGCGAGCCCTTGCTCCGTCGCGAGAGCGCCCAGCGCGGCGACTTCGCCAGCCCGATAAACCAAGCCATATTCGGTCGCATTGGTGATCGACAGCACAGCCGGCTGGACCTGATGCACGTCCTTGCGAATGCGGTCGCAGGCGGCACCAACAATCTTCGGTGTTACCTTCGCGCCCTGCCCGTCGAGCAGGATCAGCTTGGCGCCCCCGGTGAAAAAGCCCGGCGCGTTCGCCTCGTCGACCTCGATGTGCGCGTCCTTGTGGCAGAGAATGGCGCGATAGGGCGGACACAGAGCAGCAAGTGCTAGGCAGTTTGCTGCGGTGCCCGTAGTCACCCAGAAAGCGCGGACCTCGGTGCCGAACAGGTCGGAGAAAGCGCCATCGAGCCGCTTGCTCCATTCGTCGCCGTCGTACGCCGTGTCGAGCCGGTTCGCTGCGGCGATCGCTTCGAGCACCTTCGGGTGCGCGGGAGCCGCATTGTCGGAGAAGAAGCGCATCGCCGCCGCGTGAAGCGGAAGCGATCGTACAAGGCAAGCGGGATTAGTGCCGCTCGTCGTCCTTCGGCGAGGGCACCGCCAAGGTTCGCGCCTGGGCTTTGCGCTTGCGGAGATTTTCCCGGAGCGCCGCCGCTAAACGTTCCTCGCGCTCTTTGTCTTTCTCAGCCATGTCAGCCAGATGGAGCGCGCCTCCGCGACTCGCAAGCCGGGTTGACAGGGCAAGGGCCGCCCCGTCATAGGCGCGCGGCCTCCGACAAAATGCTGCCGTAGCTCAGTGGTAGAGCGCATCCTTGGTAAGGCTGAGGTCGTGAGTTCAATCCTCACC
>Ga0207674_10004882_pt1 | contig 16050 bp, 13 predicted proteins | sample KBSCornC72_FD_184303 | JGI IMG/M metagenome (GOLD analysis project Ga0207674, IMG submission 184303) | Corn rhizosphere microbial communities from Kellogg Biological Station, Michigan, USA - KBS Corn C7-2 (SPAdes) (version 2) | ecosystem: Host-associated > Plants > Roots > Rhizosphere > Soil ... | reverse complement strand
CGACCTGGTGGATCCGCCAGGCCGTAGCGCGGGCGCTCGCGGACAAGGCACGCACGATCCGCATGCCCGTCCACATCGTCGAGCGGCTCCAGAAGATGAACAAGGCCGAGCGCCTGCTCTGGACGCAGCTCGGTCGCGAGCCGACGCTCGCCGAGATCGCCGAAGAGGCCAGCCTCCCGCTCGAGCAGGCGAAGGAGGTCAAGGCCGCGGCGCGCGCGTCGACGAGCCTCGACCAGCCCGTCGGTGAGCAGGAGGATGCGGTCTTCGGAGACTTCGTCGCGGGCGACGGCCCGTCACCCGAGGACGAGGTCGAGATCACGCTCCGCAGCCAGGCGCTCGTCCGCGGGCTCGCTGCACTCTCTGACCGCGAGCGCAAAGTGATCTGCCTCCGCTACGGCCTCGCCGACCTGGAGCCGAAGACGCTCGAGGAAATCGGCCGCACCCTGGGCCTGACCCGAGAACGCGTCCGTCAGATCGAAGTGCACGCGCTGCGCCGTCTCTCGAAGCTCCGAGAGATGGAATCCGTGGCGGGCTAGCCCTATTCGGTCTCGAGATAGAGCTGGAGGCCGGGTGCGGCCTGGCGCAGTTCTCTCAGTGCGCGCGACTCGAGCTGCCGTACCCGCTCGCGCGTGATGCCGAGGCCGAGGCCGACCTGCTCCAGCGTCTGCGGCGCCTCGCCGTCGAGGCCGAAGCGAAGCGCCAGGACCCGGCGCATGCGCGGGTTCAGCCGACGCAGTGCGAAGGCGAGCTCGCGGGAGCGGAGCAGCTTCGCGGTCGCGTCGTCCGGCCGGTCGGACTTCGTGTCCTCGATCAGATCGCTGTACACGCTCTCCCCGTCCCCCACCGGCGTCTCGAGGCTCACGGGGTCTTCGATCAGGTCGAGGAGCTCCTGGACCCGCTCCGGCGTGAAGCCGGACTCTTTCGCGATCTCCGGGACCTCCGGGTCGCGGTTCAGCTTCTGCGCCATGACGCGGCGCGCGCGCAGCACTTTGCGGGTCTGCTCGGCGACGTGGACGGGAAGCCGAATCGTGCGCCCCTGGTCGGCGAGGGCCCGTGTGACGGCCTGGCGGATCCACCAGGTCGCGTAGGTCGAGAGTTTGTACCCGAGCTTGTAGTCGAACTTCTCGACGGCGCGGATGAGCCCGAGGTTGCCCTCCTGGATCAGGTCGAGCAACGGGACGCCGGCCTTCGTGTAGTTCCGGGTGATCGACATCACGAGGCGGAGGTTGCACTCGATCAGGCGGCGCTTCGCAGCCTCGTCACCCGCGTCCTTGCGCCGGGCCAGCTCGCGCTCCTCCTGGGGCGTAAGGAGCCGGCCGTCCCCGATCTGGCGGACGTAGAGCTTCAGCGGATCCTGCGTGATCGCGGCGACCATGTCGTACGGGTCCTTCTCCTCGACCTCGACGGGCTCGTCGAGCGCAGCGGGCTCCGGAACGACCTCGAGCTTGGGCTCGGGCGTCGGGTCGTCGTCCGGGGGTCGCTGAGGCAGAGGCCGCGCCATCGAGGGGTGTATCGGTCACTCGACCGGGGGTGGCTTAGCGGGATCCCCTCGAACGAGGGACGTTCCGATCTAACTCACGCGGCTGTTATGCGTCGAAAAGGGATAGCAGGGTACATCTGGAATCGAGGGACGGGGTCGTCCAGTCGAACTTCTAGGATCATTAAGGAATGTGCGGAAATCTGAATGTGCGGAATTGCCGGATATAGCCTTCATCGCGCCAGTCGTGTAGACCGGACACTGGCGGCTCAGGCGCTGCTCGCAGGGATCGCGGAGCGCGGTGCCGACGCGGCGGGCTATGCGTATCGCGGCCCGGAGGGCGATCTGCTCATCCACAAGCAGCGCTCCGGGGCGAGCGCGCTCCTCGACCGCCTCGCGATCCCCGAGGAAGCGAATCAGGCGATCCTCCACGTGCGGGATTACACAAAGGGCCATCCCAAGATCGAGGCCAACAACCACCCCGTCCGCCACGGCGCGGTCAAGGGCGTCCACAACGGGATCATCGTCAACGACGAGGAGATCTTCGAGCGGTACGGCTTCGACCGCCACGAGCCGGACATGACCGTTGACAGCGAGGCGATCTTCGCCCTGGTCGACGAGTACGGCCCGAAGCCCGAGGTCCTCGAGGAGCTCCGCGGGTCGATGGCAACCGCCTGGTTCGACGAGCGCGAGCCCGACACCGTCTACGTCGCGCGCGGCGTCGGCCGCCCTCTGTGGCTCGGTGAGGGCCTGAGCGAGGCCTTCTTCGCTTCGACGAAGAAGACGCTCGAGATCGTCGAGCGGTACCTGGGCGTGTCGCTTCGCAAGCGGGAGCTGCCCGAGGGCATTCTCGTGCCCCTGATCGAGGGCCGGCGCCAGAAGGCGATGCGCTTCCGGCCGGACAACGCTTTCGAGGAGACGCCGCTCCCGGCCGTGCGCGCGCCGCACGAGGGCGCTACGTGCCTGCGCCTTCTCGCCGCGCTCGCGGCCGTCTGACCCGTCCTTCGGGCGACACCTCCACCCCATCTTCGAGCAGCCGCTCGCGCACGAGGTACTGGAACGCGGCCCAGGCACCCTTGTGCGGCTCGAGCATGCGGTAGATCTGCCACTCGCTGAGCAGCTCGGGATCCTTGCCGCGCGCCTCCTTCCAGTCCGCGAACTTCGGGAGGTGCCCCAGCTTGCGCGCCAGGGCCGCGCCCTGGTCGATCGCGCGCTCGAGCCGCTCCTCCCCCACCGGGACGTCGAACCCGGCCTCGCGCAGGGCGTTCTTGAGCGAGCCGAACATGTGCCAGTACAGGGACTTGGACGGCATCGAGTCGCGGTGCTCGTCGAGGTCCTTCGCGGTCGGCGGACGCCCTAGCTCGTCGCCGAGCTCGCGCAGCTGCCGAATGAGATCGGCCGGCTTCGCGAAGCGGCGCGGGACGAGCCCGGCCTTCCGTTTCGCCTCGTTCCAGCTCTTGAAGTGCTGGATCACGGTCTGCGGATGGACCGTCGTCTCAGGGTCGGCCTCGAACTCGCGCATCGTCGGCGAGCGCCCGAGGCGCTCCGCGCTTGCACGCAGCTGCTCGAGGATCTCCTCGTCCGAGTAGCGCTTGCGGATTCCGGCCTGGAACTCGGCGAGAGCAGCCGGATCGATTCGTCGCACGGCCTGCGGAGGCCGGCGTTTCCGGGGCATGCAAAGAAGAATAGATCAGACTAGAGAACTTGCAAACCGATGCTAGGAAACTGAAGGCAGTTACGACACCGCGAGCAGCTCGTGCCGCGCGGCCTCGTCGGCCAGGATCTCCGGCGGCAGAACCCGCTGCAGGGCGGCGACGCAGCGCGGGCAGAATTGCGTCCCGGCCGCGCGCATGAGCTCGTCCATCGCCTCCATCGCCGGGCGCGCCGCTCGGTAGATACGCGTCGTGAGCATCGAGTCGAGCGCGTCGGCGACGTGGATGATCCGGGCCCCGAGCGGGATCTCCTCCCCTTTCAGGCCGTCCGGGTAGCCGCCTCCGTCGAACCTCTCGTGGTGATGACGGATCGACGGCACGGCGTCGTTCAGGAAGCCGAGGCGGTCGATGATCCGCGCCCCCTCGTCGGAGTGCCGCTGCATGAGCGACCACTCGTCGTCCGTGAGGACGGCCGGCTTGAGCAGGATCGCGTCGGGAACCGCGAGCTTGCCGATGTCGTGGAAGAGCGCCGCGTGCCCGAGGAGGTCGAGCTCCGTCTGCGAGAGCCCGAGCTCGCGGCCGATCGCGAGGGCGAGCTGCTGGACGCGCCTCGAGTGGCCGGCGGTGTACGCGTCGCGCGCGTCGACCGTCGCCGAGAGGCTCTCCATCGCGGCTGTGGAGCGCTCGCGCAGGAGACGGTTGGCCTTCTCGAGCGACACGTTCTGGCTCTGGATCGTCTCTGCGGCCGCACGGAGCTTCTGGGCGCTCCGCTGCGTGTGCTTGAGGTACGCCTCTTGCGTCTTGCGCATGAGGAGCAGCGGGACCGCGAAGACGGCCAGCGCGTAGAGGCCCGCAGCGTGGTACGCGATCGCCATCACGCCGCCGACGAAGCCGTACACGATCCAGTGCGTCGCGAGCCAGGCGAACCGCTCGTGCCAGACACGCCGGATGGGCTCGTGGCCCTCCATCGAGATCGCGACGCTCAGGAGGCCGGTGTTGACCGCGAAGTACGCGAGGCCTGCGACGAGGCCCACCGCGGCCGTGACGAACTCGCCGACGGTGCTCTGGAAGCCGACCCCGAACACGCACGCCGCCGCGAGTGAGGACAGCGTGAGCGCGCCGATGTTGAAGAGCACGCGGTGGATCTCCGACCGCCTGGCGCTCCACTCGACGACGGCAGTCGTCGCGGCGAGCACGAGGGCGGCGCGCGGACCGAACAGCGCCGCGCCGGCGAGCGAGCCAACTGCGCTGACCGAGATCGACCCGCCGTCGTCGACCTCGATCGCGAGCGCCTGGCCGAAGCCGACGAGCACGACCAGCGCGATCAGCGCGAAGACGTCGTGGTTGGAGCCGAGCAGGAGCCCGAGCACGCCCGCGCCGATGCCGACGACCGAGACGAAGCCGACCAGGAGCGCGAGCCGGAACGACAGCGAGAGGAAGCGCGGCCCGTGAACGGCATGCGTCCGGGGATGCCGCCGCTCCTGCCCGGACCTGGCGTCATCAGCCGGCGGAAGCGGCTCGAAGTGATCTCCGGACTCCGGCACCGCAACCAGTCGGGGCTTGCGGTCGCTCGGCACGGCCAGCGGCTCGGCGCTCGCGTCGAGCACGCGGTTGCGGCCCTGGAGCTTGGCGCGATAGACGGCGAGGTCGGCCTGGTGGATCAGCTCGTTCGCGTCCTGCCCGTCGCGCGGATAGGCGGCCACGCCGATCGAGACGGTGGCCCGGATCGGCTCGCTCGAGGTCTCGACGTCGAACGTGCGTCCCGCGACCTCGCGGCGGATCCGCTCGGCGATCTCGAGCGCCTCCTCCGCGCTCGTCTCGGGCAGGAGGATGCTGAACTCCTCTCCCCCGAAGCGGGCCGGGACGTCGTAGTGCCGGAGGTGCATCCGGAACACCTCGGCGATGCCCTTGAGCACGGCGTCGCCGGCGAGGTGGCCGTACGAGTTGTTGATGTCCCGGAGCAAGTCGAGATCGGCCATGATCAGGGCGAGAGGCCGGTCGAAGCGCTGCGAGCGGACGATCTCCTCGTTGAGCGCGGCTCCGAAGTGGCGCGCGTTGAAGAGCCCGGTCTTCGGGTCGACGCGTGCCTCGGCCTCGAGCTGCGGCACAGAGAGCGAGCGGTGGATGAGGAGTACCGGCGCCACGGCGAACGGGATCAGCCACGGGTCGGCGTACCAGAAGGTCGCGACGACGACTCCGAGGCAGGCGAGCGCGAGCTCGGTCGACAGACCGTGGAACGAGAAGAGGCCCGACTCGCGAACCGAGTGCCCGTTCGCGAGCAGGAGCATCGGTGCGAGCATCGCGTGGTTCAGGCCGACGAGGACGACCGAGCAGGCGAGCCCCGCGAGCGCGAAGCGGAAGCTCGAGCTCGGGACGATGCCGTCGGCGTCGAGTATCAGCCTGACGACCGCCCACGCGGCCATCGACGCGATCACGTAGTTGCAGATGTTGAAGCACTCCCGGTACCAGGCGGTGCGGTTCTTGAGCCAGGCCGGGATGTGCTGGACGACCGCGACGACGATCACGAGCTCCGGCGGGAGGAGCAGGATCGCAGGGATCAGGAAGACGTTCGTCGCGTGGTACGACTGGTTGCGCCCCGTCTTCACGAGCGCGACCTGCGCCGCGGCCGCGCCCCCCGCGAACAGCAGGAACGTGATCCACACACGCGCGCTGTAGGTCTCGGTCTGCAGCCGCGGGAAGAAGGGCGCTGCGACGGCGCCGGCGAGGATCGCGATCCCGATCAGGTACACGGTCGCGGCGATCGAGAGGCGACGGCTCCCGCCCGGGGGCTCGCCGATGGTCACCTCCGAAGGGACGGCGCTCACGCCATCCTCACGATCTCTCGTTCGTCCCGCATGTCCAGTCTCTCCTGATCCCGGTCGGGAGCCGCAGAGGAAAGGTGGCTCCGTGTCTCAAGTTAAGGACCGTCAACCCGCTCGGCCTCCCCCGTCCGAGTGAGCAGAGAGGCCGGCGCGATGGCCGGCCTCTCCGGCACTGTTGGGCCTTTACGGATCTTGTGTGAGCCCGAGGTCCGGGTCTGCCTCGGCGGCAGCCTCTTCCTCGGGCGTCAGGACGGTCGGCGTGCCCTCTGGGGGGTCGACCTCGCCGTCCGCCGCGTCTTCCCAGGTGACGTCCTCGGCCGCGAGCACGTCGCTCCAGGTCACGTCCGACCAGGTGACGTCGCTCCAGGACACATCCGACCAGCTGACGTCCGTCCAGGAGACGTCGCTCCAGGAGGCGTCCGACCAGCTGACCGCGTCCCAGACGTGGTTGCCCTGGGCTGCGTCGCTCCAGCTGACCGTGTTGAAGACCGGGATGCCGCCGCCGGCCGGGTCGGGCATCAGGTACGCGTCGAGTGCGAGGTTCGGGTTCGGCGGACGGTTTACCAGCGCGGCCTTGAAAGCGTTGACCTCGCCCACTCCGGCCGAGCCCGGAGGCGCATCCGGCACGTACCGCGCAGCCTTCATGAGCGCGCCCTTCACCTGGTCGGGCGTCCAGGTCGGGTTCCTGGCCAGGAGCTGGGCCGCTGCGCCCGCGACGACCGGCGACGCGAACGAGGTGCCGGACAGGCGCATGTAGCCGTTCCCGACGGCGTTCTCGGGCTTCTGGGCGAGCAGGGTCGAGCCGGCTGGAATCGGGCCGACCATGTAGCGGCCGGCTGCGGAGATCTCCGGCTTGCGGAACCCGTCGTACGTGTAGCCGTACGCCGACCAGGACGGGACATCGTGATTCCAGGTCTTGACGCTGCCGTCGAGGTCGACCGCGCCGACGGTGATCACGAATGGATCGTTTCCGGGCGCGAACATGACGCCGCTCGGGCCGTCGGAGTGGCCGTAGTTGCCCGCGGCCACGACGACGGTGACGCCGGCGAACCAGAGCTTTTCGACCGCTCTGTCCAGCGGGTCCTTCGTGAAGTTGCTCGGGACCGTGGCGTGGAGCGAGAAGTTCGCGACGCGGATGTTGTACTGGCTCTTGTGCTCGAAGATCCACTGCGCGGCCGCGATCACGTCGCTCGTGCGAGCCATGCCGTTGTCGTCCATGACGTCGAGCGAGACGAGCTTCGCCGCCGGCGCCGCCCCCGCGTAATTCGGGCCGCTGCCGGCTGCGATGCCGGCCACGAACGTGCCGTGGCCGCGACCGTCTCCGGGTGAGTTCGGCTGCAGCTGCGTGATCACCTGGTCGGCGATGACGCGGGTGCCGCCGTCGAAGTCGACGCGGTTCTTGTCGATTCCGGAGTCGACGATGGCGATCGTCGGCGTGGCGGAGCGATAGCGCTCGGTGTCGTTCCAGAACGATCGCAGCCCCTCGGCCGTCGGCCAGACCTCGTTCGACGACGGGGTCGCAGCGTCGAGCGTGATACGCGCGTCGCTCGTGATCGTCAGTCCGGGCTTCCTGGCCAGGACGAGCACACGCTTGGCCTTCATCGTGGCGGAGACCGAGCCGACGAGCCGAAGCCGTCTGCCGATGCTCTCGCCACTCCCGAAGGCGTCACGGTTGCCGGTCGACTGGAAGGCGTTCTCCGCGCCCGACGTGCCGTTCGAGCTCTGGATGACGACGTTGACGAGCGCGTTCGGCGTCTCGTGCGCCTTGGCCTCGAGCAGCGGATCGAGGTAGGTCGACGGATCCGGATCCCGGCTGGCCTGGGCCAGCGGAATCGAGGTGACGAACAGGACGGTCAGAACCACGAGCAGGGCTCGCCCGCCCTTGCCCCAGAGAGCGTTGGCGCGCGAATCACCGCCCCGATTCCCCGTTCCCCAGAGGGCGCTCGATCGCGTCCCGCCTGGAGCGCCGCCGCTATGTCGTGACATTCCCTTCCCTTTCCGCGCCGGCCGGAGCGCGAAGCCGCAGTTGTCCGCACGTGAAACTGGTTTCACCGTAGGCTCGGCGTGGGAACCGCTCATCACCCTTTGGGGTGAGGGCCGGAAGATCCCTCCTCTCAGTGATCGCCTGCGGTCTGGGTACGCTCCCGGCGTGAGAGTCCGGGTGCCTCTGTCGGTCGGGATCGCCGGCGCCCGGATGGCGGCGGGCCTCTCGCGCCTGGTCGGCGCCGGAGGCGGGACGACGGTGCCCGGCAAGGTCTTGACCTCGATCGATCCGGACGTGCTCGACCGGCTGGCAGCGCGGTTGCCGCTGGGCTCGGCGCTCATCTCGGCGACGAACGGCAAGACGACGACGGCTGCGATGGCGGCGCAGGTCCTGGCGCCCCGGGTGCGGCTCGCGCACAACTCGTCGGGTGCGAACCTGCTTTCCGGAGTGACCTCGAGCCTGTTGTCGGCGAAGGGCGCAGAGCTCGGGCTGTTCGAGGTGGACGAGGCGGCTCTCGGTGAGGTCGCAGCGCGCGTGCGGCCGCGGGCGGTCTGTCTCGGAAACCTGTTCCGCGACCAGCTCGATCGCTACGGGGAGCTGGAGCACGTGGCGGAGCGCTGGCGCCTGGTCGTGCGGGGCTTGGCGCCCGAGGCCGTGCTCGTCGTCAACGGAGACGATCCCCAGGTCGGCGATCTCGCGCGGGAGCGTGCCGGCTCGGTCGTGTTCGGGCTGGACGATCCGCGTCATGCGGTGCCCGAGCTCTTGCACGCAGCGGACTCGAAGTGGTGCCTGCGCTGTGGGCATCCGTACGAGTACTCGGCGGTGTACGTGGGCCATCTTGGCGCGTACCGGTGCCCGGCCTGCGGGCATGCGCGGCCGGATCTGGACATCGTCGCGCGCCAGATCGAGCTGCGCGGGCTCGACGGCGTCGATTTCTCGCTCGAGGCTCAGGGCGAGCGTCGCGCCGTTCGCCTCGCGGTGCCGGGCCTGTACAACGTCTACAACGCGCTCGGGGCTGCCTCGCTGGCCTTGGCGCTCGGATCCGCCCTGGACGACGTGGTGTCGGGCTTGGAGCGGTTCGGTGCGGCGTTCGGGCGCTTCGAGCGGATCGCCGTCGGTGACAGGCGCGTGCTCGTGCTCCTCGTCAAGAATCCCGCCGGCGCGAACGAGGCGGTGCGCACGCTCGTCGCCGGTGGGGCGCCGCCGATCGCCGTGCTGGCGCTGAACGACGAGATCGCGGACGGGCGCGACGTGTCGTGGATCTGGGACGTCGACTGGGAGCCGCTGCTCGCCGGGCTCGAGCGCGTCGTCGTGACCGGTGCGCGCGCCGCCGAGATGGCGCTTCGCTGCAAGTACGGTGGCTTTCCCACTGACGCGATCGAGGTCGTGCCCGACCTTGGCGCGGCGCTCGACTGCGGTCTCGAGCTATCCCCTCCTGGTGGCGAGCTCGTCGTGCTGCCGACCTACACCGCGATGCTCGCGCTGCGGCGGATCGTGGCCGACCGCGGGTTCGTCCGGCCGTACTGGGAGCGTGCGGCGTGACGATTCGGGTGGCGCACCTCTATCCGGAGTACCTGAACATCTACGCCGACCGCGGGAACATCGCGGTGTTGACGAGTCGGGCTCGCTGGCGCGGCATCGAGCTCGAGGTGGCGCCGGTCGGTCTCGGGGACGAGCTGCGCCCGGGCGCCCACGACCTGCTCTACATCGGTGGCGGGCAGGATCGGGAGCAGTCGCTGATCTCGCCGGACCTGGCCGCACGCGGTGAGGCGATCCGGGAAGCGGTCGGCGGCGGCGCGGTCGTGCTCGCGGTGTGCGGCGGGTACCAGCTCCTCGGCCGGTTCTATCGCGGGCGTGACGGCGAGGAGCTACCCGGCGCCGGGCTCTTCCCGCTCGAGACGGTCGCGGGCGAGCGCAGGATGATCGGCGACTGCCTTTTGGAGTGTGAGCTCGAGCCTGGGGTGCGGCAGACGTTGGCCGGCTTCGAGAACCACGCCGGCGTCACGAAGCTCGACTCGGGCGCTGAGCCACTGGGTCGGGTCGTCGCGGGGTTCGGGAACGACGGCGAGAGTGGCTTCGAGGGCGTGCGGGTCCGAAACGCGATCGGGACGTACCTCCACGGCCCGCTGCTGCCGCGCAATGCGTGGTTGGCGGACTGGATCCTCGAACGGGCGCTCGAGCACCGAACGGGCGAGCCGCACGAGCTCGATCCCTTGGCGGACGACCTCGAGGCGAGCGCACACACCGTTGCATCCGCGCGAGCCCGTTCCCGCGGCGGCCGCTACTAGGTACCTGGTACACGCGCGTGCGCGTGGGCCACCGCTGACCACCCGCCGCTTTCGATGCTAGCGCCGAGACTCGGACGTGTCTGTGCCGGAAGCGCGCCGAAACACGCGTTGTAGGAGCCGCTGAGGGCCCTACGGCGCCCAGAGCGGCCCGAGGTACACCACGGGGTCTCCGGGCCGCCAGCGGGCCAGGAAGCGCTGGATCGGCGGATGCAGCACGATCTCGTCGAGCTCGCCGACGTCGAACAGCCGGTGCCCGTGGACCGCAGCGTCCTGCGACGTCACAGCCTCGAGCGACCGGCCCTCGAGATCTCCGGAGAAGATGATGTGCACGACGTGCTTCGCGGCAAAGCTGCGCACGGGCGCGATTGAGTCGACGATCGCGACCGGCCCCTCGACCGGGATCTCGTCGTTGATCCCGACCTCCTCGGACAGCTCGCGGTGCAGCGCTCGCACGAGGCTCTCGCCCGAGTTCACGCCACCTCCGGGCAGCAGCCAATACGCCCGCCCGTTCTTCTCGTGCCGGCAGAGCAGGATGCGCCCGCCCCAGCTGAGAATCGCCGACACGCGGATCCGCGGCTCGGTGCTCATCACGCCTCCGCCCGGGTCGACGACCCGAATCCGCGCGCGCCACGCTCGGTCGCCGGAAGCTCGTCCACTTCGGCCGTGTCGACCGGCGCAAGCGGGACGACGACGAGCTGCGCGATTCGCATGCCCGGCTCGACGACGAACGGCGTGGTTGCGTCCGTGTTCAGCAGGATCACCCGCAATTCCCCGCGGTAGCCCGGGTCGATCAGGCCCGGTGTGTTGAGCACGGTGACGCCGTGGTCAGCGGCCAGCCCTGAGCGCGGCTGGACGAAACCGGCGTGCCCGTCCGGAATTGCGACTGCCAGCCCGGTGCCGACGACCGCACGCTCGCCGGGACCGATCTCGGCGCCCTCGCAGGCGACGAGATCGAGGCCAGCATCGCCCGTGTACGCGCGTTCGGGAACCACTGCGTCCTCGTGCAACCGCTGGAAGAGCAGCTCCGTCACCGGCCCGCCTCCTGCGATGCATCCTCGTCGAGCACCAGGAACGGCGCAAACCGGCGCACGTCGGCATGGCTCAGCCGTGCGCGCACGAACACGCCCTCCGCGCGATCGATCCGCTCGTCGACCGGCGCCCCCAGCTCGTAGAGCTCGGCGAGCTTGTCGCCCGCGGCGTACGGAATGAGCAGCCGGACCGCCTCGAACCGCTCTGCGAAGCGGCCGGCAACCGCTGCCCGCAGCTCGTCCAGCCCTTCCCGGGTCGAGGCAGACACCTGCGGGGCGCCCGGAAATCGGTTCGCGAGCCGCCGGCGCCTGAGCGGGTCGACGAGATCGACCTTGTTGAGCACGATCTCGACCGGCAACTCGTCCGCCCCGACCTCGGCCAGGACGCCGTCCACCGCCGCGACCATCTCCTCCATCCGCTCGTCGTCCGCAGACGCATCGACGACATGCAGCACGAGATCGGCGGCCAGCGTCTCCTCGAGCGTCGCCGCAAACCCCTCGACCAGCTGGTGCGGGAGACGGCGGATGAAGCCGACGGTGTCGGTCACGAGGTACCGCCTGCCGTCGTGGTCGAAGCTGCGCGTCGTCGGGTCGAGCGTCTCGAAGAGCCGATCGTCCACGGACGCCTCGGCTCCCGTCAGCACGTTCAGGAGCGTCGACTTCCCGACGTTCGTGTACCCGGCCAACGCGACGGTCGGTGTCTGCGACCGCGTTCGGGACTTCCTCCTCGTCGCGCGCTGCTTGCTGAGCGCCTTGAGCCGACGGCGGAGGAGGCTGATCCGGCGACGAGCCAGCCGGCGGTCGGTCTCGAGCTGGCTCTCCCCCGGTCCGCGGGTCCCGACGCCGCCGCCGAGTCGCTCGAGGTGCTGCCACATGCCTCGCATGCGCGGGAGGTTGTACTCGAGCTGCGCGAGCTCGACCTGGAGCTTGCCCTCGGCGCTCACGGCGTGCTGCGCGAAGATGTCGAGGATCAGTTGCGTCCGGTCGATGACGCGCGTCGAGAGCGCGTCCTCGAGGCGTCGCTGCTGCGCGGGCGCGAGCTCGTCGTCGACGAGCAGCGACTCCGCTTGCGAGTCGCCGAACGCGCGCTGGAGCTCGACGAGTTTGCCCTTGCCCACGTACGTGCGCTCATCGGGGCGCGGACGCCGTTGAACGATCTCGTCCACCGGTTCGACACCGGCCGTCCGCGACAGCTCGCGGAACTCGCCCAGCTCCTCGTCGAGATCGACGTCCGAGCCCAGCACGGCGACGATGAATCCCCGCTCCCGCTCCGCACCCGGAGCAGGGTCCGGCTGGTGCTGTCTCACGACTGGATTATGACGAGCGCGTTCGTGATCCGGTCAACGGCCTCTTCGAGCCGCGAATCCGGAACGGTCAACGAGAGGCGGACGTACCCGGCGCCGCTCGGACCGTACGAATCGCCCGGTGAGACGAGGACGGACGCCTGGTCGAGCATCAGCTCGGTGAACGACGCCGACGTGTGGCCCTCTGGCACAGCCACCCAGAAGTATGGCGTCGCGCGCGGCACGTTGACCTCGAGCCCCACCTTGCGGAGCCCCTTCGCGAGGAGGTCGCGCCGGCGCGCATAGACCTCGGAGGTCTCCCACGGGAACTCGCGCTCCGACGTCAAGGCGACCGCGGCCGCGTGCTGGACGGCCTCGGACATGCCCGAGTCGAGATTCGTCTTCAGCTGCCGGTAGCGCTCGACGATCTCCGCGTTGCCGGCCACGAGGCCCGCGCGCCAGCCGGTCATGTTCCAGCCCTTCGAGAGCGAGAAGATCTCGACGCCGACGTCCTTCGCTCCGTCGGCCTCGAGGAAGCTCGGCGGCCGGTAGCCGTCGAACGCGACCTCGGAGTACGCATTGTCGTGGACGACGATCAGGTCGCGCTCGCGGGCGATCTCGATCGCGTGGCGGAAGAAGTCGAGCTCCGCGGTGGCGCCGGTCGGATTGTTGGGGTAGTTGAGGTAGAGCAGCTGTGCGTCCGGGGCGCCGTCGAGGTCGGGCAGGAAGTCGTTCTCCTCGCGCAGCGGCAGATAGTGGACGTTCGCGCCGGCGAACACGGGTCCCGACGTGTACGGCGGGTAGCCCGGGTCAGGTGACAGGCACACGTCGCCCGGATCGAGGCAGGCGAGTGCGATGTGGCCGACGCCCTCCTTGCCGCCGAGCACGGGGATGACCTCGCCGTCCGGCTCGAGCTCGACGCCGAAGCGGTCGCGGTAGAAGCTCGCCGCCGCGGTCCGGAGCTCCTCGGTGCCGTGGTTCGTCGGATACTGGTGCGTCCGCGGGTCGCGCGCCGCCTCGGCGAGTGCGTCGATGATCGCAGGCGGCGTGGGTAGGTCGGGATCGCCGATCCCGAGGCTGATCACGTCGATGCCGGCCCTTTCGGCCTCCGAGACCTTGCGCTCGAGCTCGGCGAAGAGGTATGGCGGGACCGCGTCGAGGCGCTTCGCGAACTTCACAGCTCGAACTCCTCGGACAGCTCGACCGTGCAGATCTCCTCGGCCGGGCCGGTGAGGCGCGCGTGGTAGTCGCCGTCGAGCTCCACCCGGAGGTCCCCGCCCTGAAGGTGCACGGTGACCGGGCTCTCGCACCAGCCGTGGTGGACGGCTGCGCTCGCCACCGCAACGGCGCTCGTCCCGGACGACAGCGTCTCGCCCGCTCCGCGCTCCCAGACCGCGGCGGTCATGTCGTGCGGCCCGTCGATGCGCGCGAACTGGACGTTCGTCCGGTTCGGAAAGCGCTCGTGGGTCTCGACCGCCGGCCCGAGTCGCAGGAACTCGTCGCGCTCCGGCGCGTGGCGGATGACCGCGTGCGGGTTGCCGACGGAGACCGGAACCATCTCGTACTCCTTCCCGTCGACGCGCAGCGCCTCCTGCTCCCCCACTTCGACGGCGCCCATCTCGGTCTCCACCTGCTTCCCGCCGCGCATCGTCGCGACGACCTCACGCGGTCCAACGACGATCCGGACGCGATCGAGACCGTCCCGGCGCGCGAGCCAGCGGGCGGCGATTCGCGTCCCGTTCCCGGACAGCTCCGCGGTCGACCCGTCCGGATTCCAGATCACGACCTCCGCCGAGTCGCCGTTCGTCGACACGACCTCGACGATGCCGTCCGAACCGACGCCGAAGTGGTAGTCGCAGATCTTCTGGACGCGCTCCGGAGTCAGCGGCAGGGCAAGCTCAGCCCGCTCGACCAGCAGGTAATCGTTGCCGAGCCCGTGCCACTTCGAGAATTGCATCGGCGACCTCGCCCGGAGGGCGATCGGCAGGCAGGCTAACAAGGCCGGGTATGCGTCGCATCCATTTGCGCTGGTAGGCGGCGTAGCGCCTCGTGCGGGCGCTCAGCGCCTCGATCGCGGCCTCGTCCTCGGGGTGTTCCGTGATGTCGGACAGGCCGTGCGCGTAGGCCGCGGTCGAGGAGACCGGCCTCGAAAGAGCGGCCTCGGCCTCCGCACGAACTCCAGCTGCGAACATCGCTCGAGTCCGCTCATCGATGCGACGATCGAGCACGTCCTTCGGCACGTCGAGCCCGACGATGACCGTTGGGTGCCGCGTCTCGCCGCTCCAAAGCCGGTCGCGCTCTCGTTCGAGGCCCGCGAGCTCGAGGCTGCGGACGACGCGGCGGCGGTCGTTTGCATGAACCGCTTCGGCGGCGTCGGGGTCGAGGTCGGAGAGCCGGGCGTGCGCCTGTTCCGGCCCGACCTCGTCGTAGAACGCCTCCCAGCGGGCCCGCGCACAGGCGTGCACCTTCGGCGGTAGGTTTAGCTCCGCGAGCGCGGCGCGCAGATAGAGACCCGTCCCGCCGGCGACGATCGGAGTCCGTCCCGACGCGAGGATCTCGTCGATCGCCGCGTGCGCCAGCCGCTGATACTCGGCGACCGAGGCCTCGTGATCGAGGGGCCAGATCCCGACGAGCCGGGCGGGAACCTGGTTCGTGAGGATCGGGAGGCCGCGGTAGACCTGCATCGAGTCTGCCGAGACGAGCTCTGCGGGGATGCGCTCGGCGAGCGCCTGGGCGACGGCCGTCTTTCCGGAGGCCGTCGGCCCGAAGATCGCGAGAACGTCAGTCGGAACTGACCGGTCGAGCGGTTTGGGCTTCACTTCACCCGCGCAGACGGAGGCGGGCGCGGTCGAGCTCGTCGTCGGTGAGGCCCGCCTGGCGGAGATAGCCCTCGACGCTCCCATAGCGCCGCTCGAGCTCCTCGAAGACGCCTTTGATCGACGCGGCCGGTGTCTGCGACATCCGCTTCATTCGCTCGAGCTCCGCTTCGCTCTCGGCCTCCGCGAACCACTGCTCGTGTCGTGGGCGCAAGCGTTCCTCGCTCAGCGCGTAGTCCGCAGCGATCTCGTCGATGCCGACGCCGGCCACATGGAGCAGGAGTGCGGTCAGCAGGCCCGTCCGGTCCTTCCCGCCGGCGCAGTGGATGACAACCCCGCCTTCGGGAGCGTCCGCGACCGCGCGGATCGCAGCCGCGACATTCCGGTCGAAGTGCGACAGGAAGACCATGTAGACCTCGCGCGTCGCCGTCTCCACGTCCTGAGCGGATCGGGTGATCGCCTCGAGCCGGGCCTCGACGTCCTTCCAGTCGTCCGTGTTCGTCTCGAAGAACGGGATGTGCAACACCTCGACGGGCAGCTCGGCCGGTGGGTCCGCGGCGAGCTCGTCGTCTGTGCGCAGATCCACGATCGTCTTGACGCCGTAGTCGACCAGCGCCGCCCACCCCTGGTCGCTCAGCTGGCGCACGCTGTCCGCGCGGATGATCGAGTCGTAGCGCGTCTCGCTGCCGTCCTCGGTCGG
>Ga0207674_10004880_pt1 | contig 16054 bp, 16 predicted proteins | sample KBSCornC72_FD_184303 | JGI IMG/M metagenome (GOLD analysis project Ga0207674, IMG submission 184303) | Corn rhizosphere microbial communities from Kellogg Biological Station, Michigan, USA - KBS Corn C7-2 (SPAdes) (version 2) | ecosystem: Host-associated > Plants > Roots > Rhizosphere > Soil ... | reverse complement strand
CGCCCTTGGCATTGCGCTTTTCGGGCTCCTGCCCGAAAAGTGCGCGTCAGCTCACCTGTGTTCCGCTGAGTGCACATCCGTGTGCACGCAGCGGAATCGACGCGATCCATCGCGCCGCCCCTTCGGGCATCGCGGCCGCTGCCGCCGCAATGCAAAGGGGACCCAGAGCAGCGCGCATCCTGCGCGCAAAACCAGAGCAACGCAGTCGAGGGATGGACGGAATTAGGAATAATCTTTTGGCGTCGTTCGAGGCGCCGCGGTCGGACGCCTGCGCGTTTTTGGTTACTTTTTTGCGCGCAGCAAAAAGTGACCCGGGCGGCGCAGCCGCACGGAAGCTTCGCTGAGGGTGGGAATCAATCTTGAGGTGGGACATGTCTCAAAAAGCCCTGGCCGAATGGCTCGACTATCAGCAGAGCATTCACCCGCGCGCGATCGAGTTGGGCCTCGACCGCGTTCGCGAAGTCTGGCGGCGCATGGGCGCCCCGGCGCCCGCGCCCGTTGTCATCACGATTGGCGGCACCAACGGCAAAGGTTCGACGGTCGCCTTTCTCGAGGCCATGTTGTCGGCGGCCGGAAAGCGCGTCGGCGCGTACACGTCGCCGCACCTGCTGCGCTATAACGAACGCGTGCGCGTCGATGGTCTCGACGCGAGCGACGCGGCGCTGGTCGACGCGTTCGCGCGCATCGATGCGGCGCGCGGTGCCGATTCAATCAAACCCGTCGCGCTGACCTACTTCGAATTCGGCACGCTGGCGGCATTGTGGATTTTTGCGCAAAGTAGACTCGACGTCGCGATTCTCGAAGTCGGCCTCGGCGGACGCCTGGACGCCGTCAACATCATCGATGCGGATGCCGCGATCGTCACCACGGTCGACTTGGATCATCAGGACTGGCTCGGCAACGACGTCGACAGCATCGGTCGCGAGAAAGCCGGAATTTTCCGCGCCGGCAGGCCTGCAATCGTCGGTACGCACGAACCGCCGGCGGGACTGCTCGAGGAGTGCGCACGCATCGGCGCGGATCTCGTGCGCGCGGGCCGCGATTTTTGTATCGAGCAACTTTCGGATGGCTGGCGTTGGGAAAACGATGACGACGTCCTGGATCTTCCGTTCCCGGCGTTGGCGGCGCCGAGCCAGATCGACAATGCCGCGGCCGCTGTGGCCGCGCTGCATGCGTTGCGTGGGCGCATCGTGTGGTCGCCGGACGCCATCGCGCGCGGCGTGCGTGAGGCGCATGTGCCCGCGCGTCTGCAGCGCCTGCGCAAGAGCGGAGCCGCTGAACTCGTCATCGACGTCGCACACAATCCGCAGGCGGCGCGAACGCTGGGGCAATGGCTCGCGCGGAATCCCGCGCCCACGTTTGCGGTATTCGGCGCGCTCAGCGACAAAGATGTCGGCGGCATCGTCGCGCCGTTGCGCGAACACGTGGATGCGTGGTTGCTCGGGGGCTTGACGGTCGAAACGCCGCGTGGGCTGACGGCTGCAGATTTGCACGCTCGCATGACGGATACGCAGCACGTCGAGGAGCACGCGGATATCGATGCCGCCCTCGACGTTTCCGCCGCCAAGGCCGGCAGCGACGATCGCATCCTTGCGTTTGGTTCATTCTTCGTTGCGGCGGCAGCGTTGAACTGGGCGCAGCGCAACGGTTATTTCACGGCGTAGCCGCTGCCGTGCAGGTATAATTGGCGCAGTTCCCGCGGGGAAATGCCGATGGATTCCGCTTTGAAACAACGCCTGCTCGGCGCCGCCGTGCTGATCGCGCTGGCGATCATCTTCGTACCGATGTTCCTCTCGAACACGCCGCAGCAAACCGAAAACACGACGTTGAATCTGGACATCCCGAAGGCGCCGGAGCGCAAGTTCGAAACGCGCACACTGCCGGTGGTCGATACGACGGCCACGCCCGCGCCGGCCCCTGCTGCAGATCCCAACAAGGTGGCGATGGTCGATACCAAGGCGCCGCCGAAAGTCGATCTGCAGCCCGATGCGGCTGCTGCCCCGACTCCGGTTGCCACGCCAGCGCCGAAACCGTCTGTTGCGGAAAGCAAGCCAACACCGCCGCCGCCCGCACCGGCGCCCGTAGCTGTTGCGGCGGCCGAAGGCCGGTTTGCCGTCAATCTGGGCATCTACGCTGATCGCGCTCATGCCGGTGCGCTGGTCGCGAAGTTGAAGAAAGCCGGCTATTCGGCGTACGACGAAAGCACCGATTACCAGGGCAAGCCGGCGGCGCGCGTGCGCGTCGGACCTTTCGCCGATCGCGCCGCGGCCGAAGGCGCGCGTCTGAAAATCAAGCAGATCGAGCCCAAGGTGCCGAGCAGCGTGGTCGAATCCAACGCGCAGCCGACCGCGGACGCGCCAGCGACTGCGGTTGCAGCCAATCGCGCCGGTGGCTGGGCACTGCAGGTCGGTGCGTTCAAGTCCGAAGCCGAAGCGAACAAGCTGCGCGATCGCCTGCGCACCGGCGGCGTCGCCAGTTTTGTCGAGCGCAACGGCTCCGGCGAGAGCGCATTGTGGCGCGTGCGTGCGGGCCCCTATGCCGACCGCACAGGCGCGGAAAGTGCGCGCGGCGGCATCGAGGAAAAATTCAAGGTCAAAGGCATGATCGTCACGCAGCCCTGACATGAACTGGGCCGACTATTGCATCGTCGTCGCGCTCGTGTTGTCCGTGCTGATGGGTCTGTGGCGCGGCTTCATCGGCGAGGTGCTGGCGCTGGCGTGCTGGGCGCTCGCGTTTTGGGTCGCGTGGAAATTCGGTGATCGCCTGGCGGCGAGTCTCACGGCAGTCGACGAACCCTCGGTGCGCTTGCTGCTCGGCTATGCCATCTGTTTCATCGCGGTATTGATCGCCGGCGCGATCGTGAGTTTTCTGATGCGCAAGTTGATCGCCGGCAGCGGACTATCCGGCAGCGATCGCATGCTCGGCATGGTTTTCGGCTTGCTGCGCGGATTGGTGCTGGTGACGTTGACGATTCTGCTGCTCGGATTCACGCCGTTGCCGCGCGACCCGTGGTGGCATCGCTCGCAACTGGTGCCGGCGTTCGAAGGCTACGCGACGTGGCTGTCGTCGCGATTGCCGCCGGAAGTGACGAAACACCTTGATTTACGCGGTATGTTGCCGCAGATTCCGGCTGCGCCTTCGCGGCCTCCCGAGCCGGTCAAGAAGACCGCGGGCTGACATCGAGCAAACCATGTGCGGCATTATCGGAATCGTCGGAAAATCTGAAGTCGCCGCGTCGCTGTACGACGCGCTGACGGTACTGCAGCACCGCGGGCAGGACGCGGCGGGTATCGCCACGGTCGAGGGCGAGCGCCTGCGCCTGCACAAAGGCGCCGGGCTGGTGCGCGACGTGTTCGGCAGCGAAGACATGCTCAAGCTGCGTGGCCGTGTCGGCATCGGCCATTGCCGATATCCGACGGCGGGGTCCGAAGGCAAGGCCGAGGCGCAGCCGTTCTATGTGAACTCGCCGTACGGCATCGCGCTTGCGCACAACGGCAATCTGGTCAATACCGATTCGCTGCGGCGCGAGATGTACGAGGACGACCGCCGCCACATCAACACCGATTCCGATTCGGAAATCCTGCTCAACATTTTTGCCCACGAATTGCAGATCCAGGAGCGCCACGCGCTGACGCCGGATCATATTTTCAAGGCCGTTGCCGGCGTGCACGCGCGTGCGCGCGGCGGCTACGCCATTGTCTCGCTCCTGCTCGGCTACGGCATCGTCGCGTTCCGCGATCCGAACGGCATCCGTCCGCTCGTGCTCGGCGAGCGCCATGGCGAAACCGGCAAGGAATACGCCGTGGCTTCCGAATCCGTGGCCTTCGACATCCTCGGCTTTCGCCGCGTGCGCGACATCGAACCCGGCGAGGCCGTGCTGCTGACGCTCGACGGTCAGCTGTTCAGCCGGCACTGTTCCGAGGGCTATCCGCACGCGCCGTGCATTTTCGAATACGTATATCTGGCGCGGCCGGACTCGATGATCGAAGATGTTTCCGTGTACAAGGCGCGTCTGCGCATGGGCGAGCGTCTCGCGGCGAAGATCCAGCGGCTGCGTCCGGACCACGATATCGACAGCGTGATTCCGATTCCGGATACCTCGCGCACGGCCGCCAGCTCGCTCGCGCAGGTGCTCGGACTGCCGATGCGCGAAGGCTTCGTCAAAAACCGCTACATCGGCCGCACGTTCATCATGCCGGGCCAGAGCGAGCGCGTGAAATCGGTGCGACGCAAGCTCAACGCGATCGAACTGGAGTTCCGCAAGAAAGTCGTCCTGCTGGTGGACGATTCGATCGTGCGCGGCACGACATCGAAGCAGATCATCCAGATGGCACGCGACGCCGGCGCAAAAAAAGTATACTTTGCCTCGGCCGCGCCGCCGGTGCGTTTCCCGAACGTCTATGGCATCGACATGCCGGCACCGACCGAGCTCGTCGCTCACGATCGCACTGAACAGGAAGTGCAGGAACTGATCGGCGCCGACTGGCTCGTGTACCAGGATTTGAGCGACCTGGAAGCAGCCGTCGCCGAAGGCAACGAGAAACTCACGCGCTTCGACACCTCGTGTTTTTCCGGCGAATACGTCACCGGTGTCGAGCCCACTTATCTCAGCGAACTCGAATTCGCACGCTCCGACAAGGCCAAGGCGCAGCGCCGCCAAGCCTCCTAGAGCTTATCTCCGCCTCCTTCATCTGTCAGAATATCCGGGCAGGGCGGGGCGGAGGCAACGTTTGGACGTACACGGGATTGAAAGCGCCTGCTTGTTCGCGCGTGCGCGCGAGTGCCTGGAAATGGTCGATCCCGCGCGCAAGCTGGCCGCTACCGCCCAGATGGCCGCGCTCTTCGCCGCGGGTGAGCTGAGCATCGATCCCGACGCGGCACCGCCGCTGCCGATCGGCACGCCCGGGCGCCCGCCACAGCCACACCTGGTTTCACCGCGGGATCTTCCTGCCCGTGGGCTGGGCACTTTGGAAGGGCGCGTCGCGCTCGTGCACGCGGTTGCGCACATCGAATTCAACGCCATCAATCTGGCGTGGGATGCGGTTTACCGTTTCCGCGGCATGCCGGACGAGTACTACCGCGACTGGGTAGGTGTTGCCGCGGACGAGGCGCGGCATTTCACGTTGTTGCAGCAACGTCTGACCCAATTCGGCCATGCCTACGGCGATTTCGACGCGCACGATGGCTTGTGGGAGATGGCCGTAAAGACGGCTGATTCATGCCTGGCGCGCATGGCGCTGGTGCCGCGCGTGCTCGAGGCGCGCGGGCTCGACGTCACGCCCGGCATGATCGGGCGTTTACGCGCCGTCGGCGATGACGTCACGGTCGAAATTCTTGAACTGATCCTGCGCGAGGAAGTCGCACACGTCGCCGCCGGCTCGCGCTGGTTCGCCTGGTGTTGCGCGCGCGAAGGTGTGGATGCGGACTCGACGTTCTCAAATCTGATTACGCAACATGTGCGCGGCGCGATCAAGGGCCCTTTCAACATCAGCGCGCGCCTCGCCGCCGGGTTCAGCGCGAGCGAGCTCGCGCGCTTGCAGGCGGCCGCGTGATCCGGCGCGTCGTTTGCGTCATTGTTATTGGAATCATCTGGGTCTGCGCGCTCGGATGGGCCGCGGGCATGCGCTGGAACACGCCGCTGTGGCCTGCGCAGAAAATCGTGTTGCCGGCGCGGGAATTCCACGTCGTCATGGGCGCCGGCGCCGAAGACGGCGACGCACTGCAGGTCGGTGCGGTCGGCGGCGACGGCAATGCGCTGCAATCAACGCGCATCACCCCCGTGGTTGCACAGGACTTGCCGATACTGCGCTACCGGTTTCAGGATTTCCCGCGCACGCTGGAACTATCGCTGGTTTTTCGCCGTGCCGACACGCCGGACGACGTGCAGGTGATCACGATTCCGTGGCCGGGCGAAGGCTGGCGCACGGTGGACTTGCGCAACGTACCGGAATGGCGCGGCGAGATCGTCGAGCTTGGCTTCATTGAATACGCCACCGCGCAGCTGGTGCCGCCAAGCGTCGCGTTCCGGCCATTCCGCTTCGTGCGTGCGGAGCTGCATTCGCCATCATGGCGCGGCGGCGTCGCCGGCTTGTCGACAGCATGGTTCGCGTACGTGCCGTGGGCGTTGCTTTCCGTGAGCGCGCTCGCGCCGGATCGCGCCACGGCGGGAACCTCGTCGCCCCTGCCGGTGCTGTTGCCGGCGCTCGCGCTGAGCGTGCTTGCCGCCGCGTTGATCCTGGGCTGGTCGCGGCGGCGCCTGTTGCGCCGCGCCGGCATCGCAGTCGCGATTTTGTGGCTCCTGCTGGACCTGCGTTGGCTGCGCGATTTCGGCAATCGCCACGCGCTGACCGAAAGCCTTTATGCCGGCAAATCGTGGCAGGAACGCCAGCGCCTGCTGCCGGAGCAGGATCTGCTCGCAGCCGCCGACCGCATCCGCGATTGGCTGGCTACTCTGCCGCCGGCACCGCGCATCCTGCTCGATGCGGATTCCAAGTACGCTTTTCTGCGTCTGATTTACCTGTTGTTGCCGCAAAATATCGGCCTGCTGTCGCTCAGCGGCAATGCCGAGTTGCCGGCCGGCAGCGTAATCGTGCTGTATTCCAGCAGTACCTGGAGTTACGACGCGCCGCGCCGCCGGTTAAGCGGCAGCGGACGCAGTTATCCGGTCGATGCGCTGTTCGAAGACGGTGTGGTACGCCTTTATCGCCTGCGCGAGAGGGCGAGATGAGCGTCGCCTTCGTTTTGGCCTGGGCGCTGTGTCTGGCGGCTGGAACCGCGCTGTGGCTGGCATTGGATCCGCGCCAAGGTCCGGGCTGGCGTGCCGCTGCGCTGGGCCACGGTTGCGTGTTCGGCATGCTCGCGGCGGCCGGCGCAACTGCGCTGGCGGCGCGCGCCGATACCGCGCATGCGCTCTGGCGCGCCGGCCCGCTGCTGCTATTGATGGCAATCGCCTGTGTGCTGATCTGGCGCGCGCGCGTACGGCCTGGATTTGTATACGATGCGGCAAATGCAAAAAAGTGGACGGCTGCGTTGCTTGGCATCGCCGTCGTATCGCTGGCTTGGCGCGGCTGGACCGCCCTGCGCGAAATACTGCTGCGACCGACTTATCCCTGGGACGCCTGGGACGCGTGGGCGGTGAAGTCCAAGACCTGGGCGCTGCTCGGACACCATGCGCCATTCGTCCCGATCGACGAATGGCTGCGCCATCCGGCGCGTGAACTGTACACCTCGATCGCCTGGGGCTATCCGTCGACACTGGCGTGGATGCAGGTGTGGTTTGCCAGCGCCGCAGGCGGCTGGATCGAGCCGCTGGTCAACTTGCCGTGGTTCGCGTTGTGGATCGGCTTGTTGCTCGCCCATTACGGACAATGGCGAGCGCTCGGCATGCGTCGCGCCCAGGCGCTCGCCGGCACATATGCGCTCGGATCGCTGCCGCTGCTCGACGTGCATGTGGCACTGGCCGGCTATGCGGATTTGTGGGTCGCCGCGGTGTTGGGTTTCGCCGTGTTGGCCTGGCTGCGCTGGATGCAGCGACGCGAACGGACACAGCTGGCGATTGCCGTTGCCTGCGCCGCGCTGCTGCCATTGCTCAAGCTCGAAGGTGCGGTATGGCTGTCGTTGTTTGCGGCGACCGTCATTTATGGGCTGCTGCCGGTGCACTGGCGACGCCGCGCCTTTGTCCTGCTGTTGTGCCTGTTTGGCTTGGTCGTCGCGGTCTCCGGCCTGAAGTTGCCGGTGCCGGGCTTGGGCTGGGTCGATATCGGACGTGATTACCTGAGCGTACCGATCATCGGACGTCTCAACATCGCCTGGCACGGCCCGGCTTTCGCCGGCGTTTTGAACAGCCTGTTCGTGCAACCGAATTGGCATTTGCTGTGGTGGATCGCGCCGGTGATCGTGCTGTGGCGCTGGCGCACCTTGCGTGCGAATGCGGCCACGCGTCATCTCGGTTCATTCCTGCTCGCTGCGCTGGGCTTCTTGTTCTTTCTTTTTGTGTTTACCGACGCGGCAAGCTTTGCCGAGACCTACACCGCAATCAATCGCCTATTGATGCACATCGTGCCGTCGCTGCTCACGTTCCTGATGTTGTTGCTGCGCGATGCGAGCGCAGCACCTGCTGATACAGTTCCGCGACCTGCTGTGCGCTCCGCTGCAGTGTGAATTCCTCCTGCCAGCGTTGCCGGCCCGCCGCGCCGAGGCGCTGGCGTAGATTCGGATCGCTGGCGAATCGGTGGATCGCGCTGCCGAGCGTTGCCGCGTCGTTCGGCGTGACCAACAGCCCGGTTTCACCGTCGCGCACGACGTAGGCGACACCCGAGCCGCGGATGTTGCTGGCGATGATCGGCAATCCGGCGCGCATGGCCTCGAGCAGTACCAGACCGAACGCTTCCGCACGGTCGATCGATGGCAGGCAGAAGACATCGGCTTGCGCGTAGGTGCTGGCGAGCACGTCGTCGTCGATGTGGCCGGCGAAACGCACACGTGGTTCGATGCCCAGCTCGCGTGCGAGCGCGCGCAGGGCTGTATCGCATTCGCCGCTGCCGATCAGCAGCAACTGCGCTTGCGGCACTTGCACGAGCGCACGCATTAGCACGTCAAAGCCCTTGTAGTAGCTCAAGCGGCCGACAGCGAGCAGACGCAGGCCTTGCGCTGGCCACAGCGATTCGCCTGCTGGCGCTGGTGCTGATGTCGACGCAGGTGGAATTCCGAGTGGGATGACGCGCACCTTGTCGCGCCACGGCTGCAACGCCGCGCTCGCATCCGCATACGACTGTGACGTAGCGATGACGGCGCGGGCGCGACCAAGCAGTGCCCGTTCCCAGGGCCGGTAAAGTTGATAGGCAAGGCGCAAACGACGCTTGCGACTGTCCCCTGGAATATCCGAATGCCAGTGCACGACCCATGGTACGCGTCGCGCGGCGGGCGACAGCAGCGCCCAGAACGCCGACGTGTTCGGCACGTGCAGATGCAGCACGTCGGGTCTGAATTCGCGGACTACGCGCGAAAGCAAACGCGGAAAAGCCGGGCTAACCGGCGCATAGACGAATTGACCGTGACATGCCGCAAGTGTCACTTCAACGCCATTTACCTGCAGGGTCCGCGCGCGGTGCGTGCCTGGATCGGCATGCGCCAACAATGCCGTGGCAATTCCGCTGGCGGCTTGGGCAGCGGCCAGATCCGCGCAGTAACGCTCGATGCCGCCGGGATGCGGCGGAAAGAATTTGCCAACGTGGAGGACGCGCATCAGGACTGCTCAAAGAGCCGTTCGCGCTGAGCGTAGCGGCCGTCGGCCGCGAAGTCGAAGCGCATTCCGTCAGCGCTCATGCCGGTGTTTGCCCTTCGACAACACCCGAATCGCGTGCCAGTCGCCGGCGATGTAAGCGAGCTTTTTCGCCTTGTCCAACCTTTCAGTTTGCGTTCCATTGCCAACGCATCGTAGCGCGATTCAAATTCTTCCACGTGCAGCAGCTTCAAAGGCTTCCGTTTCGCCGTATACGCATCCGCGTAACCCGAGTCGTGCTGGCGCATGCGTTCTTCCAGGCGATCGGTGTGGCCGATATAGAGTGTTCCATCGGAACACTCCAGGACGTAGAGGCTGAACACGTTCGGTCCGATGTATGGCGCAGTTTGAAATTAGCAAACTCCGTTCGAGAGTGCCGATCGCGCAGCGAGCGAAGTCGAAGCACCGCTAGGCTGGCCTTTCGACTTCGGCCCTTCGGGCCTACGCTCAAGGCGAACGGCTGGAGAAAAGGTTAAGCATCCCCGGATTTCGACAGCGGTATCACCTGTGCTGTTTTCGCGCGTGGCGGGCCGACATCAGCAGCGGCGGGCTTGATCGCCTCGCGCGTCTGCGCGAGTTCCTCTTCCAGAATGCCAAGCTTCTGTGTCAGGCGTCGCAGCTGGCGTTCGCTGCGCGAGCGGTCGATATCCATCTTCAGCATGCGCAGCAAGATCATGCCCAGGCCGAAGATGATCGGCAGCACCGGCGCATAAGCGATGCCGGTGATGCGACCCAGCCAGTCGATCGTCTGCGGAAAAATTCCGAGCAGCAGCGCCGCGGCGGCCACCGCCAGCCACCACAGCGCATACGATCCATGCAGATGGTCGCGTCGTACCAGGTACAGAATCGCTGTGGCCATCAGGATGCCGATCAACGCGGTGGTAATGACGGCGCTCATGCGTGCGTTGCCGCGCGCGCCTGCGCAAAGCGCCCACGCACCCCGAACTGCGCAAAACAGAGCACAGTGGTGTGCAGCATGTAGCGCGCCACCATCGGCCATGACGAGAATACGCGTGAACCGCCGGAGCGTCGCGGCGACATCACCGTCGGTACTTCGTGCAGATCGAGTCCCTTCTTGCGCAACAACATCAAAACTCCCAGGTCCTGATAATCGAACAGACTGGCTTGGCGTGAAGCGAGCACGCGGATCGCGTTGCGATCATAGACGCGCAGACCCGAAGTGAAATCCTGCACGCCGATTCCGGTGAGCAGACGAAAATAACGCCATGCGAGGCGTTTGGCCAAGCTCAGCCGTTGCGGAAACGTGCCGATGGCGACGTTTGCACCGCTGCGGCGCCAGCCGTCGAGCAATGTCGGCAATTCTTCGGGGTGATGCTGGCCATCGGCATCCAGAGTGAGCGCCGCGGTGAAGCGATTGCGCTTGGCGTAGCGCAGGCCGGTTTGCGCCGCACCCCAGGCGCCCAGCTGCGATGGCAGATCGATCACGCAAGCGCCGGCGAGCCTGGCTTGCGCAGAAGTGTCGTCCGAGCTGGCATCATTGACCACGAGAATTGCGCTGCCGACCACCGCGCGCACCCGGCGCACGATCTCACCAACCGTGGCCGCTTCGTTGCGAGCGGGAATGATCGCCAGAAGACGCTGATTGTTATCGTTTTTTTTTCGCACGTTCGCGCCCGGAGCATCGACCGCGCATTGTCCAAGGCTTGCAGCGATGCGTCAATGAGAAACAAGGAAGATCCAGGTGTCCGGTTTTTCCAGCTGCTTACGTTCTTGTATTCGAAGGCCCGCATTGGCGGGTCCGTTATCGGTCCGAAAGCGCCTTTACCGAGGGCGGCAATAGTGTTGTGCAACCTATTGACGCGAATCGGTTGGCTGGATATGCTCCGGCGCGTTCGGGTGATGGCTTAAATCAGCCGGCTTGGGGGCGAGTGCCACCGCCCGGTACCACTTGGGAGAGAATCAATGAAATCGATGCAGATGAAAGCGCTGTCGCTTGCAGTGTTGGCTTTGGCCGGTTTGGGTATGGCGGGCAGCGCGTTTGCGGTGTGCCCGTCGCTGACCACGAACACTGGCAACTCGACCCCGGGTGGCGGTGGCGCATGGACTTCGCAGACCGTCCGCGGTGGTGCGTTTATGGATATCACGACGCCGGGCCTCAACACCACGTCTTGTAATCTGGTTGGAAACGTTGGTGCTGCACCAGCGGGCAATGTTGGCGCGTTTGTTTCTGATACCAGCCCGGCGAGCGAAGCCCGCTACCGTGCGCGCTGGTATTTCGATGTCTCGCAGCTCACTTTGACCTCTGGCAATTTCCAGACAAGGATTTTCAACGCATTTGCCAACACCGCGCCTGGGACCTTCAATACCGACGAGGTGCGCGTTAGCCTTGTCGGCGGAGCTACGCCGACGTTGCGTTTTCTGGTTGCCGATGCGACCCAGCCTAGCGGGTTCAAAACCATTACTGCCCCTGCCCCTGGGATTACCGGTAATGTGAACGGCCACTATTATGTCGAGATCGATTTGAACAAGGGCACCGGCGCCGGTGCTGTGGCTGGCGCGACGTGTAATACGTGCGCCGCTGGCGATGCCGGGTGCTTCCGTTATTGGATCACGGCCGAAGGCACCTCTTCATCGGATGCGTCCCCGACCGGTGTGTGTTCTTTGAACAATGGCGGGTGGAGTGGTGTTGAGCAAGCCAATCTTGGATTTTTCACCACGACAGCGAATTACCGCAGCAACAATCTGAGCAAGAATTTTGCCGTAGACGAATTTGATTCGCGCCGACAGACCTTTATCGGTCAGTGATAACTAAGTTGCTAAGGAGATGATGATGAAAATTAAGGCTACTGCTTCCGCGCTCGCGCTGCTAGGTCTATGCTTCAGTCAATACGCTGGCGCCCAAGCTTGCCCGACGATTCAAGGCACCCTGACCGGAGCCTCCGGTTCCCAGACGGTGAGCGGTAACAACTGCAACAATAACCTGGGATTGACTGCCATCTGTGCAAATTCGGATGGTTTGGGCGGCGGCGGCGTCGATGTTTATCAGTACACGCTGGGCACCACCCATGCCAGCCCCTTGGTGTTCACGGTCGATCCGCTGGGCAACTTCATTCCGGAACTGGCAACGATCAGCACGACGTGTTCCTCGAACACGGCCTGCATCGACGACGTATCTGGTGTGAACAACACGACGCCCGTTTCGACGGCTGACCGTACGGGCGACGCCAACGGCACGTACTTCATTTTCGTCGGCAACGTGACTGACGCGACTTGCGGCGCTTATAACCTGAGCTGGACGGGACCGTTGCCGGTCAAGCTGGAAAACTTCTCCGTCAACTAAGTTTGGCGTGTAGACTGGAAAACCCACCCTTTGCGGGGTGGGTTTTTTTTTGGTGCAAGCTGCCACAGGAAACGATCGATGTTAGAGATTCTCCCGCACCTCCTCGGCGCCATTTTCACGACTGCTGCCGGCCCATCGCATCTTGCGATCGAGAACTGCCAGGTCGGCGAAATCTACGCGTTCAACCAGGGCGAATGCGATGTCGCGTTGAGCAACGAAGGCGATAAGCCGATTCGCGTGTTCGATGTCAAGGTGGTGAAAGAGGGCGATAGCGCCGAGCCGGCCACATTGACCATTCCCGCTCACGCGCGTGCCTACATCAAGGTCAAAGTCGACAGCAGCAACGGCTTCGCGGCGAAGCTGCACAAGATCCAGTTCCGCACCGATGAGCGCGGTTACGAAGAGCGGACCGCGGCCGCCAGCGCGTTTGTCATGACCGTACTCGACGATGCGCATCCACAGATTGATTTCGGAGTGGTCAAATCCTTCGGCGAGCCGTCGCGCAAATCGGTCGAGCTTGCCAGTCACGACGTTGCCGAGTTGAAGATTACCAAGGTCCTGGAAGCGCCGGCTTGGCTTGACGCCAGCATCGGTGCGGACGGCAAGACGGTTTCCGCCACGGTCAAACCGGATGCCGGCTGGGGCCTGCACGCCGACTTCGTGAAGGTGGCGATCAATGCGCCGCAGCAGCCGCAAGCCTGGATCGAAGTGAAAGCCGACATCCATGGCGAAGTGGTAGCGGGAATGAACCCATTGGACATGGGCCTCATGCGCATCGGTACACCACACGAGTTTCACGTTCCATTGCGCAGCCGCAAACCCTTTGCAGTCGGCAAGATCGAGCTCCAAGGTCTTCACGGCACGGCGCAGATGGACTCTTGCGAAAAGGCCGACAGCACTTGCCGGATGCTGGTGCTGAAGGTCGACGACCAGCAACCGGGTTCCATCCAGGGTCATGTCTGGATCGAACTGCCGGAGTTCCATCAGCGTTTGCATCTTGCGGTGTGGGGTTTGCTGGTGCCGAAGGAATCCAAGGTCAAGAATCTGGACGAGATGCAAGCGCAGGAGACGGCCAACAATCAGGCGCAATCGCAAACCAAGCCGCTCGACTTGGAGCATGCGGTCAAGGCTGCGACCAGTAATGCCACCAATACGAGCAACGCGCCGCCTCCCGGCACCGGACCTCTGCTGAAATGGACCGTGGCAAATGGCGCGTCGATTCACGGCTTCCAGGTGTTTCGCTCCAGCAACGACAACGGACCTTTCGTCCTGTTGAATCCGAAGTCGATTCCCTCGACCGCGCAGACGCAGGATTCAGTCAGCTACCAGTGGCGCGATAACAGCGCCGTGTCGGGCAAGACCTATTGGTATTACATAGGCATCGTCTACAACGACGGCCACAAACAGCAGCTCACCGGTCCGCAGAAAGTCGTGGCCAAGTAAGCGCACTGCTTTGCTCGAACCAGTCGCCGAGCACGATGCGCTCGGCGGCCTGGCCGTCCAGATCGAACCGATGCGTGGCCGGGCGATGCGTGTGGCCGTGAATCAACCGGCGCACGCCATGCGTGCGCATCGCTGATTCGACAGCACCCTGGTTCACGTCCATGATTTCGGCCGCTTTCATCGCTGTCTGTTTGCGGCTTTCTCCACGCGCTTGCGCCGCGAACGCACGACGCTCAGCCAGTGGCTTGGCAAGAAATTGTTGTTGCCAGGCCGGATTGCGCACCAGGCTGCGAAATTTCTGGTATTCAACGTCGTCGGTGCACAGCGTATCGCCGTGCATCAACAACGTGCGCTCGCCGTCGAATTCGACGATGGTCGGATCGGCAAGCAATTCGATTCCTGCACGCTTTGCGTATTCCGCACCGAGCAGGAAATCGCGGTTGCCGTGCATGAAGTAAATCGGCACGCCGCCGTCCCGCAACGAGCGCAGCGCGTGCGCGATGCGCGTCGCGAGAGGCGCATCATCATCGTCGCCGATCCAGCTTTCGAACAGATCGCCGAGAATGTAGAGCGCGTCGGCTTTGCGCGCTTCATCGGCGAGAAAACGCACGAACAGATCGACGATCTGCGGACGCGTTTCGTCCAGATGCAGGTCCGAGATGAACAGCGTAGCCATCAGTTTGCAAACGCGCGCCGTCGGCCGAAGCCGACGGCGTCGGCCAGGCGGGTTATTGCACCAGGCTCGCCTTTTCGATCACGATCGGCGTTTTCGGCACATCGCTCTGCAGCGGCCCCTGAGGACCGGTTTCGACCGCCTTGATCTTGTCGACCGTATCCATACCCTCGACCACCTTGCCGAATACGCAGTAGCCCCAACTGACGACACCATTCGCATCGGCCTTGTAGTCCAGCGCCTTGTTGTCCGCGACGTTGATGAAGAACTGCGCCGCCGCCGAATTCGGATCGGGAGTGCGCGCCATCGCGATCGTGCCGCGCAGATTCGACACGCCGTTGTTGGCTTCGTTGCGGATCGGCGCGTGCTTGCGTTTCTCGACGAGGTCCTTCGTCATGCCGCCGCCCTGAATCATGAAATTGCCGATGACGCGATGGAACACGGTGCCGTCGTAGAAACCTTCTTTGACGTATTGCAGAAAATTCTCGACGGTCTTCGGCGCCTTGTCCGGATAGAGTTCGACTTTGATGTCGCCCATGCTCGTGTGCAGTAGCACCTTGGGATTGTTCGCCGGTGCAGCGACTTCGGTAGCGGCAGGTTTGGGCTGTGCTTCGGTTTTCTTGGCCGGCTGCTCGGCAGCGATAAGGGCCAACGGGGCGAACAGGGCAAACGCGCAGAAGATATGTTTTAGCATGTCAAGTCTCCGGAAAAACAGTTTGGAAATCCAATCCGTTCGCGTTGAGCGTAGCGGAGCGAAGCTCCGCGAAGTCGAAACGCCGGAAAATTCCGGTAATTGTTGCCCTTCGACTTCGCGCCTTCAGCGCTACGCTCAGGGCGAACGGAGTCCGTATGGGCAAATGATACCCGGCGCGGTGCGGCCGGTCATTACTTGCCCAGCTCGCTCACCCTCAGCCGGATATCCAGCTGCTTGAGGTAATCGCGTTCCTGTTCCAGGTCCGCGCGAGTGAGCGGATGGGCGTCCAGCCAGCTCCTGGGCAAGCTCAGTTGCAGGGCTTTGCCTTCGGCGCCCAACTTGAGTTTCGGCAGCGGATCGGTGCTGCGGCTGCGCTGCAGCAGTACGGCCAGGCGCAGCAGTGCGGTTGCGCGCGCGGCGGGCAGGTGCAGGCGCTCGGGCAACATGTGCAGCTCGGCAGGATCCGGTTTGCGCCGATGGCAACTCAGGATCGTCGCCAACATCTGCTGCTCGTGGCGTGCGAAGCCGGCAAGGTCGGAATGTTCGACGATATAGGCGCCGTGCAGATGATATTGGCTGTGTGCAATGGCCAGGCCGATCTCATGGATGCGTGCGGCCCAGCCGAGCCAGTCGCGCTCGGCGTGGCCGAGCTTCCAGTCGTCG
>Ga0207674_10004879_pt1 | contig 16054 bp, 11 predicted proteins | sample KBSCornC72_FD_184303 | JGI IMG/M metagenome (GOLD analysis project Ga0207674, IMG submission 184303) | Corn rhizosphere microbial communities from Kellogg Biological Station, Michigan, USA - KBS Corn C7-2 (SPAdes) (version 2) | ecosystem: Host-associated > Plants > Roots > Rhizosphere > Soil ... | reverse complement strand
CGTGGGAAGAGGTTCGCGAGGAATTGGGGGCGCGATTCATCAAATAGGGGTGGCGGATGCCCGAACGGTATCGCGTCAGAATCATGCCGCGGCCGTCGAAGGACATCGGGGGCTCCGGAAAAATGCTTGTCGTTCGCGCGGTCGCCCGCGGTACGATCAACGCCGATGGAATTACGGGAGCAGATAGAGCGGGCATTTGAGCGGACGCCGGCGCCGCAGGGAAGACTGGTTGAGACGCTATTCGACGATGAGGGAGTTTCGGATTACTTCCGCGGGCGGACGTGGCGCGGTCATGCGGTGAAGGATCTTCGTTACCACGAAGTGGCATTGAGCTTCTTCACGCCCGAGGCGTTTCGTTACTTTCTGCCGGCGTTCATGCTTGCGTCGATCGATGATCCGGAAGCTGCGGACGTCATTCCCGACGGTATTCTCTTTCACTTGTCGGCACCGGATGATCCGCATCAGTGGGGTCGCGTTGTGCAGTTTGAGCCGGCCGAATGTGACGCGATTGCGGCGTTCCTGTGGTGGCTGGCCGACCAATACAATGCCGGCCAGATTGAAAAGGCGCTTGAAGGGTTGGAACGGGCAAAGCAATTGCACGGTGGCTAGATCAGACGCTTCGCCATGAGGGGATGGCCGTGATACATTTTCGGCCATGGCACTGAATCACGAGCTCTCGGCGGTGTTCGAGCGGATGGCGCAATTGATGGAGATCAAGGGGGTGAGCGTCTTCAAGAGCATCGCGTTTCACAAGGTGGCGCGGCAACTCAAGGACATGACGCTGGACATTCGCAAATGCTGCGAGGACGGCACGCTTAAAGAGGTGGAGGGGATCGGGGATTCGTCGCGGAAGATCATCGAGCAATACGTGAAGGAGGGACGGAGCACGGATTACGAGGAGCTGGCGGCGTCGGTGCCGGCGGGGCTGGTGCCGATGCTGGAGATTCCGAGTTTGGGCCCGAAGACGATCGCGCTGTTCTGGAAGGAGCGGGGGATCACGACGATCGACGACTTGGTGAAGGCGCTGGACGAGGGGAAGCTGGACGGGCTCAAGGGCGTCGGGGAGAAAAAACTTCAGGCGATCAAGCAGGGGATTGAGCTGCGGGCGAAGTCGGCGGGGCGGATGGGGATCGGCGACGCGATGCCGGTGGCGGAATCGCTGGTGGGGCAGTTGCGCAAAGTGCCGGGTGTGCGGCAGGCGGAGTACGCCGGCAGTCTGCGGCGGCGGCGGGAGACGGTCGGCGACGTCGACCTCATCTGCGCGGTGAAGGACCAGAAGGACGGGCAGGCGATCGCGGACGCGTTCGTGAAGTTTCCGGAAGTGGCGCGGATTCTCGGGCAGGGGCCGACCAAGGCGAGCGTGCTGACGGCGGGCGGGTTGCAGGTGGATCTGCGGATCATCGCCGAGGAGCATTTCGGGGCGGCGCTGATGTACTTCACGGGGTCGAAGGAGCACAACGTGAAGCTGCGCGGGCGGGCGCTGGAGCAGGGGATGACGCTGAATGAGTGGGGGCTTTACAAGGTGACGATCGACAAGCCGGATCGCGAGAAGGTGCGGAGCGGCGGGCGGGTGGAGAAGCAGACGGCACAAGCGCCAAGCGCGAAGCCGCAAGCGGCGAGGACGGAGATTGAGGTGTATGAAGCGTTAGGGTTGGCGTACGTGCCGCCGGAACTGCGGGAGGACCGGGGCGAGGTGGAGGCGGCGGAAAACAAGTCGTTGCCGAAGCTGGTGACGGTGAAGGACATCCGCGGCGACCTGCACATGCACACGACGGCGTCGGACGGGCAGGCGAGCATCGCGGAGATGGCGGAGGCGGCCAAGGCGCGCGGGTACGCGTACATCGCGATCACGGATCATTCCAAGACGCAGCAGATTGCCAACGGGCTGACGGCCGAGCGGCTGCTCAAGCACGTCGAGGCGATCCACAAGGTGGGGGCGAAGATGAAGGGCATTCGCATCCTGGCGGGGTGCGAGGTGGACATCCTGGCGGACGGGAAGCTTGACTTTGAGGACGACGTGCTGAAGGAACTGGACATCGTGATCGCGTCGCCTCACATCTCCCTCAAGCAAGATGAGAAGAAGGCCACGGATCGGATGCTGCGCGTGCTCGACAACCGATACGTGAACATCGTTGGTCATCCGACCGGCCGGCTGATCGGCGGGCGCGAGGGGTTGCCGCTGGACTTCGGCAAGGTGTTCGCGGCGGCGGCGAAGGCGGGGGTGGCGATGGAAATCAACTCGGGATACCCGCGGCTGGACTTGAACGATCAAAACGCGCGGGCGGCGGTGGCGGCGGGGGTGAAGCTGTCGATCGATACGGACGCGCATTCGGTCGAGGGATTGGAGGAGATCGAGTGGGGCATCGGCGTGGCGCGGCGGGCGTGGGTGACGGCGGGGGACGTGATTAATTGCTGGGAGTTCGAGCGGTTTGAGGGGTTTATCAAGGCGCGGCGGTGAGGGAAGCGGTTTGACCGCTGTTCCAAAAAAGGTTACAATTGTAACCGAAATGGTAACAGCCCAAGAGCCGGCAGTCGTCTTGTTTGGTCGGGTGAGGCGGGCGATCCTCGCGTTGTTCTTCACACGGCCTGACGAATCGTTTTACCTGCGCGAGATCGTCCGGCGGACGGGGTTCGGGGTCGGACCGGTGCAGCGCGAGGTGCGACAACTGCTCGACTGCGGCATCCTCGTACGGGATCGCGATCGATTCTTCCGGGTAAACGCGGCGTCACCGATCTTTGAGCCGCTGAAGCAAATCGTCGTCCGCACGATGGGGGTGGGTGATGTCTTGCGCGGGCGGTTGAGTGCGATTTCGGACCGGATTGTCGTGGCCTTCGTGTTCGGTTCGTTCGCGCGGGGCGAGCAGGGGGAGGGGAGCGACGTGGACGTGCTGGTGGTGTCGAAGGATCGTAAACTTGGTTTGGTCGAGGCGACCGATTTGCTGTCCGGTGCGCAGGAGCGGCTCGGGCGCGAGGTGAACCCGTTCGTCTTGAACGCAGCGGAGTTTCGGCGGAAGATGCGGGAAGGGAATCATTTCATCCGGCGCGTGGTGGCGGGCGAAAAGGTCTTCCTGATCGGTGGCGGCGATGAGCTTGAGCGATTGGCAGAAGAACGGGTGGTTGAAGCCGCACAGCAGCAGCGCGGCCGAAATCGCCGACTTGCTCGCGCTGGCCGGTCGTGACCTGAAAGACTCGGGGGCGAAGGGGCTCAGTGACGATTGGAAGTTCAACATCGCGTACAACGCCGCACTGCAGGCGTCGAACGCGGCGCTGGCGGCGAGCGGTTATTCGGTGACGAAGGGCGAATCGAACCACTTTCGGGTGATCGGATCGCTGGAGTACACGATTGGCTTGGATAAGTCTGAGGTCAGCCGGTTCGCCCGGTACCGGAAGAAGCGGAGCATGTGCATTTACGATGCGGCCGGCGTGATCAGCCGGACTGAGGCGACCGAGATTCGCGCGTTTGCGAAAGAATTGGTGGATCAAGTGCGGGCGTGGCTGGAGGCGAACCACCCGGAATTGACGCCGTGAATGAAGTGTCTGTTTAATGTGTGTTGCGGAGCGAAAGCATCCAGAGCGGGCGATCGACGGCGCCGAGTTTGTATTTGTACGGTTCCTGGCCTCGCAGGAGGTCGAAGACCTGGGCGCCGGATTCGATGGCTTGTTGGATGATGTGGGCGGTGAGGACGATGCCGGCGGACCATTCGCGTTTGGCGCTGTCGAAGCCGCAGTTGTAGAGCTGGGGGCCGGCGGGGTGGGGGAACTGGATGGTGCAGGCGGCGGGCTGGTCGTGGACGTAGAGGGTGGTGAGCCAGAGCTGTTTGTTGGCGATCAGGGCGGGGGCGGCCCGTTCGAGCAGGGGGCGGAGGGTGGTTTTGACGGCGTCGCCCTTTTCGCCGGGGGCTTGTTCCATGAGGGACAGGGCGGTCGCGAGCGTGGTGGCGATTTCGGCGGGATCGGGACCGCAGCGGACGATGCGGCCGGCGCCTTTGGTCATGACCTTGTTGACCTTGCGGCGGGTTTCCTTGCGCTCGTGTGAATCGAGGGTGGCGAGGTAGTCGTCCCACGTTTTTGGGAGCGTGAGACAGGGGCAGTTCTCGATAATGCGTTCTTCGAGATCGAATCCTTCGGCTTTGGCTAGCCCGGGCAGGAGGGTGCGGCACGTGGCGGCGTCGCGGATGTTGTGGAGGGTGACGTTCTTCCACTTACCGGAGCGCATGTGCGCGAAGAGCTTGAGGAGGATGCGCCAGACGTCGGGTTCGAGGTCGGTGGCGATGAGCGGGTCGAGGTAGTCGCTTACGCCGGGGGCGAGGGTTTCGAGGAGGCCGTCGTCGCGGAGGCTCATGGGGAGGACGGCGACAAGGCGGTCGGACCGGTGGACGGTGATGAGGCGGAGGCGGCCGGGCTTGGCCTGGGTTTCGACGACGGCCTGTTGCCAAGTGGGGGAGTGGAAGGTGGTGGCGGCGGGGACGTCGCTAAGCAGTTTGTCCCATGCGGCGATTGAGGCGATTAAGGTAGTGTCAGCAGGCCATTCGGTATGACAGGTGGCGCGGAGGCCGTTCCATTCGACGGGGTTGGGGCGGTCGGCGAACGGGTCGCCGCTGACGAGGTGGCGGAGCGCGCCTTTGAGGCGCCGGGAGAAATTCTGGGCTGGGCCGGACACGGGCTTACGGGTCTCCAACGTTTGATTCGTCCAGATGATACGCGCTATGGGGGTATCGGCACGTTACTGGCGCGCGTTTGAAACGAATTGATCCCGGATCGAACCCGGATATAAACCGAACAGAATTGCGGGCCGCGGCGCGATGTTGATTGCCGGTGGATAGGTGGTCATTGCGTTGTGCGGTGTTAGCACGGGCGAGGCGCCCGTGATACGAGAAGAACCATGCCGTTTACGCACCTGCACGTTCATACGCATTACAGCCTGCTCGACGGGGCTTGCAAGATTCCGGAACTGGTCAAGCGCGCCAAGGCGCTGGGGATGGATTCGCTGGCGATCACCGATCACGGGTGCATGTTCGGGGTGATCGAGTTCTTCAACGAGTGCAAAAAGGAAGGGATCAAGCCGATCCTCGGGCTCGAGGCGTACATGGCGCCCACCTCGCGCCTGGAGCGAAAGGACATCAACGGCGAGGCGGCGTATCACCTGCTGCTCCTGGCGAAGGACATGGAGGGGTACAAGAACCTGCTGAAACTATCGAGCGCATCATACATCGATGGTTTCTACCGCAAGCCGCGGATCGATAAGGACATTTTACGGGAACATTCAAAGGGGCTGATCGCGACCAGCGCCTGCCTGGGCGGCGAAGTGCCCGGCGCGCTGATGAAGCGGGACGCGAAGGCGGCGCGGGAGATCGCCGAGACGTACGCGAAGATCTTCGAGCCGGATCAGTTCTTCATCGAGATTCAGCGGCAGGGGATCAAGGAGCAGGACGACGTCAACCCGGAACTGGTGGAGATCGCCAAGCGGCTTGGCGTGGGGGTCGTCGGGACGAACGACGTCCACTTTTTGAACAAGGAGGATCACTTCGCGCACGACGTGCTCTGCTGCATCAGCATGGGCAAGCTGGTGAACGACGAGGGACGACTCAAATACCCGACCGAGCTCTATCTGAAGAGTCCCGAGGAAATGTCGGCGGCGCTGGGGGCGTGGCCGGAGGCGATCGAGAATACGAGTCGCATCGCGGCGATGTGCGATTTGACACTCGACTTCTCAAAGCGATACGCACCGGTGTACCGCGTGCCGGCGGAAAAGCTCAAGGAGGGTTCGGGGTTCGGGGTTCAGGGTTCAGGTGAAGACAAAGCGCTTCCGGATGATGAGCGGTATCTGCGACAATTGTGCGAAGAGGGATTGGTTTGGCGCTACGGCACGACGGAAGTGGACAAGAGCGTCCGCGACCGCCTGGAGCACGAGCTGCGGATCATCTGCATGAAGCAGTTCTGCTCGTACTTCCTGATCGTCTGGGACTTCTGCAATTACGCGCGCGACAACGGCATTCCGGTGGGCGCCAGAGGCTCGGGCGTCGGCACGATGGTGGGATACCTGCTGGGGCTCTGCAACGTCGATCCGGTGAAATACAACTTGCTGTTCGAGCGGTTCATGGACCCGTCTCGTAACGAGATGCCCGATATCGATATCGACATTTGCCAGGACGGCCGCGGCCGCGTGATCGATTACGTGCGCAAGAAGTACGGGCACGTGGCGCAGATCATCACGTTCGGCACGCTGGCGGCCAAGGCGGCGTGCAAGGACGTCGGCCGCGTGCTGGGCGTGCCGCTGGCGGACATCGACAAGCTGACCAAGCTGATCCCCGGCCTGCCGGGCACGAAGCTGAAAAAGAGCCTCGACGACGTGCCCGAACTGAAGGAGATGTACAACGCCAACCCGCAGATCAAGCAGGTGATCGACCTTGCGTTGAAGCTGGAGGGAATGAACCGAAACGCCGGCTGCCACGCCGCGGGCGTGATCATCGCGGACCAGCCGCTGGACACGGTTGTTCCGTTGTACACGGACAAGGACGACAACATCCTCACGCAGTTCGAAGGGCCGATCGCGGAGAAGTGCGGCCTGCTGAAGATGGACTTCCTGGGCCTGCGGACGCTGACGACGCTGACACGGGCGGTCGACCTGGAGTTGGCGACGCGGGCGCAGCGGGGCGAGGAGCGCGGACAGTTCCGCCACCCCAAGCCCGCCGTGCCGCACGACGAGAAGAACCGCATCGATATCGAGGCGATCGACCTGCGGGATCCGAACGTCTTCGACCTGTTCAAGCGCGGCGAGACCAAGGGCATCTTCCAGTTCGAGTCCGGCGGCATGCAGGACCTGCTGATGAAGATGCAGCCCGACCGCGTGGAAGACCTGATCGCCGCCAACGCGCTCTACCGCCCCGGGCCGATGGAACTGATCCCGACCTATTGCAACCGCAAGCACGGCCGCGAGGCGGTGCCGAAGGTGCACCCGATCATGGACGCGATCCTGGCGGAGACGTACGGGATCATGGTGTACCAGGAACAGGTCATGCAGATCTTCAACCAGCTCGGCGGGATCGAGCTGAGCAACGCATACAAGCTGATCAAGGCGATTAGCAAGAAGCAGGCTGACGTCATCGCGAAGTTCCAACCCGACTTCATGAAGGGGGCGATGGCAAACGGGGTGAGCAAGGACAAGGCCGAAGAGATCTTCGACTTCATCCTGAAGTTCGGGAGCTACGGGTTCAATAAGTGCGTCGTCGCCGATACGGTGATCGTTCACGCGGACACCGGCGAGCGGACGACGGTGGGGGAGCTGTTCCGCAACCGGCGGGCGTTCACCGTGCACGCGCTGGGGGAAGACGGCAAGCTGGCGCCGCGGCGCGTGACGGACGTCATGTGGAACGGGCGCAAACGGGTCTACAAGCTTCGGACGGTGCAGGGCAAAGAGATCACGGCGACGCGGAATCACCCGTTCCGGACGCTGGACGGTTGGACGAATCTGGAGAATCTGCGGCCGGGCGATCGAATTGCCGCGCCGCGGCGGACGGTGGTGGACGGTGGCCATTCGTGGCCGCGACATGAGATCGTCACGCTGGCGGGATTGCTGTCCGAGGGGAATACCTGTCACCCGTCATGCCTTTATTTCTTCGGGAATGACAAGGCGCTGGTGGACGATTTCGCCGACGCCGCGGGCCGTTTCCCGGAGACTGTTGCCCGGAGCTATTGCCGCGCCGACGGGCGGCGATGGGAAGTCTGCGTCTCCAGCGGCCGGGGTAAACGATTCGCGCCCAGCGGCCGTAAGTGGGCGGACGTCCTCGCCGCCAATGAGTCCGCCGGGTGCGCGACGACGGCGGCAACGGCGTCCCGGCGCTCCGGCGCCTTCCGATGGGCGGAGCGACTTGGCGTCGTCGGCCGTAAAGCCACCGCCAAGCGTGTCCCGGGCGAAGTGTTCGAATTGTGCGATGCGGACCTGGAGCTGTTCCTCGGCCGGCTCTGGGCCGGCGACGGATTCATCGCCAACGCTACACAAGCGGTTCCGTACTACGCCACCTCCTCGCGGCAACTGGCGACCGACGTCCAGGCACTGCTTCTGCGGCTTGGCATCATCAGTGGTGTACACCGCAAGTCGTTCAAGTATCGCGGCGGCACCCGCCCCGGTTACACCGTCCACCTGTTGGGCGAAGGCTCGGTGGAGACGTTCCTCGGCCGCGTTTGCCCCCACTGCCTGGGCCGTCACGCCGCCGTCGCGCACCTCCGCGCGAAGGTCGTAGCGGCCGCGAAAGGGCTGACGAGCAAGGACACCGTCCCCGCGGACGTCCGTCGATGGGTCGACCAGGCCCGTCGCTCGGCGGGGCTGACTTGGCGGGAATTGGAGGCGCAATCCGGCGTCTGTGTGCGCGAGCTTTGCCGCAAAGCGGGGACCGCGCCGTCCAAACGCGGATTCCGGCGCGATACGATCGCCCGCCTCGCCCGCTTCTTCGAATCCCAGCGGCTGCGCGAATTGGCGGAGTCCGACGTCTTCTGGGACCGTGTCGTGTCGATCGAGCCGGCGGGCGTCGAAGACACGTACGACCTGACCGTCGAGGTCGATCACAATTTCGTCGCCGACGGGTTGATCGTTCACAACTCGCACTCCACTCGTTACGCGATCGTCGCATACCAGACCGCCTACATGAAGGTCTACCACCCCGTCGAATACATGAGCGCGCTGCTCACGTTCGAAATGGGTTCCACCGAGAAGGTCGTCGAGTACATCGAGGATTGCCGGCGGATGGCGCTGCCGGACGGGTCGGTGGGGATCAAGGTGTTGCCGCCGGACGTGAACATCTCCGACAAGGACTTCACACCGGTCTACGTGGCGCGCGAGTCGAAGGGGAAGCGCAAGCGGGAAGAGCCGGGCAAGGACGGCGTGATCCGGTTCGGGCTGATGGCGGTGCGCGGCGTGGGCGAGAAGGCGGTCGAGTGCGTCATCAAGGAGCGGAACGAGCGCGGCGAATTTCCATCCCTTTACGACTTCTGCGAGCGCGTGGACCTGCGCGCGGTCACGCGGGCGACGGTGGACGCGCTCATCCGGTGCGGGGCGTTCTCGTCGCTGGGGGCGCGGCGGGCGCAGCTCATGAACGTCCTCGACCGCGCCGTCGAAATGGGCCAGCAATCCCAGAACGACAAGCGATCCGGGCAGATGAGCATGTTCGGTCAGCCCGATCCGTCGGCGGTGGCGGCGGCGTCGCCCAAGATGTCGGCGGCGCTGCCGGACGTCGAAGAATTCCAGCCCGCCGAGCTGCTGAAGTTCGAGAAGGAACTGCTGGGCTTTTACATCACCAGTCACCCGCTGACCGAGCACCAGGCGGCCATCGACCGCTACACGACGGCCTCGACGAAGGAGGCGATGGCCCTGTCGGAGGGGACGGAGGTGATGATCGGCTGCATGCTCAACGCGGTGCGGTCGAAGGTCGCCAAGTCCGGCCGCAGCGCCGGGCAGAAGTGGGCGATCCTGGTGCTCGAGGACCTGGACGGCACCATCGAGGCCATGTGTTTCGCCGAGACGTACGCGGCGGTCACGCAGAAGTATCCCGACGCGATTAAGGCCGAGCAGATCGTCTTCGTGAAGGGGAAGGTGGACAAGAAACGTGAGACGCCGAGCATCATGGTGACCGACATCCTGCCGATCGAGGCGGCGGTGGATCGCCTGACGACGGCCCTGATCCTCAAGCTCGACCGCGCGCGGCACACGCTGGAACACATCGAGGCCGCCCGCGGGCTGATCAAGGCCAACAAGGGGACCCTGCCCGTCTTCGTGCAGACCCAGGTAAACCTGGACGCCGCCGAGCACACGGTGACGTTCAAGGTGAGCAACGAGCTGGGGGCGCGAATGTCCAAGACGCTGGTGGACGACCTGCGCGCCAAGCTCGGGAACGACGGCGTGGACATGGCCGGCGCGGGGAGCAAGCGAAAGAAGCGGCTGGAGCAGCAGCGGCTGTTTAAAGAAGAGCAGTTAGATGTCGCGGATGCGGCGGCGGGGCCGATGGCTGCGGTGTCCGACGAGCAGATCGCGGCGGCGATGGACATGGAGATGTCCGCGGCGGATTGAGCGCTCCTCGTCCTCGCGTCGCGATACTGCCGTGGCGTCGTAAGTACGCGACGCGAGCACATATCCCGCGGTAGAATCGCCGTCCGATGGCAGCAGTTTCCGACACGCTCGATTACGCATGCCAAACGCAACGTGCGCGACGGTTCGGGCTCATCAGGCGATACGTTCGGCGAATCGCGCTGGCGTCGCTGATGCTGGCATGTCTCGTTGCGATCGTGGTCACTTGGCTTTATCTCGGATGGCGGGCCGAACAACCGGCGATTGCGCGCCTTCGCGATATTGGGGCGGTTATCACCGTCAAGCCGATCGGCTACCCGCCGCTGGACTGGCTTCTGGGCCGGCGATCGCGGTACCTCCGTGATCGTGCTGACGCGGTGGATACGTACGTCTACGGATCGCGAGTGGAGGGGATCGAGTTCAATCGTTTAACGCACCTGACGACCCTCGATCTGGCGAGTGCGCAGCCGTCCGCCGGCGTTTTCACAAACCTTTCTAACCTCCATGAGCTTCGGCATCTCGGTCTTTTTGGCAACGAGATCGGCGCGCAATCGGCGGCGAACTTGGGCGCGCTCGGACAATTAACCGATTTGGATCTGGGGTTCACGAATGCCGACGACGCGGTGCTGGCCAAGGTAGGCCGTCTTGTCCGGCTCAAAACGTTACGGCTTTGCGGGACCCACATAACGGATTCGGGACTGGTTAGCTTAGAATCGCTGGCAAATCTGGAATACCTCGACTTACGAGGCACGGCAATCAGCGGCGCAGGTTTCGTCCACTTGACGCGACTTCAACGACTGCGGTCCCTCTCGATCAGCTATACGCGAGTGAATGACCAGGGCTTGGCGAACCTTCACGCCATGACCTGGATTGCAGATGTGGGGCTGTCGGCAAAAGGCGTGACGCCCAGCGGCGTTGACGCCCTTAAGAAGGCAATTCCGGGCGTGATTGTTCGGGCCGAACTGCCGCCATGATCGGGGTGTCGTTTGCGGCGAGATTGTCAGGAACGGGCATGAGCGAGCGTATGGACCACACCGAGATTCGCGAGGTGTGCCATGCAGTTCGCCGGTCATTTCGAGACACATTTGACGGTCGCCGCTCGTTCGACGGCGGACGCGGCGCGGCTTTCGGTCTGGGCGTGCGGGCGGGGGCTCAAGTTCACGCACATCGTGCTGGATCGCGGCCTCACGCCGTCACAACCCATGGTGACGGGGCACGCGCGGGGGCGCTTGGCGGGGCAGATCGTCGAGGCGCGCGAGATCGCCGCCGCGCTGGCGGGCGAGGGGCTGGCCGCCTCCCGGATCAAGATCGAGGTCGCGCCGGACAACGCCGACGTGCCGCAGTCTGATAAGCAGGCGGCGAGTCAGCCGGCGGATCGTTACTTCGAACACCACCTGAAGCTGCTCCTGCCGCGCGAGGCCGACATCGGTCGCATTTCGACGATCGCGTCACCGGCTGGCGGGCACGTGTCCAGAAACGCGCTGAAACGCCGCGGCGACGGGCGGCAGGAGCGATTCGTCACGCAGCGGTGTTACGGCGTCGGTCGCGACCGCGCGGAGGCACAGTTCTCGCGATTGTTCCACACGCTGCGGTCCGGTGGCGTCGAGATCCTCGACGCCGAGCGTGAGTACGTGGTGTACGACGACAACCTGGCGGCCGACGCGGGCTGGATGTAGCCCTCGCCCGCCAGTCGAGCGGGCGAACCAAAGTGCGTCCCGCGCGGAGGTTCCCATGACAACTCAAAATCATTTCATCCTGGACGCGCTGCGCGCGGTTCGCGTATTGCCGCGGCCGGCAAACGCGCCGATTCGCAAGGGTTATCCGAACACGTTTCTCGACGGCGGCGGCGACGCGCGGCCGGTGGTGTTCGATCCGGCGCTGCGGCACTTCCCGCACGCCCTTCGGGCGGGCGACCCGCGGTTTGCCGATGCCGACACCGCCCGGCGCTGGCTGGCGGCGCGGCGGCTAGTGACGGGCCACGTCCTGCACGCGCTGGCGGACTCGGCGTGGGCACATTACCTGGTGCTGCGCGGCAGCTTGCTGCTGCGCGCGTGGTTCGGCGACGCCGCACGCGAGCCGGGCGACATCGATTTCGTCGTGCGACCGTCCGAACTGTCAGTGGAGGGCGCGGCGGGACGGAACCTGGTCCGAGACCTGATCCGTCGCGCGTCTTCGCCGCAACCGGCATGCGGCGGCGTACGCATCCTGGCGGACCAGGTGCGCGTGGACGACATCTGGACCTACGAACGCGCCCGCGGCCGCCGCGTGGTCTTCCCGTGGGAGGCCGACGGCTTGCCGGTCGGCGCGGTGCAGTGCGACCTCGTCTTCGGCGAGCAGTTGCCGGTCGAGGCTTCGCGCGTCGCCATTGCCGACGGCTCCGGCGGCGCAGTGTCGCTGTGGGCGGCGCCGCGCGCACTATCGCTGGCGTGGAAGCTCCTCTGGCTGGTGACGGACTGCTCACCGCAGGGCAAGGACCTGTTCGACGCCGTGCTGCTGGCCGAGCGAACGTCACTCTCGGCCGAGCTGCTGCGACGGGTGTTCGTCGACGCCGACTGCCTGAAGCAGTTGCCGGCGCGCGACGATTTCCCGAGCGACTTCGACGTGGACTGGGTGGCATTCGCGGCCGAGTACCCGCACCTGACCAACGACGCACGATGCTTGCCGCGGCGACTGGCTGACGCGCTGCGATGCCGCGCGACGACGGCGGTGGCAGTGGCAGCCGACGATGCGTGTCAGACGGCCTCGGCGTCCCCGTCGAATCCATCGGAGAAATCGGAGAAGACGATGACTGCCCTGACCCGACAACCTCATGTCCAAGTGGCGGAGCTCGACCGCCTGCTCGCGGCGCTGAGCGATCGGCGTGCGCGGGTGGCGCACGACGCGTGCACGGTGCTGGCCGAGGACTACGTCGTCCCGCGCGACCGCCTGTGGGCGCTGCTGGCGACCGCGGGGCGGGCGCACACGCGGACGTGCGTCGTGCGACTGCTCGCACGCGGCGAGCGGCTCGACAGCATGACGTGGCTCTTGAACGCCGTCGCGCTGGGCGACGGGGCCGTGCGCGACCAGGCGTGCAAGCACCTGGCGCGGTGGGGCGACGTCTGGCCGTCGGTCACGCCGCGACAGATCGTGGGGTTCCGCGTGGCGCTGGTGCGTGCGTCGGCGGCGTTGTCGGCGCCGCTGCGCGAGCGGCTATGGGCGTTCGTCAACCACGTCGACGGCCGGACGCCGCGTGTCGGCCGGGCGGCGCGTGTGACCGCCACCGCGAAGCCGGTAACGCGCGTGGCGCCGCAGGTGACGCCGCGCAGTGCGGCATTGCGGCACGTGGCGGGCGTGGGGACCCTTGAGTCCCTCGCGCAGGCCGTGGCGCGGAAGCCGCCGGCGCCGCCCCTCCCCGGTTGCGTGGTGCTGCGTTGGTACGAGTTGCCGCCGCGACGCCGGGCGCCGTGGCGTTGGGTGCTGCCCCGGCGATGAGCGAGTCTCCCCCTCCCGCGGGCTTGCCGCGGGAGGGGCGGGGCTGGGCGGCATTTGAAATCTCAAATCTCAAATCTGAGATCTGAAATTCCGGCTTTCGAATTACTTGAATACTTCCGCGAAGAAGTCTTTCATCGCTTCCCACGACCGGTGATCGGCTTGTTCGTTGTACGCCATCCCCTTGCTCGGGTCGTTCCCGGCCGCGGGGTTGGTGAAGCCGTGCACGGCGCCGCCGTACAGGTTGACTTGGTAGTTGACGTTGCCGGCCTTCATCTCCTGGATGAAGTCGTGCACCTCTTCGAGCTTGACGAACGGATCGTCGCCGCCGGCGCAGGCGAGGATCTTCGCCTTGATGTTCCTGGCGTCCTCGGGCGTTGGCGTGGAGAGCCCGCCGTGGAACGAGACGACCCCGACGATGTCCGCGCCGCTGCGCGCCAGTTCGAGAGCGGTCGTGCCGCCGAAGCAGTAACCGATGGCCGCGATCTTCTTCGGATCGACTTCCTTGCGGGTCTTGACGGCGGCGAGCGCGGCGTTAATCCGGGCACGGAGCGTCGCGCGATTGTCCTTTAGCGCCCCGGCCATCTTCCCGGCCTCTTCCATGCTCTTGGCCTGCACACCCTTGCCGTACATGTCGACGGCGAACGCGACGTACCCCATTTTGGCCAATTGCTCCGCCCGCTGCTTGGCGTAATCGTTCAGCCCCCACCACTCGTGACAGACCAGGACGGTGCGCCGCGGCGTCGTATCCGCGTCGTCATAGAACAAAACCCCTTCGAAATCCGTCGTGCCTTCTTTGTACGCGATCGGTTCGGATTTGATGGCCGCCCGGGCGGAAAACGAGCAGAACAGTAAAACCGCGATGAGAGGTAGGGGTTTCATTGGCAAAGGCTCCTTTTACGTGGAGTTTACGTGTTACCCGTGCGACAGGGACGATGCAAACGGCATAGGTCGCAATTCGCGACCGCGCGCCGCGGCATTTCCAGAACCGCAGCATAGAATTTGCGTCGAAAACCTGTCGAACATTCCGAAAGAGTGTCTACTCCGCAGGGTCGGTCGGACAGGTTGAGGCTGTGAAGGAGTTGTTGTCGTGAGTCGTGCGGTCGTCGTTGAAAGTCGTTTGCCCACCCCGTCGGGGCGGGATTTCCGCCTGGATTTCTGGCGCGGCCTGTGCCTGGTGGACATGGTGCTGGTCCACCTCGTTTACGAAGGCGTCAAAATGGGGCGGGTCCTCCAGCCGATCGTGGGGGAATTCCTGCGGTTCGCGGCGGGCGGGTTCATCTTCCTCGCCGGCCTGGGCGTCACCTACATCTTCCTGCCCAAGGCCCGCAATGACGAGAAACGTTTGGGGACGTATCGCGCCCTATGGCGGCGATCGCTTTACCTGCTCTTCGTACACTATGCGGCGTCGCTCAGCTTCATCTTCATCTATCCACTGCGCGACTTTACCGGGGCGTACCCCCGCCCGCTCGAGTTCGTGAAACAGGTGCTGCTCTTCCGCGAAGGGTCGGACCTGCTCATCTTCTACGTCATCATGGTCGCCGTCTCGCCGGCGCTGATCGAGGTCATCCGGCGCGGCTATTGGTGGGCGGCGGCGCTGCTCAGCCTGTCGATGTTTACGTTCGGTCAGTTTTACCCGTACGCGCTGTCGCTGCCGATTCAGCAGAACTTCATGGTCGTGCTGTGGCAGTTGGTGTTCGTGATGGGGATGCTCGCGGGCGCCGTGCTACCGCGATGGGACGCGCTGGCGGTGCGGGCCAAGCTACGGTGGTTCGGCGCCGCGTGCGGCGTGTTGGCGCTGGTCGAGGTAATGGAGTTTACGACGCTGGGCTGGCACTTGGGGATCACCTTCGAGAAGTGCCCGCTCTCGTGGGGCGAGGCGGCACGCTACGTCAGCCTGATCACGGTCATCATGCTCGCCAGCGACCTCTGCTGGCGGTTCATCGCCGACAGCGGCGCGGTCGGATTCCTGACGCGCCTGGGCCGGCGAAGTTTGGCGGTTTACGTCGCCCACGTCTGGGTGGTGGCGATCGTGCTGGCGGCGGCGCGGCGGATGGAGTGGATCGGTAACTGGCAAGTCCTGCTGGCGGTCGTCGCGGTGGCGCTGCTCTGGGCGTGGACCTGCGTGCTCGATTCGCTTAGCGCCATCCCCCGCAAGCGCGGCGAAGAGCCGTCGTGGGTCGGGCAGGCGTTCTGGAAAGTCTCCGGCGCCGCCGTCGCCGGCGTCTGCGTGCTCTTCATGGTCCACACGATCATGCCCCTGTGGCACCGCGACCCCGTGGCGCGGATGCTGGCGAAGATGAAGGCCCCGACCAACCTCGTCGCCGAGATCGCCACCGCCAGCGAAGCCGACCCGTACGACGGCGACCCCGGCCCGCTCCCCGCCACGCCGTACGAAGACGTCGCCCCGGACGACGCGGCGGTATAAGGCGGCCCTTGTCCGCACGCCGGGGGTAGCCGATAGAATGCCGGTATGGAGATCGTCGAGGGACTCAGTGGTTTGCGCGCCGGCCGGCCCGGGGGCGTGTT
>Ga0207674_10004878_pt1 | contig 16054 bp, 13 predicted proteins | sample KBSCornC72_FD_184303 | JGI IMG/M metagenome (GOLD analysis project Ga0207674, IMG submission 184303) | Corn rhizosphere microbial communities from Kellogg Biological Station, Michigan, USA - KBS Corn C7-2 (SPAdes) (version 2) | ecosystem: Host-associated > Plants > Roots > Rhizosphere > Soil ... | reverse complement strand
CTGGGAGCGATCCCCACTGGCCCCCTCCGGCTCGACGCCCGCGCGCATGACGCGCTCGAGTCCGCCGTCGTCGGAGACTGGGCCCTGAGCCGCGAGGATCTGGTTCTCGGCGACGATGACGGCGTGCTCTTCCTCCCCAGCCCGCAGGCCGAGGAGATCTTCACGCTGGCCGAAACGATCCGCGATACCGAGCGGCGCCAGGCCGAACGGATCCGGGCAGGTGCCTCACTGCGCACCCAGGTACAGTTCCGCGCCTACCTGGCCAGGCGTGAGAACACGCCCTCCCTGAGCTTCCGCGAGCATCTGCGCACGGTGGGCGGAGCCATCGAGGAATGACCTCTTCTTCAACCGGCCATGGACCTGCTCAGCGCAGGCGACAGCGGCAGCCGCGCCGAATCGCCGACCTCGCGCATGACTCCCGGCGCAGCCCGCCACCTCGCCAACGCCGAAGCGCACGCCGATCGCGGCCGCCGTCCTGATCAACCGGCTCGAAGGCTTGAGAGCAAGCCTGGACAGCTCGTCGCGATTGACGCCGCGCCACTGCGCCGTCTGCCGGAGAGTCTCCGAACCGCCCTCTCTTGCCGGCCCCGATGAACCCCGCACGTCGGTGCCGTCTACGAGGTCAGCCTCACGTGCAGGTCCCGATCGAGGATGCCAGCCAGTCGTTCGGCCTCCTGCTCGATGGCCTCCTCGGGCCGCCGACGCTCGTCGAGCCAGGCGACCGTGAGCTCGTGGCCCTTCCGCGCCCACGTCCCACAGACAACACCGCCGACTATCAGCGGGTTGGCCTTGCGGGTCACGAGGTCACGCCGCGACGACGGGGTGACGTGGACGTCCTTGGTGCCGGGACCGATCACCCACTGGTCGTGCCCAGGAAGGAACCGCACGGCATCCGACGGCCGCGCGGCGGCCAGGGAGTCGACATCCTCCCGCACGACGTAGGCTGTGGCGCCCTCCACGTCGACCGCGACCAGCCGGTCGCCGAGCCCGCAGATCCAACTGTCGAGTCGTCGGCGGCCGGCACTCAGGCCGTTGCCGAGCCAGTAGCGGAGGTGGTCCAGTGTCGCCGGTCCGTAGGTTCGGAAGTACGCGGTGATGGCGCGCGGACCCGCCTCGTCGAGGTCGGGGATGCCCCGCCACCGCGGGTTGCCGTCGAGGCGCTGGAAGGTGTGCCGTCCGTCGCGGGGTGGGCCGAAGCTCATGTCCCCCTGCCAGGTCAGCGGCTTGATCAGCGTGCCCGCGCCCTCGTCGAAGACCGGTTTCAGGTGCCGGTACGCGGGGCGTCTCGCCAGCACGTCCCCGAGCTCGGAGATGGTCAAAGGCCCGTCGCTGAGCGCATCGCGCACCGCGGCTCGGAAGTCCGGCCAATCCGACGGCGCGAGCCCGTAGTACTCCACCCAGCTCGGCAGCTCCCACTGCCGCCCGGCCGATCGGAGCGCGAGATAGGTGCCGCCGTCCTCCGGCGAGAGGTAGTGCATCGACCCCCGGAACGCGAACGCCTTGATCACCGACCCGTCCGCCAGCGCCGTCGCCAGCTCGCCGGGCCGCGACACCTGGCTTCGGGTCCTCACCGCGAGCTCGGCGAGGGACTCGTCCATCGACAGCACGGCACCGAGCCGGCGTACGACGTCGGCCGCCGACTCGGACCCGACCGGGTCGAGCAGGTGTCGCCCCATCCGCCAGGCCAGCGCCTGCCTCCACGTCACCTTCGCCTCGATCGACGTGCTCATGCCCGCAGCCTCGCACCGATTCCGGACGAAAACCGCCCGGTGGTCGTTGACGAGGGCCTCTTGATCTGCGCGATCACGGCGCCTCAGCCCCCCGACCTCCGGTCCATCCGCCGCGTCTGGGCCGCGATGCGGCCCGGGCCAGGTTGCGGCCGGAGTAGCGGGCGAGAAGGAGACCGCTGCCAGATGTGCCGGACTCAGGGCGTCTCGCTGGAACGGCAACAGGGTCACCGTCACCATCACCGAACTGACCTGCAGCCCCGACCCCACCTGCACCATCACCCGCCGACGCCGAACTCGGCAGCGAGGTCAGCGGCCCCACCATCCCGATCCAGGGCCGCATCACATATCCAGCCCCGCGTTGAACGCGCGTCACTTCGCCGCGACAGGCCCCGCCCAACGGCACCGTGATCCTCGCATCAGGAAGCGTGTGCAAGCCGAAATCTCGACCGGGACCGTGGACGAGTCCGGGTTGCGCTGACGTGATGATCAGAGCAAGGGTGGAGCGGTGCAGCGCAGCCTGGAGGGAGGACTTCTGTGACGACCAAGAGCGACTTCGACGAGCAGGACTGGGCGCGCGTCGTTCGGGCTCCGTTCGTGGCTGGCATGGCGATCACCCTCGCCGATCCCGGAGGCCCGATCGAGGTGGCCAAGGAGACGGCAGCGACCCTCAAGATCGCCACGTCACCACCAACCCGGGAGCAGCTCCTCACCGAGGTAGCACTCGACGTACAAGCGATGGTGCAGGAGCACCACCACAACCCCCTCAAAGACTTCAAGCCGACGTCGGACCGGCCAGTCGGCGACCAGGTCGTCGACGAACTGCACGACGTGTGCAAACTGATCAAGGCCACAGCCGATCCGGACGAGGTGGCCGCCTTCGGCGAATGGATCGTTCAGGTTGCACAGGCCGCGGCGGACGCAGCCAAAGAAGGCGGCTTCATGGGATTCGGCGCCGAGCAGGTCAGCTCGCGTGAGAAGGACATGATCGGCCGGGTTCGCACAGCCGTTACGAGGGCCTGAAGGGCGGCGCTCACGTCCGGATACACGCTCCGGGCATGTCCCATTCCGCCGGGTGTCGGTCGACCGGTACGTCGAGGCCGAGGGGCGCGTCCCGGACTTCGCCGGAAGAGTGGGGTGCACCTCGGGAAACGTCATCGACATCGATGCAACCGGTCTCGTGGCAGCAGTGGACTCGATCGACTGCGCGGGTGGGAAGTACCGGCGTGGGTACGTACCGGTCGCCTACCGGTCGTCGTGAAGGGAGACGGATGCGGATCAGCGACACCAGCGACCTGTGGTGGAAGACGGCCGTCATCTACTGCCTGGACGTGCAGACGTTCATGGACTGGAACGACGACGGGATGGGCGACTTCACCGGTCTGGCCGAGCGTCTGGACTACCTCTCCGAGCTGGGGGTGACCTGCCTGTGGCTGATGCCGTTCCACCCGACGACCGACCGCGACGACGGCTACGACATCACCGACTACTACGGCGTGGATCCTCGCCTCGGCAGCGCCGGCGACTTCGTCGAGGTCGTCCGCACCGCACGTGACCGCGGCATGCGCGTGATCATCGACCTGGTCGTCAACCACACCTCCGACAAGCACCCGTGGTTCCGGTCCGCGCGGTCGAGCAAGAGCTCGCCCTACCGCGACTTCTATGTCTGGCGTGCCAGCCCACCGCCGGACACCAGCAAGGACGTGGCCTTCCCGGACCAGGAGAACAGCATCTGGGAGTACGACGAGAAGACCGAGGAGTGGTACCTGCATCGCTTCTACCGGACACAGCCCGACCTCAACATCACCAATCCACTCGTGCGCGACGAGATCGTCAAGGCGATGGGCTTCTGGCTGGAGCTGGGCATCTCGGGCTTCCGGGTGGACGCCGTGCCGTTCATGATCGAGACCACCGGTGTCGACCGGGCTGAGCTCGACCGCTTCCCGGACCCGCATGAGTTTCTCCGCCACCTGCGCTCGTTCGTCGCTCGCCGTACCGGTGACGGCATTCTGCTCGGCGAGGTGAACGTGCCGCACCGGGACCAGAAGCGGTTCTTCGGCGGTCAGGACGGCGACGAGCTGACCATGCAGTTCGACTTCATCGGGATGCAGAACCTGTATCTCGCGCTGGCCCGGAAGGACGCCCGTCCCCTGGCGCGGGCCCTGAGACGGCGGCCTGCGGTCTCGCTGGAGTCACAATGGGCCACGTTCGTCCGGAACCACGACGAGCTCACCCTGGACAAACTGTCCGATCCAGAGCGCGAGGAGGTCTTCGCCGCTTTCGGGCCGGACCCGACGATGCAGCTCTACGGCCGTGGACTTCGGCGTCGGCTTCCGCCGATGCTGGACGGTGATCCGCGACGGATCCGGATGGTGTACAGCCTGCTGTTCTCCCTGCCCGGCACGCCCGTGCTGTTCTACGGCGAGGAGATCGGGATGGGAGAGAACCTCCACATCGAGGGGCGACTCGCCGTACGCACGCCCATGCAGTGGACCGGCCAGCGCAACGGCGGCTTCTCCAACGCTGCACCGGCGCGGCTGCGCCGACCCCTGACGGAGGGCTCCTTCGGGCCCGAACACGTCAACGTCGCCTCGCAACGCAGCGACCCGGAGTCTCTCCTGGCGTTCATCGGACTGCTGATCAAGCGCTACCGAGAGTCGCCGGAGCTCGGCTGGGCCGACTTCTCGGTGCTCGACCAGCCGCATCGGCACGTGCTTGCTCATGAGTGCGCGTGGGACGACCGCCGGTTGATCGCCCTGCACAACCTCAGCCCCGACAGCTGCGTGGTGCCGCTGACCATCGACGACTGTGACAGCAGCTTCCACCTCCTCGACCTACTCCAGGACTCCGATCACGTCGAGGTCGACGAGAAGGGGCTCGTGGAGGTGGCACTGGACGGCTACGGCTACCGATGGCTGCGGGTGATGCCCCGCGGCAGCCGCCGACTCGCTTGAGTGCGACATGTCGCCGGCACTCGGGGCGTTCCTGATCTTCGTCACTCCGCCGGCCCCCCGCGCGCTCGGTGGAGGGATCGCCCTGCGCATCGAGCAACGCGGCGTGCGTATGCAGGTGACCGCACGCGCGTTGCTCGCCGGGGACCGAGGCGGCGTTGCGTGCTGACGGGGCTGCGGGTCAGGAGCGTAGGACCACGAAGTCGTCCCAGCGCAGGCCGGCCAGGCTGTCCATGGTCAGGCGACCGTTCCACACCCGGCGCGCGGAGTTCTCCTGCTCGGCCTTGAGCATCGACTCCCTACCGGCGTTGTCGCCGAAGTAGCAGCCGTGGCGCTGCAGGGTGCGGGCGATGACCAGCCCGGCGGGTGTCAGGCCGCGGGTGGTCAGGTCGATGGCAGGGTCGATGGCGATCCGTTCGCCCTCGGCGCCGAAGCCGTACTTGCCGCTCTCGCAAGCCACCATCGGGTGCCGGAAGCCGTCGCTTGACCTGGTCTCGCACAAGAACAGGTGCAGCACGTGTCCGAGGTCGGTGTTGTTGGCGATGCCGTAGTCGACCAGGTCCGACCTGATCACCATGGCATCGGAGAGCCGGCCGCGGCTGGTGAAGTTCCGCTGGTCGTTGCTGCGCGGGTCCTTGTAGTGCAGGCCGTTGCTGGAGTGGTAGGTGATCCCGGCCGAGGAGACCGAGATCGTGCGGGGCCTGATCACCGAGGCCTTGCTGCCGAACACGGTGAACCCGGAGCCGAGGTCGACCACGCAGAACGGGCTGTCGGAGGTGCCGGTGAGCAGGCTGCCCAGCCAGTCGGGCGCGTGGAAGCCGGTGGTCATCAGGGTCGCGCACTTCGGTGGAACGGTTCCGGTCAGCTTCCAGATCGGGTCGCTGGCCTTGCCGATCGCGAAGGCGGTGCCCCAGTGGTTGGAGCCGGTGCCGGCGATGCGGGGGTAGGCGTACGACTTCTGGTCGGGGTGGCTGCGCATGAACTGACGGAACGCCGCCGTGCGGGTGGTGTCGACCGCGGTCCCAGGCACCAGCGTGCGACTGGTCCCGCCGCTGCCCACGATCGGGCTCTGGAAGTAGGAGTCGGAGGTGTACGGGACGAACGGTCGGGTTGTGGTGGTCGTGCCCGCGAAGGCTGGTGCCACGGCCGGGGCGGCGCCGAGGGCCGCCACAGTGAGGCCGCCGGCGCCCAGCAGGACCCGTCGTGACATGACCGGCGTGGTCGGTTCCAGCGTCGATCGATGGCGCGGTTGAAGAGTCGCTCGATGGCGTGGTTGGTACATCAGATAGGCCTCCGGGGGAGAGAGGGTGAGCGGCCGGACGAATCTGCCCGACCCGGTGCCTGGCCGAGCCCCAAGGCCAAGCCACCGTAAGCACAGATCTCCCAGAAGATCGAGGCGCGGTCCGCTGGGCGGGATCCGGGGTCGAACGGGAGCGGCTCCCGCGTCCCCGGTCCGGACAGCCGGCGTCCGGACCGACGGGCCTCGCGTCGGGCGCGTTGCCGGGGTACGCGACGGACGAGCATCGGAGCGAACTCCGCGGTGTCCGGGGCGGGGGGATTCGGCCGAGCCGGCGGTGGTACTCCGCCCGCGACTCGTCGAGTGCGGTGCGGATCGCGTCGAGAGTGACGGCGCCGTGACGGGGCACGCCCAGGCTGGGAGAGTGCTTCGCCCGGCGCCCTCCCGACGCACGCGGCCCGGTTCGGCCGGCGACCCCGCAGGGCGCGTCGGCGCTTGGTCGGCCCCCGTCCGTGGGGCATGGCTCGGGACCGAGACCGACAGCGCGGAGCGGGACGCTGGACGGATCGCCGACGGATGGACGTCGTCGAGAGTCGGCGCCCCACTCGGGGCCGTCCCTTCGCGTCCGGCCCGGGCCGGCGACCCCGCGGAAATGGCCGTTGCCGTCCAAGGGCTCCACGGTGGCGGCAGGAGTCTGGATGCGGCCGAGTCCGCCTCGATGGGCGCCTGGTTCGGGCACGACTTCGCACGCGTCCGGGTGCACAGCGACGAGGGTGCGGCGGGCGCGGCGGATCGATTGCATGCCCGCGCCTACACGGTCGGTTCCGACGTAGCCTTCGGCCGAGGCGAGTACGCTCCCGGCTCGCTGGAGGGTCGCCGGCTGCTCGCACACGAACTGGTGCACGTGCTCCAGCAGGCCGAATGGGGCTCGGCACGGTTCGTGCAGAAGGCGCCGAAGAAGAAGAAGGCCGCTCCGGCGATCGAGGCACCCAACCTCGCCATCGAAGGAGGGGAGGCTGATCCCGCTCAGGAGGACCTGATCGCAGAGATCGTGCTCGCGATGCGGCTCGACCTGGGTTCGCCCGGACCGCTCAGTCTCCTCCGCCTGCGTCACACCTGGGCCCGTGCCAGCACCCTGATCCAGGAGCCGAAGGCCGATCGGAAGCCGAACCATGCGGAGCCTTACCCCGAACTGCTGGACCCCGAGATCGTCACCGGGCTGTCTGCACTCGGCGTCCAGCAGCGACGAGCGGTAGCCGCCGAGGTGGAGCGGCGCCTGGTCACCTCCTACCAGAGTCAGAGCATCGAGGACCTGAGCACGGAGTATGCGGCGCTCTCCGATCGCGTGCACGCCCTCATGGATGGGAGGTTCCTGACCTGGGTGGCGATGCGGGACGGACTGTTGCGGTGCTTCAGCGACATTCCCAGCTTGAACGCCTACTTCGCGACGTTGGTCCCGGCCGGATTCCCGGTACCCGGTGTCCCTGGTGGCGCCCTGGTGCACCCGGTGCTCAAAGGGAAGCTCGACCGGGCCACGAAGGTGATCCATGATCATGGGTGGATGCCGAGGGTCATGGCCGCGTTGGGCCATGAGGGAATCGGCGCAACGAACATCCGTGAGAACACCGCCCGGCCCGCGGACATAGGAACGCACGCCTTCGGCTGGGCGATGGACATCGACCCGACGCACAATCCCGACGTCCGCCCGTTCCCAGAGATCTTCACCGAGGTGACGACTGTCGATGCCGGCGCAGGATCGGACGTCGTCGCCCTGCGTGGATCCGGGCTGACGACGAACGATGCGCTCGCCCATGCACAGGCGTTGCGCAGGTCCAGCGACGAGATCGTGGCCGCGTTCGCGGATGAGGCGAGCATCAAGAAGGCCATCGCCGGGTACCTGGCTCGGCACGGCGCCGGCACCTTGTCCGTCGCAGAGCAGGGCGAACTCGAAGCTCTGCTGAATGACGCGGCAACGGCCAAGGGGCGTGCCCAAGGAGAGGCCGTCAACAGAGTCACCCGGTGGGTGCTCGACCGGCAGGACGCCGTGCGCGCCCGGGCGACATCGCCGGGGGACCGGATGTCCCGTCCGGAGGAGGCGACGCCATGGGTGATGGCCATGCAGTCCAGACTCGTTGTGGCGATCCACTCCCCTCAGGAACTCACCGCCCGGATCCTCCTCATCGAGCAGCAGATCGCGACCCCGGTGACCAAGCAGCCGAAGGAGGCGACCGGCCTCGGCCTGGCACCGCTGTACAGCGAGGCGTCGGTCAAGGAGCTCCGGGCCATGGATGCTGCGACGAAAAAGCATTCCCTCAGCGGTATCCGTAAGCACCTGAGTGTTCTCATGGAGAATCAGGTGGCCGCCGACACCACGGCCAGGATCCGCGAACTGCACCAGGTCTTCTTGGACGCGAAACGTGCGCGCGCCCGCGATCCTGCCGTCAAGCCGGAGAAGGGCGCGGCCACGGGCCAGATCGCAGCTCACGGCTGGATGTCTCACGCCCCGGAGTTGGTCGCGGCCCTGGTCGGGGCTGAGGGCGCGAATCTGGCCTGGCTGGGCGTCATGCTGCAGAAGGATCACGGAAAGACCGTCGGGTCCAAGGACACGATGCACTTCGAGCTCCGTCCGGCCGACTATCCGGCCTTGCCCGGCGGCCGCTACCCGGACGTCATCCGCGGCGGCCCCGGAGCCAGTCGACCTGCCCAGGGCGACTTCCCCTCTCCCGACGAGGCGGACTCCGCGTGATGATGGCCGGTGCCCAACGCCGATCGCTCGAACCTCGCGGGACCGATCGGATCCGTGAGGATCCTGAGGAAGTTTCCGTGGTACGGGCGCGCGCTGAACGCCTATCGTCCTGCGGTCGAAGGAAGCCCGGACTTCCTGACACGCCTCGTGTGTGGACGTCACGTCGAGTCAGGCACTGTGGACGTCGGGTCGCAGGTCGGGCGCGATAGGTGTCTCGGGCGGGTCATCGCAGACCCATAGGTGGACACACCCACATGACGACAAGCTCGACAACGACCTCGCGGCAGGAGAGAGGGAAACGCCTGAGGCTGAGCGGGGCCCGGGTGCCGTCCCGCCGGTTGTCGGTGCGATCTCGCGGGCGTCACTCCGCCGCCGGTCGTGCGCGGGCTCTGCGGCCGGGATGACTTCGGGGGTTCACCGGACACTGCGGGTGCGCCATGCTGGTCGCGTGGTCGTTCTTGTGCCGAGACAACTGCGGATCACGGGCATGACCGGCAACGTGCCCTACTACGGGGGACGCCTCACCCCGGCGCAGGCGTTCGCCGCGTCGCACCCGGCCCCACCACCCGCCCGACCCCTCTCGGCCCCACCACCGGACGGGGTCCCGCCGGGACGGAGCGATCCGCTGGAAGCGCTCGGCCACCTGCTCGAGACGGGGGTGCTCGACGAGCAGGAGTACGAGCGGCTCCGTGCCCGTATCACGCCATGAGCGGGCCGGTGCAGGTGCTCGTCGTCGAGTTCGACGAACCGTCGTTCTCGGGTGAGGTCATCGCTGAGTTCACACGGTTGCGCGAGGCCGGGACGGTCCGCCTTGTCGACGTTCTCCTGGTCCGCCGTCACCAGGATGGGACGTTCGACACCCTCCCTCCCCCACCCGGTGCCGATCCCGCCCTTGGCCAGGTCGCGACAGACATCCTCGGCGGCACTGACGGATCGACCCTCGACGCAGCGAGCGTCGACGGAGCGGCCTGGTCGCTCGCCGACGTCGTCGGTCGGGGCTCCGTGGCTGCGATCGCGCTGATCGAGCATCTGTGGGCAGCCCGCCTCGTCGACGCGATCGGCTCGACCGGAGGCCGCCTGCTCGGCGAGCTCTGGCTCTCGCCCGAGGATCGTGCCCGGTTGCCGGGTTAGCCGCGCCCGGTCACGTGGGTGTCACGACGCAGGTCGGCCCAGTCACACCAACCACCCGCGTCCTTCCGCCGGAGGCTGACGTCACCATCAGCTCGCACCGATGGCGCTTGACCTTGGGTTTCTGCGGTCCGGGATCCGTGGTGGGCCACCGGCACCGGGACGGCGGGTGCCCTAGGTTTGCGCTCGTGACGCGCACGTTTGTCTCCCCGAGTGGGCTTGCGGGCACGGTGACGGGATCCGGCCCGGCAGTTCTGCTCCTGCATGGCGGACCGGGCATGACCGACTACATGCAAAGCCTGCTGCCGGAGCTGGACGGCCACCAGGTGGCATCGTTCCAACAGCGTGGAGTCGCCCCATCGACACTGATCGGCCCCTTCGACGTCCCAACGCTGCGCACCGACGTCATCGAGGTCCTGGACACCCTCGGCTGGGATGCGCCGGTGATCATCGGCCACTCCTGGGGTGGTCACCTGTTGCTTCACCTCTTGGCGGCGACCCCTGCACGTGTCGGGGCCGCTCTTCTGGTGGATCCACTCGGCGCGGTCGGCGACGGAGGAATGGCTGCCTTCCAGGCCGAGCTGCAGCGCCGACTCCCGAAGGAGACCCTGACCAGGTTCGAGGAGCTCGACGCCATCGAGGCGAGTCGCCCGCTGACACAAGAGGAACACCTCGAGGCCATGGAGATCGGATGGCCGGGCTACTTCTCCAGCCTGGAGGCCGCCCAGCCCATCCCCCAAACCGGCCACGCACCCAGCGATGAGAGCTGGGCCTCGATCCGCGCCGAGCTACCGACCCTCGCCGAACGGCTCCGGGGCTGCACCGTACCGACCCGGTTCATGCACGGGGCACTGGACCCACTGCCGGTGACCGCGAGCACGGAAGCCGCCGAGGTCCTGGGCGCACCCGTGGACGTGCTCCCGGGAAACGGCCACTTCCCGTGGCTGGAGGACCCAGGCTGCGTACGCCGCAGCCTCGACCTGCTACTCGCCACGGCCTACTGAGTCGCATCCAGCGGACGCCTCCGCGGCGCTGCGCTCTCCCCTTCGTCGGCACAGCCGCATGGAGGCTGTATCCGGCTCCGCCGGAGCCGGCGCGCATCCTTCGCCCTTGCTCGTACTCGGCGCACGTCCTGAGGACGTAGCCGGTACGGGTCGGTCGGTGCCCGCGACGGCGGGCCGGGGGATGGTGCAGCTGCCCCGCGGCGCCGAACCCAGGATCAGGGGACGTAGGTGTAGCAGACCGGCAGGGGTCCCGCGAGCTCGACGCTCCAGGTGTGGGGCGTGATGAAGCAGCCGTGCGCGACGTAGTGACCGTGGGTGATGACGGCGGGAGCAGGGGCGGCCGGCGGGTCGCCGCGTCCAGGCATGGCGGACGCGCTGCCGAGGGTGATGGCCAGCAGGGTGCCGACGAGTCCGGCGGCCGCGACGGCGGAGATGGTGCGATGGTGGTTGGTCGATGAGGTGGGGCGGTGGACGTTTGTCCTGGTCATGAGGCTTCCCTTGTTCGGTGGCCGGGAGTCCGGCCTGGGGAACACTCACGCTGGCGCTAAGACCCGTCCTCCACATGGGGAGGATTCCTAGTCCTCGGCGACCTGCGGGGGACGGTCCTGAGCCGTCCAGGTCCGCCGTCACCGACTCGGCGCTGGACCCGGCATGGTCTCGCCCGCCGGGCACCCGACCCCCGGGGCGGCTCGGTGGCGGGCGCTGGTTCCATCTGGTGGCCGGGGGACCGGCCGCTGCAATCTCGGTCGCCGGGGCGATCCGGGACGCCTACGATGATGACCTCGGGTCTTCGTACTCTCCACGCCAGGGGCGGTGGACCGCATGCCCGTGCCGAGCGGTACGTCTTCACTACTGCTGGGGCGCGAGCGGGACATCGCCGAGCTGGACGAGGCTCTCGGGTCGGCTGCGCAAGGGACGCCGCAGGTCGTGCTCGTCGGGGGCGAGGCCGGCATCGGGAAGACCACGCTCGTGGCCGACCTTGAACGTCGCGCTTCGGAGCTGGGGTTCACCGTGGCCACCGGACATGGGCTCGACCTCGACGCCGGCATGTCGTTCGCGCCGGCGGTTGAGGCGGTGCGGTCCCTCCTCGCGGGGGTCGAGGACCTCGGGCCGCGGCCGTCGGCGCGTCGCGTGCTCACCCTGCTGGACCCGGAGGCGCCACGGAGTCGTGAGGCGATCCATGTGCTGGACGACCTCACCGCGGTCGTCCTCGAAGCGGCAGCCGTCGGTCCCGTCCTGCTGACGCTCGAGGACATGCACTGGGCGGACCGCTCGACCCAGGACTTCGCGGCCACGCTGTCCCGGACCGCCCGCGGGCGACTGTTGCTGGTGCTGACCTTCCGCAGCGACGAGCTCCATCGCCGCCACCCGTTCCGGAAGACCTTGACCGAGATCAGCCGCACCGCCGGGGCCCGACGCATCGACCTGGCCGGACTGGACCGCGCCGACATTGCGGGCATCGTGGCCGCCCACACCGACGGGCCGCCCGACCAGTCGCTGGTCGATGCCGTGCTGGCGCGGTCCGAGGGCAACCCGCTCTACGCCGAAGAGCTCCTGGCCGCCAACCAGGCCGGTCACCAGGAGGGGGTCCCCGACCACCTCTCGGACCTGCTGTTGGCCCGCATCGACGCCCTGGCGGCAGGTCCGCGGGCCGTGCTCCGCCTGGCCTCGGTCAACGGGACCCGGCTGGACACCGCCACCCTCGCCGACCTGGCGGAGCTCGACCAGACCCGGATGGAGGGCTATCTGCGGGAGGCCCTGGACGCCCATGTGCTGCGCCAGGCCGGCGAGTCGCTGGAGTTCCGGCATCCGTTGTTGCGCGAGGCGACCTACGACGACCTGCTGCCCGACGAACGGACCCGGATCCACGGCAGGCTGGCCAAGATCCTTCAGGCCGGGGTCGACGCCGACCCCGAGCCCGGGGTTGCGGCGCTGAGCCGGTTGGCCTTCCACTGGAACGCCGCCCACGACCTGCCCCGGACCCTGGCGGCGTCCGTCCGGGCGGGGCTCGCGGCGAAGCGGCTGGGAGCCGCCGAGGCCGTCACCCAGCTCGAACGCGTCCTGTCGCTGTGGGACCGGGTCCCCGACGCCGAGGCCGTGGCCGGCCGCCCGCAGGCCGAGCTCCTCGTGCACCTGGGCGAGGCGGCATCCGAGCAGATGGACGACGAGCGCTGGCGCACGCTGCTCCGCACGGCCGTGGGCATGCTCGGATCCGACCCCGACCGATTGCTGGCCAGCCGCGTCTACTCCGCGCTGGTCCCCTCCCTCTACCGCGGGGATGCGATCGGAACGCAGGAGGCGGTCCGGCTCGCCGTCGAGTACGCCGGCGACACCCCGTCCGAGGAGCTGGCACTTGCCCTGAACGCCCAGGCGCTGTACCTGTTCCGCCGCGCCCACTTCGGCGCCAGTGCCGAAGCTGCGCAACGAGCCATCGACGCCGCCGTGACCGCGGGGTGCGTCGAAGCCGAAGTGGAGGCCCTCTACTGGCGCTCCCTCTCTCGCTTCTACCTCGGCCACATCGCAGACGCGCTCGCGGGGCTGGAGCGGTCCGGAGCCCGGGGACGGGCCGCGGGCATGGTCGGGCAGGTGCTCGGCGGAGACCCGGTCACGTACATGGAGGCCGGACAGGTCGGTCGCGGCCTGTCCATTGCGAACGAGGGCTTCGAGGAGGGGATGGCCCTGGGGCTGCGCGTCCAAGCGACCGAGTGCGGGGGCATAGCGCTACTAGCGCTCCTGTGGCTCGGCCGCCTCGACGAGGCAGAACGGCGGCTCGAGGAGCTCGATGGGCTCGGCCTGCCCGCAGTCAACGGGCGCTGGCACCCCCCGCGCGTTGAGCTGCTGCTGGCGCGAGGCGACACGGACGCGGCGACCCCCCTGGTACACCGGCTCGTCACCTTGTCCCAGGACCTGGGGCGGAACGCGTGGGCCACCGAGGTCCTGACCGAGCTCATGCTCGCGGCCATGCTCGACGACCACGCCGGCGCCCTCGACACGGCGGCCTCGTACCTGGCCCAGATCGACGACACCGATTCGCCGCTGATCGCAGCGGCGGCCGCACGGATCGGCTTCCAGGCTCTCTGCCTGGCTCGGTCGACGCCCGGTGTCGGGACCGACGAGCTGCAAGAACGCGCGGCTCGTCAGCTCGAGAGGGGCCAGGCCGGGCTCACCGACGAATGGCGTCCGACCTACTACGGGGTCCAGCTCGCCCTGGCCGAGGCCTACGCCGCCAGGTACGCCGAGGAGCCGGCCGTCGTCCAGTTCCGGGTGGCAACCTCACTGGCTGAGCCGTTCGGTGCCTACTTCGCTCTCGAGGCACACCTGGACCTGGCCACCGAGCTGCTCGCGCATGGCGGCCGTGACGAGGGGCGCGAGCTGCTCGTCGCCTGCTGGAGCACAGCGCACGACCTGGGTGCCCACGACCTCGAGCGCCGCACGGTCAACCTCGCCACCCGCACCCGCGTTCCCCTGCCCCGGTCGGCAGCACGCACAGGACCCTTGAGCCGGCTCACGCCTCGCGAACGCGAGGTGCTCGACCTCCTCGTCACCGGCGCCACGAACAAGACGATCGCGACCGCCCTGTTCATCACCGAGAAGACCGCCAGCGTGCACGTGTCCAACCTGCTGGCCAAGCTCGGCGTCACCAACCGCGGCGAGGCCGCCGCCCTGGCTCGACATCTCGTCGGCTGACCGCCACGCGAACGTGCGTGCTCAGCAGCCGGCGCGGAACGCGTCGACGGTCTCGTCGAGCAGCTCGACATCCTCGGAATCGGAGGCGTGCGCTCCGCCCCCACCGCCGGTCGTCGAGCCAGGGCCATCCTGATGCAGCCGGTCGGGTTCCGCGCCAGGCGTCGGCAACGTCGTTGCTCGACGACATCTGCGGTCCTAGCCTGACCGGGTGACGCCTCTGGATCTGAAGTCCGACCTCGTCGGTCGGCTCGACCGGCTCAACGAGGCTGTCCTGCACAACCTCGAGGGCCTCTCGGAGTACGACCTGCGCCGACCGATGACGACGCCTACTGCGACGAACCTGCTCGGGGTGGCGTTCCATCTGGCCAGCCTGCACGCGGAGTACTTCGGGGAGACGTTCCGCCGTCCCTTCCCCCGCGAAGACGAGTTCTACTTCCGCACCGACGAGGACGCCGACCCGCAGGACGACCTGTGGGTCCGGCCGGAGGCGACGTCGGAATGGGTGGTCGGGCTGTACCGCGCGGCCTGGGACCACGCCAAGGAGACGTTCGCGACGCTTGAGCTGGACGCGCCGGGCCGGATTCCGACGAGCCCGTACGCGACGGTCACCCTCGGAGAGATGTTGGTGCACATGGTCGACGAGACCGCCCGCCACGCGGGACACATGGACATCGTGCGGGAGTTGATCGACGGCGCCGTCGGCCGGTACGCCGGCGACGGGAACATCATCGACGGCTACGACTGGGCGGCCTACCGGGCACGCGTGGAGGCCGGGGCTCGTGAGGCCCAGGAGCGCGCCGAGTCCTGAACTCGGGCCGGGGAGGCCATGTATCTCTGGATCGGCGCCCTGTCTCCTCAGTTGTGATGCGGCGGCTCATCAGTTGGCTGCTGCAACGGGAGAGGGGTCACCTCGAGAGGTAGGTGGGAAGCATGGCGGTAGAGCCGGTCAAGTTCCTCCTGAACCAGACTGCATCCACCAAGGACAACCAGGCGGTAGAGGCGCCTGCGTTCAGTCTCACGAAGGTCATGGCGGTGGTCGCGCCGCTCCTGACGGCTGTGACGGCCCTGGCAACCTCGGCGATCAAGAACGTCTCCTTCAGCTCCGGTCAGATCACCACGATGATCGCGGCATTGATCGCTTTCCTGGCGGTCACGGCCTCTGCCGACGTGCTGGCGCGCGGCATCGCGACCTCTGCCGACAAGCAGGCCAACGGTCGCCTCCGCATGATGAGGTTCTCGACACCGCTCAAGGGTCAACTGGCCAAGTCTGGCGCGGACGAGGACGTGCATGTGCTGGCCGCATCCGATGCCGACCCGCCGGAGTTCCTCTGCCTGCGTGCCGACGAGTCCCTGTCCTGGCACCCGGCATCGAAGGTGCAGATCTCCTAGGAGCTCGCGCACCGCGAGAAGGTCAACCCTCCCGAGTGGGTGGACGTGCGCCCTGGGCAACGAAGGCGAGGGATTCCCCGGCTGACGGCATCCAACGCGGTCCGGTCACCGCACCGTCCCGCGCGGTCTGGAGCCTCCGTCAATCCACCTCGACGGACGGTCTCGCAGTCAGGCCAGGTCGGTGG
>Ga0207674_10004877_pt1 | contig 16058 bp, 8 predicted proteins | sample KBSCornC72_FD_184303 | JGI IMG/M metagenome (GOLD analysis project Ga0207674, IMG submission 184303) | Corn rhizosphere microbial communities from Kellogg Biological Station, Michigan, USA - KBS Corn C7-2 (SPAdes) (version 2) | ecosystem: Host-associated > Plants > Roots > Rhizosphere > Soil ... | reverse complement strand
GCGTCCAACCCCCCATGCGTAAAACCCTCGCCGCCGCCCTCCTGCTCGCCGTCAGTTCCGTCACCCTCCCCGCCGCCGCCCAACTGGCAGGGGATCAACCCGCCCAACCCGCCGCCAACGCCAATGCGGCCGTCCCCGTGAAGGTGGTGGTGCTCTTCTCCAGCGGCGTCGGTTACTTCGAGCACGCCGGCACGGTGAAAGGCAACGCCTCCACCGAGCTCCGCTTCAAGACCAACCAGGTCAACGACATCCTCAAATCCCTGCTCCTGCAAGACCTGGGCGGCGGCAAGGTCACCACCGTCGTCTACCCCAGCCAAGACCCGATCGACAAGACGCTCAAATCCTTCCAGGTCGACATCACCGGCGACCCCTCCCTGGCCGAGCTCCTCGCCCAGCTCCGCGGCGCCAAGGTCAAGGTCACCGCCGGCGCCGAGAACCTCGACGGCACCATCCTGGGCCTGGAGAAGAAGCCCAAGGCGATCGGCGACAAGGGGAGCATCGAGGTCTGGGTGCTCAACCTGATCACCGGCGGCACGATCCGCTCGGTCGAGCTCGCCGAGGCCCGCAAGATCGAGCTCGAAGACCCGCAACTCCAGGACGAACTCAACAAGGCGCTCACCGCATTGGCGCAGGCCAGGGATCAGGACAAGAAGCCGGTCACCATTCACTTCGCCGGCGAGGGCGAGCGCCAAGTCCGCATCGGCTACGTCGTCGAGACCCCGATCTGGAAGACCAGTTACCGCCTGGTGCTGCCGGGCGAGGGGGACAACGCCAAGGCCGCCAAGCCCAAGCTCCTGGGCTGGGCGATCGTCGAGAACCAGACCGACAACGACTGGAGCAACGTGCAACTGTCGCTGGTCAGCGGCCGCCCGATCAGCTTCATCCAGGACCTCTACCGCCCGCTCTACGTCCCCCGCCCCGTCGTCCAGCCCGAACTCTACGCGAGTTTGCGCCCGCAGACGTACGAGGGGGGGATGAACGAGAAGCGCGACCTCGCCGCCGTGACCGACACCCCCGCCGCCATCGCCGGCAAACCCGTCACCCGCATGCGCCGCGAGCTCGCCGACGAGAGCCTCGCGCGCAAGGAGGCCGGCGCGGCATTCGGCGCCGGCGAACAGCAGATGCAGCAAATGGCCCAACAGATTCAGCCCATCGACGCCACCGCCTCGATCGCCTCCGTCGCGTCGGCCTCCAAGGTCGGTGAGTTGTTCCAATACACGGTGGGCAGTGTCAGCCTCCCGCGCCAGCGCTCGGCCATGATCCCGATCATTACCGACGACGTGGAGATCGAGAGACTCTCCATCTACAACCCCGCCGTCCTCCCGCGCAACCCCCTCAACGGCGCCCGCGTCAAGAACACCACCGGCAAGCACCTCCTCCAAGGGCCCGTCACCGTGATCGACGGCTCGTCCTACGCCGGCGACGCCCGCATCGACAACGTCCCGCCCGGACAGGAGCGCCTGATCTCGTACGGCGTGGACCTGCAGATGCTCGTCGACGCCAAAAATAACAAGCAAGAAGACGCCATCATCGCCGGCAAGATCGTCAAGGGCGTCCTCTGGGTCACGCGCAAGCACGTCCTCGCCCAGACTTACGTCGCCGAGAACAAGGGTGACAAGGACAAGACCCTCATCGTCGAACACCCGCTCCGCGCCGGCTGGAAGCTGATCGAGCCCGCCAAGCCGCTCGAAAAGACTGACGCGCTTTACCGCTTCAAGGAAGGCGTCGCCGCCGGGAAATCCGCCACCCTCCGCGTCGTCGAGGAGAGCGTCAACGCGCAGCAGGTCGCCGTCGGCGCCGCCGACGTCGGCTCGCTCGAGTTTTACAGCAAGACGGGAACCGTCCCCAAGTCGGTGCGCGAGGCGCTGGCCACCGCGATCTCCATGAAGAACGCGACGACCGACACGCAGCGCCAGATCGAGGAGCGCCGCCGCCAGGTCAACGACATCACCACCGAGCAGACCCGCATCCGCGAGAACCTCAAGACCGTCAACCGCACCGGCGAGTACGCCACGCGCCTCCTCAAGAAGCTCAACGACCAGGAGACGTCGCTGGAGAAACTGCAGTCGGACATTGCCGACCTGACGCAGACCCTCGACCGCCAGCGGACGGACTTCGAGACGTGGCTCGGCGGGCTGTCGGTGGACGGCCAGTAGTCCCGTTTCCCGACGAAATCGTGCCGCGGATCGCGCAAAACACTGGAATTTAAGGGGTTTTCCGCGCGTCCCGACTTGACATTGATCATTTTCCAGCGAAAAACATGGCGCAAGGCCTCAGGAGAGGCCGATCAATGTCCCCGCGCGGAGGCGGGTTGGTCGCACGCCGGCGGCAGGGTGCCGCCACTCGCGCGACCTCGCATCCGCGTACAGAAGGAGAAGCCATTTATGGCAGCCAAGGCTCCGTCCAAGAGTGAGATCCTCGCCGGCATCGCCGAAGACACGCAGCTCTCGCGCAAGCAGGTCGCGTCGGTCTTCGATTCGCTGTCGACCCAGCTCAAGAATGCCCTGGGCAAGAAGGGCCCCGGGCTCTTCGTCGTCCCCGGCCTGATGAAGGTCATCCTGGTGAAGAAGCCGGCCGTCAAGGCCCGCAAGGGGATCAACCCCTTCACCAAGCAGGAACAGATGTTCAAGGCCAAGCCCGCGCGGAACGTCGTCAAGGTCCGCCCGCTGAAGAGCCTCAAGGACATGGTCAAGTAATCGGTCCCCGACCGATTCTCACCGGCAGTAAACCGACGGCCCCGGCGCATCTCTCGCGCCGGGGCCGTTCGCTTTGCTACTGCTGCATCCCCTTGGCCCTGGCGTCCCGCAAGAGGGCTGCAAGTTCCTTCACCACGTCGGCGTGCCGCGCCGCGACGTTGCTCGCCTCGGCCGGATCACTCGCCAAGTCATACAACTCCCCACCGGTCGCCGCGTTCGGACGGGGCACGAACTTCCAGTTCCCCTTGCGAATCCCCAGGACGACGCCACCCCCCTGCTCGACCAGCGACTCGCGGCCGGTGTTCCGCTCGCCGAGGAGCGCCGGCAGCAGGTTAGCGCTGTCCGGGCCGGCGTTCGCTGGGAGCGTCGCGCCGGTCAGCGCCGCCAATGACGCCAGCAAGTCCACCTGGCAAATCAGCGCGTCCGACGTGCCGCCCGCCTTGATCCGCCCCGGCCACCGCGCCAGCATCGGCATGCGCGTGCCCCCTTCGTAGACCGTGTACTTCCCCCCGCGATACGGCCCGGCCGGCTTGTGGCCGTTGAGATCGCGCACCGCCCCGTCGGCGTAACCGTCGTCCACCACCGGGCCGTTGTCGCTGGTGACGATCAACAGCGTGTTGTCGGCGATCTTGAGCCGCTCCAAGGTCGCCATGACTTCGCCGACGCTCCAGTCGAATTCCTGCACGACGTCGCCGCGGACCCCGCACTGGCTGGTGCCGACGAACCGCGGGTGGGGCGTGCGCGGGACGTGCACGTCATGCGTGGCGAAGTAGAGGAAGAACGGCTTGTCCTTGTTCTGCTCGATGAACGTGGTGGCGCGTTTGGTTAGGACGTCGGCGATCTCCTCGTCCTTCCAGAGCGCGGCCTTACCGCCGGTCATGTAGCCGATGCGGCTGATGCCGTTGACGATCGTCTGATCGTGACCTTGACTGGGCTTGAGCTTGAGGAGTTCGGGATGCTGTGCGCCGGTGGGCTCGTCGCCGACCTTCTTCGCATACGAAACCTCGATCGGGTTGCTGGAATCGGCGTTGGCGACGCGGTGGTTCTCGACGAAGACGCACGGCACGCGATCGACCGTCGCGGGAATGATGAAGCTGGACGAAAAGCCGATCTCGTTCGGGCCGGGCTTAATCTCGGTGTTCCAATCGAGGTGGCCGGCGGTGCCCAGGCCCAGGTGCCACTTGCCGACGGCGCCGGTGACGTAGCCGGCCTTCTGCAGGATCGAGGGAAGCGTGGGACGGCTAGGATCGATGATGAGGGCGGCGTCGCCGGGGAGGATGCCGGTGCCCTTGTGCCGCCAGGCGAACTCGCCGGTCATCAGGGAATAGCGGCTGGGCGTGCAGGTGGCGGAGGTGGAATGGGCGTCGGTGAAACGCAGGCCCTGCGACGCCAGGCGGTCGATATTGGGCGTTTTGACCTTGGTGGCGCCGTAGCAGCCGACGTCGCCGTAACCTAAGTCGTCGGCGAGGATGATAATGATGTTGGGTCGGGCGGGATCGGCGGCGCGGGTGTGCGCGGTCAATACGAATGTCAGGAGGAGGACGAGTGCGAGGCGGTGGCGGGTCATACCGGTGCTACACCGCGACCATGGGTACGTTATTGGTTGAAGGATCGCTTGCGTAAATTGTCGGGGTTTGGAGAGTAGGCGGCATGATGTGGACTGCTCGCGGAGGCGGATTAATTGTGGCGGTGATGGTCGTCGCAACGGGCGCTGCGGGGAGCGCCGCGCGCGCGGCGGCGCCGGCAACCCGCCCGCAAAGCGCGGCCACGCAGCCCGCGAAAGCGCAACCCTGGTGCGATCACGTTTCGCATTCGCCGACGCAGCCCAAGCCCGGCGAAGTGGTCAAGGTTAGCGCGTCCGTCGAAGCGGGGATGACGAACGTTGTCTTGCTTTACCAGGTCGTCGAGCCGGGGGCGTATGTCGAACTGAAGGACGCCGACTATTCGAAGAATTGGCAGGAGATGCCAATGGCGCCGGCGGCGGCGGCGCGCGGGCGGACGACGTTTACCGCGGAGCTGCCGGGCGACGTACAGAAGCACCGGCGGTTGATCCGCTATCGCATCCGCGCGACGGGGGCGGACGGGAAAACCGTGACGGCGCCGCTCGTTCCGGCGACGGTCGCGACGCCGACATCACCCGCGACGCCGGAGACGCTCGTGAACTACGCCTACTTCGTTTACGGCGGGATTCCGGCGTGGCGAGCGGCGATCGAGCCGAACAGCCCCGATCCGCGGCGGGCGCGGGCGGTCACCTTCCCCGCCGAGACGATGGCGCGGGTGCGGCCGTACCAGCTCATCGGAAAGCGAACGTCGGTGGAGAACGCGACGTGGCGCGAGCAGCCGGGCGGCAAAGAATACAAGTACACCGGCACGCTCGTGATCGACGGGATCGTTCACGATCACGTCCGCTTCCGCGCCCGCGGCGGCGTGTGGCGGTACGCGCTGGGGAAGAACATGTGGAAGTTCGACCTCCTGTCGGGCGACCCGGAGGGGCGCATTCACCCGCGCGACGACTTCGGCCGCCCCATGCCCGGCACATGGGAGAAGGTCAACCTGCGCTGCATCATCCAGCTTGGCGACTACGGGCGGCGCGGGGAACAAGGGATGTACGAGTCGGTCGGGTTTCGGCTGTTCAACCTGGCGGGGGTGCCGGCGTGTAACACGGCGTGGGTGCAGCTTCGCATCATCGACGACGCCGAGGAGTCGCCGGTGAACCAGTACGAGGGGGATTTCTGGGGCCTGTATCTCGCAATCGAAAACGAGGACGGGCGGTTTCTCAAAGCGCACGGCCTGCCCGACGGCAACCTGTTCAAGATGGGGGGCGGGACGGGGGAACTGAACCACCACGGGGCGGATCAGCCGGCGGACCGGTCGGACCTGGACGCGTTCATCAACGCCTACAACAACGCCGAGCACGACGACGCGTGGTGGCGGGAGCACCTGGATTTGCCGAGCTATTACAGCTATCGGTCGATCCTGGAGTGCATCCACCAGTACGACATCGCCGACGGGAAGAACTACGACTATTACCACAACCCCGAGACGGGCAAGTGGCAGGTGATCCCGTGGGATTTGGACCTGACGTGGGGCGACCACATGTACGGTAACGGCGACGAGCCGTTTAACCGCCGCGTGCTGACGCACCCGGCGTTTCGGATCGAGTACCAGAACCGCCTGCGCGAGATCCGCGACCTGCTCTTCAACCCGGATCAGGCGGGGCAGCTCATCGACGAATACGCGGCGGTGCTGCTCGATGCCAATGGCAAGGGTCCGTCGATCGCGGAGGCGGATCGGCGGAAGTGGGACTATCACCCGGCGCTGGCGATGGGCGGGCAGGCGGGGCACGGCCGGTTCTACCAGTCGTCACCGTCGGGCGATTTCGCGGGGATGGTGCGGCAGATGAAGGAGTACGTGAAGACGCGCGGGGCGTGGGTCGATCAGACGCTGCTGGCGGACCCGAAGACGCCCGCGACGCCGACCGCGACGTACGTCGGCACGGCGGATCATCCGGCGGCGAAGCTGCGGTTCCGGCCGTCCCCCTACCGCGGCGCGACGCCGCTGGCCGGCGTTCAGTGGCGGATCGCGGAAGTGACGCCGGCGTCGTTGAAGCAGACGTCGCCGCCGACGCCGCGGCTGTACGAGATCACGCCGGTCTGGCAGAGCGAGGAGTTTCCCAAGCCCGGCGAGATCGCCATCCCGGCGGAGGTGGTGAAGGCGGGGCACACGTACCGCGTCCGCGTGCGCATGAAGGAGAGCGGCGGGCGGTGGAGTCACTGGTCGGCGGCGGTGGAGTTCGTGGCGGGGGCGTGAGCGCGTCGCGCCGGGCCGGCGCGGACCTCAGGCACCGACCCCGGCGGGCCTATCGTCCTGGAAATCCAGGAGTCCTTCGCCATCGTCGGACGGCCGCGGCGGGGCGGCAAAGACGGCGGACGCGCTAACTCGAACGGCACGGGCGGTGCCCGCGCCAGTGGTCGCGGGGCTCGCCCCCCCTGCCGCGCGACTAACGGCGGTGGCGGTGGCGGCAGCGGCCGTGCGGGACGACTTGGCGGCCGGCACCGGCAATACCCACAATTCGCGGCCAAATTTTGCGCTGTTGGCGGCCATGAAGAGGGCGTTTCCGGACGCGACGATCGAGAGGACGTTCGAGCCGTATCCCAAGCGTTTGACCTGCGCCGTCCCGCGCGTCGTCCCGTCGGACTGGACGAGGCCGCGACTTCCCGAACTGACGAACAGGGTCGTGCCGATCACGGCGAATTGGTCGCGCTCCGGTCGTTCGGGGAAGTAAAACGGGTAGACGGACTGCGTCCCCTTGGGGGTACCGTCGGTGCGCCAGATCGCGGACGTGTCGACCTGCCCGTAGTCGACGCCGAAGTAAACGCGGCCCCCGAACGCCGTCAGGGCGGACGGGAGAGACTGGGCGCGGTTCGGGTCGAGATGTTTTAGTTCCGCCGTCCCGTCGGTGGTGCCGTCGCTCCGCCACAGGGCGTCGGCCCCGGTGTAGACGAGCGTGTCCCCTTGGGCGTACATCTCGACGTTCCACCGGTCAACCTGTTGCACGTAGTGCGTCCGACGGTACGTCCCACCGGTGGCCCACAGGATCTGGGCGCTCCGGTTCAAGGAACCCACGAAGAACAGGTTGTGACCGGCGACGGTGAGGGGGGCCGGGTTGACGTCGCCGTCCCAGACCTCGTACGTCCCGGCTTCGGTTCCGTCGGTGCGCCAGAGTTGGGACGTATAGTTGTAGTCGTACTGGTGAGACACGGCGCGGAAAAAGACCGCGCCGTTGAACGCGACGAACCCGTCGGGCCGCGACGACGCCGCCAGGCCGGCGTAGTCGATCCACGCGTCGATGTCGCGGACCATGCGCGTGCCGGCGGCGGTGCCGTCGCTCGTCCAGAGTTCGTCGCCGTGCACCCCGTCGGTCGCGGAGAAGTAGAGCGTGCCGTTCACGTCGGTGAGGTTGGCGACGTCGGAACTGGCCTTCCCGGGATTGATGTCTTTGACGATCCGCGTGCCCGCGGCGGTGCCGTCGGTCCGCCACAGTTCGTCGCCCGCCTTGCGGGTGCCGGCGGTGAAGAAGAGCGTGCGGCCCACGGCGGTCAGGTTCGCCGGTTCCGAGGAATCCGTCCCCGGCCGGAGGTCGACCACGATGTCCGTGTTCGACGCCCGTCCCCCGCTCTTCCACAACTCGCGGCCGAACTTGGGGTGGGTGGCGACGAAGAAGAGCGTGCCGCGAACGTCGACCAGGTCGTCCGGGAGCGAATCGCCCGCCCCCGGGAAGATGTCCTCGACGACGTCGACGGCAAGGAGTCGGCGCGGCTCGAGGGCCTCAATGCCCGGCACGGGTCTACGAGAATGGTGGACGCTTCGCACGCGGCGGTCAGACGACATGATCCCTCCTCTTTCTCTCGGCGGTGTGCGGCCCGACCCGCACGCATACGAGTTCACGCATCAATCGCCCGACACCGCCCAATACGCCAACGCGTCAGTCGGATGGACGCGCCAGCGGGCCCGACAGTTGCCACTTTATGGGCTTGCGTCCTAAATCGCAATGATTTTCCCGCAGCGAGTGATGGCAGGCGCGTACGCGCCTTAGAACGGCAGCGACTCGTCCATCCAGTCGTCCTGCTTCAGCACCTGTTTGCGGTTGAAGCGGGCGAGGCGCTCGGCGTTGGCCTGGGCGATCTTGATCAGGCGCTTGGCGCCCACCGCGCGCCAGGCGTGGCGGAGCTGCTTGGCGTGGCGGATGAAGAGGTCGTCTTCCTTGGAGCAGAACATCTGGGCGCTCCCCGGGTCCCCCTGGCGGGCGGCGCGGCCGAAGAGCTGGCGGTCGACGCGGCCCGAGCCGTGCGGCTCGGTGGAGATCACGTGCAGGCCGCCCATTTCGGCGACGCCGCGGGCGAGCTTGATGTCGGTGCCGCGGCCGGCCATGTTGGTCGCGACCGTGATCTGCCCCCGCTGACCGGCCTGGGCGACGATGAACGCCTCCTGCGCCGTCTGGTTGGCGTTGAGCACCTGGTGCGGGGTGCCGGCGGCGGTCAGGCGCTTGCTGACCTCTTCGCTGGCGAGCACCGACCGCGTGCCGATCAGCACCGGCACGCCCTTCTCGTGCAACTGGAGCGTCCGCTTGATGACCGCCTCCCACTTCTGGTCCATCGTGTCGAACATGCGGACGCGGAGGTGCTTGCGGATGCACGGCTTGTTGGTCGGGATGCGGACGATGGTGCGGGCGTAGATCTGCCACATCTCGCCGGCCGATTCCCAGACGGTGCCGGTCATGCCGGCCATCAGCGGGTACTGGCGGAAGAACCGCTGGAACGACAGGCGGGCGAGGTTCTCCTTGTCGGCGGTGACCTTGACGGCCTCCTTGATCTCGATCGCCTGGTGCAGGCCGTGACGCCACGAGCGGTCGGCCATGACGCGGCCGGTGAACTCGTCGATGATCTGCACCTTGCCCTCGGGGTCGACCATGTACTGCTCGTCGCGGACGTAGCAGTGCGTGGAGGTCAGGGCGAGGGTGACGAGTTCCTCGCGGCGGCGGCGGCCCTGCCAGAAGCCGCTGCTCCCCTGCTGCTCGCAGATCTCGTCGAGGCGGCGCTGGCCGCGGGGCGTGAGGTCGATGCTGCGGACGGTCCAGTCGATGACGAAGTCGCGGTTGATCTCGAGGTGGCTCGCCAGGTCGGAGGCGGCGCGGTAGTACGTTTCGTTGGGGTCGTCGTCGGGGGAGTTGGAGATGATCAGCGGGGTGACGGCCTCGTCGATCAGGAGCGAGTCGGCCTCGTCGACCAGGGCGCGGAAGAGGCCGGGCACCATCAGTCGGCCACCCGCCGCGCCGCCGCGGAGCAGCATCTGCACGTTGGTCTGGGCGGCGTTGCGGAGGGTGCCCAGGGCGATCTGGTCGCGGAGGAAGTCGGCGACCAGCTCCTTGCTCGTGATGTAGACGACGTCGCGGCGGTAGTGGTCGATGCGCTCTTCCTGCGTCGTCTCGTGCGCGACGGCGCCGACGCGCAGGCCGAGCTGCTTGTAGACCGGGCCCATCTCGTGGGCGTCGCGTTCGACGAGGTAATCGTTGACGGTCAGGACGTGCACCGGGCGGCCGTGCCAGGCGAGGACGGAGGCGGCGAGCGACGCGGTGAGGGTCTTGCCCTCGCCGGTCGCCATCTCGGCGATCTGTCCGCCGATCATCGCCAGCGCGCCCATGAGCTGAACCGGGAACGGCCGCATGCCGACGGCGCGGAGCGCCCCTTCGCGCACCAGCGCCATGCCGCGGTCGAGGGCGTCGCCCTCGAGGCGGTTCAGGCGGGCGAGCTCGCGGCACTTGCCGACTTCCTCGTTGAAGCGGGTCGAGCCCAGTTCGTGGATTTCCGGTTCGAGCGCCTCGATCCGAACGACCTGTCGCTTGAGCGACGCCAGCGTGCGGCGGCGGTTCTTGACCCAGCCGACGGCGGCGTTGGCGAGCGCGTCGAGGCCTTTCAGCTCGGGGGCCTTGACCCGGCGTGCGTCGAAGATGGCCCAGAGTTCGTTAGCGGCGGTGGCGGACATGGCGAAAAGTAGTCAGAAGCCAGAAGTCAGAATCCAGTAGTTACAAATCACAGCCACTTGTTCTGGGCGCTCTGGGTTTGAATGAGCTGCCAGAACTTGCGGCTCCATTGCCAGATCAGGGGGCGGTCCTTTTCCATGGTGAAGCGGACGTAGGCGCGCTGGCCGGGCAGGTAGTGCAGGGTCGGGTTTTCGAGTCGCAGGCGGACTTCGAAGACGGGAATCTGCACCTTGGTGCCGGTCTGATCGTGGGGGTCGTTCTGCTGGTCGCCGCCGCCGACGTGGGTCATGGCGGCGTGCGGCACGTTGGCCATCGCCGCGGGGATGCGGGTGACCACGCGGGCCTCCAGGTTTTCGCTGCGTGCGCCGGCGAGGCGGACGTCCACCTTGCGCCCGAGCATGCGGTAGACGAGCGTCGTCGTGTCCTTCTGGTTGGTGATCTCGACGTCCAGGGCGGCGTCGTCGTGCTCGGCGAGCCAGTGTGACCGTTTCTGGTCGCCGGGGAGCGGCTGGCTGGTCGGCTGGGCCTCGGGCGGGCCGAGGTCTTTCGCGTGTTCGGCGACCAGGACGTCGTACGCGCCGGGCGCCTTGAAGGTGGCGGTCAGGGTGGAGAGGCGGTCGTTCTCGAAGTCGAACACCACCGATCCCGCCTGGTCGCCCATCAATTTCATCTGCGGGACGGTCAGGCGCCGGATGGTCTCGCCCGGCAGGCGGCGTCCGGGCGGCGGGTCTTCGGTGAAGGGGATGCCGTCGGTGAACAGGCCGTTGGCGACCTCCTCGCCGCTGACGTTATACGCGTACGCGCTCTTGAGCACCGGGAAGGGGTTGGCGGTCGGCTCCTGGAAGAACAGCAGGCCGGCCTCCCCCTGTTCGACCGACGCGCGGACGATCAGGGGGTTGTACTGGATGACGGTGGCGACCTCCTCGCCCTGGTGGAGGAACTTGCCCTGGAGCTCGTGGATCATCGGCGCGACCACCAGGCCGTCGAACGGGGCCTTGACGGTCAGGTCGGCGAACTGCTGTTCGCGCCACGCCAGTTCGTTGCGCTTGGCGGCGCGCGAGGCTTCGAGCGACTGCCGCTGCGCCTGGTCGCTGACGATCCCCTGCTGGATCTGCGCGTCGACCGCGCGGATGTCGGCGCGCAGCTTGCCGATGCCGGCTTCGAGCTCCTTGTCGTGGCAGGCGATGAGCGTCTGGCCGGCGACGACGTGCTGGCCGTCCCGCACGGCGATCGTGTCGACGAAGCCGGGCGTGCGTGCGCGGAGGGTGACCTTCTGCTCGGGCTCGACGATGCCGGTGGCCTCGAAGCGGACGGGGAACTTGATCAACCCGATCAGCACGACGATGACCGCCGCGACCGCCGCGGAGAACGCGATCGCCCGCCCGCGCTTGCGGTGCAGTTCGGGCTGGAGCAACAGGTAATTGAGGATCTTGGCGACGGGGACGACCAGCCAGGTGATCACGCCGCCGATCGCCATCAGCACGCCGAGCACCGGCACCTGGTTGGCGACGACGAGGATGATCATGACGCCGACGAACACGCGGTAAATGCCGGACGCGATCGCGTAGACGAGCAGCCACACCCGCTGGCCGGGCGGGGGGAGCGGGATCGGACTCTTGATGCGGAAGACGTGCCGCTTGATCAGGCCCAGCGAATAATCCATCGACTTCTGGCGGAGGTTGGGGATCTCGAGCCAGTCGGACAGGATGTAGTAACCGTCGTAACGGAGCAGCGGGTTGGCGTTGAAGAGGATCGTCGTCACGCTGGCGATGAACATCGTGTTGTACGCCAGCTTGCTGGTCAGGGAGGCGGGGTCGGTGTACGTCCAGATGAACGCGCAGACGGCGGCGACGAAGAGCTCGAAGATCATGCCGCCCGCGCCGACGAGGATGCGCTGCCACTTGCTGGGCAGACTCCAGGCGCTGGAGGCGTCCACGTAGGGCGCGGGGACGAACACGAGGAACATGATGCCCAGCTCGTGCACCTCCCCGCCGAATCGCCTGCACGTGAACGCGTGCCCCAGTTCGTGGATCAGCTTGATCAGGACGAAGGTGGCCCACAGGAACGGCCAGTTGCCCGGCTCGATGGCGTTGCCCGCGGCGGTCTTCAGGCGGCCCCACTCGGGCGTGATCGTCGCGATCGCCGCGATGACCATGCCCAGCCACAGGAAGATGCCGAACTTGTTCAGGAACAGGCCGCGCATCACCGGCATCCAGCGGACCAGGAACTTGTCGAGGTCCCACAGCGGAATGCGCGGGAAGAGGACGTTCATGAAGCGACCCTGCAGGCGGCGCTTCATCATCTGCTTGTGGCGGCGGAGGAGCACACCGGCGTCGGCGGTGATGTTGGCTTCGAGCAGGTTGGCGGCGTGCAACTGTGAGAGGATCTGCACGACTTCGGGCTGGGTCGGCGCGTCATCCGCCAGCACGCCGCCGGCGGTTTCCCACGCCTCGGCGACCGTGCGCGAGCCGTCGAGCAGGCCGACAAACCGATATGCCGCGGACGACAGCCGATGGTACTGATTGCCCGCCGGGTCGCGGACGACGTACCAGCGCTCGCCGCGGTAGTGCTGCCGGGAGATCTGCGCACTGGGCCGAAGCCGGGCGCGGAGGTCGGCCACGCGATACCACGATTCGTGAAATGTCGGTCTTAGGTTGGCCATGCTGGTAGGGTGTGATTTATCACACCGGTTTTCGGACGGCGGAGGAAAAGAAAGACGGTGTGATGAATCACACCCTACGCGGGATTAGATCCACAGCTTCAGACGCAGGAAGTCGACCAGGCGGTGCGTCCAGATCCAGACCAGCCGCTTGTGGCCGGCGTCGATGCGCGCCTCGCCCGCCATGCCCGGGCGGATGAACTCCGGCTGGTTGTCCAGGATCGCGTACGCCTTGAACGTGTTGTCCGCTTCCTTGGCGTCACCCAGCGGCACGATTCGCTCGATCTTGAACCGGATGTCCTGGCCCGGCAGCGAATTGGTCGCCAGCGTGCCGGTCCAGCCGTCGAGCTTGGACTGGCCGGCGGCGTCGGCGGGCATCTCGCGGACGAGGTGAATGTCGCGCTCGGGGATCGCCAGCTCGGCCTTGAGCGGCTCGCCGCGCTGCTCGATTTCCATCAGGACGTCGCCGACCTTCTTGGGGGCGCCGATCTGGTCGTCGAGTTCCCCCTTGAGGACGACGCCGTCGAACGGGGCGACGATCTTCGATTGCGCGATCTGGAACTTGAACTGGTCCATCTGAGCCTGCGCGCCCGCCGCCTGCGCCAGCGCCGCGCTCGCCTCGCTCTGCGACTTGGGGTTCCCCCGGTCGGCGAGCTTGGCCAAGTAGGTGATGTTGTAGCCGCGGAAATCGGACTCGGCCTGGCGGAGCTTGGCGTCGAGGTCGTCCGTTCGAAACTCGACCAGCGTCTGGCCCTTGCGGAAGGGTTGCCCGGCCTTCACGTTCACGCTCTTGATGAACCCCTCGTACGGCGCCGACAGCGTGCGCTTCTCGGCGGCCACGAACTGGAACGGCGCACTCACGTGGTACATCGGCTGGAAAAACGTGATGAAGATCCCAAGCCCGATGACGACCGCGATGATGAGCTTGGCCAGCACGTGCTTGCGGCCCAGGGCGACCTTCGTCGCGTTGGCGATCGAATGCCCCACCTTCACGGTAATCCAGCGGTCGTTCTCGTGGCGATCCCAGAGCTGCGGGGCGAGCAGGTCGGCGGTCACCGCCAACGCGTTGGCCACTTCGTCCGTCAGCTTCGCCGGCGGGGAGAATTCGAGCGTCACGACGCCGACGATCTCGGCGCGGCGGCGCAGCGGGATCGAGTAGACGCTGTTGTTCCCCTGCGTCCGCAGGAGGGACTCGGCCTCGCGCGTCACGTTCTCCGAGCGGGTGCCGTCCGCGTCGAACCGCACCGGCTCTTCCTGGTCCAGACACTCTTCCATCACCTGCTGGAGCTTGACGATCAGCTCCTGCTTCTTGTCGAACTTCTCGGTGTGGGAGAGGGCCTTGACCTTGATGTTCTCCCCCTTCATCCAGCCCAGCGACACGCGGCTGGCGCCGGCGCGGGTGGAGAGCTCGTTGCAGAAGTTCATCGCCGCCGCTTCGAAGCCTTCGGCGGTGGCGACCGACGTCGTAAGCTGCAGGACGTTCTGGTGGCGGACCGCCAGTTCCTTCGACTGCTCGACGTGCCGGCGGATCATGTACAGTTCGAAGTACCCCGCGACGAGCTGCATCGACATCAGGCGCTGGCGGGCGCGCTCCTGGTCGCGGCAGCGGGTGATGACCGCGGCGACGGCGACCGCCATCCCCTCGTTGCGGAGGAGCGTGACCAGGCAGAACTGCGGTTCGCCTTCGTCGGGGCTGCCGACCTCGATCGCGCCGTCCTTATTCTGCTGGATGCACGGGACGATGATCTCGGTGAACGCCTTGATCGCGGCGGTGCGCACCGATTCGTCGGAATCGTCGGGGCGGATGTGGGTGAGCACGCGCAGGCCGGCCTCGTCGGCGGTCTGGCCGCGCTCGATGAGGAACCCGCACGCCTCGGTGCCGGCGACGGTGACCGCCATCGTGCCGAGCAGGTCCTTCATGAACGCCGGCAGGTTCGCCGACGCGTCGAGCAGACGCTCGACCAGCTTGGAGCGCTTGCCCGCGCCTTGCTGCTGTTGGCCCGAGCCTTGATTCGAGGATTCGACAATTCCAGAAGCCATAGGTCACCAACTCTTCGAAAGACTCGTGATCCGTCCGTCCGTCCGTCCGTCCGGCCGACCCGCTGTGTGACGTGCCCGGCCCCGCGCGCGGGGGAATGCCCGGCAACTACTTTCCGTCGGCCGCCGCCGCCGCCGCCATGAGTTTGTCCGGCAGCTCCACGAAGATCTGGAGGCCCGACGGGTCCCCGTCCGCGTTGGGGAGGTCCAGGCGGATCATCCGCATGCCGCTGCCCGCGTCGGCCTCGGGCGACAGGAAGCTCACCGACGCCTCTTTCCAGTTCTTCTTGTCGTAACTGACGCGGAGTTTCTCCCCCTTCTTCAATTGCAGGGAACTCAGCGCCGGCACCTGCACCTGCACCAGCAGCGGGTTGTTCTCGACGACCGTTATTACCGGCTTGGTCGGATCCACGTTTGAACCGATGTCGTTGATCAGCTCCTTGACGACGCCGTCGGTCGGCGCGGCGAGCGTCATGCTATTAACGTGGGCGGCCTGCTTGTCGCGCTTGGCTTCCTTCTGCTTCAGTTCCTGCTTGGACGCCTCGAGCTGCACCTTGGCGACGTCGCGCTCGGCGCGGGCCTGCTCCCATTCCAGGTCGCTGCCGCCGCCGTTGTTCTTCAAACGATCCTTGCCCTGGAAGGTGGCTTCGGCGGCGCGGAGTTTGGCTTCGGCGGCCTGGATCGGGTACTGGTTCACGTCGAGGTCGAGGAGGGTGAGCTCGAACCGGTCCTCGCGGTCGTCCTGCACCATCAGCACGTCCCCCTTCTTGATCGCATCGCCCTCCTTGATCTTCACCTCTCGGATCACGCCCATGGTCGGGAAGGAGATCTTGTACTCCTTATAAGGGAGCGTGAACGCCTTTTGCAGGTTGGCGTCGTTGTTGGCGGTCCCCTGCTGCTGCGGCGGCGGCGCGTTGTCCGCCGCCCGACTGCTCTGCGGAATGTGACCGGTAAGAAGCGATGCCGCTGCCACGGCGGGCAGAATCCATCGCAAAGCCAGACGCTTCATATGCGTTCCTCGCGGGGCAAAATAGGGTGACAAGGTCCCCGGTCGCGACCAGAGTCGAAGGAAACGACGGGAGAGATAGTATATCACAATAGGGCGACGACGAGACTAGCGACGCTG
>Ga0207674_10004876_pt1 | contig 16058 bp, 15 predicted proteins | sample KBSCornC72_FD_184303 | JGI IMG/M metagenome (GOLD analysis project Ga0207674, IMG submission 184303) | Corn rhizosphere microbial communities from Kellogg Biological Station, Michigan, USA - KBS Corn C7-2 (SPAdes) (version 2) | ecosystem: Host-associated > Plants > Roots > Rhizosphere > Soil ... | reverse complement strand
CGCGCGTGAAGGCGACGTCGTCATCCCGAGCGAGCGCAGATCCTGAGCGAGCGAAGCGAGTCGAAGGATCGTCATCCGCTGGCGTCGAGGGATCCGCACTTCTGAACTGCGCGCGGTGAGCAGCGAGCGGTCAGCAGCGAGCCTTCTAGCGGCGCGCGGTCAGCGGCGAGCGGTCAGCGGTCAGCCGCCGCAGAATGTGATCCGGCATTCCGCGGCATCGCCGTTCCAGATCCGCGTTCCGTCGTTCAGCAGAGGACCAGCAACGCCTCACCGTGCCGATCACACCCCAACCAGCGCCAACCTCGTCTCCGGCGTCTGCGTGCCCCACGGCTCGTCGCGGCGCAGATAGTGGTGCGCGCCGACCAGCTCGAAGCGATACCGATACGGCTGATCGTCACTCAGCAGCACGGAGCCGCGGGCGCGCACGATCGTCGACGGCAGGTGCGCCGCCCAGTAGCGGAAGTCGTGGCCCGTCATCGGCTCCGTCGTCGACAACGTCCACATGCGGTACGTCGGCTCGAGCTCCGCGCGCGAGTCGGAGGCGCCCGGGCGACGTGGCGCCGGACGGAACGACGTCTTCCACGTCGCCGGCACGGCGCGATCCTCGATCTCCGCTTCGTCGGGGCCGACGCCGAGCAGCAGCGGCGGGGGCACGCGGCCGCGCGACGTCTGGATCAGGCGCGCGGTGTGGTGCAGGGTGCTCACCGTGTCCGACACGCTCTGCGGCCGCTGGGTGGCGAGCAGGTCGACCTTGTTGATCACCACGATCTCGGCGCTGCCGATGTGCGTGCGCATCCGGCTGAACTGCTCCGCTTCCAGCTCGCCGTCGAGCGCCTGCGCATCGGCGACGACGACGGTGCCGTCCAGCCGATAGCCCGGCGTGTAGCCGTAGCCGGTGAAGCGGCGGAGCGACGCGTCGTGACGCGCCTCGAGCAGGACGTGCGTGTCGGGGTGCAGCCGCTTGCGCAGCATCGCGAGCGTCGAGGTGACGTCGCCGTCCGTCTCGCAGCAGATCGAGCCGTTGCACAGCGTCGTGAACGTCGCGTCGCGCGACAGGATGTCGCTGTCGTCCAGCTGCAGCGAGTCGAGATTCGAGACGACGACGGCGATGGGCAGGTGGCCGCCGTGCAGCAGCTGGTGACGCAGGAGAGTCGACTTGCCGACACCTTCGGCTCCGCCAACGATCGTGAGAGGACGGAGTCGTTCGACCGATGACGTCATCACGGTGTGCATCTACAGCCCTCCGGTTGTGTCGTGCGTCACGCACGATGCTACCCCGGAAGGATGTGTGGTGCGCGCACCTTCGCTCCATTGGGCGAAAGGCCACCGCGCTGCTGTGAAGACTCAGTGTTCTTCGAGCGGCGCGACGCCCGATGGCAGCTCGAGCACGGCGGAGAGCGACGAGAAGCTCACCGGCTTGACGAGGAACAGGTCGAACCCCGCGCCGCGGGCGCGCGCGACGTCGTCGTCGTCACCGTAGCCGGTGAGCGCGACCAGCCGCACGCGCGAGCCGCGCTCCGTCGCGCGCACACGGCGCGCGACCTCGTAGCCGTTCATCCCCGGCAGCCCGATGTCGAGCAGCACGATGTCGGGCTGGTAGTTGTCCAGACACGCGAGAGCCGTCGTGCCGTCGTGCGTGACCCGCACCTCGTGCCCCAGCACCTGGATCAATCGCGCGAACGCGATCGCCATCGGCGGATGATCGTCGACGACGAGGATGCGGTGACGCGGAACGCTCTTCGGCGGATCGTACCGGAGCACGGGATCGCCAGGCCAGGCGCTCATCTCCCACCTCGTCGTGCTACGCGATCGAATGACCAATCGACGTCAGAAGAACTTCTCCGCGGCGTCCGCGGCTTCGCGGTACACACGACGGGCCGAGAGACGCGACGGCGACGGCGGGGCCGGCTCCACGTGCAGCGACGACGCGGCCGCGAGCGCGGACGCCATGAACGCGAGCGCGCGCGGGCGCCGGCGGGCATGGTGGTCGGCGTCGAAGATCGGTCCTGGCGGCGGCGAGCCGAGCACGTGATCGACGAGCCGCACGAGTCCGGCGACCGACGTGACGTTGAGCTTCGCCATCACGCGCGCGCGGTGCACCTTCACCGTCTTCTCCGTCGTGCCGATGAGCGCGGCAATCTGCTTGTTGAGTCGCCCCGAGGCGACGAGCGCACAGATCTCCGCCTCACGCGGCGTCAGCAGGTCGAGCCGCCGCCACACCGAGGCGATGTCGTCCCGCTCCGCACGCAGCACGCGCGAACGCTCCATCGCGGCCTCGATCGTCGCCAGCAGGACGGACTCGTCCACCGGCTTCTCGAGCAGATCGAGCGCGCCGTCCTTCATCGCGCGCACCGCCGTGCGGACGTCGACGCAGCCCGTGACGAACACCGTCGGGACCGTGTAGCCCTCCGACCGTTCTTCCTGGTACATGCTCAACCCGTCGAGGTCGGGCATGTTGATGTCGGCCACGACGCACGCCGGATCGACCTGATCGCGATCGGCGAGGTAGTCGCGCGCGCGGGTGTACGTGCGCACGCGATATCCGTTGCAGCTCAGCGACCGAGCCAGCGCGCGGCACGTACTCTCGTCGTCGTCGACTACGACGATCGTGGATTGAGCGGTTGCAGGCATATGGAGCCTCTAGGCCTCACGAGTGATTCGTCGCATCGGCCCCGGGCGACGACGCGCCGAGTGCCGACGTAGCGCGGCCACGACCATAGCTGAGGCCGGGCAAGAACACAATGTGTGCATGTCGCGTGGCCCGGGCGAATGCCGACCCACCAGCCGCGGCGCGCCGTCCGGCGCGGCAGCGCAGCCGATTCGCGAGCCTGCGGCGTCTGGGGGGTACCCATAGTCTGCGACGTCTCGCCGAAATGGCATTGGACCTTGGGCCAACACGCCACCGGCGCCCTGGCGGTCCATACTGGCATGAAGATGCCTATGGAGCAGGGACGACCACATACGTGACCTTCGAGCCGGTGTCCTGGCGTTGATACCACACGCTCCCGCATTGGCGATACACGTAGCCGTTCACCACGGTGGTGACGCAGTCGTCGGGCAGAATCGTGACGATGGACCCCACAGCGGGCGAACTCGCCACAACTTCGGGCGCCTCGAGGTCCCCCGCCTCCGTGCCGCGCCCACTGAACCCATAGTAGCGCCACTCGGCGAACCGGCTGGTCCTGCGGTCGCCGCGCGCCGCACCGCCGTCAGCGGCCTTCCTCCCCGACCCGGCCGTCCCACGACGGCCCGTCGGTCCCTCCGGCAAACTGAGCTCGCTCACTCCGACCACCGCGAACCGACGCCGCGGAGAAGCCGCCACGCCCCGCGCGCCGACGCGCTGCGCCAGCACTGCCTGGATCACGCGCAGTGTCGCGAGGACGATGGCGAGAACGATCAGCGAGGCACGCATCCGTCACGCTCGAACGATGCGGGTGAGACAACGCGAGACGGCAAAGGGATTGCGAGCCGCACGTCGGAGACTGGCGCGCCGACATCCCCAGGCGCGGGTCCGTCCGAGCACACCACGATGGCAGTGGCGCCGTCGTGTCCTGAACGCTGCATCGACTTCTCCGGTGAACGACCCGGCCTTTCGGCCTACCGTGCAGGGAAATCTGGTCGAAATGGCCCTCGGGCCAATGAGACTTTGGGCGCACGCCTGCATACAAGACAGGATGCCGCTCGTCCGGGCAATCTGCCGATGAACGTGCGGATCCCGGCCGACGTTACCGACTCGATACAGGAGTTGAACGCGCCGCGCATGCTCTTGACAGTGTTTGCGCCGAGTCGCATGGTCGCGCCGGGCGATCAGGGCGAGCGCATGATGGCGAGTGTGACACGGGGCACGTCGGACAGAGGCGCCATCCACCACGGGTGCCAGCGATGAGCGAGACGCGACGCAGCGTCGGCGAACCGCAACCTTCCGCACGCATCGAGCACGAGTGGGGCGCGGCCCGGGTGGTGATCGCGGCGGTGCTGACCGGCATCGCCTGCCTCCTCGGCGGCAAGCTGGGAGTCGCGCTCAAGCTCCAGTCCGAAGCAGTCTCGGTGCTCTGGCCCCCCAACGCGCTGCTCCTCGCCGCGTTGCTGCTCTCGCCCGTGCGCACCTGGGGCTTCCTCCTGCTGGCCGTGCTCCCGCCGCACCTCGCCGTGGAGCTGAAGGGCGGGGTGCCGCTCTCGATGGCGCTGTGCTGGTACGTGAGCAATTGTCTCGAGGCGCTCATCGGTGCCGCGATCTTCCGCGCGTGGGTCGCGCGGCACGGGGAGATGCACTCGGTTCGCGCCTTCGGCGTGTTCATGCTCGGCGCCACCTTCTTTGCCACCTTCGTCTCCACCTTCGCCGACGCTGGCTTCGTGACCCTGCTCGGCTGGAGGGGAGGGACGTTCTGGCACGTCTGGCAGGAACGGTTCTTCAGCAACATGCTGGCGACGCAGACCATCGTCCCCGCCGTCATGGCGACCGCGACAACGGATTGGCGGTCCGCACGGAAGGCGCCGTTCGTACGCTACTTGGAAGCCGGGGTGCTCAGCGGTCTCCTGCTGACGATCCTCGTCGCGACCTTCACCAGCCAGAGCGAATCGTGGTACTCGTCGCCGGCGATGCTGTATACACCCCTGCCACTGCTGTTGTGGGCCGCGCTGCGCTTCGGACGGACGGGGGTCAACGTCGGGCTCCTCGTGCTCACCATGCTCGCCGTCTTCGGCGTGGTGCACGACCGGGGACCGTTCATCGGTGGCGACCCGCAGCACGAGAGCGCGCTCTCCGTCCAGGCGTTCCTGCTCCTCGTCGCCGTCCCGCTCCAGCTCCTCGCCAAGGTGATCGGCGAGCGGGATCGCGCCGAGGAGAAGGCGTACGATCGCCAGCGGCTGCTCGCGCTCACGCTGAAGGCGGCGCGCGTCGGCGTGTGGGACATGGATCTCCTCACGAACCAGACGTCGATCGACGAGCAGCTCGCCGCCATGTTCGACCTCCCGGCCTGGGAGCGGCGCGACGTCTCGAGCTGGATGATGCGCATGCACCCCGTCGACCTCGCCGAGTCGGAGGCGAGCATGCAGGAGGCGCTCGCGGCGGACGCGCCACGCGACGAGTCGGGAGACAGCCTCATCGGTGAGGCCGTGTGCCGCGTGCTGCACCGCGACATCAGCTGGCACTGGATCCTGTCGCGCGGCGTCGTGCTCCGCCGCCCCGACGGCGTCCCGTACCGCGCCATGGGCATTGGCATCGATGTCACCGAGAGCCGTCGCACCGCGGAAGCGATGCGCGAGAACGAGGAGCAGCTCGAGCTGGCCGCCGCCACCGCCGATCTCGGTTTCTGGACGCTCGACGTCGGCACGGGCGAGATGTGGTTCAGCGAGCATTGCGCGGCGTTGCTCGGCGTCAGCAACGGTGCGACCCCGGCGCGCCGCGAGATCGATCTGCTGCTCGGCCGATCGAGCACCGCCGACGAGCGCGGGAAAGACGAGGACCTCTCGGCGGCGCCGCCGGTGCTGGCGCACGAGTTCTCCATCACCCGCGAGGGCGGCGAGGAGCGGTGGCTGGCCACGACCGCGCGACGGGTGCGTGACGAGTCCGCGAACTCGGAGCGGCTCATCGGCGTGGTGCGCGACATCACCGAGCGCCGCAAGCAGGACGAGGAAGTCGAGGAGCGGCAGCAGGCCCTCGCTCATCTCGCGCGCGTGGCGACGATGGGCGAGCTCTCGACGACCATCGTGCACGAGCTCGGTCAGCCGGTCGGTGCGGTGACGTTGAATGCGGAGACGGCGCGCCTGCTCATCGAGCGCAACCGCGCCTGGGTCGGCGGCGACGCGAGCCGCTTCGCCGTGCTGCAGGAGCTGATCGAGGACATCGTGCGCGACAGCCGCCGCGCCGAGACGGTGATCGGCCAGCTCCGACGGCTCATGCGCCGCGAGCAGCGCGACCGCGAGCCGGTGAACATCGCGATCGTCGTCTCGGAGGTGCTCGATCTCGTGCGCGCCGAGCTGCGCAAGCACGACATCGGGGTGGAGTGGGAGGTGAGCGGCGAAGGGCTCGACGTCGTCGTCAACCGCCCGCAGATCCATCAGGTGCTGCTCAACATCATCCTCAACGCCCGCGACGCGATGGAGAGCGTGCCTCCGGGCGCGCGGCGGCTACGCGTGACGCTCCGGCGCGAGCCCTTCGAGGAGGTCGTCCACGTCCTCATCGCTGACAGCGGGATGGGGATCGCCGCCGACCGGCTCGACGAGGTGTTCGAGCCCTTCGTGACGTCGAAGGCGCACGGCGTCGGACTCGGGCTCGCCATCAGCCGGACGATCATGGCGGATCACGGGGGCGACCTGCGCGCCGAGAGCGGCGAGGGCGGCGGCGCCGTGCTGCACCTCACGCTGCCCGTGATGTCCAAGGTGCGGGCGCCGAATGGCGTGCTCGCGGACGTCTCGATCCGTCCGAATCGGCCCGTCTCCGCCGGCAGGACGGAGACCGACGCCGGCGCCGCGCCGTAGAGGAGAGAGTTACCGATCCGCGGGTCGCCGGGCCTCGACGCGCCCGACGTAGCGCTGCACCGTCGTGAGCAGCTGGATCGGCGGCACGGGCTTGATCAACACTTCGTCGAATCCCACCTGGAACGACCGCGTCACGTCGGGCACGCCGCCGAGTGCCGTCATCGCGATGAGCACCATGTGATGCGTCGTCGCGCCCCAGCGCAGCTGACGGGCGACGTGCCAGCCGTCGAGCCCGGGGAGCACGATGTCGAGCAGCACGACGGAGGGCAGATACTCACGCGCCGCGCTGAGCCCGTCGGGTCCCGTGCACGCTTCGATGACGCCGTAGCCCGCGGATTCGAGGAGCAGACGACCGATCGTGCGGCTGTCGGGATGATCGTCGATGACCAGAATCGTCGGCGGCACTGTTGCTGCACGACGGTGCAGCGCCTGGGGGAGATCCGTCGGCGCGCGCAGCGTCGCGTCGTCGAGGTGGGACGGCGGCAGGTTGATGGCTAGCTGTGCAGTCGGAACCATGGGAGTCGCCGGGTCAGGGTAAGTGCAATTCGCAACTGTCGGCGTCTTCGCTCAATGGGACAAAAGTCGTATACGGAGCAGCGCGCCTCGAGTGTCTGTCAGTGCTCCTGTGACGCCTGTGCGGAATCGTTTGTGGGCAGGATCACAGGCATGAGTGGCTGACCATCCGACAGGGAGCGTCCACTCACGGATTGTTGATGTCCCGCAGCGAGCTCGGGTGAGAATCGCTTCAGCCGCAGGGTGAACGTCGAGCCGAGGCCGAGCGTGCTCGACACGGTGAGCTCGCCGTGCATCGCCGTCGCGAACTCGCGACTGATCGCGAGCCCGAGCCCCGAGCCGCCGTGACTGTCGAGCAGCGGTGTCGGTAGCTGCACGTACGGCTCGAAGATCGCGCGCAGCTGATCGGCGGGAATCCCCGCGCCCGTGTCCGAGATGTCGAACACGACGTCGTCGTCGGCCGCGCGGCAGGTGAGCGTCACCTGGCCCCCCTGTCCGGTGAACTTCACGGCGTTCGTCGCGAGGTTCACGAGCACCTGCTTGATCTTGGCGTCGTCGCCGAACACCTGCGCGTCGTGCGTGCCGTCGCTCACCGACAGCGCGACGCCGCGCGCGTGGGCGAGCGGCGCGACGATCGCTTCCGTGACGCGCAGCGCCTGGTGCACCGACACCGCGTCGAGCTCGTAGCTGAGGTGTCCGGTCTCCAGCCGCGAGAAGGTAATCAGATCGTCGACCACGTGCACGAGAATCTGTTCGCCGTCGAGCATCCGATCGAGGAGATACGCCTGCGCGGGTGTCAGCGGCTCGGGCGCGCCCAGCCGGAGCAGCTCGATGTAGCCGGCGATCGACTGCAGCGGGGTACGGAGCTCGTGGCTCAGCCGCGCCATCAGCTGCACCTTGGCCCGGCCATGCTGCTCCGCCTCGAGGCGCTGCCGCTCGGCCGCGTGCCGCATGCGCGCCTGCATCACCGCGGAGGTCAGCAGCGACGTCGTGAGGTCCACCATGTGGGCGCGCTGCTTCTTGGCCGTACGATTCTGACGGAACATCAGGCCGAGCGCACCGACCGTCTGGCCGCTCGCGCCGATGAGCGGCTGGATCTCCATCGTGCGGATGCCGAGCCGGTCGATCAGGGGGACGAACGTCGGTGCCTCGCGCGGCGCGTCGCGGATCACGATGCGCCGGCGCTCGGCGATGGCCTGGCCGAAGGGTCCCACGCCGGACCGCTGCGCACCGATCGCATCCCGGTCCTCGTCCGACAGGCCCACGCACGCCGCAGGGAGCAGGGCGTCGGCGCCGTCGTGGTGCAGCATCAGCACGCCCATGTCCGCACGGGTCAGTGTCGACGCCAACTCCAACGCCGGCTGCATCTCCGTCGTCGGGAGGGGCCAGTGTTCGTCCGCTGCAACTTGCATGTGTGCTGACCTCTCAGGAGTTCAGCAAGAGACTAGATGCGCGCGCCATGACATGCAGTGGTCCGAAAGTCCACGGGGGAAACCCCGAGTTCTTTCGCGCGCGATAAGAACGACTATTCCGGGTGCGCGCGTTATGAGGCTTTGGCCCAATACACAGCGGGTCCCGGCCGCGCGATCCTGGCGAGCCGTTTCAGGAGACACTCGTGCACGACACCGATGTCACTGCGCCGGGTCCCGCGCCGAGTCCCGGCATGCGCTGGATACCGGCCGGCACTTTCCTCATGGGCTCCGACGCGCATTACCCCGAGGAAGCGCCGGCGCACAAGGTGACCGTCGACGGATTCTGGATCGACAGCCGTCCCGTCACCAACGAGTCGTTCGCGAAGTTCGTCGAGGAGACCAGGCACGCCACCGTCGCCGAGATCCCACCCGATCCCGCCGAGTATCCGGGCGCGTTGCCCGAGCTCCTCTATCCGGGCTCGCTCGTGTTCCAGAAGCCGAGTCGGCCGGTCAACATGCGCGACATGCGCAACTGGTGGGCATTCACCCTCGGCGCCGACTGGCGTCATCCCGGCGGACCGGACACCGACCTCACCGGCATGGATCGCCATCCCGTCGTCCACGTCGCGTTCGGCGATGCGGTGGCGTATGCGAAGTGGGCAGGGAAGTCGCTCCCCACGGAGGCCGAGTGGGAGCGCGCGGCGCGCGGCGGACTGGAAGGGGCCGTGTACGCGTGGGGCGACGAGATCACGCCGCGTGGCCGGCCGATGGCGAACTTCTGGCAGGGCGAGTTCCCGCACGAGAACACGCTCGAGGATGGCTGGGAGGGAACGTCGCCCGTCGGGATGTTTCCGCCGAACGGCTACGGCCTCTTCGACATGATCGGCAACGTGTGGGAGTGGACGGACGACTGGTACGCGCCGCGCCATCGGCAGCCGGCGAAGCACAGCTGCTGCGTGCCGCGCAATCCACGCGGCGGCACGCGCGACGAGAGCATCGATCTCCGGCAGCCGGAGATAAGGATCCCACGGAAGGTGCTCAAAGGCGGCTCGCACCTCTGCTCGCCGAACTACTGTCAGCGCTATCGTCCGGCGGCGCGCTATCCGGAGCCGGTGGACACCTCGACGTCGCACGTCGGCTTCCGCTGCATCATTCGTCCGGGCTAGGTGGCACGGGACGGGCGGGTGCGCTCACGGCCTCCGATTCGGGCGCCGCGATCCGCGGCCACTCTTCCCGCATCTCCCGCGTGAGCACGTAGTTGAGCGCGGTCCGGATGGTGCCGATCGCGGCGAGCTTCCCGATCGCCGTCCACGTCGGTGAGAGCGCCGTCCCCAGCACGTCCGACGAGAGCTGGAACTCGAGCGCGAGCGTGAGATAGCGGGACAGCTGGAAGCGCGAGTTCGTCACGTTGACGTGCTCGCCGGCGAACATCGGGCGCAGCACCTTCCACAAGGTGAGGAGCGCGCCGACCACGATGGAGAGGGCGCCGAGGAACTCGAGCGCGTTGCGAACGACGCCGTAGAAGGTGAGCAGGGCGGGCAGGGTCTCCGTCACCGGCAGCGTGGCTACATGCGGGGGAGCGTGAACCTGCTCAGCGGCAGGTAGGGAATCGCCGCAAGACCGGCGACCAGAACCGCGAATGCGATAACCACGCCGGACACCCGTTCGTCGGCCGGCGACAGGGCAGACGCAAGCACGATCGCGAGCGCGGGATGCCGCGTCGCGGTGGCCATCGCCAGCACGCGCCGGTTCTTGCGCGCCGGACCGCCGCAGAGGTGCCCGATGCCGAGGCCGGCCACGGCCAGCAGCACGATCGCCATCATGGAGCCGTTGCCGATGAGCATCGGGATCGCCGGCCGCGCGCGGAGCAGCAGCGCGACGAGCACGAGTGCGAGGATCCCCGCCGCGCCGATCGTGAGCAGGGTGACGGCGCGCGCCGTCGTCTCCGCCGACAACCGTCGGCCGGCGAAGCCGACGGCGACGGGCAGCGCGATGTTCAGCACGATCAGCCATCCCACCCTGATGAAGTCGATGCGCACCGGCGCGCCGACGAAGAGGCTGAATCCCCACAGCGAGATCGGCATCGTCGCGATGCTCGCCAGCGCCACGACGAACGAGAGCGCGACCTCGAAGCTGCGGCTGCCGCGCACTTTCATCAGCGCGCTCGGGAGGATGGGGGGCATCGGCGCGATGGTGAGCCCCAGCAAGGCCAGCTTCACCGACGCGGGGAGCGCGAACGCGTAGCACAGCCACACCGCGAACGCCGGCTGCAGCACGAGCATCGCCACGAGCGAGCGGACGAGCAGGCCACGGCGACAGCTCAGGTAGGTTCGGTCTCCCGCGATGCCGCCCATCCCCGCGCACAACATCGTCATCACCAGGCTCACGATCGCGGCGATGAGGATGGCACTCGAGATGGTCATGATCGCGCGTGAGCCGGCACGGGAATGGCGCGTCACGGCGATCCGACGTGCCTCGTCGAGCATATCGACGGGCGGGAAGCGAGACGCATTGGACGATGGGGCGTATTTCACTCGCGTATCCGCGGCCGCGCGCTGCCAATACGCCCAAAGTCCAATGGTTGGAGCAAACCGATCAGAGAGACTCATAGCGTGTAGCCGCGTTCGTCTGGAGGACGATGGTGTTGCCGTTTGATCAAGAAGCGGCGTCGGCCTCGGCGAGCCAATCTGATCGTTGGGTTGGGATCGTCGACGACGACGATGCAGTCCGTTGCTCGCTCAGGCGCGTTCTGCGCATGGAGGGCATGTGCGTCGAGACTTTCTCCTCGGGCGAGGAGTTCCTCGAGCGCATCACGCGTGGTGTGCCCTCCTGTCTCGTGCTGGACGTGCGCCTCGGGGCGTTTACCGGATTCGACTTGCAGGATCGACTCGTGGCCCGCGGTGAAGTGCCACCGATCATCTTCATCACCGCACACGACGAGATCCCCCCTGCACGGCTCGACCCCTGCGCCGGCACCGCCGGCTACCTGCGCAAGCCGTTCGACATGGCAGCGCTCATCGCCCTCGTGCGCCCGTGGCTCCGTGAGAGCGCGACACAGGGCGCGGCGCGCTGACGTCGCAACGGCCGTAGGATGCGAGGATGTCCATCCGGCGTGATGGACATCCTCCCTCATCGTCCCCGTCGATGAGCGGAGTGGCGGCGAGAGCGGCAGGATCCAGGCGGAGCTGCTGCTCCCGCGCGTGGTGTGTCGCGCTGGTGGTGCTCGCCTGCGTGCTCGGCCGCACGCCTGCGGCCGCGCAGCCGCGCGGCAAGCCGCTGCGCATCCTGCTGCTCTACGGCGTCTCGCCGGAGCTGCCCGACGTCGTCGGCTTCACGAAGCAGCTCCGCTCGACCATGCGCAGCAGCGCCAGCCGGCCGGTCGAGTTCTACCAGGAGTATCTCGACCTCGACCGGTTCCCCACCTTCGGGCCGCGACTCGTCGACTACTTCGCCGCCAAGTACCGCCAGGAGCACGTCGACGCCATCGTCACGGTCGGGTCGACGGCGCTGCGCTTCAGCACGGAAGGGCTGCGCGGCGTCCTGCCCGGCATCCCGATCGTCTTCGCGCTCACGAACGACAGCCAGCTCGCGATGCCGCTCCCGAGCGAGGGCATCACGGGTCGCTTCACGCCGTACCCGTACGTCCCGACGCTCGACCTCGCGCAGCGGCTGCAGCCGGACGCCGAGCAGGTCGCGATCGTCGGCGGCGTCAGCAGCTACGACACCATCGCGGTCAACGCGGCGCTGGCGGCCGTGAAGGCGCGGACGCACGCGTTGAGCATCATCCTGCTCCAGGGGCTCACGTACGACTCGCTGCTCGAGCGCCTCGCCCACCTTCCGCCTCGCACGATCGTCCTGGTGACGAGCTTCCGACAGGACCAGTCGGGGCAGCGGTTCGTTCCGGGCGAGGTGATCCCGGAGATCTCGCGCGTCTCGGCGGCACCGGTGTACGGCTACATGCACACCGGGATCGGCCAGGGTCTCGTCGGCGGCGCCTTCGTGCTGCCGGACGAGGAGGCCATCGCCACGGCCGCCCTGATCATGCGGATCATCCGGCGTCGGCCGGCCGAGCGCCTTCCGCCGCCCGTGTTCGCTCCGGCCGTGGCGATGGCCGACTGGCGCCAGCTTCGGCGCTGGCGCCTCGACGAGGACAGGCTCCCGGCGGGCACGGACATCGTCCTCCGCACGCCCGGCATCTGGGAGCGCTACCGCGTCGCGATCCTCGTCTCGCTGGGTCTGATCGCCGTCGAGGCGGGGCTCATCGCGCTGCTGCTCGTCGAGCGGGAGCGACGCCGGCGCGCGCAGCTCGCGATCGAGGATCAGATGGCGTACGAGCAGACGATCGCCGATCTCACCAACGACGCGGTGCGCCATGCGCCGGACGAGGAGATTCCCGCGCTGGAGGATGCGCTCGCTCGCGTGAGCCGTTACGCCGGCGCGACGCGGGCGATGCTCGTGCAATATCCCGACGGCCCGACGCGGCCACCGCTCTCGATGACCTGGTCCGCGGACGGCGTCGGGATCGCGACGACCAACATGCTCACGCGCGCGCGCGGTCGCGTGAGCGGCGGCGGCGCCGAGCTCGAGATCCCGCTCATCGCCGACGGCGTGCCGATCGGCGCGCTCACGCTCTATCGGCCCAGCATCCGGAAGGAGTGGTCGCCGCGGCTCATCGGTCGGCTGGGCGCCGCCGGTGAGCTGATCGCCGGCGCCATGGCGCGCGCCCGCGCGGCGCGCGCAGTGCGCGCGGGCGAGGAGCTGAATCGCGCCGTCCTCGCGTCGCTCTCGACGGAGATCGCCATCCTCGACCGCGAGGGCGTCATCATCCGCGTCAACGAAGCGTGGCGCGAGCTGTCACGGCAGTCGGGCGTCGCCGAGTGGCGCGACGCGTTCATCGGCGAGAACTACCTCGACGAGTGCCGGCGCGCCGAGCAGGACGGGTGCGACGAGGCGGCCGAGGCCCGGCGCGGCATCGAGAGCGTCCTCGAGCGTCGCGCCGAGACCTTTCGCTGCGAGTATCACAGCGGCGCGCCGACCCAGCGATGGTGCGAGCTGCGCGTCGATCGGCTCGAGCACGAGGACGGCGGCGCGATCGTCACCCATCTCGACATCACCGAGCGCCGGAACGCCGAGCTGAAGGCGGAGGAGACGCGCCGCCAGGTCGCGCACCTGGGGCGCGTCGCGATGATCGGCGAGCTGGCGGCGACCGTCTCGCACGAGCTGCGACAGCCACTCGCCGCCATTCGCGCCAACGCCGAGAGTGGCGCGCTCCTCCTGGGCCGCAACCCGGCCGACGTCCAGGAGGCGGTGCAGATCTTCCGCGACATCGTCGACGAGGACATCCGTGCCGCGGAGATCATCGACCGCACCCGCATGCTCCTCCGCAACGAGATGCCGAAGTCCGCCGAGGTCGACATCAACGAGGTGTGCCGGCAGGCGGTGCAGATGCTGGCGCGCAACGCGATCCACCGGCAGACCGATCTCACCCTCTCGCTCGATGCGCGCGCGTCGTCCGTCGTCGGCGACCCCGTGCAGCTCCAGCAGGTCGTGCTCAACCTCGTGCTCAACTCGATCGAGGCGATGTCCACCTCGCTCGACCCGCGCTCGGTGACCGTCTGCACGCGCGAGTACGACGAGGAGGTGGAGATCTCCGTCCACGACACCGGCCCCGGCCTCCCGCCCGACGTGCAGCGCCACCTCTTCGAGTCGTTCTACTCGACGAAGGAGCAGGGACTGGGGATGGGCCTGGTGATCGTACGCTCGATCGTCGAGCGCCATCATGGGCGCGTATCGGCGACGAACGGCGAACGGGGCGGGGCGGTGTTCCGGGTGGGTTTGCCCAAGAGTCTGGCGCAGGTGCCGGCGTGAGATCGAACTTTTCCGCTCGCCGCCGCATCCTCCGGACATGCGCCCTCCTTCGCCCGATCCGCGCGCGCCGCGCGACGCCGCCCTCCTGCACGCGACCCGGGGCGGGGACGTCGCCGCGCTCGGGCTGCTGCTCGAGCGGTACCGCCCTTCGCTCCTCGCGACGGCGATACGTATCGTCGGTCGCGGTCCCGACGCCGAGGACGCCTTTCAGGAAACCTGCCTGACGGCGCTGCGACACATCGGAAGCGTGCGCGATGCCGATGCCGTCGGCGCCTGGCTGCACACCGTGGTGCGTCGCGTGTGTCTGCAGCAGACGCGCCGCCGCCGCGCCGAGCTGCTCACGCCCGAGCTCCCCGAGATCGCCGCCGATGGCGAGACCCCCGAGCAGCGGGTCGAGCGGCTCGAGCTGCGCGACTGGGTCCGCGGCGCGATGGACCGGCTTCCCGAGCCGCTGCGCGTCGCCGCGCTGCTGCGCTACTTCGGGAGCTACGATTCCTACGACGAGGTCGCGGCGATCCTCGGCATCCCGATCGGCACGGTGCGGAGCCGGCTCTCGGAAGTGCGCGCGAAGCTGGCGGATGCACTGCTCGCCAGCGCGGCGCTCATCCACGACGATCGCCGCGCCGGCGACCGCGCCCGTGAGCGCTTCTGGCTCGACGAGTTCCGCGGCATCTTCACGCGCGGCGAGAGCACGCGCTTCGTCTCGCACTTCTCCCCGGAGTTGATGGTGGTGTGGTCGAGTGGCCGGCGCGCGCAGGGCCGTCGCCACCTCGCCGCCGAGATCGACGGCGACCTCGCCGCCGGCGTGCGGCTCGACCTCGAGCGCGTCGTCGGGAGCGGCGGCATCACGGTGGTCGAAGCGCGCTTCGTGAATCCGCCGTCCGCGCCCGAGCACTGTCCGCCCGGCCTCTCCCTCGTGCTAGCGGGTCGCGACGAGCGGCCATCGGGGATCCACCTCCATCTCGCGCCGCGTCCACCGCGCCCGCACGAGGACTGAACCGAACTTTTTCTCGTCGCGATTCCTCTTCTCCCCATCAAGAGGGTCAGCCCCCTCGAAACGCGAAATGGGGTCAGATTCCTTGAAAAAGGCTACGAGCCGGAAGCTTTTTTCACGGAGCTCGACCCTCCTGCTCACACTCGGAGAGAGAGGGAATGATGCCGATCGTGTTCGGAGTATCCGCCAACAGCGTCGAGGAGATCGTCGACGCATTCGCCCGGCACGGCGACCGCGTGCGCGGCACCTATCGCGCGTACTATCGGTTCGATGAGAGCACGGCGAACCCGTACTCGCCCCCGCGACTGGAGCGGCCGGAGAGTCTGAAGGACAACTCACCCGATGTGCTCTATCCGTGGGAGCAGATCGTCGTCGCGGCCGCCACCTGCGCCGGCTCCGACTACCCGATGCTCGCCGCGCACGACGCCATCTCTCTCGAGCGTGTGGACTTCACCGCGGAAGCGCTGTTCGATCCGCGCGACGAGTTCGACGGCCTTGGTGGCTTCCACGCTCCGGCCGACGCACGCCACTGCTTCCTCGCGCTCCATCTGCGCGCGACGCTCGTCTCCTCCGCGCCCCGCGCGTCACTGGAGCGCATGCACGAGCACGTGGTGTCGCGCAACATGGTCCTCGGCGCACTGCGCGGCGTTCCGATGACCAACGAGCTCGTCATCGTTCCGTCGCACCAGGAAGCCCTCGCCTTCCGCTGAAGGCGCTCCAAGGGGGTCAGATTCCTTGAAAAAGGGTACGGGCTCGTACCCTTTTTCAAGGAATCTGACCCCCTTGAATGG
>Ga0207674_10004873_pt1 | contig 16070 bp, 13 predicted proteins | sample KBSCornC72_FD_184303 | JGI IMG/M metagenome (GOLD analysis project Ga0207674, IMG submission 184303) | Corn rhizosphere microbial communities from Kellogg Biological Station, Michigan, USA - KBS Corn C7-2 (SPAdes) (version 2) | ecosystem: Host-associated > Plants > Roots > Rhizosphere > Soil ... | reverse complement strand
CCTGCGTAATAAGGCGAGGCGAACCCGTCCTTCACCATAAGCATTCCCGCGATCGAGACGACGGGGATCAACGGCACGACGACGCCGAGCACTCCGCCGCTGCGACGCCCGAGATCTGTGGAAAGAGAGGCCCAAATGATCGCTGCTAAAGCAGAAGAGAGCAGTCGCAACCAGAAAAACGGCCACAATTCATCACGATAAACAAAGAAATCGAGGAGACTTCCCGCTGGCATCAGGAACACGACCAGGCCACAACCCACCTGCGTATTAATCAGGCGCTGTTGTCGCTCATATGCGACAAACGCCTGGCGAATTATCGGATTGTCTGTGGGAGCGACTTTATCCACGTTCGGGTTTCCTTAACGCGTAATGGATGTTCACGCCGGTCACATCAGCCGTTACGATGCCTGGCTCACCGTTCGACGCCTGCGGTTTCAAAGCGCCTAACTCGGCGCCGTTTCGATAGATCAAATGCCAATCCATGACATAATCCATCGTCAATCGCCTGGGATTGGAACTGTCCACGTTTGTCGTAACAAGCAGTCCGCCCGGGGCGACCCATTCGTACAAAATATTCGTAAGTCGGCGGCAAATCTGATCGGGTAGATAGTCGAACAATCCGGCACAATAAACGAAATCGTAAGTGTTTTCCTCCGTCCGAGGAATACTTCGACCGGCTTCTTTGAGTATCTGGTTGACCGATTTTTTGACGAGCTGGAAGTTAGCTCTCGAGTTGCTCGACCGCTTGATTTCTTCAAGAACCGAACGGGTGTGAATGATCGTCTCTTCGTTAAAGTCAATTAGCGTGATCTGCGCCTGATTGGCCAGTTCCGTCTCCGCGATGAACCGCTGGATTTCCTGTGAGGGTCCGCAGCCAACGCTTACCATGCGGGCCGGTTTGCCCTTCCGCGCCGCACTCAGACTCGTGTTCTTCAGGCAATCCACCAGGTAATGAATGCGATTTCGATGCGCCTCGGCAGGTGCCTGCCCCAGGAACCAGTGGTTGATAATCTTCGCAAAAAGCGTGCTCCCTTCAAAAGGGCTGCGGCAAATCATGTTCACCATCTCATAATCACCCGCATAACCGAGCGGCTTATGGAACGTTCGATAAAGAAATGGCGACGAGAGCAGCAGGGGATGTAGCAGTCGTTTGGCAAAAGCACTGTGGGCACTGCGTTGCTCGGGGGCTTCGCGCTCGACCTTCGCAGTGATGAATTCGAATTTCTCAAACAATTCATTCAGAGCGTGGCTGGTGTTCGGTCCCAACTCCTGCGCCAGATTGCGTTCCATATGGATTCTATCACCCGTTGGCGCGGAGCGAACGCCCAGCTCAACTTGATCGAGCCACAAACGCATGTCCGTCAGAAAACTTTGCATGTCGGCCAGCACCGCCTTGTACTCGGGAATGATTCGGTAAACGCGATGCCATTGTTGCAGAAAATCTTTGAAACCGGCACAAAGAGATTTGCCATCGAGAGACGCCAGCGCCTCGATATCCAGCCACGCATCTTCGAGCTTCGCTTCGCAAACCACCATCGTTCCCGTATTAACCAGGCTGCTCACTACCGCCTTGCCGCAATAAACCGGTCGTTCATGGACGAAGACCTTGAAATCCTGCAGCACTTCAGAAGTGCGCAGCACAGCCGGTCCGCAGACCTCGAATGCCGCCTGAAAGCGCGTTAATCTCAGCAGGGTCGCTTGCATTTCGATGCCCTGGCTGGTCTTAAAGCCTGCTATGCTGTCCGTTACTGCCTCTGTTTCCATACGTATGGCTCTGCTTTAAATCGCTGGTGCTCGGATTGACAATTCTCAGGTTTTCCGCCGAACAATCAAGACTGAACGCGGGCTCAAACCTATGCGTGCCTCATCGATCACCATTATTCACGCCAAAATCCCTCACCTCAGTTGATTTTTTCTGCACCCTTTGCATTCGCCACTCGACATACCCGCGTATTGGCATCGGGTCTGCTCGATTCAAACCGCCCGAGTTGTTTTCAGGACCTGTAGTCCTGGTGATCACGTATCACCGAGTATCGCATGGATTACGTGATTACAGTTTGTCCCATATTGCGACACAAACAATGCTGGCCAGTACACTGGCCGGTTGCAGTAAATAAAAACTCAGAAGAAAAATATGAAATCGCTGATTCGCCGTTCCCAACTCCTGGAGGTCGGAGCGCTTTGCTCGCTGGTTGTCATTCAGGCCGGTGCTGTCGGATTCCGCAATCCCAACCAGGATCCTGAAGGCATCTCCCGCGGTGATGCTATGGCCGCGACAGCCGATAATCCCTCAGCGATTTATTACAACCCGGCCGGCATCACCCAGCTCGAAGGCTTACAAGCTCGCGCGGGATTGTATTTCATATCCGCCGACACAAAATTCTCGGGTCCTTCCGGCCACGCTCAATCCGATACCACAATTCAACCGGTACCTCAGATTTACGTCGTCGACACCCTCGAAAGTCTTCCGCTCTCCTTTGGCCTTGGCATCTATGCGCCATACGGTTTGTCAATGGATTACGGCTCACGCAATCCCTTCAGAACCGCCGCCGAGAAAGCTACATTGCTTTATGCCTGTATTAACCCGGTCGTTGCCTGGCGCATTCTTCCTAACCTTTCCGTCGCCATTGGTCCGACACTCAACTATTCGCAGGCGAGCCTTCAGCAAGGACTCACTCCCTTTAATCCGAACGACAAATTCAAATTTAAAGGCGACGGCTTTGATGCCGGGTTCAATGCCGGCATTTTGTGGCAGCCGTTTGAGCAATTGTCTCTGGGAGTCAACTATCGCTATGCAACCGAAATCAATTACGAAGGTCACTCCGAAACCAGTCCTTCCGCTCCTTTCCCGCCTTATTATCCAAGGACCGATACTCATGCTTCTCTGCGCTTCCCACAATTTGTTGTAGCGGGCATTTCCTATCGCCCGACCAAAAATTGGAACTTCGAAGTCGATATCGACTGGACCGATTGGGACAACCTCAATAGTACAGTCTTCAAAGGAACGCCTCTCGGCGATCTCCCTTTGGCTTTTAACTATACTTCCAGCTTCATCTATGACTTCGGCGTCACTCGCCAACTCGGCAAAGGCTACTTCGCCAACGTCGGCTTCATCTACAGCGAGAATTCCAGCCCCGATCGTTATTACAACCCACTTGTCCCGGATGCCGACCTTTACCTTCCTGGGATTGGCTTCGGCTATCGTGGGAAGCACTGGGACTGGGCTCTTGCTTACCATTGCGCAATCAATCCTGGCCGGGACATCAAGAACAACGTAAACCCCACCGTGGACGGCAATTACAAAACCTGGAACAACGCCTTCAACCTCGCCGTCACCTACAAATTCTAGGCCAAGAATCCCGAAAAATTAGTTGGGACGACTTCCACGTCCCATTTTTTTGACACTGATAAGGGAAATCGTCCTCGTTCTCGATGCAGCAGACGGCAGGAAAAGCAGGCTGTCTGGGATTTTTGGAGCTTCTTTGGGATTTGGGTCTTGGAATTTGGAGCTTCCGGCCCATCCCCCCTCTACCCTCAACACTCGCCCCTCCCCTCACCCCCAGTGAGGCGAAGACGGCGTCGTTTCAGGAAGAATGCTCGCTAAATCGATTTCGATCTCTTTTACCCAGTTCCGGATCCATTCCCTTGGGACAGAAGAACTATTCGTGAGGTCCGGATGCGCCTGAATTGTCAGGCTGAGGCGATTCTGGAAGGTCACGCAACCCGCGCCGAGAAGCTGACAACGCAGCACAGGTGGCGCAAAAAGCCAGCTTCCTTCGCAATCGCTTTGAGCAATCTTCTTCTCCGCGTCCCAATCACCCAGATTCGAAAACGAGCCTATGTGCCATTGCGACATCGCCAGATCCCTCACCAGCATTAATTTCTTGGCCCATCGCGGCAACGGGCTGCTCGCGGCATAGCTATACCAGTTGGCCCAGTGTTCGCCCCGGCTCAGAGCTCCATAAATCTGGTCGTGTATGTCGTGAACGGTTTCGAAAGAGGCGACATTAATGCTCACATAACTGGTGAAATTCGCAGTGTCGCGCTCGCGCTCAACCTTGCCACGCATATTCGTCGGAATCATCCACGGCACGACCGAGGCCTCATCTTTGAGAAACGGTCGAACGGCTTTGGTGAGATGCTTGACCAGGAATGAATTGACCGTGAAAGCGTTCTTGCGGCAGGCGCGCCGAATCTGCGTCGTTTCGTGCTCGTCAAAAACATGCCAGGCTACGGCCTGCGGGGGCGCCGATTTGCTGCTGCCTTGTTCGGTGCCTCGTTCGATTTTCCCCCATTGGACTTTCCGTCGGGGCCTTAAAAGCTTTGGCGAAAACCGCATCAACCATTGCCAGGAAGGTTCACTCGGATGCTTGATTTGCGGCAACTTCGGAATCACCGCGCCCCGGCGACGCAACAGTTCCGCAAATCCTCCAATCCCGTCAAAATCTGTATGCCGGACAAACATCCAATCGGGATCGGTCGCTCCCGGGCTAACCCGGCCAAACCGAATGCCGATATACTCGTCCAATTCTTCGCAAATCTCGAACCATGGACTAATCGGATCTGTCGCGATTTTGGGCATATTACTTAACTAATCTAAACTGACCTCAATTATGGTCAATCAATCTCTTCTCAATAGTGCGCCAGCCTTGCGAAGCTTGTTCAATGCCAATTATGGAAATGTTCGTTGTTTGGGGGACTTGAAGGGTGGGGATCACGTCCGTTCCCATTCTTCAGCGGACCGCCAACCAGCTACTCCAATCCACTCGCCTTCCGCGCGCGCTGCAACACTTTCTGCGCGATTTCCTTCGCTTTTGCCGCGCCATCCGCGAGAATCTGGTTCACATAATCCAGATTTGCCGCCAATTCCGCCCGTCTATTCCGCGCATCGGCAAAATAGTTCCAGTAATGCTCGAATAGCGCCTTCTTTAAGTCACCATAACCCAAGCCCCCGGCCCGAAGCCAATTCTCGAAATCCGAGGCGACCTCCTTTGGGGCGACCAACTTCAGCAACTGAATCGCCAGATTTTGGTCGGCGTCCGGCTTTGGCTCCTGCGGCGTCCGGCTATCCATCTTGATGCCCATAATCTTTTTCCGCAGCGCCTTTTCATCGCCAAACAACTCGACGGTATTTCCATAGCTCTTGCTCATCTTCTCGCCATCGAGCCCCGGGACCTTGGCAACCTCACCGCGAATTTGCGGCTCCGGAATCACAAATGTCTGCCCGTATTGCTCGTTAAACTTAACGGCAATATCGCGAGTAATCTCAACGTGTTGCTTCTGATCCTGCCCAACCGGCACAACATTTGAATCATAAATCAAAATATCCGCCGCCATCAGCACTGGATACGCGAATAGCCCGTGATCTGGAGAAATTCCCTTGGCGATTTTATCTTTGTAACTCGTCGCCCGTTCGAGCAAACCCATTGGCGTCACCGTTGACAATATCCACGTCAGCTCGGTCACTTCCGGCACATCCGATTGCCGAAAGAACACCGATTTCTTCGGCTCCAACCCGCATGCCAGAAAATCCAGCGCCACATCCAGCGTATTTCGGCGACGCTCCTCAGCGTTGCGAAGCGACGTCATCGAATGATAATTCGCGATGAAATAAAACGCCTCCCCTTTGTCCTGAAGCTCGATCGCCGGCTTCATCATCCCGAAATAATTCCCCAGATGCAGCGCGCCTGACGGTTGTATGCCCGATAAAATTCTCATTTTAGCGGCCCGATATTCCGCGTTCGATCTCCAAAGTTCAATGTCGAAACTCCATCAACCTGTAGCGGCCGATGTAAGAAGGCTCAAAATTGGTTCCTCGCTGTTTTCGGTGGAATGGAGGAGCGATTTGCGGGACCGTTGCCCGTTGAAGGGCATGGATATATGTGTGTCCCCCTTCCCCCCTCCTGATCCGCAACATCCGCAACATCTCGGTAAATACGAGATGAAATTGAGGTCCAACCCGCAACAAAGCCGCAACAAAGGGGCAACGGGAGCCGCAACAAACGAGCGGGGCAGTAAGACAAGTATTCCACTCAAAACAGCGAGGAACCTCAAAATTCTGCCAATAATGGTCTTTTGTCCACCAACCTCGTCCTCGATCCCCTCTGGAAAACCTCTATCTTTTCCGAGCATCCCCTTTGCTCTCAGCTTCTTTAATGATTCTGTCTTTTCTTCTCTGCATTTCTCTACCTTCCTTCGCGTCTCTGCGTTTTTAATCCTTCGATGCTCCACTCGATCTTCGGTTCGATGTTCGATGTTTCTGCCCTCGCTTACTCCCTCCGAATCGCCCCCTCCTTTACACTCCACCTCTGCACCTCTCTTCCCAATTCCTCAGGCCAATTCTCCTCCGTCGCGGTCATGAACACCTGTCCGCGCGCCAAATGCGCCCGTTGCAACAACGGCAGAAACCCACTCCTCCGTTTCATATCCAACTCACCCATGATGTCGTCAATCAACAGCACCGGCGGACTGCCATGAATCTCCGTCAAATACTCTGCCTGCGCCATCTTCAACGCAATCGCCAGCGTCCGCTTCTGACCCTCACTCCCGTATTGCGCTGCCGGCTTATCATTCAACAATAACTGCAACTCGTCCCGATGCGGACCCACTAGCGTCGAACGATATCCACGCTCGCGCGCATGCGATTGCACCAATGCAACTGCAAAATCACCTTTCACACTCGGACTGTATTCAAATCGCAATTCCTCCGCCTCGTTCGAGATGCTCCGATACGCCTTGCTCGCCAGCGGTGCAAACCGTGGCATCAATTCCGTTCTGAATTTAATCAACTCGTTCCCCACGGCAATCAATTCACGCGAAAAACTTTCCAGCGCTTGCGGATCCAGAATCGGCCGCTTCAGCAACGCATTCCGCGATCTCAGCGCGCGCGTGTAACGTTGCAGCAGAGGCAAATAAGTCGGATACGTCTGCGACAACAGCAAATCCAGGAAACGCCGTCGCGCTTTGCCTGGACCTTTGATCAACTGCAAATCTTCCGTGCAAAACACGACCGTTCGCAGCACCCCCAGATAATCCGTCAACTTCCGCACCGGTCGCGAATCCAGCGTCAAACTCCGCTCCCGCGCCGACCAATAAATCTTCACCTCATGCTCCCCCTGTGCCGCTATCTTCCCGCCGACAAAATATCCCTTCTGCTCATGCCGGACCATTTGCGCACCGCCGACGCCCCGAAACGATCGCAGCGTGGCAATCAAATAAATCGCCTCCAGAATATTCGTCTTCCCTTGCGCATTATCACCCAGGAACAAATGAAACCCCGGCGGAAAATTGGCATCCAACCGCGCATAATTGCGGAAGTCCCGAAGACGCAGTTGTGCCAAATGCATCCGCTGACAGTAGAGGCTACGCGGCAAACTCTAAAGCCAGGAATCGCGTCCAGGACCTCCCGTGGCGCGGCTTTCTCTCATTAACACCGTGGCTTTAGCCCGGTGAACGCAGTGCCGGATATGCTGTAGCTGTTTCAACAGCTTCTCGCCCGAATTCTGAATCGAGCCAAACTCATCGAAACTCCACTCAAAACAAAGATCGCGGTTGCTCAACAACGCGTTTGGCAGATTCGACGTGATACGTCGTCTCGCACGTCGGACAAAACAGATGGAACTCGTAGTAGTAATCGCTTTCCGGCTTCCATTTGCCCTTCCGTTTGATTACTGGTGTCGAACACTTTCGGCACGGCTCGCCTTCCTGCATATCGGTACGAACACCATCAGATTCACCTTTATTTTCGTATCCCACATCCGCTGGCAAATTGGGTTTCCGCAACGCTTCCGTTGAAAGCCGATCACACTGCTCATTTTCCCGATGGCCCGCGTGCCCCTTGACCCATCGGAATTCCACTTGGTGCGTCTGGCATAACACGAGCAACCTCTCCCAAAGATCAGAATTCGGCACCCGTTCCGTCTGCTTCCGCCACCACTTCTTCTTTTTCCACGCCAACACCCAACCTTCTGTCATCGAGTTGACCAAATATTCCGAATCGCTATAGAGCGTGCCTTTGCATGGCTCCTTCAATATTTCCAACCCGGCAATCGCCGCATAAATCTCCATCCGATTATTAGTCGTTCGTCGAAATCCACCGCTGATCTCTCGCCGTTTCTTAGGATGCAATAGTACAACACCGTACCCTCCCGGCCCAGGATTTGGATCGGATCCGCCATCGGTGTAAATTTCAACGTGTGGCAGAGAGCCCAACATTGAATTGATTAAACTATTTACGGCCATTTCTGGACTTTCTCCTGTATCGGCCACTTTTGAGATCCTCAATGATTCCGCGAAGCTGTTGCTTGCTCATCTATTCCGTCGTGCGCATCCGAGTGTTCTATTCGAATAGAACACCTACCAACAACCGCGCAATTCAATTCTTTTCGGACGCCGAACCCAAGCTCCGCAGGAGCGCCATATCCGTAGCAACTGCCAACATCCCGCCCCGAGCATCACTCAAAATCACTGCGGCTTTGCCGCAACCAATCCGTGCTCGGCTTCCCAGGCTTCGAAACCAATTTCGTCGGGCCCATGATCGACTGAAGCCCTATGGACTTCAATGTGTCCATCGGCAAAACCGTAAGTCCGGACGTAGCCGCCGTCCAACGTTTGACGCGGTTCTTTTTCGCGCAGGATAATCTGTTGTGAAGGGTTTGTGGCGGTTTGCAGCGATCCCTGGAACGTGATTTCGTAGTTCTCCGGGACCAGTCCAAACTTTATTCCGCCGGGTGGAAATTCCCCGGGCTTCAGATTGTGTTCAGTCTTCGCTCCCTCATCCAGGAATGGTTCGGCCTGTGCGAAATTCGTCGGAAATTGGTCCTGATTTTGTTGGGCGAAAATGTGAAACGCTATCACCCATTGGCGGGCGTAATTCATTTTTGCGATGCCTTCGCGCGCCATTTTCTCTTCCGGCGTAATTGCATTTTCATCTGTCTTACGCGGCTCAGGCTCCTTCCGCCCCGCGCGAGATGCCGCGGCGAGTTGACTTCGCAATTGGCCCACTTGGTTACGCAGACGCAGCAATTCATTCCCTTCGGATTTCGCTTTGTCTTTCTTCGATAAAGCGACTTGTCCGGAAAGTTCGTCCCGTTGCCGTGTAAGCTCGTCGATTTGGTTTGAAAGAGAGCTCTGTTGCTGTTGCGCGGCGAGTAATTGGGCCCGGGCATTCGATGCCTCCCGCGCCTCGTACAAACCCGCCCCTGCAGCCACAAGAGTCGTGACCAATAATGCTTTTTGAATTGTAGTCATGGCAATCACCTTTGAAACCGCTGTCGCTGACACAGCGACTGTTGTCGCTGAAACCATCGCCGCCGAAATCACGGCAGGACCCAGAGCCACGGGCGCGACTTGAATAACGTTGCTGGTCATTGTAGCGGCGAGCGCAGCCTCGCTGACACTCACGCCTCGTCGAACAAAGAACTCTCGCAAACGCTCGACCGAGCGACTGACCCGTTTCCTTGCAGCCTCTTCATTGATACCGAGCGCTGCGCCCACTTCAGAAAGCGACTTCTGTTCGAAAAAACGCAGCAGCAATGCCGCGCGCTCCTTTTCTTCGAGCGTATCCATCCCTTCTTCCAGCAACGGTTCAATCTGCGTCCAGTCCGTATCGGATGCATTCATGGCGGTGAGTTCGGTGAGTTCATGGGCGGCCTGTTCTCGTTTTTGCCGGCGGCTCTCGCGTCGGATCACATCAATCGCAGTGCGGCGGGTCACCTGATAAAGCCAGGCGCTCAGAATCGTGTCCGGAGCCAGCCTCCTCGCTTGCCGCGCCAGATCGACAAACGCTGACTGCGTTATTTCCTCGGCAAGCTGCGGCTGTCGCACCTGCCGCAGCGCCGCCGAATAAACCAGGTTCAAATGACGCCTCACGATCTCGGCGAACGCATCTTCGAACCCATCCCGAACGTAGCGACCAAGCAATTGCGCGTCCGACTGAGTCATTCATTAAGAGTATCGTCACCGGTTCCAAAACCGGACAAAAATCCGTTGTCCAGCTTTCTTCATAAGTTCCTTTCACCGCTGGTTCCTGCTTGTTGGCGGTGGACGATTCCGTTTCAATCCGGACGTGCAAAACCCAATCATCGCTGCGTTAGATGTTCCTACGGTGGAAATGGCCCTCAAATTGGCTGAAGAAATTCGTCCGGCGATTGGCGCTTTCAAAATCGGCAGCGAGTTGTTTACCACGGGCGGACCTGAAATCGTGCGGCGAATCCGCGGCTCGGGAGCGTCAATTTTTCTGGACCTGAAATTTCACGATATTCCGAACACGGTCGCCAAAGCAGTCGCCGCCGCCACGCGCCTCGACGTGCAAATGTTGACAGTTCATACCAGTGGCGGCTCCGAAATGATGCGAACGGCACAGGAATCGGCGCAACAAACGGCCAGCCAAAGCGGTCGAACGGCGCCACTGGTTTTGGGCGTCACCGTGTTGACAAGCATGGACGGGCGCGCGCTCGCCGAAATCGGCAGCGACGCAAACGTGGGAGCACAAGTCGAGAAATTGGCCGGCCTTGCGGTGAAAGCCGGGCTCGGCGGCCTGGTTTGCTCTCCCCTTGAAATCACTGCGTTGCGCCAGATTCTGCCGTCAGAAGTCCAATTGGTGACACCGGGAATTCGAACCGGCACAGAAAAGGCCGACGATCAGAAACGGACGCTGACTCCAAAAGAAGCCCTCGCTGCCGGCGCGAATTGGCTTGTGATTGGCAGGCCGATTTACGCCGCCAAAAATCCAAGAGTCGCAGCCGAAGAAATTTTGCAATCATTGCGCGCATGATTTCCTGGAAGCAAAAATTGTCGAAGTTGATCATCGCAGTCATCTTGATTTGTGTCCGGATCGCGTCCGCCCGGGATTTCCATTTCGATTCTTCAATTTCCAAGCCAGTCCTCGAAAGCTATCTCTCGCGCTCGATCTCGTTCACCGAATTACTTCACGACGATTTAACGAAAACGCGCAACAGCCGAGGCGTGGACCCGCACGACAACATACGGCTCATTCTCTCAACGAAGGCAAAGTTCATCGGCCGCGCGTTGATGGTCTGGGGAAGAGAACAAAACCTTGCGGCATTTTTGGAAACCGCAAAACCGTATGCGGCGGCTTTGCATCAGGCCGATCCGGAAATGGTGCTGCAAGCTGCCGATTTTGAAATTGTGACTCGCGGCGTGGAATCGATTGCCATTCCAGAGCCTGTTTTGCGGGAGTTTGGCCAGACTGTCACCAACCGCAATTTTCGCTACGATGCGATGCTATATCCCGATGGTCGATTCGTGAACCATTGGCGCAGAGGCTCGGTGCCCGATATGAGCCAAATGGAGACACGAATGTGGTTTTACTTTCTCACCACCAGCTACATCGATGTTGGAATCGAGGCGATTCATTTCGGGCAGGTCGGCCTCATGGACAAAAATGATCCCGGCCACGCGGGTTGGTTGGATATGTTGGAGCGAGTTCGTGCCTATGCCCGCAAACATGCCCGCCGGCATTTTCTGATTTGCGACGCCCACACACCGACCGGCGGATATGTCGAAAACGGCAAGCTGCTGTTTGATTTCCATTCATTCCCATTACGCATCAGCGAAGTGCCGGACCAACCTTTCAAAGGCGTTCTCCGCGTTGGTTACTCGGACTCCATTTTCAAAAGGAGCAAAGGTGGAATCACGCCCAGCGGTTGGTCCTGCGAACATCTGCCTTACCTGGTCGAGTTTGATAATTTCGGCCGAAGCAATCCCGGCAAGCCCAGCAAATCGCCTTTCATTTGGGGCTGGGATGAAATCACGTGGTTCGCTCTTCTGCCGGAAAAAGAGCGAAATGATTGGCTTCGCTACGCCTGGAACTGGGTCAAGGAAACCGATCCAGCAGCGCATTTGGAGATGCCTGGCAGTCGAGTCGTGAGTCCTGGCACGCCCGACGGCCCGCGCTGGTATTGGGCGAATACGCGTAGCGATGCCTGCCCAAACGGGCTCAACACCGAAAGCACAATCAAGGAAATCTGGGAGCACGATAACGCGGACTCACTGCGAAACCGATAAACGATAAAATTTCTGCGACAGACTTTTCGGTTCGGAGAGCACTGGGTGACTGTTCGCCGCTTGTGCCGGCATCGTAACGAGATTGAACCAATTTCCTGAGGGCCTATCCGCGACCTGCGTCGCATGACTGCACAACTTCGTGAATAAGCTTCGCCGCGACGGCCGGTTTTTCCGAAATTTCGAAAGCGCTCTTCAAGCGCTCACAGGCTGCGTTCGCTTGCTCTAAATCGGCAGCATGTACCCGAGCCAGAATCGAAGAAGGCTGCACTTCATCACCCGGCTTCGCGAGTTGATCAATTCCAACATCATAATTGATTCTCGAATCCTTGGTGAGACGGCCACCGCCCAGATCGCGAATAATTTCCCCGATAATTCGCGCGTCGCAACGCGACACAAATCCGCTTGCGTACGCCTTGAGTTCCACAACATTTGTCGCGGTGTGATCAAGAGCGAGTTTGCGATCAAAAGCATACAGATCGGCGCCTTGAGCTATCAGCATTTCGTTCCATTTTTTCCTGGGTGCGCCCGAAGAGAGGCAATCCTCAGCTTGTTTGTGTGCATCCTCCAAAGTCGAAGATTTTCCCGTCTGGACCAAGAGGTGCGCGGCGCAGGCGAGGACCAGTTCGCGCAGATCCGGCGCGGTGGGGACACCGCGCCCCACCTTCGTACCGGCTTCAAGACATTGAACCGCTTCTTTCACCTCGAGCCAATTGCCAGCGGCGCGACCCAAGGGAGAATCCATGTTGGTGAGAAGTGCGCGCGTTTTCACGCCACATTCATTTCCGAGCGCCACCATCGCGCGGGCTAATTCGCGTGCCTTTCCCAATGTTGGCATGAAGGCCGCAGCGCCGAACTTGACATCAAGAATCAGCGCATCGAGACCCTCGGCCAGTTTCTTGGAAAGGATTGAAGCAACAATCAGTGGAATACTCGGCACCGTCCCGGTCACATCTCTCAGTGCATAAAGTCCTTTGTCCGCTGGAACCATTCGCTCCGTTTGGCCACAGATGATGCCGCCAACGGATTGAATAATTTCAATGATGCGCTGCGCCGGCAGTGAAGTTTTGAAGCCGGGGATGGAGTCCAACTTATCAAGTGTGCCGCCTGTAATCCCCAGCCCCCGTCCCGAAATCATCGGCACGCGAAATCCCAGGCAGGCAAGCAATGGGGCAAGTGGTAGCGAGACTTTGTCACCAACGCCGCCTGTCGAATGTTTATCCGCCAAGGATCGGGAATCAGTGGGAAACTTCAGCGACTCTCCCGAATCTCGCATCGCGAGAGTGAGCGCGCTGGTCTCTTTCGCATCCAGCCCTCGGAAAAAGACAGCCATCAGGAAAGCTGCCATCTGATAATCGGGGACACTGCCGCTAGTATAATCAGCAACGATCGTTTTGATTTCTTCAGCGGTCAACGTCTTCCCGTCTCGTTTAGCTTCGAGAAGGGTTAGAAAATTCACGCACTGAAATTCTCAGACAGAATCGCTGAACGCAAAGCCAAATCAGTCGCGACCGTTTTTGATGATTCCGTGCTAAATCCCTTCCACCGGATTCAGCATCGCCCAGCGAAAGCTCAGCTTGGACGTGCTCTGGCTGAAGTTTTGAAAGTCCACCGGCTTCACGATATAACTTTGCGCTCCAAGCCTCAGCGCTTCGCGGATGTAATCGTCTCGTTGTGACATGGTCAACACGACAACAGGAATTTTCCGAGTGGATTCGTCCGCTTTGATTCGCCGAAGCACTTCCAGACCGTGAATTTTTGGCAGATGAAGATCTAACAGAACAACCTGGGGCGGATCATTTTTTTGCCGTTTCGCAAACGCGCCTCTGCAGAAAACAAAATCCAGCGCTTCCGGACCGTCCTGAACAACCTGCACGGGATTGGTCAGCTTTGCTTGCTTAAAAGCGGCCAGAGTGATTTCGACGTCCTTGGAATTGTCTTCGACGAGCAAAATATCGCCGAGTTTCCGGGCAAGTGTCCCCCTAGTCTCGCCACTCTCTTTTGCCCCGTCCTCAACCGAAGCAAATATGGCGCCCAGCGATGCCCCTAAAGCCAATGTAAGTCGTTGAATGCTCGCCAGCGAAGGATTGCGTTTGCCAGCTTCGACGTCGCTTACATACGTACGATGCAAACTGGCTCGCTCCGCGAGTTTCTCCTGAGAAATTCCCAGTTGAACTCTACGTCGTTTTATCTCGGCCCCGAACCCTTTCTGGACGTCCGCTGGTTCCATGAGGACAGTAGAGATATGAAGATTTCCACTCCAAATCTACAGACTATAAGTTACAAGTATGTTTCTCGCCTGTAAATAAGCTTGTCTTTTTCAACCGCAACTTTTGCTCCCACTTGGACAAATGGTGTGTATCCGTCGCAACCGCCACAGCCATCCTGGCGCGCGTTAGCAATTGCTTCGCCGAAACTTTTTCATTACTAGAAAAGCGCAACTGCGTGATTCCCTCGCGCCTGAATACTGAAACTGAATACGAAATCTGGAAAATATGAGTTCGATTACACAATTGTTGGGCGATAAAGCCGACTTCCTGCTTAACTTCAAAAACCCTAAAATCTCCAAAGAACGACTGCATGTGCCCGGTCCCGATGTCGTTGATCGCATCTATGCAGTTTCAGATCGAAACCCCCGTGTCTTATGCAACCTCCAACGCATTATCGGCCATGGTCGATTGGGTGGCACGGGTTATCTTTCGATTCTCCCGGTCGATCAGGGCATCGAACATTCCGCCGGCGCGAGCTTCGCAAAAAATCCCGATTACTTCGATGCGGAAAACATTGTGCGCCTCGCCATCGAAGGCGGATGCAACGCCGTTGCGTCCACGTATGGCGTGCTCGGGGCTGTTGCTCGCAAATATGCGCACAAGATTCCATTTCTCGTAAAGATTAACCACAACGAGTTGCTTACGTATCCCAACAAGTTCGATCAGATCATGTTTGGCACAATCAAGGAGGCTTACGACATGGGGGCGGCTGCCGTTGGGGCGACGATTTACTTCGGCTCGGATGAAAGCGGACGCCAGATCATCGAGGTCTCGCAAGCGTTCGCGCACGCACACGAATTAGGTATGGCGACTGTGCTTTGGTGCTACCTACGCAACAATGCCTTCAAGAAGGATAAGGATTATCACGTCTCTGCCGACCTTACCGGCCAGGCCAATCATTTGGGCGTCACCATTCAAGCCGATATTATCAAACAGAAATTGCCCGAGAATAATGCCGGATTCAAAGCGCTGAACACCGGTGGCTCAAGTTACGGAAAGTTGGATGAGCGAATCTACACCGAGCTTACCAGCGATCATCCAATCGACCTTTGCCGTTATCAGGTCGCCAACTGTTATATGGGTCGCGCGGGCTTAATTAACAGCGGCGGCGAATCCAAAGGCGCTGGCGATCTCGAGAATGCCGTGGCGACTGCGGTTATCAACAAACGCGCCGGAGGCATGGGACTTATATCTGGCCGAAAGGCTTTCCAACGCCCGTTGAAAGAAGGCGTCGCTTTGCTGAATGCAATTCAGGACGTCTATCTGAGCAAAGAAGTCACCATCGCCTAATGTAACGCTGGCATTCTGTTCAATCCTTTTCTGCAACCGAATCAAACCGGCTCGCTTCGAAGTTCCACCGGTTGCAAAGATTGCTGACATTTCACAGCGTCCACGCTCCAATTGCGCAAACTGGCTCCCGGAGCGTGGACAACTCTATTCGATCCTTGTTATTCGGCCGTTCGAAATGTCAGTAGATACGGCACGGCCGGTTGGCCGCCAGCATCTTTGAAATTCCGGAATTTCGAACTATTCACCCAGGTCGCGTAAAATTTTCCCGGCTGCAGCTTCACAGGCAGAACGCAAGTTCGGCCATCGTCCAGGTAATGAATCTTGCCAACGACCTCTGGGAAGTTCTCCTCGCCCCACGTTGTCCACGACCAGGTCCCGTCGCGCATTGATTTGCTGAACGTTACCTGAACTTCTGTCAATCCCACGTCGACTTTCGTTTCGCCTGCCATCGGCACCGTCTTGATCACGACCGGCGGCGCTGTCTCC
>Ga0207674_10004872_pt1 | contig 16071 bp, 13 predicted proteins | sample KBSCornC72_FD_184303 | JGI IMG/M metagenome (GOLD analysis project Ga0207674, IMG submission 184303) | Corn rhizosphere microbial communities from Kellogg Biological Station, Michigan, USA - KBS Corn C7-2 (SPAdes) (version 2) | ecosystem: Host-associated > Plants > Roots > Rhizosphere > Soil ... | reverse complement strand
GACAAGATGTTTTCGCCGGACGGGCCGACGGGTCGGCTGGGGCTGGTTGAATTCCGGGGCTTCGAGATGCCGCCGGATGCGCAGATGAGCCTTGCGCAGCAGCTTGTCCTGCGCGCGTTGACGGCGTGGTTCTGGCGGGAGCCGCAGCGGGGTGGGCTGGTGCGCTGGGGGACGGCGCTGCACGACCGCTTCATGCTGCCGCATTTCGTGTGGGCGGATTTCACCGAGGTGCTCTCCGATCTGCGTGGGGCGGGCTATGATTTCGACCCCAACTGGTTCGAGGCGCAGCGGCAGTTCCGCTTCCCCGTCCATGGCGAGATCGATGCGGGTGGGGTGAAGCTGGAGATCGCCCATGCGCTTGAGCCCTGGCATGTGCTGGGCGAAACCGGGGCGATTGGGGGCACGGTGCGCTATGTCGACAGCTCGACGGAGCGGTTGCAGGTGCGCGCGAGCGGGCTGGTCGCCGGGCGGCATGTGATCGCGTGCAACGGCCGCCGCGTGCCGATGACCCAGACCGGGACAACGGGGGAGGCGGTCGGCGGGGTGCGCTACAAGGCGTGGGCGCCCGCAAACTGCCTGCATCCGCGGCTTCCGGCAAATGCCCCATTGACGTTCGATGTGCTGGATATCTGGAGCGGGCGCTCGCTCGGCGGATGCGTTTATCATGTCGCGCATCCGGGCGGGCGCAACTATGATGACGTGCCGGTGAACAGCTATGAAGCCGAGGCGCGGCGCAAGGCGCGCTTTCAGGATCATGGCCATACGCCGGGCGCGGCGGAGATACCGCCAGAGGAGTTGCCGGGGGAATTTCCATTGACGCTCGATCTCAGGCGACCACCTGCGCGCTGATGAGCAGCAATCCGAAGCGGACAGCGGACGGCCCGGCCGGCGCGCTTGATATGATGCTGCGCCGTTACGCAGCGGAGGCGGGCGTGGGCGATCTGATGACCCATGCCTCGCCGGCCATGGCGCCGCGCTGGCGAGACATGCTGGCGGCACTGGGCGACGATTTCGCGCGGGTGCAGGCGCGGGCCGAGCGGCAGGTGATCGATCTCGGTATGGCCTTCCGGCTGGCGGGCGAGGCGGACGAGCGGGCTTGGCCGCTGAGCCCGGTGCCCTTGCTTATTCAGGCGAGCGAGTGGCAGGCGATCGAGGCGGGGCTGGCGCAGCGGGCGGGGCTGCTCGATCGGATCATCGGCGATATCTACGGACCGCAGACCTTGATCGCTGACGGCCATCTGCCGGCTGCGGTGGTGGCGGGGAGCCGGTCGCACTGGCGGCTGATGAACGGGATCGCGCCGCCCAAAGGCCGCTATCTGCAATTCTACGCCGCCGATCTCGCGCGCGGGCCGGATGGCGAATGGCGGGTGCTGGCCGATTATACGCGGACGCCGACCGGGGCGGGCTATGCGCTGGAGAACCGGCTGGCGATGACGCGCGTCACAGGCGATCTGCTCGGGCGGATGAATGTGCGCCGCCTCGCACCTTTCTTCGCGGCGTTCCGACAGGGGCTGGCGGCGGCTTGCGAGCGGGTCGATCCGCGCATCGCCCTGCTGACGCCGGGGCGCTTCAACCAGAGCTATGCGGAACAGGCGCACCTCGCCCGCTATCTTGGCCTGCTGCTGGTCGAGGGCGAGGATCTGATCGTGCAGGACGATCGGCTGTACGTCCGCACGATCGAGGGCATCAAGCGCATCGATGCGCTGTGGCGGCGGATGGACACGCATTTCCTCGATCCGCTGGCGTTCGATGCGCGCTCGAAGATCGGGGTACCCGATATCTTCGATGCGATTACGCGGGGCAATCTGGTGGTCGCCAACTGGCCGGGGGCGGGGGTGGTGGAATCGCCCGCGATGGGGGCCTTCATGCCGAAGCTGGCGCAGGCGATGCTCGGCACCGACCTGCTGCTGCCCAATATCGCGACCTGGTGGTGCGGGCAGGACCATGAGCATGATTATGTGCTCGACAATCTGCAGGCGATGGCGATCGCGCCCGCGTTCGGTGAGGGCGTGCCGGGGCTTGAGGACGGCCGGGGGCATATCGGCGCGCGGCTGGACGATGCGCATCGCGCGGCCTTGTTCGACGCGATGGATCGGCGCCCAATGGATTATGTGGGGCAGGAGCTTGTCCAGCTTTCGACCACGCCCGCGATCGTCGATGGCGCGCTGGTGCCGCGCCCGTTCGTGCTGCGCGCTTATGTGACGCGCGACGCGAACGGCGAGTGGCGGACGATGCCGGGCGGGTTTGCGCGGCTGGCCGATCATGGCGATATCCGGGCCGTCCTGATGGGCGAGGGGGATATGGCGGCGGACGTCTGCATCGTCTCCGACACGCCCGAGGCCGTGGTGTCGCTTCTCGATACCAGCCCTTCACCGCAAATCCGGCGCGTCGCGGGAACGCTGCCGAGCAAGGCGGCGGACAATCTCTTCTGGCTCGGCCGCTATCTCGAACGCGCCGAGATGACGCTGCGGATGGTGCGCGCGCTGCTCGGCGGATCGATCGAGGTCGATGGCGCGGCGGCGCTCGACGAGGGGACGATGGGCCAGATCGCCCATCTGCTCCAGCTCTGGGGCGCCGTGCCCGAGGGTGAAACGCTGGATGTGACCGAGCTGTGCCGCAGCGCGATCGGCGATATGCGTCAGCCGGGATCGGTCCATGCGCTCGCGGCCGCGGCGGCGAATATCGGGCAAGGCTTGCGCGAACGGCTGGCGGGGGAATTCTGGCGCCTGCTGTCACGGCCGCTGGACCTCGCACCCGCGCAGCAGGCCGAGCCGATGCTCGAGCATATCACTGATCTGATCGAGCGCTTTTCCGCGCTGAGCGGCCTTGCCGCCGAGAATATGGTGCGCGGCCATGGCTGGGCGTTTCATGACATGGGGCGGCGGATCGAGCGGGCTATCTATACCTGCCGGCTGCTGATGGGCTTTGCGCGCGATGATGTGCGGTCGGACGATCTCACCGTACTGCTTGATCTGTGCGACAGCCAGATCAGCTACCGGATGCGTTATCTGGCGGGGCTTTCGCTGCATCCGATCAGGGATATGCTGGCGCTGGAGCCGAACAATCCGCGTTCGCTGGCCTTTCAGGTCGACCGGATCGTCGATCATTTGGCGAAGCTGCCGGCGTTGCGCGACGACGGCATGCCCGAACCGCCGGAGCGGATCGGGCGGGGGATTGCGGCGATCCTTGCATCGACCACCGCGCAGACGATCGATTCGATGGCGCTGGAGCATATGGAACGGCGGCTGCTCGCCCTGTCCGATGCGATCGCGCGGCGGTTCTTCCTGCAGGGCAAGGAAGCCGAGCGGGCGACGGGAATGACGCGGCTCGCATGATCTACGAGGTCAGCCACACCACCCATGTCGAATATGACGCGCAGGTGCGGTTCGCGCGGTTCAACCTGCGGCTCCAGCCCGCGGCTTGGCCGGGGCAGCAGGTCAGTGGATTCGCGCTCACGGTCGAGCCGGCGGCATCGCTGTCGACCTATCCCTCTTCCTATCCGGCGACGGTGACGCGCGCGATCATCGATGAGCCGCTCTATGAACTCACTATCAGCAGCCGTTTCACAGTGAGTGTCGGCGAGGCGATGCTGGACATGCCCTCGGAGGACCTTGCCATCGGCGAGGTGGCGCGGCGGGCGCTGGCGGTGCAGGATCTGGGGGCGGCGGCGCCCGGCACCTATCTCCACCGCTCGCCGCTGGTACCGGGATCAGCCGAGATCGGGCACTGGGCGGGCGAGTTGCTCGGCCATGATGCGCCGGTGCTCGAGAGCGCGCTGGCGCTGGCTCGGCGTATCCAGAACGAATTTCACTATGATGCGGAAGCGACCGAGGCTGATACGCCTGTCGCCGACGCATTCTCGATACGGCGCGGGGTGTGTCAGGATTTCACCCACATCCTGATTTCGGCGCTACGCTGGGCGGGACTGCCGGCAGCATATGCGAGCGGCTATCTGCGGACGCTGCCGCCCCCGGGGCAGCCGCGGCTCGTAGGTGTCGATGCGATGCATGCCTGGGCGATGCTGTGGTGCGGGCCGCAGCGTGGCTGGGTAGGGATCGATCCGACCAACGGCTGCATCGCCGGGCCGGACCATATCTTCGTCGGCATGGGCCGGGATTATCTGGACGTCGCGCCAATCGACGGTGTGTTCATCGGCGAGGGGGCGCAGCGCCTCACGACCTCAGTAGATGTGGTGCCCATCGCGGACTGATGTGTCAGCAAAGCACTCGCTGAAGATTGCGACGGCGGTTCGCAATGGTGACGAGCGCGATGCTCGAAATCAGCACGGCCGCAGGCAATCTTCCGGACGACTCCGTGCGTTGATTGCGGGAATGCTTGGTGTTCCAGTCGGGACTGTCTGACACGGCTGGCGCGGCAATCGCCGCAGCGCCAAGCGCTACAGTTATGCATACCATTCTAAACAACGCATACTACTCCCTAAATGGCCGCTTCCACGTCCTCATCGCTAAAATCCCGAGCGGCGAAGAAGTTCCAGGCCAATTCAAGGTAACTCCACCGAGAATAACTCCCGATGGCTATAGCTTTGGTTATAGAGCGTAAACGGCTACCCTGCATTAGGGTTCCGAAATAAGCCAGGTTTCGAGGCGGTTTTGCAAGATGCTTGCCCCGTTCGCGGCTTCCCGGCATGTTCATGGCCTATTCAAAGGCTTGGCGCTAAGCGGAGGGCCATGACGTTCAAGCTTGTTGCATCCGCGTTCGCGCTTCTGAGCCTTGCCGCCGCTCCGGCCGATGCCGGCCGCCGGGGCGAGCATGAGGCCGCCTATTCCGCCGCGCGTTCGGGCAATATCCTGCCGTTCCCCGAGATCAGACACCGCGTAATGCCGCGCATGGGTGGGGCTTCGCTGATGGGCTTCGATTATGACGAGACCTCGGCAGTCTATACGCTGAAGCTTATGCGCAGCGGTTCGGTGATCTGGGTGGATGTCGATGCGCGGACTGGATCGATAATAGGCAGGTCCGGGGAGTAGCGTTACGCTTGCGCAACTTGCCGTGCGCACCCATTTCCTTCATTCGACGTTCGTGCCGACGCACACAGGGAAGCAGAGCATATGCGAGTCTTGATCGTAGAGGATGAGCCCAATCTGGGGCGGCAGTTGCGGGCGACGCTGGAAGGCGCGGGCTATGCGGTCGATCTCGCCACCGATGGTGAGGACGGCCATTTCCTCGGATCGACCGAAAGCTATGATGCAATCATCCTCGATCTCGGCCTGCCGGAGGTTGACGGGCTGACGGTACTCGATCGCTGGCGCAAGGATGATATCGATACGCCCGTGCTGGTGCTGACAGCGCGGGACAGCTGGTCGGACAAGGTCGCCGGGCTCGATGCTGGCGCGGACGACTATCTCGCCAAGCCGTTTCAGACCGAGGAGCTGATCGCCCGGCTGCGCGCACTGATCCGGCGTGCGTCGGGCAATGCCTCGTCGGAGCTGACGGCGGGCGACGTGCGGCTAGACACGCGTTCGGGCAAGGTCACGCGGGCCGGAGAGCCCGTGAAGCTGACCGCGCAGGAATATAAGCTCCTCTCCTATCTGCTCCATCATAAGGGCAAGGTGGTCAGTCGGACCGAGCTGATCGAGCATATCTACGATCAGGATTTCGACCGGGATTCAAACACGATCGAAGTGTTCGTCACGCGCATCCGCAAGAAATTGGGTGCGGACGTGATCAATACGATCCGGGGCCTCGGCTACAGCCTCGACGATCCGGACGCCTGATAGAGCCTTAGGATGACTGAGCCCGATCCCGTCGCCAGGCGATCCACCGGATCGCTCACGCGGCGGATGATCGGCATCGCCGCGCTGTGGATCCTCGTCATGCTGCTGGGCGGGGGCGTGGCGCTTGACCGCGTGCTCAAGGACGCGGTCGTTGCCAATTTCGACGCGCAGCTTGACTATGTGCTGACAGCGATGATCTCCTCGGCGGAAATCGGGCCGGACGGGGAGGTGCGGTTCAGCCGTCCGCTCGGCGATCAGCGGTTTCTCGAACCTTATTCCGGCCTCTACTGGCAGGTGTCGGCGACCGGGGTTGAGCCGTTCCGTTCACGCTCCCTGTGGGATCGCGCGCTGCCGCTCGGCAATGTACCGCGCGACGGCGAACTTCACATGTATGACAGCCCGGCGTTCGGCGACGATTTCCTGCGCATCCACGAACGCAATATCCGGCTGCCCAACAGCAAGACGCTGTGGCGCTTCCAGGTGGGGCAGACGCGTGAGGAACTGGACAGCCAGATCGCCGTGCTCAGGCGGACGCTGGTGCGTTCCTTCGCTCTGCTGGGGCTGGGATTGCTGGCGATGGCGGGATTGCAGGCGACCTATGGTCTCTGGCCGCTGCGCAAGATCCGGCGCGAGATCGCTGACGTGCGCGCGGGCAAGATCGCGCGCGTCGATGCCCGGCTGCCGCGTGAGATCAAGCCGATGGTCGAGGAACTGAACGATCTGCTCGCGCATAATGAGAAGCAGGCGGAGGAGGCGCGGCGCCATGCCGGCAATCTCGCCCATGCGCTCAAGACGCCGCTGACGGTGATCATGAACGAAGCGACCGCGAGCAGCGCCGACCTCAACGCGACCGTGATCCGCGAGGCAACGACGATGCGGCGGCAGGTAGACCACCACCTTGCCCGCGCGCGCGCTGTCGGGCGGCGCGGCAGCGGGCAGGCGGTGGCGAGCGTGTGGCCGTCGCTGCAGGCGGTCGAGCGGGCGGTGGAGCGGCTCTATCCGGACAAGGTGATCGACGTCGATGGCAACAAGGATCTCGCCGTGCGTGTCGAGCGGCAGGATCTCGACGAGATGCTCGGCAACCTGATCGAGAATGCCGCGAAATATGGCGGAGGCCGCGTGTTCATCACGGTCGGTGCGGCGGATGAGATGGTCGAGATCGTCGTCGAGGACGACGGGACTGGCATTCCCGAGAAGGAACGCACCGCGATCTTCGAACGCGGCGCGCGGCTCGATACGGGGAAGCCGGGGACGGGCCTTGGTCTGGCGATCGTGCGCGACGTCGCGGAAATCTACGGCGGTTCGATCGCGCTTGAGGAAAGCGAGGATCTGGGCGGCCTGCTAGCGCGGCTCAGGTTGCCGGTGGCGGGGTAATATACGGATGTAACATGCCGTACCCCAGCAAAAGCTGGGGTCCAGGTCCAACGGTGCAACTGGACCCCAGCTTTCGCTGGGGTACGGCACGGGTCAGGTTTAACGCGCTATGATCCTAGCCCTCCCGCGCCGCGACCCAGAAGGCGCCGGGTTCGTGATCGGGGTTGAGCGCCATCATCGGGCAGGCGCGCGTGAAAGCTTCGAAATGATGATGCTTCAACCAGTTGGTCGCGCAGATCACCTCGAACCGGCTATTGTAGGAGAGGAAGGCCTCGAGCAGATATTGCTCGTTCCAGAGCCGCCGGTCCTCGCGCAGCCATTTTTCCGGATAGTCGTGCGGGGTGAAGATGTCGTGGATATGGACAAGCACGCCGCCGGCAAGGCGCGGCAATATCTCCAGGAATTCGCGCAGCACATCGCCCCAGGGCCGGATGACGTGGGAGCTGTCGATGAACAGGATGTCGTTGGCCTGCAGGACGTCGAAGGTTTCGAGCGGGACGGTTTCCACCCGTTCGCGGATGACGCGTACCCCGGTCGATTCGAGCCAGGGCATCTCATAGGGTTCCAGGCAGGCGATCTCGCAGCTGTAGGAAGGATCGTCGCGCGTATTGGCGGCGATCGCCAGCAGGGCCATCAGGGTGGAGTTGCCCGAGCCGATCTCGATGATCCGGCGCGGCTTCTTGACACGGATCATGCTGTAATAGGTTTCGGAGTCGCCGAAGCTGTACATCTGGTTGCGGTAGCCGAAGGTGTCAGGCGATGCCTTTTCGAGCGGAAACAGTGTCAGTTCGTCAGCGAAGGTGAATTGCGAGAGCAGGTCGAGCTGGCCCTGTTCGTTCAGGTCCAGTCCGGGGATCGAGCGTTCGAGCGTCGTATTCTTCGGGAGATGGCTCTCGGCATAGGTCGGCTCGTAATAATGCGAGCTGCGAATGTGAAAGCCCGCGCGGTCCGAGAATTTCTGGAAACGCGGCAGGGCCATGCGCTTCTGCGCAATGAAGCGCAGCGCCGGCGCCGTGACCACGCCGAAGCCGATGGAACTATAGTCAGCAGCCACCTTGAAGAACGAATGCATCGCGGAGCCCCCGCATTGCCTATTCCACTATATCCAAGGGTATCTTCTTATCGGCTTTCGAGAAAGGTGATCGTTACGGCGCCAATGATTTATTTCTGGAAATCCCGCTTTAAGCCTGATCTCGCGCCTTTTCATGATGCCGGATCACTTCGTCGATGATGAAGCGCAGGAATTTCTCGGAGAAATCCGGGTCGAGATTGGCGCTCTTCGCCAGCGCGCGGAGGCGTTCGATCTGGGCGGTTTCGCGGCCGGGGTCGGCGGGGGGTAGGCCGGCGGTGGCCTTGTAGCGGCCGACCGCCTGGGTGACCTTGAACCGCTCGGCCAGCATGAAGACGAGCGCGGCGTCGATATTGTCGATGCTCTCGCGATAGCCGGCCAGCACTGCGTCGCTCATGCGTCCCATCCTTCACATCCGGGCGCGTCCGGCCCGTAACGCGCCCTTTTGTTGCGGGATTGCGCCGGGCGCAAGCCCATGCGCTTGCGTTTGACGTCATGCCGCGCCAGATGCAGTTCGTCATGACCAACAATGTCGTTCCCATTCGCCGCAGCAAGGCGCCGTCGCTCGATCCGATGATGCAACTGGTCGCGGGCGATCTCAATCAGGTCAACAGCGTCATCCTCACCCGGATGCAGAGCGAGGTGCCGCTGATCCCCGAACTGGCGGGACATCTGATCGCGGGCGGCGGCAAGCGGATGCGGCCGATGCTGACCCTCGCCTGCGCGCGGCTGCTCGATTATGCGGGCACGCGGCATCACAAGCTGGCGGCGGCGGTGGAGTTCATCCACACCGCGACGCTGCTCCACGACGATGTCGTCGATGGCTCCGGTCTCAGGCGCGGGCGGCGGACGGCGAACATCATCTGGGGCAATCCGGCGAGCGTGCTGGTGGGCGATTTCCTGTTCAGCCGGTCGTTCGAGCTGATGGTCGAGGATGGCAGCCTGCGCGTGCTGAAGATTTTGTCGAGCGCTTCGGCGATCATTGCCGAGGGCGAGGTCAACCAGCTGACCGCCCAGCGCCGGATCGAGACGACCGAGGAACGCTATCTCGATATCATCGGCGCCAAGACGGCGGCGCTGTTCGCGGCCGCCTGCCGGATCGCCGCCGTGGTGGCCGAGCGTGACGACGCGATCGAGGAAGCGCTCGATGCCTATGGCCGCAACCTCGGCATCGCCTTCCAGCTGGTCGATGATGCGATCGACTATGTGTCCGACGGCGCTACCATGGGCAAGGACAGCGGCGACGATTTCCGCGATGGCAAGGTGACCCTCCCGGTGATCCTCGCCCATGCGCGGGGCAATGCCGAGGACAAGAAATTCTGGCGCGCGGCGATGGAGGGGCATCGCACCTCCGACGAAGATCTGGCCTATGCGACGCGGCTGCTCAACGAAACGGGCGCGATCGCCGACACTTTGGGCAGGGCGCGCCATTACGGGCAACGTGCTATCGATGCGCTCGGCGGGATCGGCGGCGGACCGGCCAAAGCGGCGCTGGTCGAAGCAGTCGAGTTCGCGATCGCACGCGCTTATTGAGGAGACAGTCATGGCTATCAATGCGCTGGATCATGTGAACATCCGGACGTCGCTGATGGTTGAATCGATTGCCTTCTATGGCGAGATGCTGGGTATGGCAGTGACGGTGCCGCCGGGCGCGAAGGACATATCCGACAATGCCTGGATCGTTGCGGATGACGGCCGGCCGGTCGTGCATCTCAATCGCGTGCTGGAGGGATCGGATTTCCTCGGGGATGACCGGGATTGGTCTGCTTTGAGGGGGTCGGCGCGGGTGCACCATGTCGCGTTCGATTGCACGGATTATGACGCATTTCGTGCGAGATTGGTCGAGGCGGGCTTCGCGTTGAAGTTCAATGACGTGACTGCGATCAATCTGCGTCAGATTTTCGTCCACGATCCGAACGATATCCTGATCGAACTCAATTTCCGCTGATCGCTGGCGTGCCAGCGGATCTGCCCATTCATGCCGTTCGCGGGGATCTCGAAGCCGCGTTGCGGTCGGGATCGAATGCGGTGCTCGTCGCGCCGCCCGGTGCGGGCAAGACGACGGCGGTCGCGCCCGCGCTGCTCAAGCAGGACTGGTGCACCGGTCAGATCCTGCTCCTCAGTCCACGTCGGCTCGCGGCGCGGGCGGCGGCGGAGCGGATCGCGCAGCTGGCGCGCGAGCCGGTCGGCAAGACGATCGGTTACGCGACCCGGCTGGACACCAGGCAATCGACGGCGACGCGCGTGCTGGTCGTGACCGAAGGCATCTTCGTCAACCGCATCCAGAAGGATCCCGAACTGGCGAACGTGTCGGCGGTGCTGTTCGACGAGGTGCATGAGCGCAGCCTCGACAGCGATTTCGGGATCGCGCTGGCGCTTGACGCGCAGGTAGCGCTCAGGCCCGATCTGCGGCTCGTGGCGATGTCGGCGACATTGGACGGCGCGCGTTTCTCGAAGCTTATGGGTGACGCGCCGGTGATTGAGAGCGAAGGCCGCAGCCATCCGCTGACGCTGCGCTATTTAGGAGCGCGCGGAGAGCAGCGGATCGAGGAGGCGGTGGCCGCGGCGATCCGTGCTGCGCTGGGCGAGGAGGCGGCGGGCGATTTGCTTGCCTTCCTGCCGGGCGTGGCGGAGATCGAGCGGACGGCCGAGCGGCTGGAGAACCTGCCGCGATCGATTGTGATCCACCGGCTGCATGGCTCGCTGGATTCCGCCGAACAGCGGGCGGCGCTGACACCGGCCGAAACCGGCACGCGGAAGGTGGTGCTCGCGACATCGATAGCGGAGACGAGCCTGACGATCGACGGCGTCCGGATCGTGGTCGATAGCGGGCTGGCGCGGCGGCCGCGTTATGACCGGGCTGCAGGGATGACGCGGCTCGTGACCGAGCGGGCGAGCCAGGCGGCGGTCGCCCAGCGGGCCGGGCGTGCCGCGCGGCAGCGGCCGGGGGTGGCCTATCGGCTGTGGGAAGAAGCGGCGACGGCGGGGATGCTGCCCTATGATCCGCCGGAGATACTGGAAGCTGACCTCTCGGCGCTCTTGCTAGATTGCGCGCTGTGGGGGGTGAGCGATCCGTCGGCATTGCGCTGGATCGATCCGCCTCCCGCCGCCGGGATATCGGAGGCGCGGCGGCGACTGCTGGCGCTTGACGCGATCGACGAGGATGGGCGGCCCACCGCGCACGGCAAGGCCATCGCCGGGATGCCGTTGCCGCCCCGGTTGGCGCATATGCTGGTGGCCGCCGGGGAGCGGGGCTGGGGCGTGCCTGCGGCGGAGGCGGCGGTGCTGCTGACCGAGCGCGGGCTGGGCGGCAACGAGCCCGATCTGGAGAGCCGTCTGCGGCGCTGGCGCGGCGATCGCGGGAAAAGGGCCGAGGCTGCGAGAGGACTGGCGCGGCGGTGGTCCCTTCTTTCCCTCTCCCGCTTGCGGGAGGGGGCAGGGGGAGGGTCTTCTTCCACATTGGCCATTGCCGGAAAGGCAGACCCTCACCCCAACCCTCTCCCGCAAGCGGGAGAGGGAGTTCTGGGTGCCTGTATCGCGCTCGCATTCCCCGATCGGGTAGCGAAGCGGCGCGGGGGTGATGGGGCCGACTGGATTTCGGTCGGTGGGCGTGGGTTCAAGCTTGATCCGCTGTCGCCGCTGGCGCGTGAGGCGTGGCTTGCGGTGGCGGAGACGCAGGGGATGGCAGCGGGTGCACGCATCCTTTCAGCCGCGCCGATCAGCGAGGCGGACGTCGAGGCGCTGTTCGGGGACCGGATCGAGACAGTGAACACTGTGCGGTTTGCCAACGGCGCGGTGACGGCGATGCGCGAACGGCGTCTGGGCGCTATCGTCCTGGCGCGAGGGCCCGCTGATCGCGTCGATCAGAAGGAAATCGAGGCGGCGTTGCTCGAAGGCGTCCGGGTCGACGGATTGGCGCTGTTCCCATGGGGTGAGGCAGCGGATGCATTGCGGCAACGGGCCGCCTTCGCCGGGGTCGCCGATCTTACGGACGGTAAGCTGTTAGGCGATCTCGACCTCTGGCTGGCGCCCTTGCTGACGGGTAAGCGGCGGCTGTCGGATCTCGATTCCGGCGCGCTGCATGCCGCACTGGAAAGATTGATCGGCTGGGATGGCAAGAGCGCGATCGACCGGCTCGCGCCTGCCATGCTGGAGACGCCCGCCGGGAGTCGGCACGCGATCGACTATGGCGCTGAGGGCGGGCCGGCTGTCGAGGTGCGGGTACAGGCCTTGTTCGGGATGACGCGACATCCGGTGTTGGGGGATGGGACGCCGCTGACGCTGCGGCTGACCTCGCCAGCGGGGCGGCCAATCCAGACTACGAAGGATCTGCCCGGTTTCTGGGCTGGAAGTTGGGCGGCAGTCGCGAAGGAGATGCGGGGGCGCTATCCCCGCCATCCCTGGCCGGACGATCCGGCGGGCGCAAACGCGACGCTGCGTACCAAGAAAGCGGATGCACGTCGTACTTGACGAATCCGGGGCGAATGGCGCAGGTCGCGGGCATGACACAGGCGCATATCTATCAGCGGGTCAAGAATGCCATGCAGTCCGGCCGTTCGCGCGTCGGCACATGGGAGTTGCTGTTCGAGCCGACCGATGCGCAGCGGCCCGATCCGCTGACCGGCTGGGCCGGGAGCGCCGATACGCGGCGGCAGGTGCGGCTGAGTTTCCCGACGCTTGAGGCGGCGCAGGAATATGCCGAGCGGCAGGGGATCGAGGTGACGCATGTCGTGCCCTGCGCGCCGAAGACGCTGAAGATTCAGGCCTACGCGGATAATTTCAAGTAACCGTCATTCCAGCGAAAGCTGGAATCTCTTTGCCTTTGTGCGGATGGAAGAAGCGGGATTCCAGCTTTCGCTGGGATGACGGGTTGGTGTCAGCTCGCCGCGAATTCTTCCAGCGCTTCGGACGCTTCGATCCAGCGCGCCTCCGCTTCATCCAGCTTCGCTTGTGCATCGGCGCGGCGTTTCATCAGTTCGGTCATCGTCAGGTTGCGATCCTGCGGGTCGGCCGAGGCGGGATCGAACATGGCGCGTTCGATGCGGGAACGGATCGCGGTCTGTTCGGCCATTTCCTTTTCGGCGGTGGTGACGGCGTTGCGGAGCGTCTTGCTCTGCTCGCGCGCTTGCGCGGCGGCGCGGCGGTCGGCCTTCTTGTCGGACTTGGACGCCCCATTGCCTCCAGCTGATTCCGCAGGTGCCTTGCCGAGGATCAGGTTGGTGTAATCTTCCAGCGTGCCGCCGAAATCCTGCGCACGGCCGCTGTCGACCAGCACCAGCCGGTCAGCGGCAAGCTCGATCATGTGGCGGTCGTGGCTGACGATTACGACCGCGCCCGAATAATCGTTGAGCGCCTGTACCAGCGCCTCGCGGCTGTCGACGTCGAGGTGGTTGGTCGGCTCGTCGAGGATCAGCATGTGCGGCGCGTCGCGGGTGATCAGCGCCAGCGCGAGGCGGGCACGCTCGCCGCCGGAAAGGCTGCCGACCTTCTGGGTGGCGCGGTCTCCCGAGAAGCCGAAACGGCCGAGCTGGGCGCGCACCGCCGCCGGGGTGGCGCCTTTCATGACGCGGGTCATATGCTCAAGCGGCGTATCGCGGACGTCGAGCTCCTCGACCTGATATTGCGTGAAATAGCCGACGCTGAGCTTGCCGGCGGCGTTGCGCGCACCCTCCATGGCGGGGAGCTGCGCGGCGAGCAGGCGGGCGAGCGTCGTCTTGCCGTTGCCGTTGCGGCCGAGCAGGGCGATGCGCTCGTCGGGATCGATGCGCAGGTTCAGCCGCTCCAGTACCGGCGTGTCGTTGTAGCCGACCGAGGCCATGTCGAGCGTGATCAGCGGCGGGCGCATCTCGGGCGGGCTGGGGAAGCCGAAGCTGAGGCTCGGATCCTCAAGCACGGCGGCAATCGGCTGCATCTTCGCGAGCGCCTTGGCGCGCGACTGGGCCTGCTTGGCGGTCGAGGCGCGGGCGCTGTTGCGGGCGATATAGTCCTTCAGCTTCTCGCGCTCGGCCGCCTGTCGGTCGCGGGCGGCGGAGAGCTGGGCGATGCGCTCGGCGCGCTGGCGCTCGAAGGCGTCATAGCCGCCGGGATAGAGGGTGATCTTGCCCTGCTCCAGATGCAGGATGTGATCGACGACATTGTTGAGCAGGTCGCGTTCGTGGCTGATGATGACGATGGTGGCGCGGTAGCTGCGCAGGAAATCCTCGAGCCAGAGTGTGGCTTCGAGATCGAGGTGGTTCGAAGGCTCGTCGAGCAGCAGCAGGTCGGGCGCGGAGAACAGCAAAGAGGCGAGCGCCACCCGCATCTTCCAGCCGCCGGAGTAGCTGTCGAGCGGGCGGCCCTGCATCTCCTCGTCGAAGCCGAGGCCGACGAGGATGCGGGCGGCACGGGCCGGGGCGGTATAGGCGTCGATCGCATTCAACCGTTCGTGGATCTCGCCGACACGGTCGGGATCGTGGCAGGTCTCGCTCTCGTCAAGCAGCGCGGCGCGTTCGGTGTCGGCGGCGAGCACGGCCTCGATCGGGGTCGTCGTGCCGCTGGGCGCTTCCTGCGCGATATAGCCGATGCGGGTGCCGCGCGGCATGTCGACGCTGCCCTCATCGGGATCGATCTGGCCGATCATCGCCTTCATCAGCGTCGATTTGCCAGCACCATTGCGGCCGATCAGCCCGACATGCGAACGGGGTGGCAGCGAAGCGGTCGCGCGATCGAGGATGGTGCGGCCGCCAAGCCGCACGGTAACGCCATTCATATTGAGCATGGCCGCGCCGATAGCAGCAGATTCCTGAAAAGTCAGCCCGGCGTCGGGAGGGAACGCTCCATTTACCTTAAGTGCTTAATATCATTGGGATGGGTCAGTCAGGAACCGTGCATCATCATCACCCTGGCGTGGCGGCGGATGCCGAACCGGCCCTACATGCTGCTACCAATCCGCCGCAGCTGACGACGCTTGCGGCACTTGCCAGCTCGACCTTCTCGCTCGATGACCTCATGGCGGCGGTGACCGAGGATGCCGTTCGTGCGATTCCGACGCTATGCCATGCCGAGCTGAAAATCTTTCGGGACGGTGCCACGCTGTGTCAGGGGCGGGACGGCGGTCTTGCGTCGCTCTCCAAGGCCGCGCGCCGATCAAAAGCCGGCGATCCCAATGCGGGGGACCGGCAGGTGAACATTCCAATCCTGCGGAGTGGGCTGCTATGCGGTCATTTCTCGATCCGGACACCCTATCCGTTCGAGTTCCAGCAAGCTGATTTCCAGACCGCGCAGCTGCTCGCCGCAGCGGTGGTGGCTGGGCTCGACCGGCTGGAAGGCGATGAAGCACAGCGGCGGTTCCAGAGCACCTTCGTCCATGCGCCGGTCGGCATTGCCCATGTTGCGGTCGACGGGCGGTTCCTGCTTGCGAATGACGAGTTCGTTCGGATCACCGCGACGCCACGCGAGGAACTGCTGACCCATGGCTTCCAGAAGATCACCCATCCCGATGATCTCGACGCCGACAGCGCGCATGTCCGGTCGCTGCTGAATGGCGAGGCCGACCAGTACAAGATGGACAAGCGCTATATAAAGCCGGACGGGGAGATCGTCCGGGTGCGCCTCAAGGTGCGCCTCATCAGGACCAAGGATGGCGCGCCCGATTTCTTCGTGTCCGTGATCGAAGAGATCGACTGACTGATCTACGCGTCGTAGGCGATCGTCACTTTCCCTGCCGCTTCCGCCGCGATCTGACGAGCCTCGTCAGTGGTGCCTGCGCGCGCCAGCGCCACGGCCATGCGGCGATAGGGCCGGGTGGTGGGCTTGCCGAAGATGCGGACATCGACTTCGGCGCCCGGCGTGGCGAGGGCTTCGGCGAGCCCTTCGAAATGGAAGCTCGCCGCCTCGCGATCCGCAAGGATCACC